>OCHJ01000460.1_pt1 | contig 52162 bp, 35 predicted proteins | sample 1538381 | NCBI WGS metagenome assembly OCHJ01 (sample SAMN04571688, study PRJEB22368) | human gut metagenome | biome: human gut; material: stool | host: Homo sapiens | place: Luxembourg | collected 2012-06-29 | reverse complement strand
AAATAACCTGCCGCTTGCGCGCGATCAGCGCCATCTTCTCCGCGACGACCTGTGCCATCCGCCCGCTGATGCCCGTGTCGATTTCGTCGAACACCATCGTGCCGACGCCGCCTTTTTCAGCTTCGAGGCTCTTAATCGCCAGCATCAGGCGCGACAATTCGCCGCCGGAAGCGATTTTTGACAGCGGCTTCAGCGGTTCGCCGGGGTTCGGGGAAATCATAAACTCAATCACGTCGTCGCCGACCGACTGCGGCATGAAAATCTTCCCTTCCGGGCGAATCGCGAACGACACCTTGAAGATGGTGTTGCCCATGCCGAGGTCTTTCAGCTGCGCCATCATGTTCTTCTCAAACTCATTCGCCAGCCCGTGCCGCGCCTCCGTCAGCTGACGCGCGAGCTGCCGATACTGCGCCAACAAGCGCTTGTGTTCCGCGCCCGTTTTGGCAACCTGCTCATCCAGCGAAACGTAATTGTCGTATTCCTCCTGCATCTTCTGCTGCTGCGAAAGGACTTCCGCCACCGTTTCGCCGTACTTGCGTTCCATGCGCCGAATCAAATCCAGCCGCGTCTCAACTTTCTCCGCCCGAACGGGGTCGAACTCCCCTTTTTCGGTCAGATCCGCCAGTTCGTAGCCGATTTCCTCCAGTTCATAGTACGCTGAATCGCACCGCTGCGCCAGACTGACGTAGTTTTCGCCGAACGCCGCCAGCGACCGAAGCGCATCCGCCGCTTCCTTCACGCGCGAAAGTACCGTCTCGCTGTCATCGTTCGCTGAAATCGCCCGATGCGCCGCCGCAACCGCTGTCGCAATCTTCTCCGAATGCCGGAAACGCTCTTTTTCCGCTGCCAGCGTTTCTTCCTCGCCCAGCTTCAGCCGCGCTTTTTCCAATTCCTCCAGCGACTTTTTCAGCGATTCCATGCGGTACTGCTTCTTCTCATTCTCCTTGACCAAGCGCGCGTACTGCCGATGGTTGGTGATGAACGCCTGATAGGCTGCGTCCACGCGGCTGAGCAGCGCCTGATAATCGTCGCCGCCCGCAGCATCCAGAAACAGCAGGTGATACTGCGAGTTCATCAGGAACTGCGCCTCGTGCTGCCCATGCACGTCCATCAGCAGTACGGCGATGTCTTTGAGCGCGGACAGCGGCATCACCACCCCGCAGACGCGGCAGAGGTTGCGCCCGGAGCGTGTGATTTCGCGGTAGAGCGTTACCGTACCGTCAAAATCATCAAGTTCCTGCGCCTGCGCCCATTTTGCGACTTCCACATTGCCGCTGGCATCGAACACCGCTTCGACCCACGCCTTGTCCGTTCCCGTGCGGATGAGTTCCCGCGCGGCGCGTCCGCCCAGCACCAGATTGACCGCGTCCACGACGATGGATTTGCCCGCGCCGGTTTCGCCGGTCATAACGTGCAGCCCTTCGCCGAATTCCAGACTCAGTTCCTCAATCAGCGCGATATTCCGCATTCGCATGGATAGAATCATGATGGATACTCCTTTTCCGTGCCGGGGATAACCATTGCCGTTATTTCATCATTTCCCGGATGCGGCTGGTGACGGTGATCGTCTCCTCGTTCGAGCGGATAATCAGCAGCACCGTGTTGTCGCCTGCCAGCGTCCCCAGCACCTCCGGCCAGTGCATACTGTCCAGCGCTTCCGCCGCGACGTTCGCCGAACCCGACAAGGTTTTCACCACAATCAGGTTGTTCGCCGACGAGACAGACAGCAGCGATTCCGCCAGCATCCGAATGAAACGGTCGGTCAGATTGTTGTCCGCCTGATCGCCCGTTGCGTATTTGTACTTGCCGGAGGGGGTCAGCACTTTCAGCAGCCGCAATTCCTTAATGTCGCGGGATACAGTCGCCTGCGTCACGCGGATGCCCCGCGCATTCAAGGCGCTGGCGAGTTCCTCCTGCGTTTCAATTTCCTGTTTTTCGATGATATCGAGGATTGCCACTTGTCGAACGGTTTTCATATTTCCGCAGCACCTGCCTTTACATTTTGTGTTATCGGGTCCATTCCGTCAGCTTTTCGCGGACAAGGTTGAAGAACGGCTGGTCACTCGTGCGGATGAGCTGCAGCGTTCGATCGGCACGACTGATTTCGACCACCGCACCGTCATCCAGCTGCGCGTACGTCTGCCCATCGACTTGCAGGCAGGCGCTCTGCGGCGCATCCGACCCCAATAGCAGGCGAATCTGTGCGCTGCCCTGCACAACGGTCGGACGATGCTGCAAACTGTGGGCACAAATCGGCGTGAGCACCATGCAATCCACTTTCGGGGAAATAATCGGACCGCCAGCGGAGAGCGAATAGCCGGTTGACCCCGTCGGCGTGGCGACAACAAGCCCATCGGCAATGTAATGCCCGGCGAGTGCGCCATCCACCAGCGCCGTAACCGTAATCAGCCGCGCATAGCCGCCGCGGCTCATCACCACGTCGTTGATGGCGTACCAGCTTTGCCCATTCATCTGCACGGACAGCACTGCGCGGCGCTCTGTCTCGTAGTCGCCGCGGATGACCTTGTCCAACAGCCTCGGCAGGGCGTCTGCCTCGCCTTCCGCCAAAAATCCGACGCGCCCCAGGTTCACGCCGAGCAGCGCCGCATCCCACGAAAGCGCATACTGTGCGCCGCGAAGCAGCGTGCCGTCGCCGCCCAGCGACAGAATCACATCCGCCCGCGCATCCGGCGCATTCAGCGAAGTCACGCTGCCCGACGCAAACGCTGCCAGCACCTCATCTTCCACCAGCACCTGCGCGCCGCAGGACGCAAGCTGTGCCACTGCATGATGCGCCGCTGCCATTGCATCCGGCCGATGACCATGAATGACGATGCCAAGTCGCACGCCGTTCCCTCCATCCTGATTCAGTCTGCCGTTTTTTTCACAAACAGCACCCGAAGTATCCCCATTATAACACAAGATGAATATTCATGCAAGCATATACAGAAATTTTGATACCATTTCCAAATGAGAATGCGCACGCAGATGGCGCAGGTGAATACAGGGAATCGTATTACTTGTGTGAAGACCCCTTTAGCTCCTGATGCGCCTTTTTCACCAGCTCGTGGATGATTTCCGGCGCCATCGGCTCAGTCTCCTGCGTCCGGACGGTGATTTTGCCCAAGAACTCAATGTTGCCCTCCGGCCCCTTAATCGGCGAATAATCAAGCTGCTGCACCTGCCAGCCGATGGTCGGCGCGAATTCCACAATCTCCCGCAGAACGTCCTCGTGCACCTTCGGGTCGTGGATGACGCCTTTCTTCCCGATGCGGTCGCGTCCCGCCTCGAACTGCGGCTTAATCAGCGTATAGAACACGCCCTCCTCGCCCATCAGCTGCGCCGCAACAGGCAAAATCAGGCGAATGCTGATGAAGGACACATCCATCACCGTAACAGTCGGGTGCAGCGGCAGCATGTCCGGCGTCAGCAAACGCGCATTCGTCCGCTCATAGAGCGTTACGCGCGGGTCGTTGCGCAGTTTCCACGAGAACTGCCCGTAGCCGACATCAATCGCATAGACATGCGCCGCGCCGTTTTGGAGGCAGACGTCCGTGAAGCCGCCGGTCGCCGCGCCGATGTCCATGCACACCTTGCCGCGCAGATCCGCCTGAAAGGACGTAATTGCCTTTTCCAGCTTCAATCCGCCGCGGCTGGCATAGGGGTTCGACTTGCCGCGGATTTCCAGCTCGTCCTCCGGCTTAATCAGTTCCGACGCCTTGTCGATGCGGCGCGTGCCGACGTACACCTCGCCCGCCATGATGCTGACCTGCGCCTTCGTGCGGCTTTCGCAAAGCCCGCGTTCCACCAGCGCCACATCAGCCCGTTGCTTTTCGCTCATTGATGCTTTTCTCCATTCTTCAGCGCGATGACGATGCGCTGGGTCATCAGTTCCGGCGTCAATCCCAAGTATTTCAGCAGCTGATCACGCCGCCCATGCTGCACGAAGGTATCCGGGATGCCGAAGGACAGCATCGGCGCGGGCAGCCCTTCGCCGGACAGGAACGCGCAGACCACGCTGCCGAAGCCGCCCGTCAGCACATGCTCCTCCATCGTGACGATTGGGCGATTCGCCAGCTGACACAGCATTTTCTCGTCCATCGGCTTCACGCTCCGGCAGTTCACCAGCGATGCGTGAATGCCGCGCTTTTCCAGCAGGTCGCGAACTTCAATCGCTTCCGCCACCATCGAGCCGACAGCCAGCAGCGCCACATCCTCCCCCTGCTCCATCAGCTCCCATTCACCGATGCGGAACGGCTTATCCTGCGCCGGGTAGCGCGCCGACAAATCGACGGATTCACGCCCATAGCGAATGGCACAGGGGGATTCGTTCTCCTGCGTCCAGCGCATCATGACGCGCAGCTCATTCAGGTCGCGCGGCGCCAGAATCACCATGTTCGGCACGGGCAGCATTGACGCTAAATCCCACACGCCGTGGTGCGTCGCGCCATCCTCGCCGACCAGCCCCGCACGGTCAAGCAGCAGTGTCACGTTCAGCTTCGGCATACAAACGTCATGTATCATCTGGTCAAACGACCGTTGGAAGAACGACGCGTAGACCGCGAAGTATGGCTTCATGCCGCCCGCCGCCAGCCCAGCTGCCATCGTAACGGCATGTTCCTCCGCAATGCCGACGTCCATCATGCGGCGCGGAAAACGCTCTGCAAAGTACGACAAGCCCGTACCCGACGGCATAGCGGCGGTAATCGCGACGATTTTTTCATCCGTTTTCGCCATTTCGGACAGCGTTTCCGCCATCACCTGCCCATAGGACGGCAGCGTTCCCTTCTTGCGCGCCGTACCGGTTTCCACATAGAATGGCGGCGTGCCATGGAAGCGCTCCGGCTTGTCCTCCGCCGCGCTGTATCCATATCCTTTTTTTGTGAGCACATGCACGACAACCGGCTCATCCAACTGTTTGACGGCCTCCAATGTGTGCTCCAGTGCCTTGAGGTCATGCCCGTTAATCGGGCCGAAATAATGGAAGCCAAGGCTGTTGAAGAATCCCTCTTGATTTTCGCGCACGAACATGGACTTGACGCTCTTTTTTGCCCACGATAAAAAACACTGAAGCGGTTTTCCGACTACGGGCAGGCAGGACAAACCTTTGCGGATGACCCGCTTCGTGCTTGTCCACCCGCTGGAGACGCGCAGATCCGTCAGGTGCTGCGAAAGCGCCCCCACGTTCGGCGCAATCGACATTTCGTTGTCATTCAGAATGACAATCATACGCGTATGACTGTCACCCGCGTCGTTGAGCGCCTCATAGCACATGCCGCCGGTCATTGCGCCATCGCCCACCAGCGCCAGCACATGGTGATGCTGCCCCTGCAAATCGCGGGCGCGCGCCAGCCCCAGCGCTGCGGACAGCGCGGTAGAGGCATGACCCGTCTCGAACACATCATATTCGCTTTCGGAGCGCTTCGGAAAGCCGGACATGCCGCCGAAGGAGCGCAGGGTACAGAACGTGCGGTAGCGCCCCGTCAGCAGCTTATGGACGTAGCTCTGATGCCCCACATCGAAGACGATTTTGTCCTCCGGCATGTTGAACACGCGGTGAATCGCCATCGTTAATTCTACCACGCCCAGATTGCTCGCCAAATGCCCGCCGCGCTTGGAAATAGTCGTGACCAGTTCTGTGCGAATCTGCGCGGCGAGATCGTTCATCTCCGCATAGGACAAACCTTTAATGTCCTGCGGCGACTTGATATCCTCCAATCGCAAGCATTTTCCCTCCTTCATGGATTTTGCATTTGTGTTGATTGATGCTATTTCTCAGATAAGAATGCGCAAGCGGATGGCGCAGGCGAATGCAGGAAATAGTATTAGAATTTGCTGCCCTTGCTCCCCTTTGCGCCCTTCGCGCCGCCGAGCGAAACGCCCTTCAAAATATCGGAGGAATAAGCATAATTGCGCATGTTGCGGTCTTCGTGCGCCTTGCGCGCGCAGTCCACCATGCGGTCAATCAGCTGCGAATACTTCACGCCCTTGTTCTCCCACAGGTAGAATGCCAGCGAGCCGGGAATCGTGTTGATTTCAGTGATGTATACCTGCTCGGACGCGCGGTCAAACATGTAGTCGATGCGCACAACGCCCTTGCAGTCCAGCATCCGGAAAATATCGCAGGACATTGCCTGAATCTTATCGCGCAGGCTGTCCTCAATCGGCGCGGGCAGCACACGGTGCAGGCTCGCCATGCCCTTCGAGCCGCCATTGGCAAGATACTTCTCCTTGAAATCGAGGAACTGCTGACCCGACAGCGGCATCTCAATCGGGCTGGCTTCCACGTCGCCATCGTAGCCCAGTACGGAGCAGTTCAGCTCAATCGGGTGATCCAGCCCCTTCTCAACCAGCACGCGGCGGTCGTACTCAAACGCCAGTTCAAGGCTGTCCGTCAGCCCTTCGCGGTCATCCGCACGGCTGACACCGATAGACGAGCCGAGGTTCGCGGGCTTGACGAACACCGGATAGCCCAGTTCCTTCTCCACCTTGTCCAGCACGGCGTTTTTGTCCTGCTGATACATGGCGCGCGTGAACCAGCAGTCCGGCAGACACGGCAGCGTCCCCGCGCCGCGGAAGAACTGCTTCATCATGATTTTGTCCATGCCGATGGCGCTGCCTGCCACGCCCGTGGACGTGTACGGCAGATTCGCCAGTTCCAGCATTCCCTGCAGCGTGCCGTCCTCGCCGTTCAGCCCATGCATGACGATAACGCAAACTTCCAGCCGCGCTACCATGACCTGCGTTGGATGAGAGAACAGCCCCTTGCCAGGACGGTTCGCCAGCAGCGCGCCCGAACCCGCCGTCACGTCCAGCGCAACGGCTTCGATGCCCGCTTTGTTCGGGTCAAAGGGCGTGTACGTCTCGATGCGGCGGAGCGCATTCCCCGTATACCAGACGCCGTTTTCGCCGATATACACCGGGATGACGTCGTACTTTTCGCTGTCCACATGGTTCATCAGCTGCACCGCGCTGATGATGGATACCTCGCGCTCACAGCTGCGGGAACCGAAAATCACACCGAGCTGAACCTTTGCCATAACAAAAATCTCCTTGCCTTTACGGAATCTCTGATTGATTCGTCAGAGCTTCCTTACGTTTCAGAATAGTGATCCGGAAGATCGTTTTCAAACATTGCAATGTCGCCGGGACGCCCAATCTGCCGCAGGAGCGCCGTCGCTTCGTCGAGGCTGGCGACGACGTGCAGATTTCCCTGCGGGAAGCCCGCTGCGAGCAGCCCTTCGGCAATCGGCTGTGTGTGTTTCTTGCCCACGAGAATGGCGATATCCGCGTTGCCGCAGATTTTCCGCCCAAATTCGCGGTTGAACGCCGCTTCCTGTCCGCCCAATTCGACCATACCGGGGGTAATGATGATGCGCCGCGCTTGGAACGCCCCCAGTACCTTCACTGCCGCTTCCGCGCCCTTCGGGTTGGAATTGAACGCATCGTCGATGATGGTGATGCCCGGCGACGGAATCAGCTGCAAACGGTGCTCCACCGGCTGCAGTTTGCTGATGCCGCGCGCCACCTGCCGCATGGTCAGCCCCAGATGGAGCGCAACCGTCGCGGCAAGCAGGATGTTCTGGATGTTGTGTTCCCCCAGCAGGCGCGTTTCGCACGCGATTTCCTCCGCCGACGTATGCAGGACGAATCGGCTGCCCATCGGGGAAACCGTCACATCCGTTGCCCACACGTCCGCGTCCGGGCTGTAATGCAGGCAGCAGAGGCGCTTTTCTTTCTCCGTGCGGTCATAGAGTTCACGGCAGATTGCGCCGTCATCCGGGAAAAAGCAGCAGCCATCCGCCGGAACAGCGTCCATCAATTCATATTTCGTATTTTTGATGTGCTCCAAGGTATGGAAGGTGTCCAAATGCTGCGGGCCGACGCTCGTCAGCACGCCGTAACGCGGATGCACCAGTCGACACAGTTCCTTGATATCCCCGACGTGCCGTGCGCCCATTTCCGCCACAAACACCTGCGTCGCAGGCGTCAGGCGCTCACGGATGATTTTCGTCACGCCCATCGGCGTATTGAAGCTGCTCGGGGTAATCAGCGTCTGATACTTCTCCTGCAGAATCGTGCCGAGAATGAACTTGACGCTCGTCTTGCCGTAGCTGCCGGTAATGCCGATTTTGATGATGTCCGGGCGCGCCGCCAGTTTCTTCTGCGCGTCGCGGAAATACATTTCGCTCACAAGCTTTTCAATCGGCCACGCCAGCAATCCGCCCAGCGCCACCCAGAGCGGCAGCAGCAGCGGCAGCAGCCCGCAGAAGTACACCTTCGTCAGCAGCGCAATCGGCGTGCAGAGCAGCGTATAGACAACGCCCATGACAATGTACGTCCGCTTGACGCGCATCGTGACGACAAACGGCTTTTTCGCCTTCTTCTGCTGGAAAATCGACCGGCACCACCAGCCGCCCGCGACCGCCAGCGCCGCATTCACCAGCGCCAGCAGAATTTTGCCGACGCTCATGTCCAGCATCCGGTCAACGCTCCGGTACGCCAAATACAGCAGCGTCAAGTACGCCGCCAGCGTGACGCCGGGCAGCAGCGCGCGCTTCCAATTGCGCCGCAGCGTCCGGAAATAGCCGGGAAATTGGTAGCTTTCCAGCTGGAAATCATGCATCAGGCTCCGTTGTGCCAGCAGCATCGCCAAGGCGGTTGCCAGCGCCGGAAGCCATTTCAGAAAGTTAATCACCTGATTCACTCCTGCCCCATCCAAATCAGTTTAGCAGAAACTGACGCACAATCGTCTGAAAGCGCGTCGCCTGCTCCAGATATGCGAAATGCGTGCCGCCTTCCAGCACCACCAGACCGCTGTCGGCAATTTCCTTTTCCATCTGCTGCCCCATCCACAGCGGCGTTTCCGTGTCGCGGTCGCCCCAAATCAGCAGCGTCGGGTTCTTGATATGCGAAAGCAGTGCGCTCTGGTCATAACCCACGACCTTGACGAACGTCTTGCGCATTTCCGGCGACAGGGCGGCGTAATCCCGCGAGCCGTACTTCTGCACGAGATTTTCCTGCCACTTGTCCGGCAGACTGCCGAAGAGGTGCGTCTTTTTCGCTACACCGACGAGCTTTTTCAGCCGCTGATACCGCTGCGACTTCTTGCTCTTTTCGCTGGATAGCTTCGGCCGGATGCCCGCCGCGCCTGTCAGAATCAGCTTTTCAAAACGTTCCGGATGGTCGGCGGCGAGCTCAATCGCCACGCGTCCGCCGAAGGAATGCGCAATCACGCTGCACGGTAGAAAGTCCAGCTTCATCAGCAGTTCCAGCAGATTCGCGGCGAAATCTGGCACACCCCACGGCTGCGGCGGAAATCCGCTTTCGCCATGCGCCGGAAAATCCACCCGAAGCACGGTCATGTCCGGCGTGAGCGCATCGCTAATCCCCGCCATCAGCTTTTCCGAGCAGCCCCAGCCATGCAGCAGCACCACTTTTCTTTCGCCGTGGCCGCCGATTTCATAATGGACGCGGACGCCCTGAAGCGTCATTTCCACAAAACGCATCTCCTTTTCAGCCGTCGATTCGCCAGATGTATCGGCACTTGACGGCGCTGATTTCCCAGCGGTCGCGAATCTCCTGCGGCACAGCCACGGTTCTTTCCAGCGTGCAGCCCAGCCCCAGGCACGTCTTGCGGCTCGCCCAGTTATCCGGGTCAGTCGTGATGACGACGCTGCTTTTGCCATGCAGGGCAATCAGCGGGCGCAAGAGCGCACAGGCGCGGCGCGCGTAGTGATTGCCGCGATACGGCGGGTCAACATGATAGCCAATATGCCCGAAATAGTACACACAGGGGCTTTCCCCCATCCGCAGGGAGATGCGTCCAACTTCCCGGTGCGTCCCGTGCGGCACAATCATATAGTCATACACGCGGCCGAATCCCATTTCTTTTTCCGGCGGATAGAGCCGCAAGGGCAGCAAGTCAATCACGCCATCGGAAAACTCAGCACGCACTCTGCGAAACAGCATCCTTACACATCCTGTATCTGCACCTGCGGAAGCAGGGCAGCAAAATCATCGGGGCGAATCAGCTGCGTCCCCTCGGTCATTACCGACGCACAGCCCGCCGCCGCGCCATACGCCAGCGCACGGCGAACGTCCCCTGTTTTCTCCAAGCCAGCCATCACACCGCCGACCATTGCGTCGCCCGCGCCAACGGTGGACTGCACCCGCACCGGAATCGCTGGGGCAACCATGGCGCCGCGTTCCGACACCCACAACGCACCCTCGCTGCCGAGGCTCACGAGCACATTCTGCGCGCCCATCTCAAGCAGTTCCAGCGCTGCCTGATGCACATCCGCCATCGTCGGCAGCGGACGGTTCATGGCGGCTTGCAGTTCACTTCGGTTCGGCTTGACGAGGAACGGACGCGCCGCCAGCCCCGCCATCAACGCCGCGCCGCTCACATCCAGCACAAACAGGCGCTCCGGCAGGGAGAGCATCAGGTCGCGGTAATACTCCGGCGGACATTCCGGCGGCAGCGACCCCGTCAGGACGACATACTGCCCCGCAACTGTCTTTTCCGCCAGCAAGTCCGAAAACGCCCGCTGATTCTCCGCATTGACCGGCGCGCCGGGTTCGTTCAGCTCCGTCACGCCCGTGCCGTCCTGCGGGACAATCTTCATGTTCGTGCGCACGTCGCCGTCCACGGGCAGGAAAACATGCGTCACCTGCTCGCCGTCCAGCTTGCGGCGAACCGCGTCAATGCCGTTTTTGCCCGCACAGCCGAGGACGCAGGACGCAATACCCAGCCGGCGCGCAGTAATGGCGACGTTGATGCCCTTGCCGCCCACATCCTGCCGCGCGGACAGGACACGGTTCACATCGCCCGCCGTGAAGGAACGGAGCGACACCGTGCGGTCAAACGAGGGATTCAGGCACACACAAGCCAGCATGGGCAAACCTCCCCATCATCAGCAGTCCATCCCATTATATCATGATTCCCCGCATGATGCAACCTGACGCGGAAAGAAAAAGGCTGCCCCGTATTCGCTCGGAGCAGCCAAATGGACTCATTCCTTAATGCTGTAGGCATTCAGCGCGTTCTGCATCGTGATCTGTGCGAACGCTTCCAGCGGAATTTCGCGCAGCGCGGCAATTTTCTCCGCCACATAGCGCACGTTCGTCGGCTCATTTCGGCGGCCGCGGACGGGTTCGGGCGAAAGGTACGGGCTGTCCGTCTCAATCAGGATGCGGTCAAGCGGCACATTCACCGCGGCTTCCTGCAATTTCGGCGCTTTCTTGAAGGTCACAGGCCCCGCAAAACTGATGAAGTACCCCAGTTTCAGGTACTCCTTCGCAATCTCCCAGCTGCCGGAAAAGCAGTGGATGATGCCGCCGGTTAAATGCTTCTTGTGGCGCTTCATGATGTCCAGCATGTTCTGATGCGCGTCCCGGATGTGATATGCCACGGGCAGCGACAATTCCCACGCCAGTTCCATCTGCGCCTCGCAGACCGTCATCTGCGTTTCGCGTGGCGACAGGTCATAGTAGTAATCCAGCCCGATTTCGCCAATGGCGACGACTTTCTCTTCCTTCGACCAGTCCGCCAAGCGCTGCAAATCATCCTCCACGAAGCCTTTCGCCTCGTGCGGATGGATGCCGATGGCGGCATAGCAGCCCGGATGTGCCGCTGCGAAATCCGCGCTGTGCCGGGAGGTCGCCATGTCCGAGCCAATCACGGCGTACCGGGTGACGCCCGCTTCCGCCATGCGGGTCAGGACGTCCTCCCGGTCGTCGTCGAACTTCGGCTCATCGACATGGCAATGAGAGTCAAACAGCGCCATCATCCGATGATTGCACCGTCCTCCACGCCCTCGCCGACGCTCATCAGGCGCAGATTATCCTCGTCATCGACAGCGGAGAGAATCATGCCCTGACTTTCGATGCCCGCAATCTTACGCGGCGCGAGATTCACGACCGCCACGACCTGCTTGCCGACGAGGTCTTCGGGCTTGTAATACTTCGCGATGCCGGAGAGAATCGTGCGTTCGCCGTCCTTGCCGAAGGAGAGGCGGAATTGCAGGAGCTTGTTGCTCTTCTCCACCTTCTCGCAGGACAGCACGCGCGCCACCTGCATCTTGCACTTGCAGAAATCATCGAAAGCGATTTCCGCCGGAAAATCAGGCGTTTCGTGCTTCTTCTCCGCCTTCTTTTCAGGCTTGGCGGCAGGCTTCTTTTCTTCCTTCTTCGGCTCTTCGGCGGGTGCGTCGCGTTCGATTTCCTTCTGGATGTCCAGACGCGGGAACAGCGCCGCGCCCTTATGCACCGTCAGGCCTTCCGGCAGCACGGCAAACGGCTTGCAGACGGAATCCCACGTCTTGAGCGCGTCGTCGGTCACGCCCAGCTGCTCGAAAATGCGTTCCGGCGTGCGCGGCATAACGAAGCCAATCATCACGGCGACGCGGCGGACGCACTCTGCCAGCGTGTACAGCACCGTCTTCAGACGCGGCTGACCCTCTTCGCTGCGGCCCAGCACCCACGGTTGCGTCATGTCGATATACTTGTTGCAATCGCTGATGAGCTTCCATGTTTCCACCAACGCGTTGGAGAACTGGAAGGCGTTGACGTAGTTCTCCACCTTGCCGGAAAGCTGCTCCGCCTCGTCCCAGATGGGCTTGTCAACAGCTTCATCCACCGCGTCGATGGCGGGAATCGTGCCGCCAAAGTACTTCTCAATCATCGCGACCGTGCGGGAGACGAGGTTGCCAAGGTCATTCGCAAGGTCGGAATTGATGCGCGTCAGCATGGCTTTGAGCGTGAACTCGCCGTCCGAGCCGAAGGGCATTTCGCGCATGAGGAAATAGCGCACCGCGTCGGAGGAATAGCGGTTGCACAGCACGACCGGGTCAACAACGTTGCCGACGCTCTTGCCCATCTTCTTGCCATTGATGACCAGCCAGCCATGACCGAACACCTGCTTGGGCAGCGGCAGCCCCAGCGCGTGGAGCATAATCGGCCAGATAATGGTATGGAAACGGACAATTTCCTTGCCGACCAGGTGGACATCCGCCGGCCAGTACTTCTGGAACAGCGCATCATTGTCCGTGCCGTAGCCCAGCGCGGAAATGTAATTGCTCAGCGCGTCAATCCAGACGTACACCGTGTGCTTCTCGTCGAACGTGACCGGGATGCCCCACTTGATGGACGTACGGCTGACGCACAAGTCTTCCAGACCCGGACGGAGGAAGTTGTTCAGCATCTCGTTGGCGCGGCTGGCGGGCTGGATGAAGTCCGGATGCTCCTCGATGTACTGAATCAGCCATTTGGCGTACTTCTGCAGGCGGAAGAAGTAGGATTCTTCACGCGTCTTTTCCACCGGGCGACCGCAGTCCGGGCAGCAGCCGTCCTTGAGCTGCAATTCCGTCCAGAAGGATTCGCAGGGCGTGCAGTACCAGCCCTCGTATTCAGACTTGTAGATGTCGCCCTGATCGTACAGCTGCTTGAAAATCTTCTGCACGCACTTGACGTGGCGGTCATCGGTCGTGCGGATGAAGTCGCTGTAATCAATGTCCATCAGCTTCCACAGATCCTTGATGCCCGCGACAATCTTGTCCACATATTCCTTCGGCGTGACGCCCTGTTCCTTTGCCTTGCGCTCAATCTTCTGGCCATGCTCGTCCGTGCCGGTCAGGAAATAGACGTCATAGCCCGTCAGCTTCTTGAAGCGCGCCATCGAGTCCGCCGCCGTGGAGCAGTAGGCGTGGCCGATGTGCAGGTTGCTGCTGGGGTAGTAAATGGGTGTAGTGATGTAAAACGGCTTCTTACACGATTCACACATGAGTTCATTCCTCCAATTGCTGTTTGAGAGAAACGATAAAAAACCGCCCCTCCCGCATTTTTTGCCGAGGGGCGGAGAATTTTCCGCGTTGCCACCCTGATTTATCACTCATCCTGCGGATAACGGCGCGACCCGCCGCACCCTACTTCAGCCCAAAGGCGTTCAGGCGCGTGATGCTCCGGAGCCATGTTCCCGCGGATGTCCCGGCTGCTTCTCACCTGCCGCAGCTCTCTTTGCGCATCCATCCCCGGTACTCTTTCCATCATTGCAGAGGATATTATAGCGTCATTTGGGCATGGTTGTCAAGGGCAAATTTCAGCTGTGCTGCTGATACCAAGTGTAGTCGTATCCGTAATCGCCCTGCTGATTTCTGGCGGACAGCGTAAAGCGCACGACGGCGTTCTGCCGCAAGGTCATTTGCAGCGTGCATTCGCCGTTTTCCGCCGCAAGCACCGCCGTATCCGCCGCCGGCTGACCCGCCTGACGCAAAAGACGCAGCTGATTTTCCGACAGCGAACGCGGTTCACCCAAATCGTGCCATGCTTTCAGCGGATTGCACGTCACTTCATCCACCGTCTCTGTCGTCAACGTCTGTTCGCCGCCCGCAGGCAGGGCAATCGTCACGGTCAGCTCGTCGCGGTCGGTGCGGCAGAGATTCCACAGCACGCCTTCATACGAGCCGTCGTCCTTGTGGACAATCACGCTGTGTTCGTCGCGGTGCACCGGCGTTCCGCGCAGATGGGAGAAGAACGCAAAGCTCCACAGTGTCGGCTTGGCAATCTGCCCGTTGGCAATCAAGCCGAATCCACCATGGAAGGGCATCGGCGGCACACCCTGCTCCTCGAACACATCCCCGAACGTCCAGTAGGAATATGACGCCGCCACATCGCCCATCCGCGCCAGCACACCCGCCATATACGCCGCATTCAGGTTCGTGTCATGAATCGGGCAGAACGGGTTGTATGACGTGTTGAACTCGGTGATGTGCATCTCCATCCCGCGGTATTCCGGGAAGCTGTCGATAATGTCACGCGTCTCCTGCATTTCAGCGAGGAGGCTGTCCACCGTGCGCATTGTATGATAGAGATAGCGCCCGCGGTGTTCCGGCGTTTCGCCCATGTAGGCGTGGCGCGACACGAAATCCAGCGGCAGCTGATTCTCCTTGCAGAATCGCAGGAAATTGCGCACCCAGTCCTGCGACGTCGCGCCGCCGCAGATTGCTGGGCCGCCGACGCGCATGCCCGGCAGCACTTCCTTAACTGCCTTCGCCGTCACCGCATACAGGTGATGATACTTCTCTTCATCCGCATTTTCCCAGAAACCCGTCAGATTCGGCTCGTTCCACACCTCGCACGGCCAAGTGGACACTTCGTCCTTCCCGTAACGCTCCGCCAAATGTGCAAGCGTCGCCTGAACCATCGCCGTCCACTTCGCGTCGTCCTGCGGCGGCGTAACGTTGCCCTTCCAATAGAAGATGGTCTGCGTGCCGCTCGCCATTTTTTCCGGCATGAAGCCCAATTCAAGGAACGGCTTCAAGCCCTGCGCGCGGTAATCATCCATCACGCGGTCAAGGTAGGTGAAATTGTAGCCCTCGTGCCAATTTCCTTCCGCATCCTGATACGGCTGGTAAATCGCCATATCGTCGCTGAACAGCCCGTGACCGCGGATGTGCGTGAACGCGCATTCCGCCTGCGCCATCGCCAGCTGCTGCTGATACTCCTGCTGCAATGCCAGCCCCATGCGTCCCGTGCCGATGCAGAACGCGGTGTTGTTGTTGAACCTTGCCTGACTATCCGCCGCTATGCGGATGGAATCCTGTTTCATGGCATTTTTTCTCCTTACAGTCCTGATTTTGCCCAGTCGAATACGAGCACTTGATCATGCGGCAGCGTCGCCTGACAGGTATCAATCTGCTCATACGGCGCGATATTGACCGGTTCCGCCGCGCGGAGGTTGCCATCCGTCAAGGCGTTGAAGAAGTCGTCGAACATCCAGCGGTCATAGAGCGCCTCCCGGTGCGGACAGAGGACTTTCTCAAACGGCAGCTGCTGGATGCCGCGCATGTTGCTGCGGTACTCCCGAAGCCCAAGCGCCTGCGGGAAGAACAGCCATGTGCAGGGGTTCCAGTCGTCGCCAGACAGCAGCAGCTTCCGCTCTGGCACATACACCACCGCTGAGCCGGGCGTGTGCCCCGGCGCTTCGATGATTTCCGCTGTTAATCCGCCCAAGTCAATCAAACCGGGCTTCATCACCTTCGGCAGTGGAATTTCGCCCGCGAGAAACGTTTTTTCATCCACCGGCAGGTTCTTCCCGATTGCCTGCGTCAGCACCCGGCGGCGCATCTCGTCGTTCGTGAACATGCGCCAGTCCGCCATGTCCGCTTCCAGCATGTACGTTTCCGGGAAGCAGCGTGCCCCCATCGCGTGGTCATGGTGGTTGTGCGTCAGGAACACCGTCAGCGGTAAATCCGTCATGTGGCGCATGAAGTCCGCCACATCTTCAATGCCATAGCCCGTGTCAACCAGCATGGCGGCGTTTTCGCCCTCCAGCAGCGTCATGCAGACGCCCATGCAGTCCACAATATGCCACACTCCCGGCATCACCGCGTGAACCGTAAAGGCCATTTTCGGCTCATCCTTTCCATCTTGCCGCCTGAAAAAACGGCGTTTTTTGCACAATTCGACGCACAGTTGTGTTTTTCCTGTCACCCAGTCAACTTTTCGCCAAATTTCTTCCTCTTTTCTGGTTTTGGGTTGTGCAAGTCGGCGAAATATGCTATACTTTTAGTAAAATACGTTACAGGAGGTATCCTGTTTATGGCAAATCAATGGCTTTCGTGGCTTCCGTTTTTACCGGCTGATGTTCCCGCCGATTTTGCATCCCCACGCGAAGTCGCCGCGTTCGAGCTTGCGCAGGCACTGCCGACGCTCTCCCCGAATCTGCACGTTTCGCTTGCCGAGGATGATTCGCTGGGCGAAGGGTTCCATGCCGTGCGCAAAGGCGACGACGTGACGATTTTCGGTGGCAAAACCGGGCTGCTGTATGGCGCTTACTGGCTGCTGATGGCGCTCGCATCGGGTTCGGCATTGCCGGAGGATCACTCCTCTGCGCCGCAGTACGCGCTGCGCATGATTAACTGCTGGGACAACGCCGACGGCAACGTCGAGCGCGGATATTCCGGGCGCAGTCTGTTCTTCCAGGGCGGCAAGCTGACCTACGACCCCGCGCGGATGCGGCAGCTTGGGCGTATGCTGGCATCCGTCGGGCTGAACGTGCTGTGCATCAACAACGTCAACGTGCACGACCCGGCACAGCTGCTGATTGAGGACGATCTGCCGGATCTGGCGAAGCTCGCGGCGATTTTCCGCCCGTTCGGCGTGCGGCTGATGGTTTCCATCGACTATTCACAGCCGATGCGCCACGGCATCCCGACGGCTGACCCGCTGGATGAACGCGTGCAGGCGTGGTGGAAGCATCAGGCGGAAGTGGTGTACGCTGCGATTCCCGATTTGGCGGGCTTCCTCGTCAAAGCGGACAGCGAACATCGTCCGGGGCCGTTCACCTACGGGCGCAACCACGCGGAGGGCGCAAACATGCTGGCGCGGGCGCTCAAACCGTTCGGCGGAATGCTGGTCTGGCGCTGTTTCGTCTACAACTGTCAGCAGGACTGGCGTGATGAAAAGACCGACCGTCCGAAGGCAGCGTATGAGCATTACGTCTATCTGGATGGGCAGTTCGACGACAACGTGATTCTGCAGGTCAAGAACGGACCGTTCGACTTCCAAGTCCGCGAGCCGATTTCCCCGACCCTGCTGGCAATGCCCAAAACGAAGCTGGCGCTGGAATGGCAGCTGGCGCAGGAGTACACCGGTCAGCAGATTGACATTTTCGCCATGCCGGTAATGTGGCAGGAGCTCTTTGCGGACATGCCGCGCAACAGCATCATGGCGATGGCAGCGGTGTCGAACCTCGGCAATGACGCGTGCATGACCGGGCATCCCTTCGCGGCGCTGAATTTCTTTGCATATGGCGCGCTGGCGTGGGATCCCGATGCCTGCCAGCCGGACGATATCATTCACCGCTGGATTCGCCTCACCTATCGTTTTGCGCCGGATGATGAGAACGCGCTGGCGGATGTGCTGCTCGGCAGCCGCCACGCCTATGAGCAGTATACCGCACCGCTTGGCATCTGCTGGATGGTCACGCCGAACCAGCACTACGGGCCGAGTCCCGACGGATACGAGTATCAGGCGTGGGGCACTTACCACAAGGCCGACCGCAACGCCATCGGCATCGACCGCACAGCGGACGGCACGGGCTATGTCCTGCAATACCCGGAAGCACTGCGCCGCCGCTTTGAATCCACACAGACCTGCCCGGATGAGCTGCTGCTCTTCTTCCACCGCTTGCCGTACACCTTCAAGATGCGCGACGGGCGGACGCTGATCCAGCGGATTTACGACGACCATTTTGAGGGCTATGAATGGGTGGAGCGCGCCGCGAGCATCCTGAAAGCGCTGCCGCTGCCCGATTTTGACCGTGCTTTAGTAGATGAGCGCATCGGGCGGCAGCTGCACAACGCCCGTGAATGGCGCGACATCATCAATACGTTCTTCCACCGTCTTTCCGGCATTGAGGATGTTCACGAGCGGAAAATCTATCGCTGAGGAGGCTTTTCATGGCGGACACAAGCCAGCCGCATTCATCCCGCTGCCCGGCTTGGCTTCGCGAGGGCGGGCTGTACCTGATTGTTTCCGGCGTCGTGACAGTGCTGAAATATCTGCTGCTGCTCTTTCTGCCGCGCGCATTCGCCTTTCTGCCAATGCGCGACTTCGGCTGGCCCGGCATCGAAATGACACTGCTGGGCGAAACCTTCCGCTGGAACATCTTCGGCTACGACACGGCGCATGGCGGGCTGCCGTACCTGTGCGCGTACATGACGGCGATGGTTCTTGGCGAATGCGTGAACTTTCCGCTTCAGCGCAAGTACGTTTTCCGCGCCAAAGGGCATCTCACGCGGCAAGTACTGCTGTATGCGCTTGCGTTCATCGTGATTACCTGCCTGGTGAACTCGATTAACTGCATCTGGGTCGCGGTGGCGGCGAAGTTCGTGCCGAATTGGGTGTACACGCTCGGCACGCTCTTCTTCAACGGCACAATTTCCGCAGTGGTGTTTTTCTTCGTCAACAAACGCATTTTCCCACAGGCATAAAAATGGGGGCTGTCCATCGCTGGCAGTCCCCTTTCTTTATGGCGTTTGTTCAATGCGGATGACCTGCTGATGCCCGAAATAGTTTGCCAGCGCCTGATTCACCCAGTAGTCCGACTGCCCCTCATCCGCCAGCCCCAGCGGGTTCAGGAACGCCGGACATGCCGATACATCCGGGATTTCGCAAATTTCGCCGGGCTGACGCAGCGTTTGGAGGATTTCGGTGTACTGCTGATGATACGCCTGCGCCTCGCCGCTGATGAGCGCTTTTGCCGCTGCAACGCTCGTCGGACTTGCACCCGCCGTCGGATGCGCGGACGGCAGCGTCAGCACCAGCGCGAGCGACAATATGGCGACGATTCCGGCGGAATGGCGCGTCAGATGCGAAAGCGCCGCGTCGATTTTCGTGCCGATTCGGCTGTTCCGCAGCCAGCCGATCCAGAGGAACGTCCAGCAAAGCAGCAGCCAGCCATACGCATAGTAGTAGATGTCGATTTGCCGTCCCGGCCCTATATTCGCCATTGCAAAAAGCGACGGCGTCATTTGCGCCGAAAAGATGGCATACGCCAGCGCGCTTTTCAGCAGTGGAAAGCGGAATTTCAACCCGCACTGCCCGACGAAATCCCACATCAGCAGGGCAAAAAGCGCAATGGCAATTCCCTGCGGCCAGCCAAACCAGCCCGACACGCGCACCCACGCCCGGTCGAAGGAGTAGAGAATCGCGGGAACCGCATCCATCGAGCGCGGGATGGTCGCTGCACGGACGCGGTTGCCGGGTGCGGCGGCGTTGATAGCGAACGCAGTCAGCAGCGCGGCCATGACGAGCAATATCTGCCGCCAAGCGGGGTTTTTCCGCACAAGCAGCGCAAGAAGCAGGAGCATCAGCAGAATCAGCGTAACGAGGATGGTCGTGTAGTTGCCGCCGCCGATAAAGAACGCGAGCAACATGCACAATGCAGTCCGCCCGGCGCGGCACTTTCCGTCGGTGCAAATCCGCAGGGTGCCCGTCAGCAGCATCAGCGAAAGCGCGTAATAGAACGTGTAGTAGCATCCGCCGTTGAACCAGTAGAACGTCTGGTTCAAATCCGGCACAAGCTGGATGCTCAGCGTCATGAGCGCCAAGAAAATCAGCACAACCGTTGCGCGCGGCGCGTGGAGCATCTTCCCCAGCTGATGCAGGAGCATCCCCGTGCCAAGCAGCAGCGGCAGGAGCGTCAGGGCGGTCGTCAGCCAATAGGCATTGTCGGAAAACACGCCCGGCTGAAGCGTGAACAGCACCACCGCGCTGAACGACCCCTGCCAGCGCGCGTAGGTGCTCCGGACGTAGGCGGCAATAGCTGCGACAGCCTCCGGCAGCCCCTGTCCAGCGTCGATGACCTTGCGCAGCACCGCGCCGTAGGTGTAGTCGTCCGCGCGCGGGTGATTGTAGAACGCAACCGCCATCACCGGCAGCAGCGACAGCACAAACAAAACCGCGAGGATGATGGCAATCCGCTGAAGTGCGCGCGCATTCCGCATGAGCATTTCTCCCTTTCCGACAAAAATCGCCGCAGTTTGTGATGCACTGCGGCGATTTTGCTGATTATTCTCCCGTCAGCGATGGGACGGGTGTCGTATTCGGTTCAGGTGTGGGCAGTTCCGGCGCGGTCGTAGCTGCCGGCGCACTGCCGCCTGCAATCAGCCGCGTCAGGTTGTCCGATGCCGTCGTCAGCAGCTGCACAGCGCGCATGGTATCCATGCTCATCACGTCCTCCGCGCCCTGCGTCGGCAGGGTCAGCGCGTTCCAGCGGCTCGTTGTGCGCAATGCCATCTTCACGCCGACGTCCGCTTCCGCCATGTGCAGCGCGGCAATCACGCGCAGCTGAATCGGTGCGCCTTCCCTGCTTTCGGTACTGTACTGGAGGGAAAGTTCCGCCGTAATCGGTTCAAACGTCACCAAATCCGCTGCTTCCGCGCCGTCGGTGTCCGGCTCGATGGTCAGCGTCCACGCACTGTCATCATGGCGTGTGCCGTCGCTGTCCTGCGTTTCGGAATGCTGGCTGGTCAGGGTGAATTTCGCCTGCAGCGTCTTTGCGTCCGTTACGAACGCGGCAGGTACACTGCTGATGCTGCCCGTAATTGCGTTCTGGTTGCCGTCCGCCGACGCCATGCTGAATGTCAGCGTCTGCGTCGCGCTGTTCAGCACAAGCGCAGTCGTGCTGCCCTCCTGCCGGAAGGTCAGCGTCGTGTAGCCCCACGCATTCTGCGGCAGGGGCAGCGCCACCGCCACGGACAGCGTATCGCCACGCGCGGAGAACTTGCGTGACAGGCGCAAATCGCCCGACAGCGGCAGGGCGTCAATGCAGGCATCGTAGAAGTAGCCCAGCGCGGGATTGAGGTAGGCCGCCTGCTGCTTCTCCGTCATCATCGGGCGCAAAAGCGTCAGCAGCGTCTCGTCATAGAGCGCTTGCTTCCACATCAGCTTCGTTTGCTCTTTCACGTCGTCCGCTGGAATCACATAGCTGACGCGCATGACAAGCTCGCCGTTTTCAGTCATCGTGTCAGGTTCCGCGGCGTAATCCGCCAGCCACAGCTCCAGTTCGTTCAGATATTCCTCCAGCGCCGGCTGCCACATGCTTTCCCAGAGGATATCGGGCTGCGCCATCATCTCCGCCAGCACAGAGTAGAACGATGGATTGCTCTTTCCCGATTCCGCCAGCGGCATGGACAGCAGCACATCCGGCAGCACATCCGTGCGCAGGTACAGCGTATCGCCCACGCGGTACAGCTGCGTCAAGCCCTGCTGATTGCCGCTGTCATCCTGCGAGAACACCTGATACTGGAAATCGTCGCTGTCCTCCAGATTCAGCAGGCGCACATGCAGCGTCGAAGCCGTCAACGGCAGCAGGAAATCCAGCCACGACGCCGTACCGGACGCCGTAACCGCAACTGAGCCGCGAATGGGGTAATCCTGCACGGCAAACTGCTGGTAGAGCAGTTCCGGCAGCGTATAGTCATCCTCTTTGGCAGCAAGCGCCGTGCCGCCAAGCAGCAGCGCCGCGCAGAGCAGGACAGACAGGATTCGTTTCAGCATGGGTTTACCCTCCTTATCGGGTGTCATTCGATTTCGACGGCGGATTCTGCCGCCTGCCGAATGGTCTGAACGTCCTCATCCGACATTTCGTAGAAGAAGAACGCCGCGTCCTCCGCGCTGAGAACCTGAATCAGCGGGCGGACGATAGCAGTCGCAATTGCGCCGCTGAGTTGGCTGCGCAGGTTTTGCAGCGTCTCCGCGCTGAGCGTGGACAGTTCCATCGTCGCCGCGGTGTCCTTCCACAGGGATTCGCTTGCGCGTGCCGCACGCAGCGTAATCACGCATTCTTCAGTCGTGCCGTAGCGTTTTTCTTCCTGATAACCGATTGTCCCGTTGATTTCCGGCGCTTCCGCGTTTCCGGACAGGACGACATTCGGCGTGATGGTGCGCTTCGTGGCGTAATCTTCGTCCGGCAGCTGCCGCTTGATAGCCACGCTGCCGCTCACGTTGTCGCTGTCATTCTCCAAGCGGTTCGTCAAGTCAAACGTGACCTCGGTCTGCGTCGTCTGCTTGCTCGCCGTCACCTTGTAGGAGCAGGTGCCCTGCATGGTGATTTTGCCGCTGGAAAAGGTCATAATACGCTCAAAATCCAGCGTGTTCTTGTCCGTGCCGCTCTTTGCGGGGGACGTCAGCGTGATTTCATCGCGTGTTTCGCCGTTCTCTCGCTTTGTGCGCCAGACGAGCTTGACCGTGCGCAGCTTGCCATCCACGCCGCAGACGCCGTTGTACTCCACACGCAGCGGCACTTCGTCCTCTGTGCGGTAAACACGCAGCTTTTGCGTGCCGGAGAAGGTCAGCGACGCAATCAGGTCATGCAAATCACCTTCCGGGCAGAGGGACAAAAGCGTCTGCTGCATTTCCTCCAGCTTCGACTTGGAGAAGGTATAATCCGTGCAGGAGCGCGCCAGCCCCATGTCCTTGATGGTCGTCTTGACGCTCTTGCGTTTGCCGTACTCCGCGAAAGGCTCCAGAATCGCGTTTGACAGCACCCAGCCGTCGTCAATCCACTTCTCGAACGTACCGTCAACAGCGCGCAGGTCGAGGGAATCCGACGTCATGCCAAGCAGCAGTTCCAGCGCATTCCCGTCCAGCGACGCATAGGAAACGTTCGGCATACAGGAGAACTGCACTGCGTCGCCCTTCTGCGCCATCGTCAGCAGCTCGTTGCCATTCATCAGCACGGAAACGCCGCTTTCGCCGTCCGCCGCATACAAATTCAGCGACAGCGGCGCAAGTACACGGTCAAGCATCGCCGTGCGCGTCTCATCAAAAGGCGCATGTGCTTGAAGGCTGATGGACAGCGTAACCGACAGGGGCGTATCCGCCAAATTCCAGTCCGACGCGGCTTGCAGCAGCGGCGCATCTGCCAGTGCACAGGGTGCAAGCATCAGCAGCACCAGCAGGAGCGATATCAGCGAGTGCAGTTTCCGCATGAATCTTCACGTTCCTTTCATTAAGGCGGGTGATTATTCCGCGCTTTCCGCGAAGGCGCGGAGCATATCTTTTGCTTCGTTCGGGTCTTCAACCAGATTGATAGATGCCCGCAGCTGTGCCGCGCCGCGCATTCCGCTGACGTACCAGCCGACATGCTTGCGCATTTCATTCACCGCCACGCGTTCCGGCTTCCATTGCAGCAGCATGTCATAGTGGCGCAGGGCGGTTTCCACGCGTTCCTGAACAGTCGGCTCGGTCACATTTTCGCCAGACAGCCGCTGCTTCACCTGACGGAACAGCCATGGATTGCCAAGCGCGCCGCGCCCAATCAGCAGTCCGTCCACACCGCTTTCCTCCAAGTGACGGGCGGCGTCGTCCGCCGTGAAAATGTCGCCGTTGCCAATCACCGGCACATGCACGGCTTCCTTTACCTTGCGCACATACGTCCAGTCCGCGTGACCGCTGTACTGCTGCATCCGCGTCCGACCGTGTACGGCAATTTCGCACACGCCGCAGTCCTCCGCCATTTTCACCATGTCCACGACGTTGATATGCTCATCGTCCCAGCCAAGGCGCATCTTGACCGACACGGGCAAATGGCTCGCCTTGCAGACCGCACGGAGGATTTTCTCAGCGTTTTCCGGCGTGCGCATCAGCCCGCTTCCCTCGCCGGATGCAGCAACCTTATGCGCCGGACAGCCCATGTTCACGTCCACGCCGTCGAAGCGCCCCATGGCAGACAGTTCTTCCGCCGCGCGCGCCATGAGGTCAGCCTCTTTGCCGAAAATCTGCACAAGCAGCTTGCCCTCGCTGTCCCGGCGCTCAATCAGGGAAACGGTCGCAGGATGGTTGCGCGGCGCGTATAGGTAGCCCATCGCGCTGACCATCTCCGTCGTCGCCACATCGCAGCCCTGCTCAAAGCACAGGATGCGGAATGGCCAGTCTGTAATGCCTGCCATCGGGGCAAGGCGGATGCTCGTCATGCCTTATCCCCCCGCGGGAAAAGTGCAACGCGCACCGGCGTATCCGCATACGGTGTCAGCGGCAGCGTACGAATGTCGCCCGTCAGTTCCGGCAGCACCGGCACATCCACGGGGGCATTGTTTCCTTTTTTCCACGCAATCGGCGCAAACGGGGCTGTCACGCCGTTTTCGGTCACTTTGCCGTTGCCGCACAGCGCATACGCCCAGTCGCCGTCCGCCGAGAGCGCCAGCACCTGCGGGCCGCGTGTGAGGTACGTCGCCTGATGATAAGCGCTGTTGTGCCGCATGACGGGCTGTTCCAGCACGGCGACGATTTCGTCCCCGTCATGCCAAACGCGCTCGATACCGATGCAGCCGTCCACCAAGCGGTATTCCGCCGTCGGCGCACCGTTGACGAGGATTTCGGACGACGACGCCCACGCCGGAAGCCGCATGTGGAAAAACGCTTTCTGGTCGTTCTTCATGTGCATCTTGATGGCGTAGCGCTCGCCCTGCGCGTCGATAGTCAGCACCATCTTATTGTCGCAGACGGCGTATTTGCCGGGGATCAGCATATTGACCGCGAAGCCGTCCACCCATGCGGTCACGGCGGACTGAATCGCCAGCGCATAGCCGCGCGCAAGGCGTCCGAGCGTCAGGGCGAAACTTCCCTGCTGAGTCTCCTGCGCCGCCAGCGAGTTGACGCGCTGCGCCAGCTGCACGCGTGTTTCCTCCACGCACGCCGGCAGCGCATTGAACACCAGCCGTTCCAGCTCATCCCACGCCCAAACCGCGTGCGCGCCCATGCCTGCGCACACAAACGCTTCCGCCCATGCGCCCAAGGTATCATTGAAAATGCCCGTGCTGGGATTGCCGCCCGCAAGCATCGGATTTGCGGTCAATCCACCGCAGATTGCGCCGTGATAGCGGCTGATTTTCTCCCAGCCCGTCTTTGCGGCGTTCATCTCCGTCGCCGAGCCGTTGAGCCAGCCGCGCGCCAGTGCCGCACGAGCGCCATCCGCCAGTGCCGCCGCATTCGTCGTCAGTGCCAAACGGGTGTAGTAGCCCTCCAAATCACCGTTTTCCTTCTTCAGACCTGCATCCAGTTCTTCAGCCGAAACAGCTTTGCTCACGGGCGTCTGAATCGGGGTCGCGGTCAGGACGCCGCTCCAGTTCATCGTGCTGGCGGACAGAGTGCGGGCAAGTTTGAGCATGGCAGGAATGCCCGTGATGCGGTAGACATTTTCCAGCAGTTCGAGCAGATCCGCCGGGAATGCGCGGACGTACTCGTCCGCCGCAATGTCGTCCCACTGCTTCGCCGCCCACTGGAACCAGCGCAGCAGCACCGTCAAATCTTCCTTCTTCGCCTCCGCTTCATACAGCGCCCACACCGCGCGCAGGACATACACCGAATCCTCAATCGTCAGCGCAAAAGAGCCATCCTCCCGCTGTGCGGCAGCGGCTTCCCGAATCGCCGTGACGGCGGGCGACTGCATGGCATCCGCCTTCACAAGGCACGCCAGACGGAATGCGCCTTCCAGCAGCAGCGGCTCACGGCGATTTTCCACTTGCGCATACAGACGCGTCAAGGCAGGCAGGTTCACGCGCACCTGACCGGCGCGCAGGGGCTGACTGGTCAGCATCGTCAGCGGCGCTTTATCAAAAACAGGCTTGAGTGGCACAGTTCGTTCCTCCAAATACTTTCCTCATTATTATTTACCATCAAACATTATACAGCATTTTCGCGCAAACTGCAATCACTGAATTGTAAAAAAACACGCACCAGCCGTGTTTTCATCATGCTGATGCGCATTTTTTCTACAATCAGGTTGCCTCCGTATCCTTCGCAAAAATCCAGATGCTTTCTTCCTTATTTAGTCCATCGCACGCCATAATCCGCAGGTGAATCGGCATACCGTCGCTGCGCTTGTAATGTTCGTCAATTGTGCCTTCCTTCACAAGGCGCTCCCGCACAATCTGCGCGCATGTCAGCGACTCAAACTCTTCCTGATCCTCCGGGGCTATGTAGAGCCGGATATATTCCAGCATCGCGCGGCGGAACGAGCCGTTGCACTTGTCCAGCATATCGCGGAAGAAATCTGGAATCAGGATCTTGCGGAAGGAATCCTGCGCAAAGTTGATAAGGTACACCGCAATGTATTCCGGCGCAATGACGCGGATGAACTGGTCTGCATCCTGCTTCTCCTGCATCAGGCGTTCCAGCTTTTCGTTCAGTGATCGCATCCGGCGCTCCTGACCGTTCTGCTGATAATACGCTTCTTTGTCGCGGCGCATAGCATCCTCGGCACGGTTGACGATGTTCTGCACATTCTCTCGCCCCGTGCCTTGCTGCACACCGACGGATATTTCGTATTCCGCGCCTCGAAGCGTCATGCGCAGTTTTTCCACTGCCAGCAGCACTTCGTCATGCTTGCGGTTGCAGCAGAGAATGACGAACTCATCGCCGCCGATGCGGTAAAGCCGGTCGTTCGGGAAGAAACTCCGCGCTGTGCCTGCCACCATGCACAGCATACTGTCGCCTGTCTGATGCCCCAAGTGATTGTTGATTTCGTGCAGACCAACGACGTCGATGTAAACGCATTCGATGGTGTCCGGATGTTCCTCGTTCAGCAGCGAAACATCCTTCTCAAACTTCGTGCGGTTGAACAGTCCCGTCAGCGCGTCGCAGTTGCAGTAGTATTCCAGTTCACGCTGATAGCGGCGGTCGGCTTCCATGTTCACCATGTCGTCCGTCCGGCGGATGCACAGCAGCGTCCACGGCTCCTGCTGCGTGTAGCCGCGGCTGGTCAGGACAGACAGCTCCACCCAATTGAAGCGCTTGCCATCAGACAAGCGGAAGCGGAAGCGGAAGTCCATGTGCCGCTGCCCGCTGAATATCTCCGTCTGCAGGTGTGCCAGCGCCATAAACCGCTGGTAGTCGTCCAAATCCTCCGGGTGAATCAGCCGCTGACGCACCAAATCGTTGCTGAAGCGCGAAAACGGCATCTGCGCATCCGGCAGCGGCGGCGTACGCTTGAGCGGCTGGCATTCGCCCGTGTTGAGATTCAGCCGAGCAAGCAGCAGATACGCACTGTCCAGCGTCGCAATCACATCGCGCTCAATCTCCGGCGTTGTGTTCCACTGTTGGCTGGGCGCAGCAGGTATCGGCGATACGCCGGAGAAACGCTGAATATCTCGGTAATCCTCCGGCACAATGATGCTCAGCAGGCGCTCGGCATCTTTCACCGGGAGCGGGCGATAGAAATAGTAGCCCTGCCCGTAGATGCAGTTCATCGTTTTGAGCATATCGACCTGTTCCTTCGTCTCCACGCCCTCGGCGATAATCGTCATATTCAGCTTGTGCGCCATATTGACAACAGAATCCACAATTTGGATGCCCTTCTGCCGGTTCTCCACGTTCATCTCGATGAACTTCATGTCCAGCTTCAGCACATCTACGTTCGTATCTTTGAGCATATTGAGCGACGAATAGCCGCTGCCGAAATCGTCCATCAGCACGGTAAATCCGTACTGGTGGAGGCGGTCGATGGCTTCGCGCACGAGATTGCTGTTCTCCGCGAACGCCGTCTCGGTGATTTCCACGCGAATCAGCTCCGACTTGAGGTCATAGCGTCTGACCATCTCGCGGAAGTGCGCAGGAACATCCATTGCCTTCATATCCGTGATGGACACGTTGACCGAAATCGGCACGATATGCTTTCCGCCGCGAATCCAGCCGCTCATTGTGCGGCAGACGCTCTCCCAAATGTAGCGGTCTAAATCCGTCACCAGCCCGGTTTCTTCCAGCAATGGGATGAAGCGGCTTGGCGACACAAGCCCCATTTCCGGGTGATTCCAGCGGACAAGCGCCTCCATGCTGACGATGTTGCCCGTCAGGCTGTTGCACTTCGGCTGCAGATAAAACGTAAATTCGCCGCGCTGGATGCCGATGCGCACGTCGCTGAGCAGGCGCTGATGCTTTTCCAGCTGCTGCATAATCTGCTCGGAAAAGCGGCAAATGCGGTGATTCAGCTTGCCCCTGACCGCCCCGGATGCAATCTGCGCATTGTTGCACAGCACGCTGATATCGTCGGAGTGCTCATCTACCGGGCAGATGCCCAGCAGCGGCAGAAAGCTATCAAGCTGCTGATAATCCTCGATGCAGTGGAAAATCAGGTCATATACCGCCTGCGCCCGCTTGTCATCATCCGGCATACACAGGAAAAAGTCATCGCCGCCAAAATACCCGGCGATATAGTCGTTCTCCTTCGCAAGCTGCGCCAACTGATGCCCGATTGTGTGCAGCAGCTCGTCCCCCTGCACCTGACCATACCAGTTGTTGAACAGTTTGAAATGTTCTATGTCGATGGACAGCACGCACCAACCGTTCAACTTCTTTTCCGTCAGCAGCTGCTGCACCTGACGCAGGAAGTCCAGCCTCTCTGGCAGTCCCGTCAAGGAATTCAGGTTCGACGTCCGACGCACGGAGGTCAACTGCCGTGCCGACGGCAGGAGCTTTTGTTCGCGATTCGTCATACCTGCAATCCCTCTTCTCTGTATTGTCATAAAAGGCGGTGCCGCACCCTTGCCGGTGAATTTTCTTCACACATTGTTCAATTTATTCTATCATCTTTCGTAAATTTTCGCAATAGCCAGAAACGAGAACGGCGAATATTTTATACTATTTCCAAATGAAAATGCGCCAAGATGCGCGGCGAATTTTTCGTTCTGGCTAACGGGAACGAAATGCAGCGTAGCAGCGCTACGCTAAATGGAGTGAGCGGACGCCAGAACGAAAAAGGCGCAAGCAGATGGCGCAGTTGAATCTGGAAATAGTATTAGGTGTTTTCCACACTACTTTTCGCCGAATCTTCCATTTTTGATGCTTCTTCCGTGCGTGCGACGTTCTCGGTCACGGAAACGTGGATGTGCCCTTCCGCGATTGCCTTCGCCATGTCGAAATGGATGTTATCCTTCTTCTCTTCGGCGTTTTCGGGGCGATCCATATAAATCACGCGGACGTCTTCTTTCTCCGCGGCAGTCTTGCTCCACGAGCGAACGGTCCACGCCGCCAGCAGAATCAGGAACGGAATCATGTTGTAATGATAGCGCACCTGCGTTTCCAGCAGCATATGGCTCAGCGCCGTGCCAAGGAAGAAGAGCATACAAATGAGAATCATGGCGTTCGGGGCAAGCCGCCGCCGCCACGCCTCCATTGCGCCCAGCGCTGCAAACAAGAGCACCGCCATGTACATCACGCGCCCAACGGGACGGATGCTCTCCAGCAGGCTGCGCAGTTCAGGCGTCAGTGTTCCCTGCTGCTCCGTCCAGAGCAGATTCCAGTCAATGCCGAAATCATCCGTTCGCCACAGATCGCGGAACTTGTAGACCATCAGGTTCAGCACATTTTCCGGCTCCGACTGGATGCGCTGCGCCGCCACTTCCATACACGCCTGATGCGCCCCCGTCGCGGACTTCGTTGCGTCATACGCCTGCGCGAAGAATTCGCTGTCCGTCTCGTTCCACAAGCCCTTCGACTGCGTGTTCAAGCCGACCATGAGGTTGTAGCCGGACGCGTACAGCCCCGACGCGGGCTGCTCGCCGATGATGTCAGAAATTGCGCGGTTGATGACGCTGCCCGTGACGAGATAGCACACCAGCACCAGCACAATGCAGACGATTGGCTGGCTTGTGGCGTAGCGCGCGCCCTCCACACGGATTTCGTTCATCGGGTCGCCCGTGATGCACAGCTGCGCCACGCAGTACGCCGCGAGCAGGATGACCGCCATCGGGCGGATTGCGCCCGCAAGCGCCAGCACGATGCCCAGCAGCGCCATCACGCCCAGCATCCGAGAAGGCGCAACATCGTAGAGGCTGCCCTTGCGGCGGTCAAGAATACTCGTCATCATGTCCGCCGCGAGCAGAATCAGCATCGTGAAGGACGGTTCGGTGGCAACCATGTTGCTGAACAGGATGTGCGACGGCCACAGGCTCATCAGCGCCACCGCCACCAGCGCGCCCGTGCGCCCCGCGATTCGCCGTGCGATATGACCCGCCAGCAGGATGGAAATTACGCTGCACACAAGGTTTGCGTACAGCGCGTTGCGCACCGACGCGCCGAAAATAGCAAACGTCGGCCACAGAATGAGCATCGGGAAGCCGATGGTGTGCGGGTAGAGCGCGATATAGCGGCGGTCGACCGCTCCTTCGGCGGACATCAGCGTATCATTCAGCAGGTGATTCGCCATGCGGTAGTACGTCTCAAAGTCCGAATCCGGCTCAACAGGGATGTTCCAAATCACCCACAGGCGCAAATACACGCCAACACCCACCAGCACCGCGCCGAACACAATCATCACGATGTTTTTGGGAAGCGGCTGCATCTTCTGCCCGCACTTGCGCGAAATCCGCCCCAGCAGCAGCGCAAGGAGCGACAGCCCCGCCATACTCAGTACCCAGATTCCCTGTCCGAGATATTCCCGTTCCGTCGCGCGCGTCACATATTCGAGGCTGGCGCTGAGCGCCAAGCCCATGCACATGATAAACAGCGTCAGCGCGAGATAATCAAGCAGATTCTTCTTGCGGCTCATGGTCTGCTTCCTCCCTGATTGCATTTTCCGCCGTGCGCCGCGCCGGAATCAGCCGCCGCACAAGCACCACGCCTGCCGCCACAACAAGCAGGTCGTGGCAGAGCATAAAGGTATACATTTGTTTGTTGTTGTCCGCAAAGCCGTTGCCGATGACCGACAGCGGATATTGCATTACGCCCACGAACATCACGCACAGGAACAGCATCGCCAGCAGCTTTGTCTGCTTCTGCGTCTTTTTGCGGCAAATCAGCGTCAGGCAGAACACGCCCGCCGTGCCGTAGAGCAGCACATACACCCAGAACGCGCGCGCCGCGAAGATGCTGCGCAGATTACACCAGAGGTTCATGCGGTGCAGCGGACGGTTATCGCTGTACAGCGCGTCCGTGTAGGTCATGAACGACGTGCTCAATGTGACGGATTCCTGTGCCGCGCGGTTCATCATTGTCAGCATGTCCTTCGGATGGCGCAGATAGTAGCGCACGAGCGTCATCGTCGTCACATGGTCGTAGAATTTCTCCTGTAATTCGTCCGACTCAATGGGATAAACGTACTCGCTGTTCGGATAGTACGCATGTTTGCCGATGTCCGCCTTCATTTCCGCTGGAATGCCCAGCTCTTCCATGGCTGCGTCCGGGTCGTCAGCAATCATCAGCGCACCGTAAAACACGCTCTGCCAGATGGTCTGCTTTTCAGACACCCCCTGATTTTTGCGGTACACGCCAAGCGTGTCGTAGCTGACCAGCCCGCACAGCAGCGCGCCCATCAGCGAAAACGCAATCAGCGGCTTTTTTGTCTGCGGATGATGATAGACGGTAAAGACAATCAGCAGAACAATCGCCGCCGGGAGTGCCAGCGCCATCTGCGCCTTGGCAGTGCAGAGAAATCGCACGCTGATGGCAAGCAGAATCATCCACAGCCAGCTTTTCCGGCTTCCGCGCGGCATCAGCGCCAGATGCACCGTACAGGCAATCGTCAGCATCAAGCCGACGGGAATCATCGTTTCGCCGAAGAGCGAGTTGTACCATGCGAGGTAATTTTCGCCCAGCAGCATACACGCAACAATCAGCCCCGCCGGGAGCGTCAGCTTGCCCAGCAGCGGATACAGGTCGCGCACGAGCAGCAGCAGCGCCGCCATCACCAGCGCCAGCAGGATGAACGCCTGCACCTGCGTGGAGTAATTGCCTCCCGTCAGCAAGGTGATGAAGCGCACGAGCATCGACGGGAAAATCAGCGAATAGGTGGGGTCTATGGAGGTCAAGCGCGTCGGATGGAACGGCTCACGGTAGGAGTAATCCTCGACGACACCCCACTCAAGCTGCGTCGATTCATCATCGAGCTGCGGCTGTGCCCAGTACAGGTCGATTTGTTCCATCATACGCCCGAAGTCGCCGTTGTTCACGCCGCCGATGTGCTCTGCCGGAAGCAGCTGCCAGCAGCAGAGTGCCACGCAAACCAATGCAACAATGGCGACCGTCCCCTTTTGCGTCACGCGGATTTTACGGAGATACGCCAGCAGTCCGCCGGACGCGCCCGCCGAGCAGGGCGGCAGCGCTAATTTCGCGTCCTTCACGCTCAGCCACGCCATCAGGCGGCGAAGGAGCACCGCGCCGGAGGCGAAGCTCATCAGCACCGCCAAACCGCCCAGCAGGAACGCCAGCGGCTTCACGGTCAGCAGGTCAATGCCGCCCGTCAGCACAAGCGTCAGCGGCAGATAGCCAATCGTGCCAAGCAGTACCATCAGCAGAAACGCGCAGAGCATCACGGATGCGCTCTGCCGCCGTACAATGGGCAGCAGCAGCACGAGGAGCGCCGCGCAAATCAAGCACCAGCGGGAAATGGCGTGATGGTCACGCCCGAAAATGGTTTCCAGCACGGTATGCAGCGGTGAACGTGACGAAACGGCATTCCCGGCATCGTCCGCCAAATACCAGCTGTCCGCGTTCCGCAAAGCGCTTTCGTTTTTGTCCATCATGGTGCGAACGACTGCCGGATGCTGAATCGCAAATTTCACCCGTTTCCCCAGCGAAATATTTTCGTTCAGCAGGGCGGCATTTTCCGCGTCCCGCGGGTCGTTCACAAAATTTTCGGAAGGTTCATAGTAGCTTTTGCCGATGTCCGCGAGGTAGCTTTCAGGCAAGCCGAGGGCTTCCAGCGTCTCTTCCGGCTTCTCCGATGCGGGCAGATATCCTTGAAAGACCGCCAAGTAGTTTGCAGCGGCGGAATGCACCGTGTCGTCCGCCTGCCAGCCTGTGACCAGGCCGCTCACGCACATCAAGCTCGCAATCAGCACACACGCCGCATGAAGCGGACGTTCTGCCCGTCCGGGGCAGCTATGCACGGCGCACAGCACAACCGCCAGCACCGCCGCGGGCAGCAGCGTCATCATCTGCGCCATGGTACGCAGCATCAGCTGCGCCGCAAAAAGCACCAGCAGCGCCCATTGAACGCCGCATCCCTTTTCCCGGCACAGGCAATAAACCGTCGCGCCGAGGAAAAGAAGCAAATATGCCATGGAAGCGCCGACCGCATACAGGCTGTTCAAATAGCCGATGACAGCGGGATTCGCCAGCGCAAGCGGCAGTCCGAGCGTCGCAAGAATCGCCGCCGTGCGCGACCGCCGCGCCATCCCGTTCGCCAGTAGGTACGCGCCCCAGCCCATCAGCAGCGCATACACGACCGCCAAATAACGCGTGCTGAAACCCAGACCGAACGGGTGTGTCGCCAGCCGGACGAGCGCAACCGCCGCGCCGACGGAGATTCGGGAAGCGAATAACAGCGTGGAATACGCCGTGTCCTCATAGGCGAAGTCCTCCACGCGCTGCCCGGTCGGGATGCTCTCTTCCGCATAGCGCAGCGCAAGCCCTTCCGCCGCCGAAGCATAGCTGCCGTCCGCCACCACCCCGATGGACGGCGACGCAAACAGCGTCCACAGAATCGCCGCTACGGTCAGCAGAGCCGCCATCAATCCGGTCAGCCTCGCCCGTCGTGTCTGTTCCATGCGCAAGATTCCTCTCTTTCGATATTCGTTAGAATCGGCTGTTGTCCTTCACAGGGGCGGAAAGCGCCGCTGCGTCCGTGTCAGACAGCGCGCCGTCCTTAATGTTCAGCGTCCGGATGCCCGCGTTCGAGAAGCGGAACAGGTTTCCGTCCGCATCGCGCTGGGCGCCAAGGAGGAGCGTCGCGTCGTAGTTATCGCAGGCGCTTTCGACGCGCTGGACAAGCTGACCATCCTGCCAAATCGTGTACTGACTGCCGGATTTGACGATCACGAGGTGCATCAGCGACGTGCCCTGCGGCAAATCCACCGTGACGCCGACGCTATTGCCGACGTAGGCTGTGAGCGTGTCGGCATTATCTTGCCGGAGCATGAAGCCGCGGTAATGCCCGGTTTCCTCGCTGAAGCAGGACATGTAGACGCCGTTGTTGACGCCCTTGCGCACGTCGATGACGGTGTCGAGCGTCCATTCCTTCGTCGCGACATCGTAGAGCTTCACGCCCGTGTCGAGCGCGCGGTCACTGCCGTTGCCGACGAATGCGCCGGGCATGGTGTACGCGGCGGATTCCGCAACCAGTTCCGGCGGCAGCGGCGCGTCGGCGAAGTCATATGCCGCAATGTCCGCTTCTGCCATCGCGCCCGCGTAGACAGACACGTGATTCACCTGCGTCTGGCTGATGCGGAAGATATTGCCGTCCGCGTCGCGCTGGGCGCCGATGAGCAGCGTGCCGTCATAGCTTTCGGCGGGCGATTCGGCTTCGGCGACGAGCAGACCATCCGCATAGATGCGGTAATTCGTGCCATCCTTGACGATGGCAAGGTGCATTTCGCGGTCAAATTCGCCCGGCACAGTCACGCCGACATTCTGACCGAAAACGATGTTGATCTGCGCGTTGTCCAGCTGGCGGATCAGCAAGCCGCGATAGTTCTTGGCATTCTCGTCGAAGCAGGACAGGAACACGCCATTGCCGGGATTTTCACTCGGCGTGACGCTGGTCAGCAGGGTGAAGCGCGTCGCAGTGGAGGCGAACAGCTGTGTCTGCGTATCGAGATACGACGCCTGACGATACGTTTCGTCGCCGCCGACGAACTGCTCCGGAAGCGTGTAGACTTCCGCCGCATCCTTCACGCCGACGCCGAGCGGCTTGGGCGCTTCGGGCAGGTCTTCCGGCTGCCACGCAAGGATTTCGCTTTCCGTCAGCACGCTGTCATAGACTTCGAGGTTCAGCACGCGCGTGGGCGAGAAGCGGAACTTCTCCCCGCCGGGGGTGAGTTCTTCGCAGCCGAGGAGAAGCGTGCCGGAATAGGCATCGCAGGGAAGCTGCTCATTCTCATAGAGTTTTTCACCATTTAGATAAATAGAATATCGTTCATTATCCTTGGTGATAGCAAGCGTAGCGGAATCACCATGCAAAAGTGGCAGCATGAATGTACGATTGTTCCCCAATATCACTTGGAGCGCATTGCCTTCACCGCGAATCAGCAACCCACGATAATTCTCGCCATTTTGCTCATCAAAGCAAGCCATAACGACCTGCCCTTCATCCGTGTCTGGCAAGGGCAGACCAATTTGGGTCAATATTGTCCATGAACTATAACGATTTTCATAGAGTTTAATCTTTGTATCATAGTATTCAGAAACACCATCACCAGAGAACTGATTGCTTAAGATAAACTCTGCTCTGTTTTTATCAGCAGTTGTCTGCGAAGCATTCCATATAAATCCTTCGATTTTTCTACAATCACGCAAAGAATAATTCTGTGATAAATACTGTCCCACAATGCGGGAAAACTTAACAATACCTTGATTATTGAAGTGACCGCCATCATAAAAGTCAGTGTTTGCGTCCATCCCAAGGCTATCCCATTCCTTCACATAGTTGAGGAACGGTACGCCTTCTTCTTTGGCAATTTCTGCAACAGTGTTCAGCCGCATAGCAGCTTCTTCTGTCGCTTCAAACGGCGCAGCCATCAATATTAGCGTAATGTTCTTTTGCTTGCACAAATCAATAATTTTTCGCAAATACTGTTCGTTTTTTTCAGTAATCGGAAGTTTATCTGTAATGGAAGCATAATCCAGCATTTTTAGGATAGCCACGCCACCCTCCGGGCGTCTCGGCGCAGGAAGCGACAAATCATTTTCCTGCACAAAATCCGCAATAGTTAAATCATCATACCGTTCATGATAGTACGGCAATCCCCACAAGGCTTCTACGGCATCCGTCCACTTTTCATAAGATGCGAAAGCAGCTTGAACTTTGTTGATTCCAAAGTTCAGCAATTCAACATTTTTTATTGCCGTTTCTTTCGGCGAATAGTCCATTGTTGTCGTGCTTAAGTACACTTCAGCAATCACAATCTGCGGACTTTGTGCTGACAGCGCTTCTTTCAAGCAATAGTAAGTATTCCAGATCGGTTGCATGCCAACCCACAAATTGTAACTTGAAATACCATATTCATCGAAAATCTGCTGATTATCAACATTTGTCCCGATATGCGACGACCCGACAAGCAGCACATCCACCGTGTCCGGCGGCAGCTGACGCAGCTTGACCATCGACACCATGTCATCCGTCTTGATTTTCAGCACCTGATCCATCAGTCCATAGCACAGCGCCAGCACCAGAAGGAAGGCGAGAACCTTGACTGCTTTTTGAATCAGCTTTTTCATTCTTTCCGCGCTCCCTTCGTCAGAATTGGAAGTAGATGAACGACGATGCCGCAAAGCCGGGGCCGTAGATGCCTGTCAGCAGGACGACGAAAATCGCCGCGAGGTAAATCAGCCAGCGGAACCAAAGCTGCTGCCGCTTGACCGCTTCCAGCACGGACACGCCCTTTTCCTGCATCAGACTGACCGCCAGCAGAATCAGCAGCGCGCCCAGCAGCACAAGCCACTCCGTCTGGTCAAGCCCCAGCTTCAGAAGACTGCCATCGAAGAAGATATTGGTGTTCCAGCCGCGGAAGAGGCTCGACAGGAGGTGCATGGCGTCACCGAGGCTGTTCGCGCGGAAGAAAATCCATGACAGGTCAATCAGCACAAACGTCGTCAGCACCTGCCCGATGCGCCAGCTCAGCGTGTTCGTGCGCGCGCCGGTTTTCTGCTGGATGCGGCGGCGAAAGGGCTTCGTGATGCCGCCCGCCACCTGATACAGCCCGTTGATGCCACCCCAGATGACGTAATTCCACGCCGCGCCGTGCCACAAGCCCGACACGAGCATGACAATCATCTGGTTGATGTACTTGCGCACCGTCCCCTTGCGGTTGCCGCCCAGCGGAATGTATAAGTAATCGCGGAACCATGTGCTGAGCGAGATATGCCAGCGCCGCCAGAAGTTCGATACGGACACAGCGAGATACGGGCGCTCAAAGTTCTTCATCAACTTAAAGCCCATGACCTGCGCCGCACCAATGGCGATATTGGAATAGCCCGCGAAGTCACCGTAAACCTGAAACGCGAAGAGAACCGCCGCAATCAGCACGGTCGGGCCTTCGTAGTAATTGCAGTAATTGAACACCTGATTGACCAGAATCGCGGCGCGGTCAGCAATGACGATTTTGAGGAAGAAGCCCCAGACCATCCGAAGCAGACCGTCGCGGACGTTATCGTATTCCAGCTTATGCGGCGTGTCGAACTGCGTCAGGAGGTTGGTCGAACGTTCAATCGGCCCGGCGACCAGCTGCGGGAAGAAGCTGACGAACGCCGCATACTTGATGAAATTCGTCTCCATGCGCACGTCACCGCGGTAAACATCAACGACATACGACAGCGCCTGAAAGATGTAGAACGAGATGCCGACGGGCAGCAGCACGTCAAAACCGGGTGTGACAGGCGCAAGACCCATCCACCCGCGAATAACGTTGAGGTTATCGACGGTAAAGTCGAAATACTTGTAGAAGAAGAGAATCGCGAGGTTGACAGCGAAGGACACGCCGACCCAGACCTTGGAAAGCTGGTGAATCGGGCGTCCTGCCTCTGCCGCTGCTTTCTCCTTGGTACGCCGTTTCCCGATCAGCAAGCCGAAAAGGAACGTGACCGCCGTGGAGAAAAGCAGCAGCAGCGCATACGCCGGATTCCAGTTCATGTAGAACAGGTAGGACGTCAGAAGAATCCAAAAGACGCGCAGTTTGCCCGGAATCGCGTAGTACAAGAGCACGACTGCCGGGAAAAACAGCAGAAATTCGATGGAGTTGAACAGCATGAGCCTTTGTCTCCTTCCTCCGCCTCGCCGAAAATCAGGTTACTTATCGTCGTACTTTCTGCGGTGGTGAATACGCACGAGCAGCAGCACCGCAGCAAGCAGCAGCACCAACATGCAGCCCATGCCGACCAGCAGCAGCGTCATCGGCTCACGATTCTGCACGATAACATCCGCGAACGACGGCTTTTCCGCGTTTTGCGTCAGCGCTGTGGACACGGTGAACTGATAGCTGGATGCGCCGCCGTAGCTGTCCACCACCAGCGCTTCCTTGCCCAGCGACCAGCGGTTCTTTTCCGTGCTCAAGCGCGCCATCAGGTTCTGCAAGCCTGCTTCGGTCGCGGCGGAAGCGGTCAGCAGCGCCATCGCCTCATTGTAGGGGGATTTCATCAGCTGGAGCACGCTGGCTTCGTGGGCATAATCCGTCGTCATCACCAGCTTCGTGCTTTCGGCAAGGCTGGTCATATCGTCCGTGTACTGGAAATGCAGGTAAGGATTGATCTGCTTGAGGACGCTGTTTCGGTCGGACAGACCGACGACAATCAGGTTGCTGTTGCCGTGGGCGGCTGCTTGGAAATTCTCCGCGCGGATGACTTTCAGCAAGCCATAGGGCGTGCTGCCCGCGCCGAGCATCGCCATGATGCGCCCCGCGAGCGTCAATTCCGTCTGTGTCGCGTCGTCGCTGAGGATCATCACAACGTTGTTCATGCGGCTTGCGCGCTGGAACGGCGCCGGCAGATTTGCCAGATTCAGCGTTGTGTTTTCACCCGCCGGCAGGTACAGTGACGAGTTCGCCGCGATATACGCCCACGGCGTGTTCATCGACCGCACGGTGCAGTCCAAATCCTTGATTTCGAGGTCAAACACAACGGTAATGCTGCTGCCTGCCTCCCCGATGGCATCTGCCGGGACGGAGAAGGTCAGCGTTTCGCCCGTTGCGCCCTCCTTGGTCAGCTTGTGGGAATACAGCGGGATGTTCGTGCCCCAGTAGAACGTGACGAGGCTGCGGTCGAAGTCCAGATTCTCACTGTACCGGATGTCGAAGGAGAAGCGGCTTTCGCTCGACAGCACATAGTCCTTCGCGACGGGCAGATAAATCGTCATCTTCTGCGTAAAGGGGCCGGAGAAGCTGATGCCGTTACCGGAAATGTCCTTAATGGTGTACTGCCCCGCAAGCGTCAGCCCGGACGTTTCCGACGCGAGGGCATACTGCTGCGCTTCGCCGACGGAAACGTAGGTCTGCGATGTGTGGAGCTGCGCCACGCGGGATGTGTCGCTGAGCAGCGCGGCGGCTTCGCTGAGCGCGGCTTCTTCCTCCGCGACAATCAGCAGATACGATGTGTCGCCATCCGTCACGCGCTGCACCAATGCGCCCGTTGCAGGAACGCTTTGCGTCAGCAGAGACAGTAGATACTCCGGCGTGTTCTTCTTCAGTCCCACATACAGCACGTTTTCGCTTTTCGCGTCCGACAGGCGGCACAGCGTCATGGCGTTTTTGGCAGACAGACTGTTGCCCATGCCCGCCATCAGCATCATGGCGGCGGTCAGCTCGGCTTCGTCCGCCGCGTCGCTGACGGCAACCACACTCTCCGCGCCGTCGGGATTCATCAGCGAAATGAAGGGGTATGGGTACATGTACAGTTCATCCGCATCGTCGGAAATCTCGTAGTAGATACGCAGGCAAGTCGTGTCCGCGATCTTGACCCAGTTTGCGCCATTGTAGTCGTCGCGGCAGCCTTCGTCGTCCGTCAGACGGACATACGAGAGAATTTCGAGCAAATTATAGCCCGTCGTGAGCAGCTCCACCGGGACGCTCACATACAGCACGGTCTGCGCGCCGTCGGAACGCGTGACAATCTTCGACGAGCCGAACGGCGTGCCGTTCATATAGTACGTCAGGGAGGAAATGTCCGTCAGAATCAGGTCGGATGCGGTGTAGCTCAGGCGCAGCACGGCGCTGACGGGCTTGGCGTACTTCGGCAGATTTGCGTACAGGCTCAGCGTCGTCGTAATGCCGCTGAGTGTCTGCACGCCGCCGAAGGTGAAATCAGCATAATACTCCCCTGCCGCCGCGCCTGCCTCAAATGCCGTTGCGTCACTGGCAGATTGCTGCTTTTCAATTTCACTCTGGACAAAATTGTCCACCACACCGCTGGGAATTTCGGTTTCCTCCGCCGCAGCGCAGGAGAAAACCAGCAGCGCTGCGAGCATCAAAGCCAGCAGACGGCTTGTGAAATAGCGTGTGTTCATCGTTCTCAATCCATCCCTTCTGATTAGTCTGCGGAACGTTCGGTCTTATACCAAGTGTAATCCGTTTTGCTGACGATTTTCTTCACCGTCATCCACATGGCGCGGAGGACGACAACCACCCACAGTTTCGAGTAGGTAAACAGCATCAGCAGAACCAGCGCCGCCGATTGCAGATTAAACTCATTCTTCTCCTGCGCCAGCGTCAGCATGACGTTGCACTCGAACAGCGCGCACGCCATCACCCACACCATCGTGGACAAGCCGCCCAGCGACACATGGCTGTACCCCAGCACACCCAGAACGAACATGGTGTCCGAGCAGACGAGCGTGAACGCCATCAGGATATACACCAGCGCGTAGTACAGCACATCCATGCGCATTTTGCCGCCGGACGGATCAAAGATATACTTGAAATTGTTGATCAGCACATACAGGTTGCCCATCGCCCAGCGGGTACGCTGCTTGAACCAAATCCCCAGGCGAAACGGCTCCTGCTCCCACGTCACCGCCTGCGGCACAAGTTTGATTTTGTAGCCCATGCGGTAGATGCGGAAGCTGATTTCCGTGTCCTCCGACAGCGCGTCCGGATCCCAGCCGCCGATTTCCTCAATGATGCGGCGGTGCATGACGAAGTTCGTGCCCGGAATGGTGCACAGTCCGAAGTAGAACCAGCGCCCCGCCTGATTCATGCACTGGTGCGCCAGCGTCTCGATGTTGACAAAGCGCGTGAGCAGCGAAGCGTTTCGATTGCGTGTGCGGAATTTGCCGATGACTGCGCCCAGCGACGAATCGCTCATCAGGTTCTCCACCAGAATGCGCAGCGCCTGCGGTTCGGGCGTGTTGTCCGCATCGTAAATCGCAAACACTCTGCCTTTTGCTACCGAATAGCCGATGTTCAGCGCGTTAGACTTCCCTTTCCCGCCGACAACGTTATCCGTATTGACGACGATCAGGTTGCGGCCGGGATTCGCCGCCTGAATCTGCTTGAGCACATTTGCAGTGTCATCAGTGGAGTTGTCGTTGATGACGATGATTTCGTAGCGGTCGTGCGGATAGTCGAAGTTGAGCAGGGCGCGGACGGTGCGCCGGATGACGACGCTCTCGTTGTGCGCCGGCACCATTATCGACACGAACGGGTACTCGTCAATCGGCACATGCCCGTCCGTTTTGCTGCACTGATGGTAATACAGGAATCCGCCGACGGACAGAAAGACGTTAATCGCCATCAGCGCCCAGATGCAGACCATCGAAATCAGCATCAAATAATCAGCCGCCGTCATGCAGATTCACCCCCTTCTGCTCGTCTTTCGCGTGCGGATGGTTGCCCAGCAGCTGCCGCCGCGTCGTCCGCCGGGAAATAATCATCCCGACAATGAAAATCGTACACGCCACAGCCACGAACACCAGAATCAGCTTGTTGCTCGCCTGAATCTGCTCTGTCATATACTGCACAAAGCCACGGTCGTAGACGTAGTCCTCGTCGTAATTGAAGCGCTGATAGACAAGCGACGCTGCCTGTCCGTTGACATACAGCCCATCCGCCGGATAAAAATGCACATACAGGTCGCCCGCATAGACGATGCCTTCCACATCTGAAAGCTTCTTGAGCGCTGTGCGGGAGTTCTTCAGCCGATTGACCTGCGTCCGGAGCGTCTCGATATCCTCTGACGGGTCAAGGTAAATCGCCTGTGCGTAGGCGTTGGTGAAGGCGGTCGCGTCAGCGTAGGCAGGCGCGACGATTTGGTGGCCATCGCGCAACGCCGTGTTCTCCGCCTGCTTCTCGCCGAAAAGCGCTTCATCCGAGCGGAAGAGGAACACCGTTCGCCAGCCGCGCAGGACATCCTGCCCCTTTTCGCTCATCAGCCACACATCCGGCGCTTCAATCGCCAGCGGGTAGACGCCATAGCGCGAATAGGCGGAATACGCATTGGCGATATTCTCCTGCAAGTCCTCCACCGTCACGTTCACCAGCGTCACCTGCGGAACGTGCATCACAATGCCCGCGCCGCGGCTCTGCGCATACCGCAGCACCTCGCAGAAACGCTTCATCGCCGGATAATCGGCGTTGGCGTAAATCGGCATGACACACAGGACGTACGGCACATTTTCCATCTCAAGCATCTCCACCAGCGACAGCAGCCGCTCCGGGTCGGCAAACGGATAAATGCGGTCAAGCACGAGATACTGCCCGTACGCGGTCGGAGAATTCTTGTAGGGCCACAGCCACGTTTGCAGCAGCGTTGAGAGGAACGCGCACTGCGCTTCCTGCGACGGGTCAAAATACGCCAAATGGGTGATGTTTCCCGCCGTTTGGCAAAGCGGAAATGCCTGCGCACCGACGAAAATCTGTCCACCGAGCGATTCGCCGCTTTTCTTCATCAGCAGAAGCGAATTGCCGGAAAGCAGCATATCGTTCGCGGCGTTTGCCTGCGTCTGCAAGCGCAATGTCAGTGAACCTTCATGTACCTGCGTTTTCGTCAGCTCCGCCAAGCCGCCCGCGCCGATGACAAACACAGGCAGTTTGCTCTCCTGAATCGCCAGCGCCACCGACGCATTCAGCGCCCGATTCGGGTCGGTGCAGATGATGACGGCGGTGTACCCGTCGGTGTCCGGCACATCCTCGCTGCTGGCAAACGTGCATGTCCAGCTGGAATAGAGCGCGAATCGCCGCAGGACATCCGTCGCCGCTGCGCTCGTCTCACTTGTCTGCTCGTCGTTCAAAATCAGCAGACGGGTCACATCCGCGCGCGCCTGTGCGGGTATCAGCAGAAGCAGCAGCCCCGCCGCCAGCGCCAGTACCCACGCTTTCGCCTTACACATCATACGCCAGCTCGCTCTCAACGGCTTTCTTGAACGCCATCATGTCCTTGCCGAAATGCTCGTCGTACTCCTTGCAGGCAAAGCGCAGATCCATATGCGTCCCGCGCTCCAGAATGCCGTCAAAAGCATCCTCCTTCGTCACCGCTGCAATAATACGGCTGCGGACATAGGCGCTGTTTGCTTCATTGGAGGTCAGCAAAATCGCCATCGTGCCATGCTCGTCAATGCAGTAGACCTTATCCTCTACGCGCACGCTGTCCATCACCAGCTCCGCCAGCCGCTTGCGCAGTTGGATATAGCGGCTGTGGGACAGCATCCCGCGCAGTTCACTTTCGTAGCGCATCTGGATAATCATCAGGGAAATCGGCAGATGGTTGCGGACGCAGTAGCCCGTCATCATCTGCGCATCGCGGTACATGGCGCGCAGGTTGTACAGTTCCGTCACATCGTCCACCAGCACCTGTTCATCCACCTGACGGCGCAGCAGCTTGTTCTCAGCATTGACGTGGCGCATACTGCGGGAGAAGAGCGCCGCCGCGCCCGATCCCAGCAGCGGCAGTACAGTCACAAAATAATCTATCAAGTACACCGTTTCGCCCACGGCATAAAAAGAATACAGCTTATATGCCACCCAGCCGCAGGTAATCGTCGCCGCAAGCGCCGTACCGGTGTTGACGCGATCCATAAAGCCGCACAGCACGGCAATATCCATCAGGAACAACAGCAGCAAATACGTCGTCTGCGTATCCGCAGGTGCCCAAATCATCAGCAGCGCCTGCATAAACGCCCAGATCAGCAGCAAAATGATAGCCGCGTCCCGCGCTACCAGTGCCGATTGCGTTTCGTTTTTCATGGCAGCCTCCTTCATTGCCCGTCCGTTTCAATAATTTTCAGTCGGTGGAGTCCCTCAGTGCACGCCATAATCGCCAGCAGGTCAATCAGACAGCCCATCAGGAAGCTCTGGCGCAGCAGCAGACTATCGCCGCTGAGGATGACGACCGTCATCAGCTCGACAGTGACCGCCGCGAAAAGCAGCACGCTGAGCATGGTGTAGACACTGGCGGCTTCCCTGCCGGATTCCAGCTTCTCGTCCGCTTTACGGCGGAAAAAGAGGAAGGCGACGACCTGCAGGAGCAGCGACGCCGCCGTTTGCGGGGCGGAACGCTCCTTGAACGTTGACCAGATAGAAAGGAACAGTGCCTTTGCCCGCGCAGGCATTCCGCTGGACTGTTCGTAGTTGCCGGAATAATCCGTTCGCGTGAAGAACGCGTTGCGCACGCCGACCTCAAACAGCCCCAGCAATTGAATCGGATGGCGCAGGTAATACAGCGTCACGTCCGACGTCGTGTACTGATCAAGGAAGCCCTCATCCAGCGCGCCGCTTTCCGGCAGCACAACGGGGTAGCTCTGCGTGGAATACGTGTCCGTCAGCACGGAATACCGCGCCTCAATGCCGAACTGCGCCAGTGCTTTTTCCGGGTCAGTCGCCTCAAAGAGAACGCCGCGCGTCATTTGGTCGTACTTCTCGTTAACCGTCTGATTGTTGACCATATCGCCCGTCTGCATGACGCTGACGACGCACAGCAGCACTGCAAGGAGCGAATACAGCCCCTTATGAAGCGCATCCGCTTTGTGACGCATGAGCATCCAGTACGCGACAGAAAAGACGACGCCCATCAGCGCGCAGTATTGGTTGACCGCCATCATCAGGATGACCGTAACCGCAAGCCCAATCTGCGGCAGAAAGCGGTTCAGGCTATCCGGAATCTGCAGGACGCAGTTCGCCAAGGCAACCATCAAAATCAGCTCAATGGGCTGTGTGTAGAAGGATGCAAAGCGGGTTATCATGGCGGTATCGCCGAAAATCAGCACGGCAAAAACCGCGATAAACAGCCCCTCGGAGTAGACTTTGACGCGTCCCAGCAGCTTGGAGAGCATCGGAATGAGAAGCAGGATGTAAATCAGCAGATAGATTGCTGCGAGGAAGCGCATGTCAAACAGTCCGTCATGCGTCACCAGTTCGTCGATGACGACCGCTGTGCGTACCAGTATCCGCTGAATTAGCGGCGTTGTACCGGTCGGAAGCGCGGACGAGCCGACATTATAGACACGCTCATAATAGTTGAAGAAAGCGCTTGTGTCGGACGGATCGAGCCGGGACAGCCCGGTATCCGCCAGCACAGCGGCAAAGCTGCCGTCGTTGGACAGTCCCAGATACGGCGGGACAAAAAGTGTAATCGACGCTGTAATCGCAATCACCAGCACCACCATCAGGGCAAGGTGCTTGGGGCGGTAGCGCTTGCGCATCGCGCGGTCAAACCGGCGGATGGCGTTCAAAATCAGGTGGTACAGCTTGACAAACAAGCCGCTGAGCTTCACAATCAGCCACGCAATCGCACGCACACTGCACTCTCCTTTCCTGCGTTACGGCTTCATGGGCATGAGCGCAAAAAGAGCTTCCAATTCATCAAATGTATAGGATGTTTCGCCTTTGATGCTGCCGTAAGCGCCCGCGAATGTCCCCGTCGCAATGCGGCGGTTCTCCAGTTTCGCCAGCGACAGCCGCGCAAGCTCCGTGTGCCCGCTGACGGCACCGACCTGTGCCAGGACGGCATACGATCCAATCGCTTCATAGCGGAATCCATAGCCGACCTGTCCGTTTGACGCGTACTGCGCATAAATTGCGCCTGCGCCAAGCTGCGCATCCAGCCAATCCAGCGTCTGCTCCCCTGCCGCGCTGATTTGCGCCGCGTGCAGGATTGTCAGCGCCGCTTCGGTCATCTGCGCTGCCGCATTGCTGAACATATCCTTTGCCGGGGTATAGGAGGCACGGTAGAGCGGGAGTTCGCTGCTCATGAGCGCGCGCGAATCAGTCAATATGGCTTCGCTGCGGTTCGCGACGGCTGTCCATCGGACATCATAGGCGGATAAGGCGCGCATCGTCTGCACATCCAGATAGCACAGGGTGACACTATCGCCGCGCCCCGAACCATCGACGTTCGCAAAGCTGACCAGCGCATCATCCACTACGCAGGCAGTGTACAGTGCCGCCGCCCGTTCGCGGATTTCACGCTCATAGCCGCCCCATACCGCATCCGCTTCCATCAGCGCGCGGAGAATGCGCAAATCATCCAGCGACGCATTAGCCGCCGCTTTTTCGCCTGCCTGAATCCGCCAGACGGTTAAGCCACCGACAGTCATTTTGTCACGGACATAACGCCAGACATCGGAGAAGAGCGCCGCATCCTCCGTTTGCGCCGCATAGAGCATGGTCTGCCCCATCGTCTCGGAAAGCACAGTATCGCCCGGATGAACCGCGCCGCCGGACAGCGTATAGGTGGATGGAATCGCCCCATCCGCCTGCATCAGCCGTTTCAGAAACGCGAGTGTCTGCTGTGCCGGACGCTGCGCCGCGTCCAGCAGCTGCGCCATTTCATCCGCATTCGGCATATCCGCCGTTGCGCGAAGCAGCTGCCCCTGCGAATCGAAAACCGCCAGAGACGGCACGCTCCGCAGTCCCAGCATGTGAAAGAGCGCCGCGTCCGCATCCATGTACAACGGAATGCCTGTAATGCCGCATTCCGTCAATTCTGCTTCCGCCTTCTCGCGTGTGTCGCCGCGAATCCCCTCTCGGCAGACAAGGACGACTTGCGCTCCTGCCGCTTGTGCGGCCTGTACCGCCGCCCCAAAGTCGCCCGCCAAGTACACCTGGCAGTCCGGACACCAGCTTGACCAGAACAGCAGGATCGTCGTTTGTCCGCGCAGGGCGGATAGACGCACCGGATTTCCGTCCGCGTCGGTCAAATCTCCGTCATAGGGCAAAAACCACTTTGCCGGGTCGGGTGCAAGGTCGGACGCCATCAGCAACTCATCCGAATCTGCGGTATCCGTCGCTTCCGGCAGAATGTCCGGCGAATCCTCGCGGGTTTGCAGCAGTCCGGCGCCGACGATGCACATGCCCGCCGTCAGCAGAATCATCAAGCTGATCAGTACAGTGAGGATGCGTTGGTATGACTGTTTTTTCATGCGGAACGCTCCTCCCCATGTTTCGACGATGATTGTATGTGCGCCCAGCGCGGTTTATTCACACAGAATATCCGCAATCCGCTCGCAGGCGTGTCCGTCGCCGTAGGGATTGCTGGCGTGCGCCATCGCCGCGTAAGCCGCCGGGTCATCCAGCAGACGCGTAAACTCGCGGTAAATCGTCTCTTCCGACGTGCCGACGAGCTTGAGCGTGCCCGCCGCAACGCCCTCCGGGCGCTCGGTCGTGTCGCGCATGACCAAAACAGGCTTGCCCAGACCAGGCGCTTCCTCCTGAATACCGCCGGAATCGGTCAGAATCAACGTGCTGTGCGCCATGATATTGTGGAAATCCAGCACATCCAGCGGCTCGATAATGTGCAGACGTTCCAGCCCGGACAGTTCTTCCGCCGCTTCCTGCCGAACAACTGGATTCAGGTGAATCGGGTAGAGCGCCTTGACATCGGGGTGCTCCGTCAATACGCGGCGAATCGCGCGGAACATATGGTGCATGGCTTCGCCAAGGTTCTCCCGCCGATGCGCGGTGATGAGAATCAGGCGGCTGCCCTTCGCCCACGTCAGTTCCGGGTGGGTGTAATCCGCGCGAACGGTGGTTTTCAGCGCGTCGATGGAGGTGTTGCCCGTCACGAAGATAGACGATTCGTCTTTGCCCTCGCGCAGCAGGTTCTGCTTTGCCTTTTCCGTCGGCGCAAAATGATACCGGCAAATCAGTGAAACTGCTTGCCGGTTGAACTCTTCCGGGAAAGGGCTTTCGAGGTTGTAGGTACGAAGCCCAGCCTCCACATGTCCAACCGGAATATGCAGATAGAAACATGCCAGTGCGGTAACAAATGCCGTGCTGGTATCACCATGCACGAGCGTCAAATCAGGCTTTTCCTGATTGAGGACTGCCTGAATGCGCGTCAGGATAGCGGTAGTAACATCGAAAAGCGTCTGGTTCGGCTGCATAATCGCCAAATCGTAATCCGGCACGACCGAAAACGCATCCAGCACCTGCTGAAGCATCTGCTTGTGCTGCCCCGTGACGCAGACAACTGTCTGCACCTGCGGGCGGCGCTTCAGCTCATTGACCAGCGGACACATCTTGATGCCCTCCGGTCGAGTTCCGAAAACAAGCATGATTTTCTTCATCTTGCGAAGATTCTCCTTTCGCGGATAAGCCGATTCTCATCCGTTGCTGCCTTGAAATGCCATTTGCAGTACAATTCCATTATAGTCTGTTTTTGTTCAAAAGTCAACACTCCATTCGCACATGAAAATGGCTATTTCACGCTAATTCGCGCTTTTTTCCATGTTTTCCTTGCGAATGTGAAGCGGCATGTCCAAAGCGGTGATAGGGACAGACACGTTTTTCATCCTACCATCACATTCCGCGCATACCAAATAGCGGATGCCTCCCGTAAGCAGCAGGAAAGCATCCGCAAAAGAAGCTATGGGCAAAAAGTCACTACAGCATCTTACGCCATGCGCGACGCAATAGCTTCGAGGAACGTGCGGCTGTTGACCGCTTGCGCAGGCGTCCCCTCCCACAGCAGCGCAAGGTCTTTGGTCATTACGCCGCTTTCGATGGTGTCGATGGTCGCCTTTTCCAGCTTGTCGGCAAACGTCATCAAGTCCGGCAGATGATCCAGTTCGCCGCGCTTGCGGAGCGCGCCAGACCACGCGAAAATCGTCGCGACGGGGTTGGTCGACGTCTCCTCGCCCTTCAGATACTTGTAGTAGTGGCGCGTGACTGTACCGTGCGCGGCTTCGTACTCAAACTTTCCGTCCGGCGAAACGAGCACGGAGGTCATCATCGCCAGGGAGCCGAACGCCGTCGCCACCATGTCGGACATCACGTCGCCATCGTAATTCTTGCACGCCCAGATAAACCCGCCCTTGCTGCGCACGACGCGCGCCACGGCATCATCAATCAGCGTATAGAAATAGGTAATACCCGCCTGCTCAAACTTTTCCTTATACTGCGCATCGAAAATTTCTTGGAAAATGTCCTTGAAGCGGTGATCATAGGTCTTGCTGATGGTATCCTTCGTGGAGAACCACAAGTCCTGCTTGACCGACAGCGCGTACTGGAAGCAGGCATGGGCAAAGGACGTAATCGACGCATCCAGATTATGAATGCCCTGCACGACGCCCGGCCCCTTGAAATCGAAAATCGTCTGGCGAATCTCCTGCCCATCCGCACCCGTGAACACCAGCTCCGCCTTGCCCGCGCCGGGGATGCGGATTTCCGAATTGCGGTAGACGTCGCCATAGGCATGACGGGCGATGGTAATCGGCTGCTGCCAAGTACGCACCGTCGGACGAACGCCGCTGACGAGAATCGGTGCGCGGAAGACCGTGCCGTCGAGCATGGCGCGAATGGTGCCGTTGGGCGACTTCCACATCTCGTGCAGGTTGTACTCCGTCACGCGCTGGGCATTCGGAGTGATGGTCGCGCACTTGACCGCGACGCCGTACTTCTTCGTCGCGTTGGCGCTGTCAATCGTCACCTGATCACGCGTTTCGTCGCGGTGCGGCAGGCCGAGATCGTAATACTCCGTCTTCAAGTCCACGAACGGCTCAATCAGCAGCTGCTTGATGTCTGCCCACAGGATGCGGGTCATTTCGTCGCCATCCATCTCCACCAGCGGCGTTTTCATCTGAATCTTTTCCATAATAATACGCTCTCCTTGCCTTTCCGCTGATGCTTCCTTGCACCGCAGATTTTTTACGCTTTCATTGTACCCCACGCTTTCCCTTTTCGCAAGGGTGAAACAGCAAAAGAACAGGAGCGGCTGCGGCTTGCAAAAAAACAAAATAATTCTCGCAAGATACCTTGACAGGCGAAGTATCTTGTGATATAGTAATACTCGTCAAGGCGAGATACCAAGACAAGGGATGAACCATAGGAGGTGAAGCATATGGCATTGTCCGCAGATATTCTTCGCGGCTATACCGACACCATTATTCTGCACCAGCTTTCCCACGGCGACAGCTACGGCTACCAAATCAACAAGACCATTTCGACGCTCAGCGGCGGCGAGGTGGAGCTGAAGGAAGCGACGCTGTACACCGCTTTCCGCCGGCTGGAGGCCGCCGGGCTGATTCAGTCCTACTGGGGCAGCGAGACGTCCGGCGCGCGCCGCCGCTACTACGCCATCACGGCGCTGGGGCAGGAAAAGCTCATCAGCGATTTGGCGGCGTGGGAGGACACGAAACGCCAGCTTGACCAGCTGTTGGAGGGATAACATTATGTGCAAGGAAATTTTCGCATTCCGTCGGGTAACGCCGTTTTCGGACTTTTCACTGGCGGAGCGCTTAATTGGCGATACCATCTCGTGGGAGGAAATCAGTCGGCAGCGGCTGCAGAACGCAAATCAGGAGAATCAGGAGGAACAGCACTATGCGTAACGAAACGGTCGAGCGGATTGTGAATCTGCTCTTTCAGGATGTGGAAATGACGGACGAGGTGCAGGCGCTCTACGACGAGACGATGAGCAACTGCCAAGAGCGCTATCAGGACATGACGTCCCGCGGGCTGAGCGACGATGACGCGATTGCCGCCGTCGTCGAGAGCTTGAAGGGCATGGAGGATGTCATCAGCCAGTACCCGAAGAAGTCTGAATCGCCCGAAGCGGAAGAAGCGCCGAAGAGCGCGGAAGTGCCGGTCGATGACGATGGGGATGGCGAGCAGACGGATTTCACTTTCCATCCGGCGGATATTGGGCGCATCGAAATGACGATGGTGTGCGACGACGTGCATTTGGAGGAATCGCCGGACGGGGACGTGCATGTCCGCTTTGAGGATGTGGAAGGCGCAAAGGCGTCCATCTGCCGCATTGAGGACGGCGTTCTGCGCGTCTGCCGCGACCCCGATGCCCCGAAGCGCAACCGAAGCAGCTTCACCGTCAGCGGCAGTTTCGCCAACGGGCGGCTGTATGTGAAGAAGCCGAACGGCGAATACTTCTTCTTCGGCGACAAGAAGAGCGACAAGCAGGTGGAAGCGGAAGCCGAGCGGCACGCCAAGGAATTCGAGCAGCACGCTAAAGAATTCTCGGACAACATGTCGAAGATGGGGTTCCATCAGGAAAGCACGGGTGACGGCAAGAGCCCGAACAGCATCGAAAGCATGATTGACAGCTTCGCCAGCACCGCTTCCCGCTTCGGGCAGGAACTGGGCAAGCTGTTTTCCAGCATCAAGCCGAACATCACCGTTTCCCGCAGCATTGGCGACGTGACGCTGTGCATCCCGCGCATCTTCGACAAGCCCATTAGCGTCCTGACGACCTCCGGCGACATCGAGGCGCGCGACATCCACGTCACCGACCTGAACTTTACCAGCACATCCGGCGACATCAGCATCGAACTGTTCGCCCCGCTGAATCGCGGCGCATTCACCACCACCAGCGGCGATATCAACATTGAAGCCGATGCAAACGATGTGCAGATTTCCACTGTCAGCGGCGACGTGGAGATTCACGGCGATTACGACCATCTGAAATTTGCCAGCACCAGCGGCGATGTGGAGCTGGAAGCGAAGGTGCGGCAGTGCGACTTTAGCAGCGTTTCGGGCGACTTAGACCTGCGCTTCACGGGCGCGCTGTCGCTCATCAACGGCAGCACGACCTCCGGCGACATTGACGTGGAGCTGCCGGATGACACGGGGACGAACAACATCGACGTCCACAGCCGTTCGGGTGACATTTCGATGCGCCGTTCCGGGCGCAGGGGCAGCAGAACCGTGACGGGCGGCATCCGGAGCGTTTCGGGGGATATTGAGATTCGCTGATAATACTATTTCCAAATTCACCTGCGCCATCTGCTCGC
>OCHJ01000454.1_pt1 | contig 52604 bp, 49 predicted proteins | sample 1538381 | NCBI WGS metagenome assembly OCHJ01 (sample SAMN04571688, study PRJEB22368) | human gut metagenome | biome: human gut; material: stool | host: Homo sapiens | place: Luxembourg | collected 2012-06-29 | reverse complement strand
GGGTAGAAGGATTCGAACCCTCACAGGCGGTTTTGGAGACCGATGTGCTACCATTGACACTATACCCCTATAATTATTTTAGTGTCTTTTTTTCTAAGACATTTATTATCTTAGCACATTTTCTTATTTTTGACAAGTAGTCTTTTAAAATCTTTTTAAATTTTTTACTATTTTTTATTTGTATCTTGTTTTTCTTTTTATTTTATGTTATAAATTTTATATCTTATTTCTATCAAAAATTTTTTATTTATAAGGATGTGATTTTTATTTCAAATTTATTCAAAAAATTACTATTTAGTATTATTTTATTTTCAATACTTATATCGATATTTTTTGTTCCAATAATTCAAAGTAACAATATTACCTCAAAAGATTCTTCTAACAAAGAGTTTATTGGTTTCAATCCAGATGGATTTTTATGGCCTCTACCTGGATATACAAGTATAAGTTCTCCTTTTGGAAAAAGAAAATCCCCCACTGGCAGTGGTTCTGGATTTCACCATGGTATTGATATTCCTGCACCAGAAGGTACTAAGTTCGTTGCCATAAATGATGGTGAAATTACTTTTCGTTCTTTTCTTGGTGCTGGTGGATATACTATTACTCTTTCTTTTGATAATTATAAAGTTTCTTATTGTCATGTTTCCCCTAATTTTATTGTTAATGTTGGTGATATTGTTAAACAAGGTCAAGTTATTGGTTATGTTGGTCCTAAATATGTTTATGGTGTACCTGGAAATCCTTATTTTGATAGTTCTGGTAAGCCTACTAATGGTTCTACAACTCGGGTGTCATCTTCATTTGCGGTTTTAGAATTGATGGCGAATATGTAAATCCTTTGAATTATTTTTAGTTTATGTTGTTATATAAAATGAAATACAGAGCCGCTATCTAATAGTGACCCTGTATAAGATGGATAGATTAATCATTAAAAAAGCTAATATCAAATTTTATTATAACTGTTTGACAATCATTATTCTCGTCGATTTCTGATGCTATGATTCCTTCATAACCATTGCAGGTTTTTAGCATCACATCAAAGTCTTGTTCAAATGTTGTTATATCCTCTGATAATTCTTTTTTTATTTTCATAAATACCTTTGTGTTTTCAGAAAAAACCACTGTTACATTTTTAATGAAATAACAATTCAATCCTACCATTTCTTCACCAAATTCAGTTTTTGATTCAAAATTATATTTGTTTGAACCTTCTTGGTGATACTTCCATAATTCTTTGTTTACATCCTGTGAACTTTTACTAAAATCTGGCCATTTTATCATTCCAGCCTCACATTTTTCATAGTCCACATCTGCAATACATGTAAATGGATTATATTCATTTTGCGGAATTTTTTCTATGATGTTTATAGCATCATAGAAAAAATCAAAAAAATACCATTTTAATGTACTATCCATCTTTTTTCTTCCTTCTCGTTGCAATTCTAAAAATGTCATTTGTTTGTCCTCCTGCCAATTATGGCTATGATTTTTATTTTTTTCTCATATTTAAGAGAAAAATGTAATTGCTTGTTGTTTTAGTTACAACTCACTACTTTTATTATACGACATTATGTAAATTTTGTCAATTTTGATCTGATTACATATCCTCTTCTTCTTCATCTGAATCTCCACATCCAGAACATCCACAACAATGTCCTGAACATCCATCTTCATCGTCTTCTAATTCTCCTGACCAATCTAATTCAATTATATTTTTACATTCTGGACATTCAATTGCATTTTGATCTTCATTTGCATCTATCACAAACTCATGCTCACAATATGGGCATACGATTTCAAGATCAAATCCTTCATCATCATATATATCAGTTTTTATATGTTCAACAACTTGTTGCATTTTATCCATTTTTTCATTCATTATTTTTTGATTTTCTTTTAATTCTTGAATTTCTTTTAAAAGATTTTCAATTTGTTCATTAAAATTTGTTTCACTCATAAATATTCTCTCTTTCTTTAATTAATATTTTTATATAAAATTTTATCCTAATATATCTTTATGTATATATTAGGATAGTCTCTTTTATTATATTTTATACTCTTTCCATATATTCACATGTTCTTGTATCGATTTTTAATATATCACCGATATTTACAAACATTGGAACTTGTAATTCTAATCCAGTTTCTAATGTTGCTGGTTTTCCAGATGTTGTTGTTGTGTTTCCAGCAAATCCTGGTTCTGTATATGTTACTTCTAATTCAACAAATGTTGGAGGTTCAACTGCAAATACTTTTCCTTTGTATGAAAGAATTGTAACTTCCATATTTTCTTTTAAGTATTTTAAGCAATCTCCTAATGTGTCTTTGTTTAAAGGCATTTGATCATATGTTTCATTATCCATAAAATAATATAAATCTCCATCTGCATATAGATATTGCATTGTTTTCTTTTCTATTTCTGCTCCTGGGAATTTATCTGATGGGTTAAATGTTTTTTCTAATGTTGCCCCTGTTATTACATTTTTTAATTTTGTTCTTACAAATGCTGAACCTTTTCCTGGTTTTACGTGTTGGAATTCAACAACTCTGAATACGTTTCCTTCCATTTCAAATGTTGTTCCGTTTCTAAAATCTCCTGCTGAGTATACTCCTGCCATATTTATTCTCCCTTCTCTTTCTTTGGCTTACTAATTGTCAGCTCCAATGGCTGTCAAATTTTTTGCTTCTCATAAATTTTTTTTACTTTTTTATTTTACTACATATTCTAGGAAAAATCAAGCCTTTTGAAAAATTTAGAAAATAAGACAAAGGGCATATGTAATTAAAAACATATACCCTTTTGTAAAAATCATGCATATTTTGCGTGTTCTCTTACGGCACGATATTTGCCATTAGGCAACTTTTCCACAAAACCTCTGATTTCCTTCCAGCCGTATATCTCTGAATGACTTTCTCGAATTGCCTGTAATACCTTAAAGGCGTCCTCTTCTGTGTCTTTCTCAAATGGAGAGAAAAATGTCTCGCGATATACTTCTTCCTTATTGTTATCCATAATAGATCCTCCTTATATTTGTTCGGAGGTTTGCACCTCCGAAAATTTACCTTTTCAAAGGTGCAATGTTATTACATCCACTAATTAGTGAATACTGGTATTAAAAAAATATATATAATTCATAACTAACTATATTATACAATAGCTTAACATAATTTTCAAGTACTGTATTTCTTTTTTAAATTCATAAGTCCTAAGCTTAATCGTGCAAGATACATTAATATTATATAATCACATATCCTTTATCTGAATTAGTTAAACTTATACATCCAAATTTAGTTATTTGAACAGTATCTTCTATTCTAACTCCGAATTTTCCTGGAATATAAATTCCTGGTTCATCAGTAACTACCATGTTTTCTCTTAACATACAGTCATTTCTGTAACCAATATATGGAGGTTCATGTATTTCTAGACCAACTCCATGTCCTAAACTATGAATTAAATCATATCTATTTAGTTTGAAATCATTTTCTACCATTTTTGTAAGTTGTCTTGTACTTGCTCCTTCTTTATATTGTTCAAGTGCAAATTTTTGATTATTTAAAACTAAATCATATACTTTTTTCATTTCTTCTGTTGGTTCTCCAACAAAAAATGTTCTTGTCATGTCTGAGCAATAGCCATTTACTTTGCATCCCATGTCTATTGTTATAATATCTTTTTCTTGAATTTTTCTATCTGTTGGTACTGCATGTGGTTTTGATGAGTTTTCTCCTGATGCTACTATTGTGTCAAATGATATTCCATCTGTTCTTTCTATATAATAATCGTCTATTTCTTTTGCTATTTGTTTTTCTGTCATTCCTGGTTTTATATAACTTAATATATATTTAAAACAGTCATCTGTTATATTGCATGCTTTTATGATATTACTAATTTCTTCGTCATCTTTTATCATTCTTTGTTTTTCTATTATATATTCTGTTTCTACAAAATTATGTATTTTGTATTTTCTTATATATTCTTTATATTCTGCATATGATATGTAGTGTTCTTCAAATCCTACATTTTCACAGTACATGAATATATTTTCATAATCTTCTTTTGATAGGTCACTTGCGTCATATACTATGATTTCATCAAATAATGTTAATATACTATGTACATGTTCTATATATCTTCCATCTGTTATATACATATTTTCTTTTGGTGTTATTACTAATGTTCCTTCTGCATCTATGTTTGTTAAGTATTTTATATTTACTGGATTTGATATTATTATTCCTTGCATGTCTAGACTTGACATTTTATTTCTTAACCATTGAAGTTTTTGATTCATTTGTAAACTTCCCCCTTACAAATTTTTTATTTTGCATATAGTCCTAGTGTGAAAAACATTAATAGTGCATATTTTATTGTTTCAAATGGTACAAATATGCTAATAAATGTTCCTAATACTATAAATGGTCCAAATGGTATGTATTCATCCATTTTTTTGATTTTTGTTATTAATAATATTACACTTAATACTGCTCCTATTAAGAATGAAACTAATGTTATTGCAATTATATTTGATAGTCCAAAGTATAACCCTAATGCTCCCATTAGTTTTACATCGCCAAATCCCATTGCTTCTTTTCCATATATTACTCCACCTACTAATGTTATAAGTAAGAATATTCCTCCTCCTGCAAGCATTCCGAGTGCCATGTTTATTGTTATTGCTACATCTGATAGTCCATATAAAAATGCTATTACTAACCCTATTTCAAACATTGTTAGATTTAATCTGTTTGGTATTATTTGCAATTTATAGTCTATTACAAATGCTGATAATAGCATTGGTGTTAATATAGCAAATTTTATTAAGTCTAAATTTGCTATAAAGGTTGATTTTATTCCATAAAAATATAACAATGCTACATATATTGTTGCTGTTACAAACATTAATATATAATTTGGTCTAAATTCTGCAAAGTATTCTGTGAATATTTCTTTTGAAAATACTTTTTTATATTCTGGGAGTCTTTTGTTCATCCAGTCTACAAACATTCCTACAAAAAGTCCTATTATAGCAAATACTGCATAATATGCTATGTGCGTTTCATTAATATACATTTTTGTTTTTCTCCTCTTTTGCTTTATAGTTGTTTTTTATTTTGTTTTCTATTGGTCTTTTCCATGCTGTGTACCAGTAGTCTTTTTGTGAGTCTATTGGATCTACCAGTATTGTGAACATATTGCTTCTGTTTCCTCCTAGTACGTCTGTGAATATTTGATCTCCTACTACTGCTATGTTTTCTGGATTAATTTTCGTCTCTTTTTGTATGTATTTGAACCCTCTTTTTAATGGTTTCATCGCAAAGTGTTTGTATGGTATTTCTAATGTTTGTGCTACTTTTTCTACTTTTTCTTTGTTGTTTGTGTTTGATAGTATATAAAGTTTTATTCCTTGTCCTCTCATTTCTTTTGCCCATTTTTTTACTTCTTCTGATAGGTTTTTATAGTAGTCTATTAGTGTGTTGTCTACGTCTAATATTAGTAGTTTTATTTTATTTTTTATTAGTGTTTCTATTGTTATTTCTTCTACTTTTGTGTAGTAGAGGTTTGGATATAATTTTTTCATTTTTCTTCCTTTCATCATGTTTTTATTATATTAAGAATGTCTCGTTTTTTACTTTTTCTTCTTTCGTTTTTCATAAATATAATATCAATATGGCTCTGATTTGTCAAGAAATTTGTTTAAAATTTGATATCATAATATATTAAAAGCTTCTTACTGAATTATGACTTTAAAAAGGGATGCCATATTGGTATCCCCATAAAATTTTACTGTTTTTGAATTATATATACATATTTTTATTTTCTTATTTCTAGTCCTTTGCTTTCCAAATCTTTAATAATATTATCTAAAATACCATTAATTTCATCATCATTTAAAGTTCTATCAGGTGTACCAAAAGTTAATGAATACGCAATACTTCTCTTATTAGAATCAATATTTTTACCCTCATAAACATCAAATACATTTATATCCAATAAAAGTTTTCCAGCCTTTTTCTTAATTAGCATTTCAACATCTTTTGATGTAACATTTTTATCAACTAGTAATGCTAAATCTTTTTTAATAACTGGGAATTTTGAAATTTCCTTAAATTTCATTTTTCCTACTCTTTTTGCTAGTAATTTATCTAAGTTGATTTCCATTACATAAACCGCTTCTTTTTCTACTGATGGATGTATTCTTCCAACAATACCTACAACATCATTATTTACTGAAATTTCAGCAGTTTGACCTGGATGGAATTCTGCTGGAATTTGTTTTGGTAATACAAAACTATATCTTCCTGCATATCCTAAGTAATCTAATAATTCTTCTGTTACACCTTTGATGTCATAGAAATCCACATTTTTGTTATGTCCTATTCCTTCATAATATTTTCCTGTCATTAATACACAGATTTTTTGATTTTCTCCGTATTCTTCACCCTTTTTCCAGAAACCTTTTCCTATTTCAAAAAGACAAACATCTTTGTTCTCACGTGCTTTATTATATTCATAAATTTTGTATAATGATGGTATCATACTGTATCTTAATGTGTTTCTTTCTTCTGTTATTGGGTCTAGTAATCTGACTTCTTCAAATTCATCTGTTGTGAATTTGTGAACGTCTTTATCATTTATTAGGATATATGATAATGTTTCGTTTAATCCCATATTTGACATTTTTGCTCTTATTTTTCTTGTTGTTTTGTCTAAATGTCCCATTTTCATTGGAACTACTGGTAGTTTTCCTTCTATATTATCAACTCCGTAAATTCTTCCAACTTCTTCTATTAAGTCTGCTCTAATTGATATATCTATTCTTCTTGTTGGTACTGTAACGATTACAGTATCTTCTTTTTCTTCTGTTTTGAAGTCTAATTTTCTAAACACATCAACAATATCTTCTTTTGATATATTTGTTCCTAATACATCGTTTATTTCTTTATATGATATTTCAATTACTTTTTCATCATTTTTTGTAACATCATATTTTACAATTCCTGTTTCAATTTCTGCATCTGCATATTTTTCAAGTAAAGTACAAGCTCTTTCCATTGCCATATAAGTTCTTGCAGGGTCTAAGCCTTTTTCAAATCTGTTACTAGCTTCACTTCTTAATATTTTATTTGATGTTTTTCTTACTTTTACTGAATCAAATATTGCTGATTCAATTATTACATTTTTAGTTGTTTCTTCAACTTCTGTATCTAAACCACCCATAACACCTGCTAAACCAATGGCTTTTGTTCCATTTGTTATTACTATATCTTCATTTGATAATGTTCTTTCTGTGTTATCTAGTGTTGTTAATTTTTCTCCATCTTCTGCCATTCTAACAACTATTTTGTTTCCTAAATTGTCAGCATCATAGAAGTGTAGTGGTTGACCTAATTCTAGCATTACATAGTTACTGATGTCTACAACATTGTTTATTGGTCTTACTCCACAAGCTATTAATCTATTTTTAATGAATTCTGGACTTTCTTTTATTGTTACATTTTTAACCTTTTTTGCTAAGAATAATTTACAATTTTCTGTATTTACTTGAACTGAGAATTCTTTGTTTACATCTTCTCCATTTTCTTTATATCCATACTCAACTGGTTTTACTTTTTTATCATAGATTGCACCTAATTCGTAAGCCATTCCTAAAATGCTTAATAAATCTCCTCTGTTTGCTGTTAATTCAAAATCAATAACACTATCATCTAATCCCATATATTTAATTGGATCTTCTCCTACTGGTGCATCTGCTGGTAATTCGTGTATTCCATTTTTGTCTGCTTCTGATAAGAATTTTTTGTCAATTCCTATTTCATATAAAGCACATAGCATTCCATTTGATTCTTTACCTCTTATTGTTCCTTTTTTGATTTTGAAATCTCCTGGAAGTTCTGCTCCGACTTGTGCAACAATGACCTTTATTCCTTTTCTTGCATTTGGTGCACCGCAAACTATGTCTAGTACTTCATTTCCTATATCAACTTTGCATAGGTGCAAGTGGTCAGAATCTGGATGCATTTCGCATTCTTTTATTTCTCCTATTACTAGTTTTGTTGCATTTACTAGTTTTTCTGCTGAATCATATTCATTTCCAGCTTTTGTCATAGCTTCTGCTATTTGTTTAACATCTAATTCATTATCTAAATCTATATAATCTTTTACAAAATTTAAACTTAAATTCATTTTCTATTCTCCTTCCAATTTCTAATTTTCAAAAGAAAGTATAATTTTTTATACTCTATAATAAAATTAAATCGCTATTCTTTTAATTACTCTTCATCTTTTCTATCAAATTGACCTAAAAATCTAACATCATTTGTATATAAATATCTCATATCAGTGATTCCATATCTAAACATAGCTAATCTATCAATACCTGTGCCAAATGCAAAACCACCGAATTTTTCTGGGTCATATCCATTCATTTTTAAAACATTTGGATGAACAATTCCTGCTCCTAAAACTTCTATCCATCCTGTTTGTTTACATAGATTGCAGCCTTTTCCTCCACATTTAAAACATGTTACATCTACTTCATAAGATGGTTCTGTGAATGGGAAATAACTTGGTCTAAATCTTAGATCTAAGTTTGCTCCTATTATTTTTCTAACAAAAACTTCTAATGTTCCTTTTAAATCTGCAAGTGAAACATTTCTTTCTTTTTTGTCTATTACTAATCCCTCTATTTGATTGAATTGATGTGAATGTGTTGCATCGTCTTCTCTTCTATATGTTTTTCCTGCTGTAATCATTCTTATTGGTGATTTTTCTGTGTTTGCCATCATTGTTCTTGCTTGAACTGCTGATGTTTGTGTTCTTAATAAATATTCGTCTGTTATATAGAAACTGTCTTGCATATCTCTTGCTGGATGTCCTTTTGGAAGGTTTAATCTTTCAAAACAATATTCATCATTTTCAAGTTCTGGTCCTGTTACTACATCATATCCCATTGATACAAATAAGTCTTCTATGTCTTCTATTATTCTTGTTACAGGGTGTAAGCTTCCTCTTTTCATTTTTGTACTTGGTAATGTGATGTCTATTTTTTCTGCATCTAGCTTCTTGTTTAACTCTTCTATTTTGAATTTTTCTTCTTTTTCTTCTATTAATTTTTCTAAGCTTTCTTTTGCTTCATTTACTAATCCACCTATTATTGGTCTTTCTTCTGGGCTTAGTCCTCCCATTCCTCTTAAAACTGCTGTAAGTTCACCTTTTTTTCCTAGATATTTTACTCTTGCATTTTCTAGTGTTTGTAAGTCTTCTGCTTTTGCTATTTCTTCAATAGCTGTTTTTTTGATATTTTCAATTTGTTCTTTCATTTTCATACTCCTTTCTTTTCACGCTTTGTCCTTTTTATCATTTTGTCCTTTGAAGGACGTTTCTTTTTGGAACTTTGTATATTTAGGGTGATGACATTTCAGTAAATTTGGATATAAAAAAGTCCATTTCAGTCCTAATAGCACTATTAAATTTTGTGCTTATAGGACGAAATGGACTTTTATCCTTGATTCCGTGGTACCACCTATTTTTATTAGTTTTAACATTATATAAACTCTTGTTGAATTTTATATAATATAACTTTTAACTAACCTTATTTTAGTTCTAACGTTACAACCGCTTCTTTCTACTTATTGTATTTTATCTTTGTTCAAAAGAAGTCTTAAAAAGTGAAATTTCTATATATTTATACAAATATCTCTCAGCCTCTGGTTTACAATTCACTGCCTTACTATATTTAATAATTGCATGAATTGTAACACCTTGAATATTTTCTCTGTTATTTTCAAACATATATACTTTGCTTTTTAATTAGATTTTTTATATTAATAATTTTAAATTTTTCTTTTATTATATTAGCACAATTCAAAATGTTTTACATGTTTTTTCTATTTTATTCTTTAATTTCAGTATTTTCATCTGAATTGTCTTCTGATTTTTCATCAGATAATATAGCTGTTAAATTTACTCTACCTTGTTCATCAATATCTGTAACTTTTACAGTTACTTTATTTCCAACATGAAGAACATCTTCAACTTTCTTAATTCTTTCCTTAGAAATTTTTGAAATGTGTAATAATCCTTCTTTTCCAGCTACTCCTAAGTCAACAAATGCTCCAAAGTTCATTATTCTTGTGACTGTTCCAAGATAAATTCCACCAATTTCAACTTCTCTAACTATATCTTCTATCATATCTAATGCTTCATTAGCTTTTTCTGAATCATTTGAATAAATCATTACTTGTCCATCTTCTTCGATGTCTATTTTTACACCTGTTGCATCAATTATTTTGTTTATAGTTTCTCCACCTTTTCCGATTACATCTTTGATTTTTTCAACTTTTATTTTTGTTGATACTATTCTTGGTGCGTATTTTGAGATTTCTGTTCTTGGTTTAGAAATTACTGGTGCCATTACATCTTCTAGAATATGTTTTCTAGCTGCTCTTGTTCTAGCAAAAGCTTCTTCAATAATTTTGTATGATAATCCGTCAACTTTGATGTCAACTTGGATTGCTGTTATACCTTTTTCTGTTCCACCAACTTTGAAGTCCATATCTCCGAAGAAATCTTCTAGACCTTGGATATCTGTTAACATTACATAGTCATTTTCGTCATTAGGATTTGTTACAAGTCCTGTTGATATACCTGCAACTGGTCTCTTAATTGGTACACCTGCTGCCATTAATGATAATGTACTTCCACATATACTTGCTTGTGATGTTGAACCATTTGATGATAATACTTCTGATACAACTCTTATTGCATATGGGAATTCTTCTTTTGATGGTAATACTGGAACTAATGCTTTTTCTGCTAATGCTCCATGTCCTATTTCTCTTCTTCCTGGTCCTCTTGGTGGTCTAGCTTCACCTACACTGTAACTTGGGAAGTTGTATTGATGCATATATCTTTTTGATTCTTCTGTATCAATTCCGTCTAATGTTTGCTCTTCACTTATCATTCCTAATGTTGTAACTGAAAGTACTTGTGTTTGTCCTCTTGTGAATAATGCGCTTCCGTGTACACGTGGTAATAAGTCTATTTCACATGATAATGGTCTTATTTCGTCTATTGCTCTACCATCAACTCTTTTATGTTCATAGAATATCATATCTCTTACTGTCTTTTTCTCTAATTTGTAGATTGCTTCTCCTATGTCTGCTTTGTGTTCTGCTGTTGCTTCTTCTCCAAATTTTTCAGCATATGCTGTTACTATTTTTTCTGATACAGCTGCAACATTGTTGTCTCTTGTTTCTTTGTCTGCTTCTTGAAGTGCTTGTTTTACATCTTCTGCAAAGTTTGTTTCTATAAACTCATATATGTCATGGTCAACTGCAAATGATTTGTATTCAAATTTTGGTTTTCCAATTTCTTCTTTCATTTTTTCGATGAATTTACAAATCTTTTTGATTTCTTTGTGTCCTTCTTTGATTGCTTCTAACATAACATCATCTGGAACTTCATTTGCTCCTGCTTCAATCATAGCTATTTTTTCTTCTGTTCCTGCTACTGTTAATGTTAAATCAGATACTTCTCTTTGTGCCTCTGTTGGGTTTATAACTATTTTACCATCAACCAATCCAACATTTACTGCTGCTGTTGGTCCTCCAAATGGTATATCTGATATTGAAAGTGCTGCTGATGCTCCTATCATTGCTGCTACTTCTGGTGAGTTGTCTTGTTCTACTGAAAGTACTGTTGCTACAACTACTACATCATTTCTAAAATCTTTTGGGAATAGTGGTCTTAGTGGTCTATCTATTGCTCTTGATGTTAATATAGCTTTATCACTTGGTTTTCCTTCTCTTTTTTGGAATGATCCTGGAATTTTTCCAACTGCATATAGTTTTTCTTCATAATCTACTGATAGTGGGAAAAAGTCTATTCCATCTCTTGGTTCTTTTGACGCTGTAACATTTACCATTACAACTGTGTCTCCATATCTTACTGTTACACTTCCATTTGCTAATCCTGCAAATTTTCCTGTTTCTATTGTCAATTTTCTTCCTGCTAATTCTGTTTCATAAGTTTTAAACATTGTATTTTCTTCCTTTCCTTTTTCGTCTTTTTTGCACCATTTTTTAATTAATTCAAACATATTGTTTTCCTTTCTCTTTGCTTTTATTTGTTTTCTCTCATCCGGAAACTTTAATAAGTTTTGAACATGATATTCACAATTAAAAGTAAAATATATTTATTTTAAATTTGAGCCGTATTTAGATTGTAACCTCTATAATATTCTGGTTTAATATTCAGCTTTTTTTCTTGAATATTAATATCTAGTTATAAATATTTGTGTGATATCCAGCACATTATACAAGCTACTTACCTAAATTCTTGGCTCTTTTTTCAACCATTGGGGACGTTGTTAAATTGGTTAATTTTCTATCTTTTTAGTTTTGTCCCTATGTGTTGACTTTTTCCACAAAAAGCCTATGCTAAATCTTTTGTTTTGCATAGGCTCTTATATGAAATTATTTTCTTAATCCTAATTTTTCAACGATGTCTCTATATCTTTGTACATCTTTTTTTGCTAGGTAGTTTAGTAAATTTCTTCTTTTACCAACCATTTTTAATAATCCTCTTCTTGAATGATTATCTTTAACATGTACTTTTAAGTGTTCTGTTAATTCATTAATTCTTTCTGTTAAAAGAGCGATTTGTACTTCTGATGATCCAGTATCGTTTTCTTCTCTTTTATATGTGTTAATGATTTCTTGTTTTCTTTCTTTTGTCATTTCTTTACACCTCCTATTTTTTTACTCCTTTAACTGAGCTTTTAGCTTTGGTGCTTTGCTTGAAAAGCTAAGTAAAAGGTTTACCTTGAATAGTATACTATATTTTTTTATATTTATCAAGGGTTTTGGAAAAATTTTGTTAAAGTATTTGATGTTATTTTAAAAGTATTACATTTTTAGTTGTAATACTTTTAAAATATAAATTAACAAACAAGAATTCTTCCAAACGCTTCTACACCTCTTTTGGTTCTTCTTTTATGTTCTCTTAATTCATTTAATATTTTGGAATGTTCTCTATTATCCCTTTCTTCAATTTTAACGCATAATTCGTTAATTTGAGTTCCTACATCTGCTGATATTGCTTCTATAGTTTCACTTAATTTTTTGTCAAACTCATCTCTTAAAGTTGTAACAATTCTATCTTCTGTTTTTTCAAATTTTTGATCAATTCCATCAAATCTTTGGTTCATTTGTTTTAGTTGTACATTAATATTCTCAAGCTCTTTTAATATTTTTTCTTCCATTGACATACCTCCTTCCATTAAATATTCACTATATAGAAATACTCTTTTTCTAGACAAAAAATTTAAAACATCATAATTTATTTTTATAAAAACATTATAATATCAATTTTTTCAAAAGTCAATATTTATCTCAAAGTTTATTTTTATTTTTTCTCTGTTAATTATATTTAAATTTAATTTTCTGGGAATCTACTCGATTAAAAGTTAATATAAAAAAATTTGAATTAAAACTATATATCTATATAGCTGTATTATGTATATCATAGTATTATAAATTTGTAAATAAAAATCACAAAATTTACATCAAAAATCGACCGCAAAATTCGACAAATAAATACAATAAAAGTGAGACAATTTTTGCACTGTCCCACTTATCTCATTTTATTATCCTAATTCTGCAAAATATTTAATAGTTCTAACCATTTGGCTTGTATAAGAATTTTCATTATCATACCAAGAAACAACTTGAACTTGATATAAACCATTTCCAATTTCTGTTACCATAGTTTGAGTTGAATCAAATAATGAACCATATCTCATTCCAATAACATCAGAAGAAACTAAATATTCATCTGTATATCCAAAAGATTCACTGCTTTCAGCTTTCATTGCTGCATTTATTGATTCTTCTGTGATATTTTCACCTTTTACAACAGCAACTAATATAGTTGTTGAACCTGTTGGCACTGGAACTCTTTGTGCAGAACCAATTAATTTTCCATTTAATTCTGGTATAACCAATCCGATAGCTTTTGCTGCACCTGTTGTATTTGGTACAATATTAACAGCTGCTGCTCTTGCTCTTCTTAAATCACCTTTTCTGTGTGGTCCATCTAATACCATTTGATCTCCTGTATAAGCATGAACTGTTGTCATTATTCCTGATTGAATTGGTGCATAATCGTTTAATGCTTTTGCCATTGGTGCTAAGCAGTTTGTTGTACATGACGCTGCTGATATTATTTTGTCTTCTGGTGTTAATACATTTTGGTTTACACCATAAACTATTGTTGGTAAGTCTTTTCCTGCTGGTGCTGAAATAACTACTTTTTTAGCTCCTGCATCAATGTGTGCTTGTGCTTTATCTTTTGATGTATAGAATCCTGTACATTCTAGAACTACATCTACTCCTATTTCTCCCCAAGGTAAGTTTGCTGCGTCTTTTTCTGAATATATTTTGATTGTTTTTCCATCTACTGTTATTGAATCTTCTCCTGCTTCTACTGTTTCAGCTTTTTCATATCTTCCTTGTGCTGAATCATATTTTAATAAATGAGCTAACATTTTTGGACTTGTTAAATCGTTTATTGCTACGATTTCATATCCTTCTGCTCCAAACATTTGTCTAAATGCTAGACGTCCAATACGTCCAAATCCATTAATGGCTACTTTTACTGACATAATAAAATTCCTCCTTTAATTTAGCATTGGTTTTCCTTTGCTTTTTCTTTTTAGTATTACCATATTTTTTTTGGCAATTCAATTCTATATCAAATTTATTTTATTTTCAAGTGTTATTTATATTATTTTCCCATATATTTTTCTAAAACAATAATAAACATAGCATGTGACCATCCAAGGCCTATTACCCAGTTAGGTTTTAATGTTTCATTATCAATCTGTTCTCCTAAGAAATAGTGCTTACCAGCTGTTTTGATAACAAAATCAAATGTTTCTTTTGCTTTTTTCTTTTCTCCTGTTTCTAAGTAATACAAAGTCATCCAAAGGTTTGCAATTGGCCAAGGATTTCCATTCATATAATTATCATTTTCAAATCTTTGATAGCCACCTGTATATGTCCTTAAACTCAAATTAATTCTTTCAACAGTGTTTTGAACTTTCTTTTCTTTTGGTTTAAATACTTCAAATGGTGTAACTGCACCTATTATACTTATGTCCATTTTTTTATCTTCTGAATTTCTAATATATGATTTTTTTTCTTCATCATACAAATATTTATTAATGTATTTTTTTATTTCAAGTTGCAATTTTTCTATTTCTTTTTTTGATTTTTCAACTTTTTCTTGTTTTAATCTATTGTTTTCAAAATCTGATATATCTTTTCCTAATATATCATAAATTTTCAACATATTTTCAAATGCTGAATAAATACTTGCTAATGAGTATAAATGCACACCTTCACACATTTCCCACAAATCATAACTTACATGATATTTATGTTCTTTTAAATTTGATGAATTTTGTGTTTGATTTTCTTGGTTTTCATTTTTTAATGATGGTTCTATCCAATCTTTTATATATCTTTTTAAGAAATCTATTGCTTTTTCACACATTTGCTGATTTTCTTTTAAAAACTTTTCAGATTTTGTATATTTATAATGTTCATATACTCCAAAAACTACACTTGCTGTTTCATCAACTTGATATCCCCAACAAGGAGCTAATTTACCATCTGTATAAAAACGTTGTTCCCACATTCCATTTTTACTTTGTGTTTTTTTGCAAAATACTTTATAAAACTTCTCTGTCTCTTTGTTCATTTTTAAAATATCCATAGCTTTTGTTATAAATACAGCGTCTCTTGGCCAGCAATATGCATATCTTCCGCATTTTGTAAAGTTTTCATCAATTTCAGGTGAAGCTATAATTGCACCTGTATCAACATTTGTCAATAATGGAAATAGCAAAATACTTCTTTTGTAAATTTCATATATTCTTTCATCATAACTATTCTCAGGCTCTTTTATTTTCAAGCCATTATGATCTTTCACATATTTTCTCCAATATGATTTTGTATTAGTATATTCTTTGTCAAAATCAATTCTTTTAATTCTTTCGATTTCATCCTCAATATCAGATATATTCTTGTTTTCATCAATTAAAATTGTAATTTCTAGTTCTTTCTTTTCTCCCGGTTTTATTGTTCCAATTTCATATGCAATTGATGTATCTTTTGACATTCCAATATAATCTTTATCATGTATTTCAGTTCTTTTTATATTTTCAATGCTTCCATTTATCTGATGTTTTATTATATCTTTTCCTTTTGCAAAAGTTGAAAATACAAAGTCATGTGCATATTGCATCATTCCACCATCAACAATTTTGCATCCTACAAAATTATTTGTATCTGATAATAGTTCAGAATGAATATAAAATTGAGTATTTAAATCTATTTTTCCTTCATTTAAAAATTTATATCTTTTTAGTAATACATTTTCCTTAATTAATATAAAATCAGTTTGTACTATTTTTAAATTGAAGTACGTATTTGTTATTTCTGTATTTAATATATTTGTGTCTGTATCATAATATTGTTTGTATGTGTTATTTATATCGTCATGTAAATATATTAAATCAGATTCATTTATTTTTACTCCTGTATGGAAATAATTTATATATTGTCTATTATCTTTGCTTGGAAAATATATTCTTTGCATTTCTCCTTTTGATGTAAATGTTGCTATTATTTTTTTATTTCCTATTATTGCTTCATTTAAATATTTGTTTTCCATTTTTTTACCTTTCTAGAACTGTTTTTGGGGACGGAGGAAAAAAACAGTTTTTATCTCAAATAACGTTACACGTTTAAGCCTATTTCTTATTAAATTGTAATTAAATAATATTTTAATTCAAAGACTGTTTTTTTCCTCCGTCCCCAAAAACAGTCTTAAATCTTATCCTTCAATTACATTCAAAATTTGTTTTTCTAATTCTTTAATTTTTTCATTAATTCTAAACACATCAGCATCTTTAAGCTCATTATTGTTGATATCAGATTTAACACTATTCTCCATATCGTCTATCTCAGCTTTTAATTTTTCTAATCTCTTCAATACTTCTGTCTTCATATTAACAGGTAATTTTTTATCAATTTTATGTGTTAATTTAACATCTTCATCTACATTTAATTCGTATGTTTCGCCATAGCTTGGAATTATAACAGGTAATTGAGCCTCATTTTCAATTTTTTGTCCAAGTACTTCTTGTGATTCTTCTTCTCCATGGATTAAGAATACTTGTTTTGGTTTCTTTCTAAATGAATATACAAAGTTCATTAGTCCATCTTGGTCTGCGTGTCCTGAATAGCCTTCTATATATTCAATTCTTGCATTTACTGCTATTTCTTCTCCAAATATTTTTACTCTTTTTGCTCCATTTACTATGCTATATCCTAATGTTCCTGGTGCTTGGTATCCTACAAATAATATAGTTGAATTTGGATTCCATAAGTTATGTTTTAAGTGATGTTTTATCCTTCCTACATCACACATTCCACTTGCTGATATTATTATACATGGTTCTGGATTTTCATTTAATGCTTTTGATTCATCTGCTGTTGTTGTAAATTTTAGTCCTGGAAATTCAAGTGGATGGTCTCCTTTTCTGATTTCTTCTTGTGTTTCTTCGTCAAATAAATCCATATTTTCTTTAAATACTTCTGTTGCTGATATTGCAAGTGGGCTGTCTACATATACTGGTGCTTTCATTAAGTTTTCATACTCATGTATGAATTTTTCGTCATCTTTTGTTTCTTTTATTTTATTTAATTCATATAATATTTCTTGTGTTCTTCCTACTGCAAATGATGGTATTACAACAGTTCCTTTATTATCAAGTGTTTCTGATACTATATCCAAAAACATTTCTGCTTTTTTGTCATTTTTTATATGTTTTCTGCTTCCATATGTTGATTCCATTACTAAGAAGTCTGCATCTTCTATCATTGTTGGTTCACTTAATAATGGTATGTCATTATTTCCTAAGTCCCCTGTGAAAACTGTTTTTGTTTGTTTTCCATTTTCATTTACCCATAATTCTATAACACTTGAACCTAACATATGTCCTGCATCATTGAATCTTACATGTATGTCTGGTGTTATGTCTATAATTTGGTCGTATTGTACTGGTTCAAATATCTCTAAACATCTTGCTGCTTGTTCTGCTGTGTATAATGGTTCTCTGGCTTCTAGTCCTTTTCTCATTCTTTTTCTGTTTTTCCATTCATTTTCCATTTCTTGAATGTGTCCACTGTCTGGTAACATTAGTGCACATAAATCACATGTTGCTTTGTGTGCATATATTTTATTTTTGAATCCTTCATTATATAGTTTTGGTATTCTTCCTGAATGGTCAATGTGTGCGTGTGTTAATAACATAAAATCTATTTCTGCTGGATTAAAATCAAATTCATCAAAATTTTCTTCTTCTAGTTCTTTTCTTCCTTGCCACATTCCACAATCTACTAAAAATTTTTTTCCTGCGGCTTCTACTAAGTAATTTGAGCCTGTTACTGTTTTTGTTGCTCCTAAAAATGTGATTTTCATAAATTTCCTCCTTATTCTTTTTGCGTCCCTAGTAGGACATTATTGCTCTTTTTTTGTTCAACTTTATTTCTAGTTCTTTTGGCTTTTGTATTTCAATTTTTTCCTCAAAAATATTTTCATCAAATATTTGTAAATAATATTTATCTTTTTCTTTTGTAATTTTTAAATATGAATCTTCAAGTTTTATAATTCTTACATGAAATATATTTTTTAGAATTTGATAATTTGTATCATTATCTGATGATAAGCTTTCAATTACTTTATTTTCAATTGCTTTATCTATTATTTTTTTTGCAATCTTATCTATATCTGTGTTCAGCTCTTTTACATTTTTAATTTTTCTTTCATAGTCATATTGCAATAATGAATAATATCTAAAATCATATATTATTTTTTCAATTTCTTGCTTTGTTTCTGCTTTTTTTATATTTATTTCTAACATATTTAAAAATAGTTTTTGCAATTTTATTTTTAATTCGTTTATTAATTTGTCTTTATCTTCTAAATCTAAAACTTTTAAATATTTATCTTTTTCTTCTAACTCTTTTTTATATTTTACAAAGTTTTGTGGGTTTAATAGTTTATTTAAGCTTTCTAATTCTTTTAATTTATCTTTTTTTTCATCTTCCATTATTTTTGATAATATTCTCATACTAAATATTTTCTTTTCTAATGGCAATTGTTCATTTCTTTTCAAATATTCTTCTTGTAACAAATTTTTATCATTAATTGTTTCATCTATTAACTTAATTTGATTGCTTATATCTATCTTTTTTTGAGTTGTTTTTTCAATAAACTCTTCTTTATTTTGAATTTTTTCGAGTTCACTTTCAACTTTTCCTTTTATTTTTGATATTTCCTCATATTTATCTTTATTAAATTTTATACTTAATAATATGGAGATTTTTGATAATAATTCTATCATCTTTTCTTCGTTTTTCTTTCCATATTGATTTTCTAATTTTTCTTTGAATAAATAAAAGTAATCAATTATAAATTCATTATTTTTGATCCATTTATTAAGAAATTCGTGTCCTACTAAAATTCTTAAATTTTGATATATCAAATTATGGTCAATACTTTCTATTTCTTGTGGGATTGTTGTCCATGAATATCCATTAAAATCTCTTAATGGTTCTACCATATTGATACTATTTCCTACATTTATTAATTCTGAAATTGTTTCATTTATCAAGAAATATTCGTCTTTTATAATTTTTTCTTTTTTACCAATTTTACTTATTGCATATAATATTTTTCTTTCTATTGGATATGCTATTATTTTTTTATTCTCTTGGTCTATTATATATGTTTTTTTATCTGGTATCTTGTTTTGTTCATCACTCATTTTTATGATTTCTATTGAGTCGCAATTATTTTTTATTATTTCTATTATGTTTGTTACATATTCTTCTTTTGTTTGGATATCTTTTTTTACTGTTTCTATGTCTTTGTATGATGCTTCTATTTTATAAAGAATTCCTAGGAGAGTGTTTTTTACATTTTCGTCAAATTGTTTTTTTTCTAAAACTTCTTCTAGTTCATTATTGTAATCTTTTTTTACAATTTTTTCTAATAAGCTTTTCTTTTTTTGTAACATTATACCCTCCATTCTTTATAAAAATTATTCTTCTACTTCTTCTTGTGGTGATGTTCCCATCTTCAACTCATCAAGTCTTTCTTTTGTAATTAAAACTTCTCTTGGCTTGCTTCCTTGGTATCCAGATATTATTCCTCTTTCTTCCATTTGATCTATAATTCTTCCTGCACGTGCATAGCCTACTTTAAATCTTCTTTGTATAAATGATGTTGATGCTGTTCCCTGTTCTACAACTGCATCTATTGCATCCATTAAGAATGGATCAGTTTCATCATCTTCTGCTTGTTCTTGTACTAATTCTTTTTCTGTTTTATTGCTATTTTCTATTGATTCTAATATATCTTCACTATAATTTGCTGTTCCATTTTGTTTTACAAATCCTACGATTTTTTCAACTTCTTCATCTGATACAAATGCACCTTGAACTCTGACTGGTTTTGGATATCCTGTTGGGAAGAATAGCATATCTCCTTTTCCTAATAGTTTTTCGGCTCCTACTGAATCTAGTATTGTTCTTGAATCTACTTGTGATGATACTGCAAATGCTATTCTTGATGGTACATTTGCTTTGATTAATCCTGTAATTACATCTACTGATGGTCTTTGTGTTGCGATTACTAAGTGCATTCCTGCCGCTCTTGCTTTTTGTGCTAATCTACATATTGCCTCTTCAACATCTTTTGCTGCAACCATCATTAAGTCAGCTAACTCGTCTACAATTATTACTATTTGTGGTAATTTTCCTTGTCCTTCTTCTTTCTCTATTGCCTTATTATATCCTTTTATATCTCTTACACCTTTTGATGCAAATAAATTATATCTATTATCCATTTCTTGTACTGCCCACGCTAATGCTCCTGCTGCTTTTTTAGGATCTGTTACAACTGGTATTAATAGGTGTGGTATTCCATTATATACTGATAATTCAACAACTTTTGGGTCTACCATTACCATTTTTACTTCACTTGGCTTTGCATTATATATGATACTTGAAATTATTGTGTTTATGCACACACTTTTTCCTGATCCAGTTGAACCTGCAATCAATACGTGAGGCATTTTTGCTATATCTGCTAACTGAATATTTCCTGCAACATCTTTTCCTAATGCTACTGTTAATTTTGAGTTATTATTTTGAAATTCTTCACTTTCTAATACTTCTCTTAAATGTACAGCTTCTTTTTCTTTATTTGGTACTTCAATTCCTACTGCTTGTTTTCCAGGGATTGGTGCTTCTATTCTTATCGTTTCTGCTGCCAAATTTAGTGCTATATCATCTGCTAGGTTGGCTATTTTGCTTACTCTTACACCTTCTGCTGGTTTTAGTTCATATCTTGTTATTGCTGGTCCTACTGATACATTTTCAACTTTTGCTGATACTCCGAAGCTATATAATGTTTTTTGTAGTTTTGTTGCTGTATCTGTTAAAGCTTTTGCTCCGCCTTTTAATTTCTTTTTATCTGGTTTTCCTAATAATTCAATTGGTGGATATTCATAATTTTCGTCTTCTACTATCATCGCATGTTCTAATTGCAAAACTTCTTTTGTTTTATCTTCTTTCTTTTCTTCTTCTTGTCTAAATAAATTATTTTCAATAACGTCTGGTTGTATAGTTTGAATCTTCTTTGTTTCTTTTGTTAATGGTGTTAAGTCATCATCTTTGTGGTCATATTTTTTTCTACCTTTTTTATCATCTTCTTCTAATATTCTACCACCGAAATTTATTTTTATTTGTTCTCCAACATTCTCTTCTTCTAGTGCTTCTTTTCTTGCTTGTTCTTTTTGTAGTTCTTTTGATTTTTTTCTATTTTCTAACTCTTCTTGTCTAGCTTTTTGCTGTTCTTCTTTTAATTGTTGTCTTCTTTGATATTTTTCTTCTCTATTTTCTTCTGTTTTCTCAACAAAATTGTTTATAATTTCTGATATATTTATTCCAAAAGTGAATACTGCAAGCATTACAACAATTCCTATGCATAGTATGATTGCTCCTACTGGGCTTAATAGATTAGCAAGTGGTGTTGCAAGTATTGCTCCTAATGCTCCTCCACCTTTATCTTGTGTTCCATAATTATAAGCCTCTTTTACAATTGTTGATAAATCTTTATTTGCTATTGTCATTTCTCCTGAATTAATTTGCCATGCAGACATTAATACTGCTATACTTATTAATAATACTGCATATTGTGTTAATTTTGATGTTAGATATTCATCATCATTTAATGCTAGTTTTATTCCTATTGCAAATGTTCCTATTGGTAGAATGTATTTTATAATTCCCATCATTCCGCCTAATATTTCATTTAATTTTATACCAATTATTCCTGATTTTCCATATATTAAGACACATAATAATATACTTAATATTATTAATGCAACTATTGCTAAATCTATGTTTGATGCTCTTTTTTTAGCTCTGCTATTAGTCTTTTTTCTGCTTTTTCTTTTAGCCATTTTATCTCTTCCTTTCTTCTATTGTAAATCTGACTTTCATTTTGATGTTTCATTTAAAAAGTGCCCTAATAGTGACAAGTCCACATGGGACATGTCTTATTGGGACACTTTTTGTCCATTAGGGACATTATTTTAATTCTTTTCTACTGTTTTGAACTGTTTTTAATGTATCTTCTATTGACATTTCCATTAGTTTTAAGGCTTCTGATATATTTTTTTCTAGTCCTCCTAATGTTTGTGTTAATACATCTTCTGTATGTGCTAATAATTCATCAGCATATTCTTTTGTTCCATTAGAAATCTCTCTTGATCTTTCATTTGCACTTTCTATTATTTCTTTCTTTTGTTCATATGCTTTTCTTGTAATTTCATGTTCATCTATCATAGAAATAATTCTGTTTTCAGCTTCTTTTACTATTCCATCAGCTTCTTTTTGGGCTTCAACTAATATACGTTGTCTCTCTTCTTTTACCCATTTTGCTTGTTTTAATTCATCAGGAAGTTTTAATCTTATTTCCTTTATTAAATCTAATATTTCATCTTTATCTACAATTCCTTTGCTTGAAAATGGTAAATTTCTACCTCTTTCAATTATATCCTCCAAAGTTTCTAGTAGTTCAAATATCTCCATGGTTTTACCCCTTTCTAATTTTTATAAAGATTAATGTTGCTCGTCCATATCTTCTTTTATCTATAATTTCAGTTTCTATTTTCCTTAGTTCTTCTAATATTTTTCCTTCGTTATCTGTTTCTATTATTATAGTTGAATTTTCATCAATCAATTTTTGATTTATTATGTGTTCAACTGATTTTATTGCAAAGTCTGAGTCATATGGTGGATCTATGTATATAATATCCATTTTTTCTTTTATTTTTGTTTTTAATAGTGTTTCATAGTCTAAATTATATAATTCAACTTTTTCTTTTAGGTGTGTTTTTTCAATGTTTTTGTTTATTATATTTATTGCTTCTTTTGATTTGTCACATAATATAACTTTTTTTGCTCCTCTACTTGCAGCTTCTAATCCTATTGCTCCACTTCCTGAAAATACATCTAAAAAGTTTGAATTTATTATTTCATTTTGTATTATATTAAACAGTGATTCTTTTACTCTATCTAATGTTGGTCTTGTTGTTTTTCCTTCTAATGTGTATAGTTTTGTTCCTCTGGCAGTTCCACTTATTATTCTCATTTTGCTTTTTCTCCTATGCTATAATTTTATCTTTTTTTTTGTCAATGTCAATAGTATTAATGAAATTGTAATATATATTTAATAGTTCTGTAATATTGTTCCATTTTTGTAATATTTTTTAATATGCATCAAGCATAAAATAGTTACACTTCAATAAAAATATCACCCGATAATAGACTTTTCTATAATACAAAAAAGATTGAAGATTTAATCTCCAATCCTAATTTTAGTCATCTTTATTAACATCTTTTAATAATTCTAATTGTGAAATCAATAAAGATTCCATTTTGGCTTTATATATATCAAATTGTTTTTTTACATCATCTAATTCTTTTTGTTTCATTAAAATTTCATTATTTAATTCATCTACTTGTTTTTGGGCGTTTGATTTTGCTTCTTCTACTATTTGGTCAGCTTTTTGCTTTGCAACATTTTTTACTTCTTCTGCTGTTGATTGAGCCATAACTAATGTATTTTGTAAAGTTGATTCAATTGTTTTATATTGAACTAAACTATTATTCAATTCTTCAACTTTTACTCTTAATTCATTAACTTCTTTGTAATTTTTTGAATAATCAGTTGTTAATTCATCTAAAAAATCGTCAACTTCTTCAACATTATATCCATTTACCATCTGTTTTGAAAATTTTTTATTATCTATATCTAATGGTGTAATCATTTTTTCCTCCTACACTGTAAAAAACTATACTAATTATTTACATTGTTATTTTTTAACCATGAAACTGATAGTTTGTTTTTCATTTCTTCTCTTGCCATTTCATTTGTTATTTCATAGTTTGATGGTGCTACTAAAAAGATTGAATTTGAAACTTTTTGGATATATCCGTCTAATGCATAAACTCCACCACTAATAAAGTCTACTATTCTTCTAGCAACATCTTTGTTTACATATTCCAAATTAACAATTACAGATTTCTTTTCTTTTAAGAAACTGCATATCTCATCTGATTGTTCAAATGTTGTTGGTTGTGAAATAACCATTTTTATAGCTTGTCCTTGTGCTTGTGGCATATTTACAACCTTATTGTTATTTTTTCTACCAAATATTTTTTTATCTTCTACTTCGTCTTCTTCATTATCATAATCATATATGTTTTCGTCATCATATTCTTCTGGTTCTGCTGAATCCATTCCAAATAAATCCCAAACTTTGTTCATTAATGCTCCTGACATAAAAAAACCTCCTAAAACTTTCTTACATATTATGCTAATAGTATCTACTTTTTTTTCTTTATTGTCAATAGTTTTTACAAATGTAATAAAACTTTAATATTATTGTAATATTATTGTAATATTTATTAATTTACCTTACTTAAATCTGGATTTAATATAAGTTCATCATATATTGAAATACTTTTCATTGAGTTAATATCAGTACTTGAAAATCCTAATTCTTTTAATTCATTTGTACTGTAATTAGTAACAATTGAATATTTATCATTTTTCTTTGTGACCTTTACAGCTATCTTGTCTAAATATCCTGCCCTATTTCTAACAACATAATTAATTCCATTTTCTTCAGCAATAGCTTGATTTGGTACTTTTAATCCAGATTCATTCCACCAAATTAAATCAAATGATATTTTTCTATAATTTGCAAGTTCACTTATTTGTTTATTTATTTCTAATACTATTAAAGTCTCTTCTTCATTTTCTTGTGATACATATGCCACTGTTGATTTTATGACTTTATTGCTAGATAATCTTACTTTTACAGAATCTCCAACTGATGTCTTTCTTGCTTGTTCTGAATCTGATATTGTTGCAATATAACATTTTGAACTATCAATAATTTTTCCACATTCATCATTTGTTGCTATTAGTTGTCCTGTCTTTATTTTTAATTTTTCCAAAAATTCTTTACTTAATGTTGAAAAATTATTTGGTGTTAATGTTTCTTCTAATCCATCAACTTTATATGATACAATTCCGCTTTCTGGTGCTTTTATATATTCTGCTCCCGAATTTAGCTGTTCTTCTAGTTTTGTTCTTTGATTATAAAGTTGTTTTAAGTATGTTCCTGCTGAACTTGATTCTCCTGTTAGTTTTGCTTTTTTACTTATAATATCATTTATTTGTTTTTTGTATTCTGTTATTTTTGATATATCTGATGTTTTGCTTAATAGTGCAATTTTTTCATCTAGTTGATTTTCTAATAATTTTATATCTGCTAATTTTAATGTAGAATCTATTGATGTTTGTCCTTGTAGTGCTTCTTGTACTTTTGTATCTAATTCAGCAATTTGTTCTTTTAATTTTTCTTCATTTTTGCTGTAATACCTATAAATAGAATCGTCTTTTGCTGTTTTTTCACCTTCATTTTTTATTCTTTCCATTCCATTTTTGTAGTTATTCCCTTTTACTACTTGTTCATTTCTTATTATGTATCCAATGTCTGTTTCTTCTAAATATAAGGTTCCTTTTTCAACTGTAACTTTATCTGTTGGTTGTCTTACTAAAAGGTAAACTGCATATGCTAAATATATTAATATCAACACTAGTGCAATATATATAATTATTTTTTTTCTATTAACTTTCTTTTTAGTTATTTTGTTTTCTTCTTTCAATATTTGATACCTCCAAAATAATATTTACATTATTTTGTATTTCATTTGTTCCTTCAAGCCATGTTGTTTGCTTATTTTTTCTAAACCATGTTAATTGTCTTTTTGCATATCTTCTGGTTTCCATTTTTATTTTTTCTATCATTTCTTCTTTTGTATATATTCCATTTAAGTAATCTACTACTTCTTTATATCCTAATCCTTGCAATGCTGTTGGAAATTTATTATATTTTTCCAAAATATTTTTTACTTCTTCTATCAATCCCTGTTCAATCATTATGTCAACTCTTTTATTTATTCTTTGATATAATTTTTCTCTATCCCAATTTATCGCAAAAACTTTATAGTCATATTCTATCGGTTTTTGTCTTGATTCTATTTCTTGTTGTGTTTTTGTTTTTCCAGTTGCTTTATATATTTCTAAAACCCTCATTATTCTTTTTTTATCATTTTCGCTTATTTTTTCCATCGCTATTGGATCTATATCTAAGGCTTTTTTATATAAAATTTCTAGTCCTTGTTTTTCTGCTATTTCTTCTAATTCTTTTCTGTAATTTTCATCTAATTCTATGTCATTATATTCAATTTCATATATTAGGCTATCCACATATAAGCCCGTTCCTCCTACAATTATAGGTTTTTTTCCTTTTTGTAATATTTCTTTTATTGCTTTTTTTGCATCTTGTTTATATTGTGCAACACTATATCTTTCATCTGGTGATATAAAGTCTAAAAGATAATGTTGAATTCCTTGCATCTCTTCTTTTGTTGGTTTTGCTGTTCCTATATCCATATCTTTGTAAATTTGCATTGAGTCTGCTGATATAACTTCTCCATTTATTGTTTTTGCTAATTCTATTGATAATGCTGTCTTTCCTGACGCAGTAGGTCCACATATTACTATAACTTTTGATTTAGGTTCCATTACATTATCCTTTCTGTTTTTATCTATTAATCATTGTTAAAATATTATTTTGTATATTTCCAAAATATGAAGTTTCAAAAACAAATATAAATATAATAGTAGCTACTAAAAAAATAATACTTTTTGTTATTTTTTCTTTTTCTATTTCGTCATTATTTATTTGTTCTAATTTTTTAAATATGAATGGTAATATTACATATCCATTCATTATTGAAAATAGTATTACAAATACGTTTTGTATTGTTTTCATTGCTTCTTTATTTTCATATGTTATTCCTATTTTTGATATGCTGAAAATTATTAATGTTAATATATATACTGCTAGTATTCCACATGTTATTAATATGATTTTTGTTTTCTTTTCTATTGTTCCTAAACTGTTCCACGTCCATGCTAATAAAATCAAGAACATTATTAGCATTATTGTTGAAATTAGTGTCATCTTTCTTTTCCTTTCTTTTATTAGTTGTTTATTTTCTTGCAAACTTTCTTTCTATATCATATTTACTCATTTTAATAGCTGTTGGTCTTCCATGTGGACATGTAAATGGGTTTGGCAATTCTAATAATTTATCCATTAAATTTTCAACTTCTGCTTTATCTAATACCATATTAGCTTTTACTGCTGCTTTACATGCTACTGTTGCTATAAATTTTTCTTCTTTTTCTTGTTTTGCAGTTCTTGCTATTGTATTTATTTCGTCTAATGTTTCTAAGAATAATTCTTTATTATCTATGTCTATGCACACTGTTGGTACACCTGTTAATTTTATAGTATTTTCTCCAAATTCTTCAAGACTGAATCCTGCTTTTTCAAACATATCCATATTGTCTTTTGCTATTTCCATTTCTTTATGTGATAATGTTATAATATCTGGTAATAGTAACATTTGTGAGTCTTTTGAATTTTCACCATAATAGTTGTTTTTTACTTTTTCATACATAATTCTTTCATGTGCTGCATGTTGGTCTATTATGTACATTTCTTTGTCCATTTCTATTATTATGTATGTATTAAATGCAATTCCTATAAATTTGTATATTGGTCTTTTATATTCTTCACTGTCTTCAAATACTGATACATTGTTTTTTATTAAGTCTATTGCTGTATTTTTTTCTTTTTGTTCTTCCTTTTTTGGTTCTAGTGGTGTTTCTATTGGTTTTGTTCCAAATAGTTTTTCATACATTGTGTTAAAGTCTAGTTCTGGTGTTTCGTCATAGTTTAAGTTTTCTAGTTTTTCTATTTGTTCTTGTATTTGTTCTAGCTTTTCTTGTGGTTCATTGTTTATTTCTGATTCTTTGTCATTTTCTTGTAATTCGCTATCTTTTTCTGTTTCTTGGTTACTTTCTTGCTGTTCATTTTCTATTTCTGTTCCTTTATCATTTTCTTGTAATTCGCTATCTGTTTCTGTTTCTTGATTACTTTCTTGTAGTTCGCCGTTTGTTTCTATTTTTTCAATATCATCTTGTGATTGAGTGTTTGTTTCTATTTCTTCTTTTTCATCTATTTGTGTTGATTCTTCTTCACCATTTATTTGTTTTTGTAGGTCTTCTCTCATTTTTTTCAATTGTTCCAATATATCAGCAGTATTTACAGGCCCACCTTGTCCCATGTTAAATTGTTCAAAATCAACATTTGTTTTTATTTTGCTTTCTGCATCATTATATTGTTCTATTTTTTGAGTTTCATTTTTTCTAAAATCAAATAATCCTTTTGATTGCTCATTTTTTTCTTCTGGTTCTTTATCTTCACTTTTTTCAGTGTTAGCAACTAATTCACTCTCTAATAAAGTATTTTTTATTGCATGATATATTGATTGAAATATTTTATTTTCTTCTTCAAATCTTACTTCTAATTTTGCAGGATGAACATTTACATCAACTTTTGATGGATTCATTGTAATATTTAAAATTACGAATCCATATTTTCCAATAGGTATTAATCCTTTAAAAGCTTGTTCTGTTGCAGATGATAATACTTTGTCTTTTATATATCTTTTATTTACGAAAAATAATTGATTTGCTCTATTTGATCTTGCTATTTCAGGTTTTCCTATAACACCTGTAACTTCTATATCTTCATATGTATAATCTACTGGTAAAATTCCAGTTGCTACATCTTTTCCATATATACTATAAATTACACTTTTTATATCTCCATTACCATTTGTTTGTATTACTGTTTTTCCTGTATTTATAAGTTTTATTGCAATATTGGGATTTACCAAAGCTATTCTTGTTATAACATCTTCTATATAGCCTGCTTCTGTATAATCTTTTTTCAAGAACTTATATCTTACTGGTGTATTAAAAAATAGATTTTTTACAACTATACTTGTTCCTGTTTGGCATCCAACTTCTTGTTTATCTAAGACATTTCCAGCTTCTACTATTATTTTATACCCTGTGTCTTGACTCTCTGTTTTTGAAGTTAGTTCAACATTTGCAATAGCTGCTATACTTGCTAATGCTTCTCCTCTGAACCCCATTGATGTTACTACATCTAAATCTTCTGCTTTTCTTATTTTACTTGTTGCATGTCTTTCAAAGGCAATTTCTAAATCATCTGGCGCAATTCCTTTTCCATTATCTGAAACTCTTATATATGAAATCCCACCATTTTTTATTTCAACTGTTATATTGTTTGCACCAGCATCTATTGAGTTTTCAACCATTTCTTTTATTACAGAAGCCGGTCTTTCAATAACTTCTCCTGCTGCTATTTTGTTTATTGTTAAGTCATCAAGTAAAACTATGTTTCCCATATTTTCTCTTTCCTTCCTAGGTTTTAATTATCTTCTTTTGTTTTTTCTTCTAAATCTTTATCAAACTTTGTTGTAATCATATATATTGAGATTATAAATATAGCTAATACTGTTGGCATTGTCCATAGTCCTATTGGCATTCTTGTAATTGCTATTATTGATAATAGTAATAATTGTGCTATAACAATTGTTATAAATGATTTAGTTATTACTTTTAATGAATTTATTTTATAATATCTTATAGCTAAATATGCTAATATTATTACAGTTACAATTATAAATGGTGTAATATATGGTTTTATTATATCTCTACCTCTGATGTGTCCATTTTCTTCTATTGTTACATCATCTGTTGATATTTCTTTACCATATTTTTCATTTATTTTTGTTATTAAAGTATTTTTTTGTTCTTCTGTAATATCTGTTGTTGTTATACTTACAGCATCTTTATATACTTCTATTGCTTGAATTAAAACTGGTTGTTTTCCAAAAACATCATCAGTTATTTCTTTGATATCTTTTTCTTCAAATTCTTTTCCAACATTTATTTCAATTTTCTTGCTATTTGCATAATTTAAGTTAAATTTTAATCCTTTTGTAAATGTCATTACTATTCCTGCTATTAATATAATTGCTATTAATGCAATTATTATTTTTGTACTTTTTTGTTTCATTTTTAATTTCATTCCTTTCTTGGCTCAAACATAGTTGTTATCACTTATATATTTATTTGTTTTTTATTTTCATTAATGAATTTGTTACTACTGCATTATAAATTGCAATCATTACAATTCCCCAAAAAGCTGTCATTCCAAAACTACTCATTGGTGTCCATTTCACAAAGCAAAATGCTACTACCATAATACAGATTGGTATTATTCTATTAAAGAATTTTATATATGTTTTTGATATTGATTCATTCATAACATTTTCAGTTTTTTCTTCTTTTAATTTTTTAATGTTATATAATAACATTGCTGTAAATATATAGTTTAATATTAAAACTATTGCTATTGCAAAAATTGATTCTATTGATATTGTTACATTTGTATATCTTATTAATAATAAATATAATGCTGTAAATCCAACATATGCTATTCCTGTTAATAATCCATTTGATTTATATTTTATTGTTAATATTATTATTGCTATTACTGCAATTACTGTTATTGCAATTACTATATATGTTAAGTCTTGTTTTGATATATTTGATAATATATATTGATTTTTTTCTAAATCATATTTAACTGGTAATTTTCCACAATCTAGTTCTGTTGCAACATTTTGTGCTTGTTGTATATATCCATTTAATGTTGTTGTATCTGTTGATGCTGAACCTACTGATAATTGTATTTTTCCTGTTGTTATTGGTTCTTCAAAATATGTTGATATTATTTCTTTGTCATCAATTTTCATTGTTATTTTCTTTTCTGTTGATGTTGTTGTATCTGTTGTTGTGTTTGTTTCTTCTGAACTATTTGTATCTTCTGTTGTTGTATTTTCTGTGCTTGTATTATTTTCTGATGTTGTAGTGTTTTTTGATTTTACATATGTTTTGCTTACTTCTTCTAATTTACTTTTTCCTTCTTTATTAAATGCTATTTCTAAGTATACAGATGTTCCTGATGTTGTTGTATTATATAATACACTTGAAGATTGTATTGAATTATTATCTAATAATACTTCATTTGTTTCACTATCAATTATTTCAAATTTTCCTACTGTTGTTAAATTTGAAACAATTGAATCTGTACTTGTGTTTTCTGGCATTTGAATTATCATCTCTCCATTTTCACTATTTAATGCTATTTTATATTCTTCAACACCTAATTTTTTTAGTCTTTTTTCTATTATTGTTTTTGCTTTTTGATAATTTTCTTCTGTTTTTTCTTCATCACTGTTTTCTGAATTTAATACTAATTTTAATGTTCTTGCTCCATTTAAATCCATTGCATATGAATAGTCTTTTACTATGTTAGACATTTGATTTTTATTTTGTTTATAGATTCCAAAAAATCCTATCATTGATACTAATACAATTAATAATATAATTGTTAATATTTTTATATTTTTCATTATGTTTTTATTTTCTTTTTTCATTTATATTTCATTCCTTTCATTTCTCTATACGCTTTCATTGTCATTCAAAAATTTTCTCAAAAATTTCGTATGTCAAATCTTGTATATTTTTGTTCATGGCTTCTTAAATTTTTATAATAATTTTGTATCATTTATTATTAATTCAAACCATATTTTTAGGTATTTTGCAGCATATTTGCACATCATAGTTCTTTGCATAAATATTTCAAAATAATCAAGTACTGGACATATTGTTGTATCTATTGTTAATTTTAATTTTATTTTTCTTTCTTTTTCATCAATTATTAAATCTGCATCTGTTACAGCATAATTCACTCTATCATGTATATCAAATGTAGATAGATTTTTGTTTACTACTCTATCTCTATGTACATCTGACTTGTCTGCTAATATTAGTGCTGCTGATATGTCACTTACTGCTGTTCCTGTATTTTCATCATGGTTTCCTATTGCCATCATTATTTCTGTTATTTCTTCTATTGGCATTCCCATTTCTCTTAAAATGTTGTATGCAAGTATTGCTCCTGTATGTGCATGGTCTACTCTGTTTACACAGTTTCCTATATCATGCATGTATCCTGCAATTCTTGTTAGTTCTACTGTTCTTTCTGGATATCCTAATTTTTCTAATATATCTCCTGCTCTTTTTGATACTATTGATATGTGCCTATGTCCATGTTCTGTGTATCCTATTGCATTTAGTTGTTTTTGTGATCCTCTTATTAGAGCGTCTAGCTCTTGGTTTTCTTTAATGTCTTTTAAAGTTATCATTTGTTTCCTCCTTTTTGTCTTTCTAGATTTTATATTAATTTACTAAAAATATCAACAGTTTTTTGTGATTTTTTGATATTTATATTACACTTAATGTTACAATTTATAGTTTCTATATTACCGAAACTATAAACATTTATAACCGTAGAATATAATAAAAGCTAGAAATACGCCGCTAAGATGGCTTTTCTAGCTTTTATTATCGTTTTTCAACGCAAATTTATACATATTAAATTTATGTTACAGTTCTTAGCAAAATTATAGTTCTAGTTCATTCTCTTGCTTATCTATTGTTTTTTCAAATTCTGGTATTGATGTAACATATTGTGGTAGTTCCTCATGCATTATTGTTCTATATAATACAGGTTTTCCATAAAATTTCTCATATGTTTCTTTGCAAAAAGTATAATCGGTATCTCTCATTTTTTTAATGTTTTCTTTTGGTGTCAATTTTTTATCTGGATAAATTGGCGTACCTATATTTATATTATAGTCTTGAATTTCTGTATTTTCTCTTGTGATAAATGTAGGAATGATTGGTACATTATTCAAAGTTGCCCATTTAAAAGCACCAAACTTAAATGGCTTTGGCTGTTTGTAATCAAGCCACATACTTTGCTCTGGACAAACTATTATAAAATCTCCATTTTCCAAAATTTTTTCTACTGCTTCATCAAAAATCTCCATTGTTTCTGGTATCTGGCTCAATGGTAATGTATTATCATTTTTAAAGTAAAGTCCTATGTTCCCCGGAAAATTTGTATAATTTCCTTCTCTTATTACTTTATATACTCTTTTCTCTATTCCAGAATCTTTTATTGTTTTTTCTATTGCAAATGTATCAAATGGGTTAAAATGATTAACAGTTATAATTGCTCCTGTTTGAACTTTTTTTAAATTTTCTATTCCTTTTGTTGAATTTATTTTTAATATACCGTTTCTTTATCGCATTATTTACAAATGCTTCTTTCCATACATTTGAAATTTGATTTTTTTTAGCATTTTCTGGTTTTGTTTTTAAATAATCTACGTTTTCTGATTTTAACGGAATATTTGGTGGATCATCATTTATATCTAAATAAAATAATCCAGTTTCTTCTAAAAATTTAATCTTATTTTCATTACTTAAATTGAAAAATTTATGTTTTCTTAAAAATTCTGTTTGTTCATTTGAACTCATATTAAAAAATCCATATTCTTTTAATTTTTTTATATTTACCATATTTTCACCCTTTCTTATTTCATTATTATTTTATCATCTTTTTGCCTAATGTCAAATATTTTTTTATTTTATATACAACTAATTCAATTATTTTGTTTTTGTACATATTTTTAGTATACTATTGAAAAATCTAATATTTATTGTATAATAAAAAGAATTTTATTAGAAAGTAGTTTTTTTAAATATGTGGATTGTTTTATGTTTATTATCGGCACTTACATCAGGTCTTGCATCTATCATTATGAAAAAATGTTCTAAAAATAATAATGCAAAATCAATTGCATTAATTGGATTATTAATAAGTCATATTTTATATGTAATTGTATCTATCTTATTTACTGATGTTTTAACAACATTTAATATTAAAAGTTTTGTACAAATAGCACCTTTAACAATATGTCAAATGATAGGCTATATATGTGGAATATTATCTGTAAAATATGCTAGTGTTTCTACTGTTATACCAATTAGAAAGTGTAATACAATAGTTACTTTAATTTTAGGAATTATTATTTTAAATGAATCTATACCAATTTTAAAGTTAATAATATCATTAATACTCGTTTGTTTAACAATCTTTATAGTTAAAGAAGATAAAATTTCCGATGATAAAGATAGTAAAAAAGGAATTATATTTGCATGGTTGTTTGTCATTTTTAATGGAATATCATCAATGTTAAATAAATATTATATAAATATTTTTGTAAATCCTTTGGTTGTAACATTTTATTATAGTCTTTGTGGAATTTTCATATTACTTTTATATTGTTTATTTACTAAAAGTTGGAAATATTATAATTTGAAAAATATAAATAAATCATATTTTTTATTTACTTATATTTTATTTGATTTTGTCTCTAATTTAAGTTATAGATTCTGTTTAGTAGATGGTCCTGTTTCATTAGCTCAACCAATACACTCTAGTTCAATAATCATTACTATTATAGGATCTTATTTTATACTAAAAGAAAAAATTTCTAAAAAGAAATGGTTAATGATTGCTGGTGTAATAGTGTGTGTAATGTTACTATCCATTTAATATAATAAAATACAAAAGAGATTCCGACTAAATCAATTTAGATAAAGCAGTATTAAAAAAAGAAAAAATCAACCATTTCTAATTGATTTTCATATCATCTGTTCTATAAAAAGTTCGAACAGATTTGTTATTGGAGCAGGTAGTGGGAATCGAACCCACGTCATCAGCTTGGAAGGCTGAGGTTCTACCATTGAACTACACCTGCATTATTTAATTTATTTGTCATTTGCTCCATTTATAAAAAAATATGGAGCAGGTAGTGGGAATCGAACCCACGTCATCAGCTTGGAAGGCTGAGGTTCTACCATTGAACTACACCTGCATTGTTCCTGACAGTTATAGATTATAAATGATTTTTTTATAACTGTCAAGAGTTTTTTAAAATTTTTTAAATTTTTTTGCTTATTTTTTTGTACATTAAGTTTTTGTACATTTTTCGTGGATTTTTATTAATACATTCCATCCATTCCTGCTGCACCCATTCCATTATCATGACCACAATGACAATCTTTTTCTGGAATATCTGTAACTAAGCTTTCTGTTGTAATAACCATTGATGCAATTGATGCTGCGTTTTGTAAAGCACTTCTTGTAACTTTTGTTGGATCTACAATTCCTGATTTTTTCATATCAACATATTCTTCTTTACTTGCATCAAATCCCACACCAACTTCTGATTTTTTAACATTATCAGCAATTACAGCTGGCTCTAATCCTGCATTTCTTGCTATTTGTTTTACAGGTTCTTCTAATGCCTTTAATACTATTGTTGCACCTAATTTTTCTCCACCTGTTAATTCATTTACTGTTTTTTCAACTGCTGGTGCTACATTTATTAATGCTGTTCCACCACCTGCAACTATCCCTTCTTCAACTGCTGCTTTTGTTGCAGAAAGTGCATCTTCAATTCTTAATTTTTTATCTTTCATTTCAGTTTCAGTTGCTGCACCAACTTCAATTACTGCAACTCCTCCTGCCATTTTAGCAAGTCTTTCTTGTAATCCTTCTTTGTCATATTCACTCTTAGTTTCATTTATTTGGGCTTTTATTTGTCCTACTCTATCAGCAATTTGTTGTTTATCTCCTGCTCCATCAACAATTATTGTATTTTCTTTTTGAACTTTTACTTGTCTTGCTCTACCTAATTGTTCAATTTGTGTATCTTTTAATTCAAGTCCTAAATCTGATGTTATAACTTCTCCACCTGTTAAAATCGCTATATCTTGAAGCATTGCTTTTCTCTTATCACCAAATCCAGGTGCTTTAACTGCTACAACATTTAATACACCTCTTAATTTATTAAGAACTAATGTTGAAAGTGCCTCTCCTTCTATGTCGTCACAGATTATTACTAATTTTCCTGATTGTTGCATCAAGTTTTCTAGTAATGGTAATATTTCTTGAATATTACTTATTTTCTTATCTGTAATTAAAATATATGGATTATCAACAACTGCTTCCATTTTTTCTGTATCTGTTACCATATATGGAGATACATAGCCTTTATCAAATTGCATACCTTCAACTACATTTAATTCTGTATTTGATGTTTTTGATTCTTCGATTGTGATGACTCCATCTTTTGAAACTTTTTCCATAGCTTCTGCAATTAATTCTCCAACTTCATCATTGTTTGCAGATATACTTGCAACTCTTGCTATATCCTCTTTTCCATTTACTGGAACACTTATTTTTTTCAATTCTTCAACTGCTGAATTAACAGCTTTGTCAATTCCTCTTTTCATTGCCATTGGGTCAGCTCCTGCTGCTACATTTTTAACTCCTTCTTTAATCATACTTTGAGCTAAAACTGTTGCTGTTGTAGTACCATCACCTGCAACATCATTTGTTTTTTCTGAAACTTCTTTTACAAGTCTTGCTCCCATGTTCTCAAATTTATCTTCTAATTCAATGTCTTTTGCTATTGTAACACCATCATTTGTAATTAGTGGTGCTCCAAAACTTTTGTCTAATACTACATTTCTTCCTTTTGGTCCTAATGTAACTTTAACTGTATCAGCTAATTTATTAACTCCTTCTAATAAAGATTTTCTTGCATCTTCTCCAAATTTAATTTGTTTTGCCATTTTTATTCACTCCTTACCTTTTTATTCTACTATTGCTAAAATATCGTCTTGCTTTACTATTAAATATTCTGTTCCTTCATATTTTACTTCTGTTCCAGAATATTTGCTTACTATAATATTGTCTCCTTTTTTTACATACATTTCTTCATTTTTTCCATCTATTTTTTCTCCTGGTCCTACTTCTATTACTTCTGCGATTTGTGGTTTTTCTTGGGCACTGCTTGCTAAGATTATTCCACTTTTTGTTGTTTCTTCGCCTTCTTTCATTTTTATTAATACTCTACTTCCTAATGGTTTAATCATGATATTACCTCCTTTAATTTTTCCATTTAAGAATGTTTTATTTTGTTGTTAGCACTCTTTTTATTTAACTGCTAATAATTTATACCTTTTTTTAGCAATTGTCAATAGAGTTTGCTAAAATTCACATAGAATTCACATTTGACGTTATATTATATGTTTATTCTGATTTTTATAGAACATTTTTATAAAATCAACTTTTTATTTTATATTTTTTAATAGTTTACTTTTAAATCAAGAAAAAGAGCCTAGAATACTCTAGGCTCTTTGATGGAGGTCATTTTTCTATATATGCTCGACCTTTTAATCCTAACTTTTGTGTCAGTTTTATTAAAGATATTTGTGAAGGAATTGTATATTGTTGATATTTGTCATATATATGCAATTCAATTCTTTCACCAAAGTTTGTTAATCCATTACCACTCCAATACCTTTCTCCTAGTCCTATCGCTGTCCTCGGAAGTCCATAGAGTGTATTCAGTTTTTTTCTTTTTAAATTTTCTCCTTCAATTTTTTCAACAACAAAGTAATTATACTGAGATTTCTCTTTTGGAAGTTCCTCATTTAATTCCCTTTTCTTACGCCTTTTTTCACTTGCTGTTATATTGTCATATTGGTTGATTATGAAGTTTATCTCATCTTCCATAAATGACCGTATTACTAATCCATTTTCTTTGTCTATGAAAAATATTAGCTGGTTTCCCGTATCATCATCCTCTAGTATTATTTCATTTTCAGTAATGCAGTAATTGTCGTTTGGATTTTTTTTCATCTGTATTTCCTCCATAAATATAAAATTTTTATTACGTTTTAATTATATCATATTTCTATCAAATTTGCAAATTATGTAAATTTTTTATATCAAATATTATCTATTTTTTGCAACTCTTACTAATTCAACAAACAAAGGAGCTGGTTTATTAGGTCTAGACTTCAACTCTGGATGGAATTGACCTGCAATAAAAAATGGATGTTCATTTTGAGAAAGCTCAACAATTTCAACCAATTCACCATCAGGAGAAGTACCTGAGCAAATCAAACCTGCATTTTCAAGTCTTTCTTTATAATCATTATTATACTCAAAACGATGTCTATGTCTTTCAGCAATTTCTCTTGTACCATAAATTTTTTCAGCCAAAGTTCCTTCTTTAATAACACAAGGATAACTTCCAAGCCTCATAGTTCCACCTTTTTTGTTTACTGATTTTTGATTTTCCATAATATGAATTACTTGATCTTTTGAATTTTCATCAAATTCTTGTGAATTTGCATCTTTTAAACCTAGAACATCTCTTGCATATTCAACAACAGCCATTTGCATTCCTAAGCAAATTCCCAAAAATGGAATCTTATTTTCTCTTGCATATTTAATTGTTTCTATTTTACCTTCTATTCCTCTATTTCCAAATCCACCTGGAACAATAATTCCTTGAAAATCCTTCAACATTTCATCAGCTGTATCTTTTGTTATTTTTTCAGCATCTATCAATTTAATTTCTGTTTCTACGTCATTTGCGAATCCTGCATGTTTAACACTTTCGATTACTGATATATATGAATCTTCTAGTTTGATATATTTTCCAACTATTGCTATTTTAACTTTGTTGTTTTTATCTATTTTTCTTATTTTTTCTATCATTTCTTCCCATTTTCTATTATCAGGAATATATCTATCTAATTTCAAATGATTGCAAACTTCTCTTGCTAGTCCTTCTTCTTCAAGCATTAGTGGAACTGCATATAAACAATCTGCTGTTTTATTTTGAATAACACTTGTTTTTCTAACATTGCAAAATAGTGCTAATTTTTCTCTAATATTTTCTGGTATGTCTTGTTCTGTTCTACACACTAAAATATCTGGTATTATTCCATAGCTTTGAAGTTCTTTTACTGAGTGTTGTGTTGGTTTTGATTTTATCTCATTTGAGCCAAATATGTATGGCAATAATGTTACATGTATAAAACATACATCCTCCGGATTTTTTTCTAATCCAACTTGTCTAATTGCTTCAATTATTGATAGACCTTCAATATCTCCTACTGTTCCACCAACTTCTGAAATTACTATGTCTGTATCTGTATTTTCAAATCCATAAATTTTTTCTTTTATTTGATTTGTAATGTGTGGAATTACTTGTACTGTTTTTCCTAGGTAATCTCCTCTTCTTTCTTTTTCAATTACTTCTGAATATATTTTTCCCATTGTGATACTTGAATTTTTTGTCAAATTCTCATTTATAAATCTTTCATAATGTCCTAAGTCTAAATCTGTTTCTGCTCCATCATCTGTTACAAAAACCTCTCCATGTTCATATGGATTCATTGTTCCTGGGTCCACATTTATATATGGGTCAAATTTTTGTATTGTTACCTTATATCCTCTATTTTTTAATAATCTTCCTAGTGATGCTGCTGTTATTCCTTTTCCTAGCCCTGATACTACTCCACCTGTTACAAATATGTATTTTGTGTTCATTCTTTCCTCCTTCTAAAAATAAAAAAATATTGCTTTTGTCTCATTTCTCTTTTATAAAAATAAAAAAAGATTAAAAAAACTTTCCGGCAAATGCGGTTTTTTTTTAATCTATTATTATTTTAGCACTTGCCATTTAATTTGGCAAGTGTTTTTCTTATTTTTTTTGATTTATTCCATTTTGTTTATATAGCCAAGACATATAATCAAATGGTGTTAATGTTTCTGGTAATCCATAATTGATTCCATATGTTTCAACTCTTATTGATGTTACTTTTGGTGGATTAACTGGTGTACTAACTTCTGCGTTTTCAGTATTTTCTTGTCCTTCTGCAACTTTAACTTCAACTTCTTCTATTTTATGTACAACGTCTAATCCTTCTGTTACTTTACCAAATGCTGCATAATATCCATTTAAATTTGTATTTTCCTTAGTCATTATAAAAAATTGTGAACATGCTGAATTATAAGATTCTGATTTTAAGCTTGATGAATATTGTGTATAATTAGCTCTTGCCATTGCAACAGTTCCTTCTTCAAATTTAATTGTGTTTGTTACTCCATTTGCTAAGAATTCACCTTTTATTGTATAATCAGTTTCTTCTCCACCTTCTTTTAAATCACTTATTTTTGCACCTGTTGTTCCATCTCCATCTTTTGATCCTGTTTGAATCATAAAGTCTTTTTCTATTCTGTGGAATTGTGTTCCATCATAAAATCCATTATTTGCTAATGCTATAAAATTAGACACTGCTTCTGGTGCTTGGTCTGGATATAATTCCATTTTTATTGTTCCAAAGTTTTCAACTTCCATTGTTGCTACTGGATTTTTGCTTTTAAATGTTGCTTTTTTGTAATATCCAAATCCTACAACTCCTATTAATATTATAATAGCAATCATTGCTATTATCCAAATTATTTTTCCTAAGTTTTTCATTATTTTCTCTCCTTTTATATTATATTTTTTATTATTCAAACATAAATTGTTCTTGCATTCTTCTTAAAGCTTGTCTAATTGTTCTAGCTCTAACTTCACCAATTCCATCAACCTCATCTAGGCTTTCTATATCTGCTGCAAGTACATGTTGGAATGATTTAAATGATGATACCAAATTTTCAACAATGTTTGATGGCATTCTTGGTATTTTATTAAGAATTCTGTACCCTCTTGTATATACACCAACCTCATCATAATTGTCAAATGTCTCATATCCAAGTAGTTTGGCAATCGTATTCTCTCTTGTCATTTCTTCATATTGCATTTTTGATAATTCTTCTATCACTTTTTCTGGTGTCTTCTTTTTCTTTGAAGATTTTGATAAAACTATATAGTCTTTTATAATCAATTCTTCTTCTTTTTCTAATCCACCCATTAATTCCTGTAATTGCATACTTACAAGTCTTCCATCAACACCAAGTTCATAAATTTGATTTTTTATTTCATCAGATATTCTTCGTACCATTTCAGCTCTTTGTATTACGTCAATTACATTTTTTAGTGTTACTATATCATTGAATTCGTATTCATTTAATATTGAAAGTCTGTTATCAAATACTTTTTTATATCTTTCTAATGTTTGAATTCCTTGATTTGCTTTATTTAATACAGCATTTGTATCTTCTAATATATATCTAAAATCACCTTTGAATATTGTAATTATGTTTCTTCTTTGTGATATGCTTATTACTAATTCTCCTGTTTGTTTTGCTGTTCTTTCAGCAGTTCTATGTCTTGTTCCAGTCTCTCTTGTTTCTATTTCTCTTGAAGGTATAAGTTGTGCATTTGCAAACAGTATTCTTTTTAAATCTCCGCTTAAAACAATTGCTCCATCCATTTTGGCTAATTCATATAATTTAGAAGAAGTATATTCTTCATTTATATAAAATCCACCATCTACCACTTCTTTTATTACATCATTATTGTCTGTTATTAGAAGTAGTGCTCCTGTTTTTGCTCTTAATATGTTTTCCAGTCCATCTCTTATTGGTGTTCCTGGTGCTATCAATTTAAGTAAGTCTGCTGTCATTTTTCTCTCCCTTCTTTTTTGACCAATTTATGAATATTGCCATTGGTCGAATCTTTAAAAGCACATTTTCATTGCTTCATTTACATCTTTGACCCCTATTATATCTAATTTAAAATTTTCTTTCAAGCCTTTTTTGTTACTTTCTGGAATTATACATTTCTTAAATCCTAATTTTTCCGCTTCTTTTAATCTTTTTTCAATCATATTGATTCTTCTAACTTCACCTGTAAGCCCAACTTCTCCCATTATAGCAACACCTTTTTCAATCGGCTTATTCTTAAAACTAGATGCTGTTACCATCAAAATTCCTAAATCAATTGATGGCTCATTTATTTTCAATCCTCCAACAACATTTAAATAAACATCTTGATTTCCTAAGTTTAAACCCGCTCTTTTTTCCAGAACTGCTATCAATAATGCTAATCTATTGTAATCTATACCATTTGCAGTTCTTTTTGGATACCCAAATATACTTTGTGATGTCAAAGCTTGTAACTCTACTAACATTGACCTAGTTCCCTCCATACAAGAAACTATACATGATCCTGGTGGATTATCTTCTCTTTCTGAAATTAATACATCTGATGGATTTGTTATTTCACACATTCCTTCTCCTCTCATTTCAAACATACCAATTTCATTTGTAGAACCAAATCTGTTTTTTACTCCTCTTAGTATTCTGTATGAAAAATATCTTTCACCTTCCAAATATAAAACTGTATCTACCATGTGTTCTAAGACTCTTGGTCCTGCAATATTTCCGTCTTTTGTTACATGTCCTATTATTATTGTTGTTATATTTCTTGATTTACATACTCTCATTATTTGTGATGTTATTTCTCTTACTTGACTTACACTTCCTGCTGCTGCCGAAATTTCTTCTGAATACATTGTTTGTATTGAGTCTATTATTACTAATTTAGGATTTAAATTTATGATATTCTGATTTACAACATCAATATCTGTTTCACCTAAAAATAAAATGTTTTCGTTGTGAATTCCGCAATCTGTCTGCTCTTAATTTTATTTGTTCTGCTGATTCTTCTCCTGAAACATATAATACTTGTCCTTCTCCTTTTACTTTATCACATAATTGTAAAATGAGTGTTGATTTTCCTATTCCTGGTTCTCCTCCTAATAAGATTAGTGAGCCCTTGACAAGTCCTCCTCCTAATACTCTATCTAATTCATCAAATCCTGTTGATGTTCTTATTGTTTCTTTTGCTTCATATGAGTCTAGTTTTTGTGGTGTATTATTTGTGTTTTTTTCTGCTTTTAATGTGCTGTTTTTATTTTCTACTATTTTTTGCTCAAAAAATGTATTCCAGTTTCCACATGCTGGACATTTTCCTAGCCATTTTCCTGATTCATATCCACATTCATTACATACGAATACTGTTTTACTCTTTGCCATCTTTTTTCTTTCACTCCACTTCGCTTAGTTAATTTCTCCTTCAATTTTTCTATCTCTTATACAACAAAAAAAGTATAACATATATATTTTGGATATGCTATACTTTTTTTATTTTTTCACTAAAAATTTACATTTGTTTTAGTTTTTCTTTCCAAAAGTAACTTCTTGGAATAAAAAGTTATGTACTTTTTCCCAAGTAATTTCTTGGTGTAAAAATTCATTTATGTCATCTTCAACTTTTTGTTGAGCTGGTGTTAATTCTACTTTAATTTCTTTATTCCAATCAATGTCTTGTAGCCAGAATGCTTTGAATTTTTGCCAAAATCCTGTTTTTGCTGGTAATGCTTCGTTTCTTATTGTTCCTGCATTTTCTACAACATTATTTTCGTTTATTTCATTTTCAAATGAAATTCCACCGAATACACCTGATTCTTGATTTATATCTGCCATCTGCTGTTCCTCCTTTGTATTTTATTCTCTCTATTAAATTTATACTATAAATAGATTTAAATATCAAGTTTTTTGTTGTTTTTTTGTATTAAGTTTTCATTACATAAATATTACAATTTTGTTACATTTTTCATTTTTATTTTGTAACAATTGTTATTGCTGTACTATGAAATTTCCTAAAATATGTTCTTGTTCTGCTTTTTCACATCGAACACTTATAACTTGATTTTCTAAATTTTTGTTTAATTCGCAATATACCATTATGTAATTTTGTGTATGTCCTTTAAAAATTCCGTCTTTTTCTTCTTCAAACAATACTTCAACATTTTTTCCGATATAAGACTCATTGTATTCTATTTCATTTTTATCTGACAATTCTATTAATTTTCTGCTTCTTTCTTCTTTTATATCTCCACTAATTTGATTTGGCATAACTGCTGCTTTTGTTCCTTTTCTTGGTGAATATTTGAATATATGCATTTTATAAAATTTGATTTCTTCTAAAAACTTATATGTTTTGCTGAATTCTTCATCTGTTTCACCTGGAAATCCAACAATTACATCTGTTGTTAAATTAACATCATCATATGCATTTCTTAACAATCTAACAATTTCTTTAAATTGTTCTGTTGTATATCTTCTGTTCATTCTTTTAAGTGTTTCATCACATCCACTTTGTAGTGACAAATGAAAATGGTGACATATTTTTTCTAGTTTTTTAAGTCTTTCAACAAATTCTTCTGTTATAAGAAGTGGCTCTATTGATCCTAATCTTATTCTTTGAATTCCATTTATAGAATTTATTTCTTCTAATAGATCTATTAATTTATAATTTTGTAATTCTGGATCTTTGCTCATTGAAAAATCTTTTCCATATGATGCTATATGAATTCCGGTTATTACAACTTCTTTTATTCCATTTGATGCAATTTGTGTAATTTCGGATACTATGCTTTCAGGCTTTCTGCTTCTTACCCTTCCACGTGCATATGGAATTATACAATATGAACAAAATCTATCACATCCATCTTGAATTTTGATAACTGCTCTTGTTTTTTCTGTATATGTTACATTTCCAAAGTCAGAAAATTCTTTTGAATACATGACATCTTCCAATTCCACATTATCTATATGATTGTTTATATATTCTTCTACATGTCTTACAATTTCAACTTTTTCATTATTTCCTAAAACTAGGTCTATTTCTGAAATTTTTGCTAGTTCTTCTTTTGCAACTTGTGCATAACATCCAACAGCTACTACAATTGTATTTGGATTTTTTTCTTTCATCCTTCTTAACATTTGTCTTGATTTTCTATCTGACATATTTGTTACTGTACATGTATTTATTATGCAGATGTCTGGTTTAATTTCTTCATTTTCTGGTGTTTCTTCTTCTATTATTTGATATCCTTTTTCTAAGAATTTTTGTGCCATTGCATTTGTTTCATATTGATTTACTTTACAGCCCAAGGTTATGAATTTTACTACTTTACTCATTTTATTTTTCCTCTCATTTTTTAATCCATTAAAAAACGTTCCTGTTGGTTTTTAAATTTTCAACCAATTAAAGAACGTTCCTGTTGGTTCACATTTTTTATTTTGATTTTCCATCTAATGAATCTAAGTTGTCTAATGCTTTTCCAGTTCCTAACGCTACACATGATATTGAATCTTGTGCTATCATTACATTTATTCCTGTTTTTTCTTGTAGCAATTTATCTAATCCGTCTATTAAACACCCTCCGCCTGTCATATATATTCCTTTGTCACTGATGTCTGCTGCTAGTTCTGGTGGTGTTTTTTCTAATACACTGTGAACTGCATCTACTATCATCATCGCTGGTTCTATTAATGCTTCTAGCATTTCACTTGAATGGATTGTTGCTGTTTTTGGTAATCCTGTTGTTAAATCTCTTCCTCTAATATCCATTTCTGCATCTTGTATTTTTGGATATACACATCCTACATTGATTTTTAAGTCTTCTGCTGTTCTTTCTCCTATTGCTATATTATGTTTTTTCTTAATATATTTTATTATATATTCATCAAACTTGTCTCCTGCAACTTTTAATGATGTGCTTACTACTGAGCCTCCCAAAGATATTACTGCTATATCTGTTGTTCCTCCACCAATATCTACTACCATATTTCCACATGGTTTTGATATGTCTATTCCTGCTCCTATTGCTGCTGCTATTGGTTCTTCTATTAGATATACTTTTCTTGCTCCTGCTTGTATTGCTGCGTCTATTACTGCTTTTTTCTCAACTTCTGTTACTTGTGATGGTATACATATCATTATTCTTGGTGCAAATATTGATTTTCCACATACTTTTCCAATAAAGTGTTTTAACATTTTTTCTGTTACTGTGTAGTCTGATATTACACCATCTCTTAATGGTCTTGTTGCTGTAATGTTTCCTGGTGTTCTTCCTATCATTCTTCTTGCTTCTCCACCTACTGCTAGTACGTCTCCTGTGTTTCTATCTACTGCTACTACTGATGGTTCTCTTAATACTATTCCTTTTCCTTTTATATATACTATGACTGTTGCTGTTCCTAAATCTATTCCTACATCTTGTCCAAATCCGAATTTTAACATGTAACTTCTTCCCTTCTTTTTTTATTTGTTTCACTTTTGTTACATTTTCGTTACGATTATATTACAATTTATAAATTTTATCAATACATTTCATTGAATTTTTTATTTTTTTATATTATAATAATTACAATTTATAATTTATATAATTTTATTAAAAAACAACTAACAGAAAAAGGAGATTGAGATGCAAAGTTATATATATAATTCAAAGTCTGAGAATGATACAAAAAAAATAGCATTCAAAATGGCTTCAATGCTTAAAAAAGGCGATTTGATAGTACTTTGTGGGGACTTAGGTTCTGGAAAAACAAAATTTACAGAGGGTTTTTTAACATATTTTGGATTAGAAGATGAGATTTCAAGTCCTACATTTACTATTGTTAATGAATATAAAAAAGATAATATCAATATTTATCATTTTGATGTTTATAGATTAGAAGATTCTTCTGAATTTTATGCTATTGGAGGAGACGAATATTTTGAAAATGGCATTTGTTTAGTTGAATGGGGTGAGTTAATTCAAGATGCTCTTCCAAATGAATATATCAAAATTAATTTTTCTAGGGATGAATCATATGAAAATGAAAGAGTTTTGAATATTCAATCTATTGGTAAAAAATATGATAATATTATTGAAAGTTTGAAAGGAGAATAATTTTGAAAGTTTTAGCTATTGATACTTCTAGTAAATTGTGCAGTGTTGCAATTTTAGAAGATACAAATTTGATAAAAAAATTAGAATTAGATAATGGTTTAACACATTCTGAAACATTGATGCCTCTAATTCAACAATTATTAAAAGAATGTGATTTAACTTTAAACAACATTGATTTATTAGTTTCTGACATTGGTCCTGGTTCTTTTACAGGTATAAGAATCGGTATTGCTTCTTGTAAGGCTTTTTCAGATAGCTTGAATATTCCTTGTGTTGGCATTTCTAGCCTTGAAGTTTTAGCTTATAATATCAAAAATGATGGAATTATTTGTAGTACTATTGATTGTAAAAATGATAATTGCTATTTTGCTTTATATGAGCTAAAAAATGGTCTTTACAATGTCTTGCAAGAACCTTGTGCTATGCCTGTTGATGATGTTTTAAATTTATTAGGAACTCAATATTCTAGCAATTCTATTTCTTTTGTTGGTGATGGAATTTCTAATGAAAAATTGTGTAATTTCTATACTAATAATGCTGATTTAAACAATTTTGAAAAAGTTCCTTGTTCTTACTTAAATATTGAAAATTTAGGTATTGCAAGTTATAAAAAATTTGCTAATCAAAATAAAGTTGGTGAAGATATATTGCCATTATATTTAAAAAAGCCTCAGGCTCAAATTCAATTAGAAAAAAAATTAAATAAAATTAGTAAAATGTCTATTGAAGATTTAGAAAGTATTAAAAATGTTTTAGATTCTGATTTTGATAATTTTTGGAGTTATGATGTTTTAAAAGATGAATTAGAATGTGAGAATTCATATGTTGTTGTTGCAAAAAATGATGAAAATCAAATTATTGGTTTTGCTTGTTTAAAGGTTATTTTAGATGAAGCTGATATTATGAATATCGTTGTTAGAAAGCCTTTTAGGCATAATGGAATTGGCTCTATTCTTTTAGATAATTTAATTTCATATTCTAAAAATTTAAATTTAAAGAGTGTTACTTTGGAGGTTAATGAAAACAATCTTTCAGCTATTCATCTATATGATAAATTTTCTTTTGATAATTTAGGTATTAGAAAGAAATATTATAATGGAGAAAGTGATGCTATTATAATGAGTAAACAACTATAATAATTATATTATAGTTGTTTTATATATTCATAAATTTCTTTCCAATTTTTCTTATTTATTATGTCTTGATGTTTGTCTGTATAGTTTGTTATTCTTATTGTTATAATATTTTCATTTGAAACTTCCATGCAATTTGATAATTTATCATCAATAAATAAATCAACCCCTTGTTCTTTACATACCTTTGCTTTATCTCTTGCATTAACAATTAGTTTATCATATTCTATATTGTTCTTATTAAGCCATGTTTCACTTAATTCATATGGATCATTGTGAAATTCACTATCTCTTGCTGTTACAATATATATTTTATGACCATCTTCTCTCAATTTTTTTATTACTTCTACAACATCTTCTCTTGGTTTTGCTGTTTTTGTTATATTTTCTTGGATATTTCTAAAAAAGTATAAAAGTTCATCATAATTTAAATTATATCTTTCCCTGAAACTACTTCCATTATTATTTTTATCCCAAACTATTTTTTCTTCATTAACATCTTTGTTTAAACTTTGAGCATATTTTAATGCTTCTTCTCCTACTTTATCTCTTATATCAGTTAAAGTATCATCAATATCTATTCCTATTATCATTTTAAATTCTCCTATTTTTATTTAAATTATATATCCTGAAAAGGATAAAATTTTATACATATTTTTCAATTTTTACAACAGTTCTACCGCTTCTAGTATTTCCGCCAAACTCCTTAACAACAAATCTTCCTTTGCCTCTGATAGTAATAACATCTCCTACTTTAACTTGTTTAGAAGCTTTTGTTTCATTTTGACCATTAATAAAAACTCTTTCACTATCTATAATTTGTACAGCTTTGCTTCTAGAAGTTCTTGCTAAATCTGAAACAAAATTATCAAGTCTTAATGATGGAACAATTATATTTAGTTCTTCTACTTTAATTTCTTGTTCTTTTAATTCTTGCAATTCTACAATCTCAATTTTAGCATTTTCAAATCTTGTTAATGTTCCTAATTCTTGTCTCAATGTCTCAGCAGTTTCTTCTTTTACCAAAATGTCTGCACCATCATCTGAAACAATTATATCTCCTACTTTTTCTCTTTTCATTCCAAGTTTAACAATTCCACCTAAATAATTTCTATGTGTATATTTTCCTTTTTCTTCCTCTTCAAGTGAAATTCTTATAACCTTGATTATTTTTGAATAATTTTTTTCTACCATTTTCATATTGTATTTTTCAGGATATATTATAAGTACATTTCTTTCAGCATTTTCAAAACCTCCATATAAAACATAATTTTCAAATTCATTTTTTTTCATGAAAGATTTTACTAATGCAACTTGATACATATCTAAAAAATCTGTATATTCTAGTTTTTCTCTTTGTTTTGAGAATTCAATTTTGTCTAATATTTGTGCTAATAATATTTTGTCTTCCTGTTTTTTATACTCACTTAAAATTTTTTGTTTGTCCATTTTTATCTACCTCTAATTTTGTTTGTTCTTTTGCGGCCATTTCCATTCTGTACACTGTTTTAAAAATTCATCCGGCCATGCTTGTTTTTCGAATTTTACATTTTGTAAATCATTTTCCACAATTAATTCTTCAATAGCTGTGCCTAATCCATTAATTTTGGTTCCATCTTCTATTGTTATTACATTTTTTGTTTTTTCTATTGATTTTTTTATTGTTTCTTCATCTAATGGTTTTAAAAATCTTGCATTTATGACCTCTGCTTTGATTCCTTCTTCTTCGAATTGTTCAGCTATTTTCATTGCATCTGCTACTCTTTTTCCAATTGCAATAATACTTACATCTTGTCCTTCTTTTAAGATTTCTGCTTTTCCAAGTTCTATATTTGTATGTTTTTCAAATTTGACATTTTCATCTTCCCCACCTCTTGGGTATCTTATAACTACTGGCTTATTTAATTTTATAGCAAATTCCATCATTTTTTCTAGTTCTTTGAAGTCTTTTGGTGCCATTATTGTTAAATTTGGTACTAATCTAAAAAATGCCATGTCCAGTGTTCCTTGATGTGTTTCTCCATCGGCTCCTATAATTCCTGCTCTGTCTACACACATTATTACTGGTAAATTCTGCATTGCTATGTCATGTATTACTTGATCATATGCTCTTTGATAAAATGATGAATATATTGGTACAAATGGTATCATTCCTTCTTTTGCCATTCCTGCTGCCATTGTTAATGCGTGTTGCTCTGCTATTCCTATATCAAAAAATCTTGTTGGATATTCTTTTGCAAATTTTGTAAGTCCTGTTCCATCTTTCATTGATGCTGTAATTGCTACTATTCTTTCATCTTTTTTTGCTAGTTCTACTAATTTTTCCCCGAATATTTTTGAATAATCTTCTTTCTTTTCTTTTTTTGTTTTTCCTGTTTCAATATCAAATGGGGCTGTTGCATGAAATTTATCTGGATTTTCTTCTGCTATTTTGTATCCTTTTCCTTTTTTAGTTAGTACATGTATTAAAACAGGTCCTTGTACTTGTTTGCTAAGCCTCATAATATTTTCTAATTGTTCAATGTCATGCCCATCAACTGGTCCTAAATATGTAAATCCTATATCTTCAAAGAACATTTTTGGTATTATTAGTTGTTTTATGCTTCTTTTTAGTCTTTGTACTATTTTTACTGTTGGTTTTCCTATAACTGGTATTTTGCTAATTATTTTCTTTCCTGATAAATTTGATTTTGTGTATAGTTTTTTTGTCCTTAATTTACTTAAAAACATATTTAGGCCACCAATGTTTTTTGATATGCTCATTTCATTGTCATTTAATATTACTGTCATATGTGTTTTACTAAATCCTGTGTCATTTAAAGCTTCTAGTGCCATTCCTCCTGTTAATGCTCCATCTCCTATCACTGCTATTACCTGGTTGTTTTCTCCTTTTAAATCTCTTGCTCTTGCCATTCCTAGTGCTGCTGATATTGATGTACTGCTGTGTCCTGTGTTAAAGCTGTCGTATTCAGATTCACTTGTTTTTGGAAATCCTGCTAATCCATCTAATTTTCTGAGTGTTTTGAATTGTTCCCTTCTTCCCGTTATTATTTTGTGTGTATATGACTGGTGTCCTACATCCCATACTATTTTGTCTTTTGGTGTATTAAATGTACTGTGTAGTGCTAGTGTTAATTCTACTACTCCTAAGTTTGATGCCAGATGTCCTCCATTTTCAGCTACTACTTCTATTATATATTTTCTTATTTCTTCTGCTAGTTGCTTTTTTTCTTCTATATTTAGTTTTTTTATGTCTTCTGGTGAGTTTATTTTTTCTAACATTTTTGTCTCTCCTATTTTTATGATATGTATCATATTATCATATTTTTTTAAAAATTTCTACCATTTTTTGAGATTTGTCTCGTCATTTGTTACTGGATAATAGTTTTTATTTGGATTTTCTAATCCTTCTTTGGTTATTGTATTTTGTAAAATTTTCGAATGTGAAATAAACATATATCCTTTCCTACAATATGCTATCGAGTTCGCGACAAATACGCCTCTTGGGACTTTCACCATAGATTTATGACATGCCCGTCATACTATAAAAAGTGATATAGTTTTTCTATTTACTATATCACTACTGTAAAATTAATATAAAAAAATTTACACACTAACCTTGACAAGGTTTATAAAAAAGAAGGAGGAACTCTGAAATCTCAAAGTTCTCTCCCTCCATCTGCTTTTGGAAACAAATCAGTATAGTTTTATAGTGGTCAGTGCTACTTAATATAAAGCGTGCAACGAAAACCAATGTCGACCCCTTGGTCACTAGGATTGTCAATCATGCGATAGGCGACAGGACAAGTGTCCCCATCATAGGTTACATCACCACCGCGGAGAACACGGTTTAAACTGTTGTGCTGTTCTTGTGTCCATTCATCCACATTACCTGCTAAGTCGTAGATGTTATTAGCACACCATTTTTCTCTGCTTCCTGTTTCAACTACTTTCTTTGGAGAATTCTCTGTATTACAATGATTGCCCCATTCAGTAGAGTCCTCTGCAATTTCAGCAAAAGTTTTAACTTCCGTTTTGATAAACCATTCTAATACCGAATCATATTCTGCACCAAAAGTTAGATGACTTTTAACTGCTTCATTGTCTTCGATAGTAGATGCAATCTTCTTGGCATCATTAAAATTGATTTTTCCCCACGGCCTAATTCCTTTTACCGACTGCGGTTTTCCTGCTGAACTCTTAGAAATGTTATAACGAGAAATATAAAATCCCCCATATTTTTTGACACTTTC
>OCHJ01000446.1_pt1 | contig 52946 bp, 54 predicted proteins | sample 1538381 | NCBI WGS metagenome assembly OCHJ01 (sample SAMN04571688, study PRJEB22368) | human gut metagenome | biome: human gut; material: stool | host: Homo sapiens | place: Luxembourg | collected 2012-06-29 | reverse complement strand
TTGCTACAAAGCTAAAGCCTATGTTACTACCGGCATAGCCGGAAGGTTATTTACACTTACAAGATTTTGCTAGCTTTAGCTTGCAAAATCAATTATAAAAATATGAGCTTAAAAGCGAATATTTTTATATCACGATTAAAATATTTTATTTATGAGCATAGGCAAAATAAATTAAATATTAATCGTGCCAAGAAAGATATTTTATAAAATTTGAAAAATTTTATTATATATCTTTCTAAAAAAGGGTTGTTAGGGAAAAGTATTTTCCCTGACCATACAGAACGTCTGCGACGTTCTAGTATGTTAGAAACTCAAAATAAGTTTATTTAAGAAAAATCATTGGAGGTGTTTTATTTTAAGTAAGCCTTCGAAGGCTATCTATAATAAAAAGGAATTTTAAAAATGAGTTATGCAATAATTAGAAATGCAAATTACAAAAGAGATAATTTAGCAGGACTATATAAACATAACGAAAGAAAAAATACTAATTATTCAAATAAAGACATCAATAAAAATAGTTCTATAAAAAATTATTCATTAAAGCAATGTAATACAACATATTCTAATGCTATAAAAAAATTACAGCAAGAAAATAACTTACAAGGTAGAATTATAAAAACTACAAATATAGCTTGTGAATTTATCATTACTTCTGATAAAGAATTTTTTGATGCAATCGGAATAGATGAAACAAAAAGATATTTTCAAACTGCTTACGATTTTGTTGCAAATTATAAAAACTTAGGCGAAAAATACATTATATCTGCAAAAGTTCATATGGACGAATCAACACCACATCTTCACTTAGTTTTTGTTCCTGTTATCCATACTAAAGATAAACAAGGAAACACAATTGATAAAATTGCTTGTAGCCAATATTGGAAAGGAAAAGATAGTTATAGACAATTACAAGATAAATTTTATTCTTATATGACTGAAAACGGATTTGATTTAGAACGTGGCAATACTAAAGATAATACCCATATTCCTATTGAAACTTTGAAGCAAATAACTAATTATGAAAATATAAAATATGAATTATCTAACGAACAAATTAAATCTATTTCCACTAAAAATACTAATTTAATATTACAGCAAAACAAAGAATTAATACAATATACAAATAAATTAAAATTACAACTTAGTAAAACATATCCATTAATTAATAAAGCTGAACAATTACAAAAAGAAAATACTTATCTAAAGACTGAAAATGTAAAATTAAAAACAGAAAATAATAGATTAAAAAATTATATTGATAAAACCTTTGAGGTCGTAAAACATCTTTTTAATTTTCCTTCTGGAATTTTAAAAAATATTGTAGATGATTTTATCAAACATTTTGAAAAATAATATTTATACCTACTAGACTGTTAACAAGCATTTTGTTAACAGTCTAGTGTTATATTAATCATCATTAGGCATTGCAATAACAGATATTATTTCAATTTTCTTTTTTACTAAATCACTAACAAATTTATCTACATTTCTTGCTTCACATTCCTCTTTAAAAACTTGCTTATTATATAGATAAATAATTTTATATTTTTTAATCATTTTTATTTACTCCTATCCAATAATATTTTCTCTAAAATAGGCTTTATTTTTTCCTGTGTAATAGGTTTCTCTATATACTCATCAAATCCAATTTCATTTATAAAATAATCTCTTTTATTTTTTGAAATTGTATGTAAAACAACAGGTATATTAAAGCCTTCAATTCTTTTTAATTCAGCTAAACATTTACTTCCTCTATTATCTCTATACACATTATTAGAAAAAATAATATCATATTTTTCTCCATCACTTATTCTTTTTATTACCTCAGCACAACTTAATGCTACTTCAACTTCAAACCCTAAGTTTTCTAGAACAGTCTTTGTATTAATATAAGACATTTCTAAGTAATCCCCTATTAATGCTTTTTTTCCTTTATATATAGGTTCTACTTTAGATTCATCAATAAAACTATCAATTTTAATATATCCAATTTCGTGGTTTATATCTACTATATCTTTTAATGATTTGCACTCTTTTTTATAATATTCTAATTCTGCCAATAATTTTTTTATTGTTTCTTTTTTAGTATTAATTTCCTTTTTTTGATATAAAATATTGTAAAACATAATAAAAATAATAATAAATAGGATAATAAATTCGTTATACATCGTTTACCTCCTTTCTAAAAAAATTACTTACTATATTTATGCTTTGTTATAACTTCTGCTTTAGTAGTATGTTATAAAAATTCAAATCATACTAGAATAATATTGATTATGGTCAAGGAGGTAGTATTCGTGGCAGAAACTAGAAAAATATTAGCAAACAATATTATATATTTTAGATTAAAAAATAAGTGGTCTCAAGAACACTTTGCCGAACTATTAGGTACAAGTCCTAGTTATGTTTCAGAAATAGAAAATTGCAAGCGAAACATATCTATTGATTATATTGACCATATCTCAAATATTTTTAAAGTTGAACCACATGAATTATTTATAAAACGTCTAACCGTAGATAAAAGACGTGTTCCAAAACGTAAGAGATAAAATTTATTATCTCTTTTTTATAGTAAGTAAACTTATTATAACATAAATAATTATTTTTGAACATATATACCCGTATAAATAAACAGCTGTTTAATATCCACTTTCTTTGTTAATATTTATTTTGGAGGGAATATATATGTTAGAAGATAATAGTATTTTTTTATATAAAGATTATGGTAAAATAGTTTTTGATTTAAAAACCATTATGGATAAAAAAGGTATTACTGTGAGTAAAATTGTAAAAACAACAGGTTTACACCACAAAGTTATAAAACGATATTATGAAGGCTCTGCAGAAAGATATGATAAAGATGTTTTGTCTAAACTTTGTTTTGTTCTTGATTGTAATTTGGAAGATATTATGCATTATGAAAAGCCAAAAAAATAATAAATGCAACAAAATACAGCATATATATTTTATATATGCTGTATTTTGTTGTATTTTACTTACTATATTCATATTTTATGATTCTTGAAATTTCTTCAATTATATTTTTATTAGTAAAATAATATTTATTATAATCATATCCAAATATTTTTTTAAAATTAGTTATTGACTTTTGTTCTTCTCTATTATCTATGGCATATTTTATAGAATTTCTAATTTGTGTAGAATTTAAATTATCATATTTATTAGCAATATTTTTATATACATTTTCAAAAATTATAAATTCATTATTACTATTTACAACAATTTGTATAGCTTGTATTAATAATTTAGTCCCTTTTAACGATGGCGATAACCCTAATTCCATTAATATATTGTAAATTGTTATTATATAATTCATTTTTCTAACTCCTAAATTCTATCTTTTACAAATACTATACCAAAATTATTTTTCTTTTTCAAAATATAAAAAATTACATGCTATGCAATAGATTTTACACATCACGTAATTTTTTTTACTAAATTCTATTATATTTATAATAATATTTCTTAATTTTAACTCTAATATTTGTAAATTCATAAAATGTTACTTTTTACGTAATACTTTATAAATTTATATAAAAAATACAGGAGACCAACAAATGGAAAAAGCCCCTGTATTTTTTCTCTAGATATTTCTACCTAAAGCTATATAATTAATTTAAATTATTGCAACTAATTTAAATTAACTAACTTAATTATACTAAAGATATAAATAAAATTCAATATATTTAAAATATATAGGGGGAATTTTCCCCCTTTTTCTTATGCTCCTGGACTTCCGACCATCTAAGCAAAATTCTCTTTCTTCCATTTGTTGGTCTCCTTTCACTATATTCTATAAGTAATTTTCAATTATGATAAAAGAAGATAACAAATGTCATTCTTACAAAGTCCAAGCAGTTGCAATGCTTGAATTTCAAATCATAATTGAATACAAGTATTGCAAACTTGCAAAATAGCTTTTAGCCATTCCATGCTTATAGTATTTTAATTATACCATATTTTACCAGTATCTTCAATAAAATCTTTTATATTATGTAAAGTTGTGATATAATATATATATTAGGGGTGATTATATGTCCATTTTTAGTAAAACTGATTTTGGTGAAAATATTAGGAAATTTCGAAAAGCAAGGGGATTAAGTCAAGAAAACCTGGCTTTAATTTTAAATAAAACTTCTGCCACAATTGCAAGATATGAAACTGGTGAAATAATTCCAAATGCTGAACAAATTCATTTGATATGTGATGCACTAGGAATATATGAATATGAGCTTTTTAATAATAGTCAAAAAATTATCAATACTGAAACTATTAACAATCCTTTTAATACGGATATTCTCTATTTATATTATATAGCATATTATCCAAAATCTAAAAAATATGGTAAAGCAAAATTTAGGTTAAAACTTACTTCAAAACCAGACTTGTGTAAAGTAGATTTTATGGAATATAAAAAAGATTTTATCTACCTTTCTGGTTATTTACAAACTGACAATCATATTGCTGTATTTGTCTTTGAAAATTACAAAGAAAATAATTTTCGATTTGAATTATCGCATCTTATTGTCAATATTGCAAGAGGTACTAACTCTCCTATGCTTGGTACTTTTCATTGTACTAATGGTGAATATGTTCCTAGCATACGCAAATGTATTGTATCAAAAAAAGATTTAGACTTTACAGATGATTTACTTGAAAAAATAAAAATTACCGAATTAGAAAAACAAAATTTGAATAACCACAATATTTTATATCTTGATATTACTGATACTTATGATTTTGAAAATCTTTAATTTATTATATTAAAAGTAAAAATAACACTTAAATATTAATTATTTAAGTGTTATTCTTGATAATTTTATTACTTTATATTTTTTAATATTTTAATTTTTATTATCTAATATTTTTTCTGCTCTTGCTAATAAACTCTCATCTTTTTCTATACTATCCATACTAATTTTTATATCTTTTTTTAATATTTCATATTCATCAGTAGTTAAATTTTCTTCTTCTAATATTCTTAGAATTAAATCATAAAGTCTTTTTTCATAATTTTTTAATGGACTTTTCGTTATTTCTACAATACCAGTATCCTGTTCATTTTTTGATTCTTCTAATATATCTTCATACTCTTCTGGATAAAACTTCTTTATTATTGCTACTCTTTTAGCATCTTCTTCTTTTAATTGAGCTATTTGCTCATTTATAAATGGATCATCTCCTTTTTGCACTTCAGCTGTTTCATATTTTGATGTTATATTTTCATTTGAAATATTATTTTTAGCAAATTCTTCCTTTTTAGCTAATGCATTATTTTTTTCTTGGATATTTGCCTCCTCTATCTCCTTATCCGTCGGAAAGTGTACACTTATAGTTTTTGAGGCATAAATTGCAATAGGAATTACTATTACCGCTATTATAACTATTATTAAGAGTATAATTAATTTAGTTTTCTTTTTCATAAAATTCCCCCTTTATAATTACTAAAATAAATAAAATAAAAAATATTCATCTGGATAACTTCTACATATATCTAATAAACTTTTATTCAATACATTATTTGAATGATATGTCAATAAATATGTATTATTAGTACCATCATTTACATAGCCTGATACATACATACTATGATGGGATTCTCCTAAGCTTCCATCTGATTTTCTATTCGCCATCTGTATTACATCGCCTTCACTAAATGGTATATTCCATGCTAGTGCTGGATTTTCTAAGATTTGACTACCAGTAGCTTTATAACCTGCCGAAATATTATTTTTCCAATACTCCCTAAACTCTTGAGCACTAATCCATGGGCTTGGATCTGTTGCTTCCCAACTCTCATTAAATTGGTATCTAGATGGTGTACTATATTTTGTATTTTTCCTATGAATATTCCAATTATCTCTCATATGAATGCCAGATGCAAGCATCGCTTGTGAAACAAAATTAGTACAATCTCCACCCATATTAGTTAAATTTGGATATGCTGGAACATATGAATTATAGTTATCCATTGCATATTTAGCTCCTAAATCAACATCTTTTTCTACTGGTTCCAGTATCCAACGTTCATTCCAAGCACCAATATAATTGTATTGATGTACATTCTCACCTAAATCACATCCTGCATTACAAGTAGAAATTGCTTTAGTATAATTACTTACTTTAGTTACTATAACATAAACTGCTGAATCAGTTCCTCCTATTTTAAATTTTTGTGCATCTGTTCCATTATATTCATATATATGAACATTTGCTCCATTTTCTGTACTTGCATTAGAAATATCTAAAACCATGTTATTTCCCACATTCGAAAAAAATGAAAATGTTCCATCATTATTATAATTAATATACCACCTTTGTGCATTTGTACCATTATATTTATATTGATGAACATTAGTTCCGTTTGTGCTTTGGCCGTTAGAAACATCTAAATACTGTCCTGAAAGTGCATTTTTTATATAAAATGTTTTATTCATTATGTGATATATCAAATTATCTGAAGTTATTCTTGCATTATTATCTTCTCCTAAAAAATTAAGTTCCTCTAGTTTTTGAATATTTTCTTTTGCTAATACTTGATTTTGAAATAGCAAGAAAATTGTAATTGCTATATATATTATAATAGCTATTCTTTTCCTCATTAAAATTCCCCCTTTTATTTTTATATAATATTTTCCTCCTTTCCAAATTTTTTATATTGCTTTAATTATAGTGTACGCTTAATATAGTTTTTCTCATTGTATAACATAGTTTCTAAAATTTCAAGTATTTTTACATTTTTTTCTATTTTTCTATTTTTTTCCACTATTCTTGTAATTCTTACAAATTCTTACAAAACACTATATTTTAATATAAATTCGTTTATTTCAGTAAAATTCTTTACAAAATTACCAATTAACTATAATTACAAGTATCATAATACCAGTTCGAACAACTAAAAATTTCTAGAAATTTTAATTTTATTTATAAGGAGTTTATATGAAATCTAAAATAATCAATCAATTAAACCAAAAAGATACTGAATTAAATTCAGTTATTGAAACAATACTTGAAACAGAAACTATAATTCAAATGTTAGAAAGTAACTATTATCAAAAGTCCATGGAAAATGCCGATGTTGCAGATGTTAATATAAATCATTTAGAAAATATTTTTACAAATGAAACTTATTATTTAGCAATGAAAATCGTTCCTTTAATTGAAAGAAAAGTTTTATATCTTTCATATATCGAAAATCTTAGATTAAATGATATTTGTAAAAGATTAAAGCTTTCTAAAAATGAAGTTATAAAATTAAGAACTAAAGGTATTAACCACTTCAAACATAATTTAGAATTGCTATATAAAACAAATAAAATTAAGAAAGGTACTATTTAAAATGTGTATTGAACATTTAGAAAATGCAATAACAATACAACCAGCTAAAAACAAATTATTAAATGGTTGGAATTGGATTTGTTGCAATGATGGTTCAGGATATTTACAAAGTCCAGATGGAAACTCTTATTTTCATTACGACTGGTCTACTACTGAATATAAACATACTACTAAAGATTCTTATTCTTTATGGGGTACTAGAAATGATGATGGCACTTCTACTACTTTCAAAGATTTTCAAGAATATGCTGAACAATATGTTATTAAACATTATTTAAAAACTAATAATTTAGAGGTATTAAAAGATGAAGAAAATGAAAGATAATAAAATTTATTTTAAATGCAAAAACCATAATTCGATTAGAGTTCTATATAAAAAAGTTGGCAAAGCTCCTGAGATTAAAATTATTTCAAATGTTTTTACTCTAAAAAAAGCGATTATAAAAAAGCAACTTACTATTATTCCTTATGAAGGTGCCTATATAATTTGTAATAATAATAAATTTAATAATTTTATGAGAACTAACATTATTTTGCCTTTAAGAACTATAAGAGGTGATTTTATCCTTATTAATATTGATAAAAATGAACGAGAATTTAAATCCTTATCTCAAGAAGATGTTTTATGGTTTACAAAAGATCTAATTAATAAAACTCCCCTTTCCTCTTCTTCATCTACTATAAAATCCTCTGTTTTATCTACTTATTCTAAAGCGTTTGATAATTATAATAATAGATATATTAGTTTTGAAAAACTTTTAATTGATGTATTAATAAATGTTCAAACAATTTTATCTAATATATCGAAAAAATGTTAGAAAGGAGTTTTTACTTTGAATAAATTTAAAAATAGAAATGGAGAAATAGAAAATGAATAATATTAATACTTCAAATTTAATTGATACAAAAGAAAACAAAAATTTAAATGAACAAGTAGTAATAAATTATTTAAATAGAATAACTAATCCTTTTGCTATATTATCTGTTCAAGATGTTTCTAAAGATTTACATATTGGAATAAACCAAGCTTATGATTTATTTAAACAAATTGATTTTCCAACTATATGTATTGGTAAAAGAAAAACTGTAACTTTAGCAGCATATTTGCTTTGGAAAATGAATTCGAAAGGAGGTATTTAATATGCCTGAAAAAGGTAATAGTGAAGGATATGTATTTTTTAATAAACAACGTAAAAAATGGAATGCACAATATCGAGAATATGATATAAATACAGGAAAATTAAAATTAAGAACTAAAACTTTTAAAACTAAAGAAGAAGCTCAAAAATATTTGAGTACAATTATGTATCAAAAACAAAATCCAGTATATATTGAACATCATGGAATACCTCTATGTGAAATTTTAAAGTCCAATTTGGAGCTTAAATTAAAAACTAATTTAATTGGACCTGCTCAATATGGTAGAACTTTGCATTCTATAAATAAACTTGAAAAATATCCTTTTGCTCATAAAAATATTGATACAATTACATCTGATGAAATTCAAGATTACTTAAATTCATTAACACCTTTAAGTAATTCAATGATAGCTAAAGCTCACCAACAATTAAATCAAGCTTTTAATATTGCTACTGATAAAGGCTATATAATGGCAAATCCCATGTCTAACGTTATCAGACCTAAAAGTGATAAAGAAGATAAAATTGTAAGAGCATTAACTGTTGAAGAGCAACAAGCTTTTACTGAATGGCTTTTAAATACTCCTTTAAGTAAATGCAAATATCGAAATATTTTTTTATTACAAATGTATATGGGATTAAGAATTGGTGAAGCTTCTGCTCTTTCTACACATGATATTGATTTAGGAAATAAAAGATTACATATTCGTAGGACATTAACTACTGATAAAGACTGGAAAGTTATTATGGGAAATAAAACTAAAACATATGCTGGTAAAAGAACTTTACCTATTCCAGATTTTCTATTACCTTATATTATGGAACAAATGAAAGTAGCAAATAATCAAATAAATAATAAAGAAGATTTACTGTTTAAGCCTTTAAGTTCTAATTATGTTAGAAGAACTACTGTTAATGCATTATTAAAAAGAGTTTTAAAAAAAGAATTTAATATTACTGATATATCCACTCATAGCTTAAGGCATACCTTTGGAACAAGATGTATTGAAAGTCGGAATGGCTCCTGTTGTTGTTCAAAGATTAATGGGGCATAAAGATATTAGTGTTACATTAAATACTTATACTAGTGTTTTTGATAAGTTTAAAGAACGAGAAGTTGATAAGGTTAATCAATACTACCTTAATGAACATTTGATAAAAAATAATAAGTCTATTGGTATGTCAAACACTTTAGAAAATTCAAAAGATTAATATTTTTCGCTATCAACTAAACATACCTTTCTTCTGCAACCTGCTTGTATCCTGTATTACAGCAATTGTATTTTTTTCATTTATTTAAACATTCTATTATCAACTAAACACTCTTCATAATTTTTCAAATAAAAATATAGAATGTTTAGTTGATAGTTTAAAAAATAAAAAATTAAGATAAATTAAAAACCGTGAAAAGCCTTGTGGTTCTAGTGAAAAACAATTTTTATAAATTATAATAAATTATTTAAGGTTACAAATAAGAAAATAGCCTGTATCCTTAGATACAAGCTATTTTCAACGATTTTCTCGGTGGCTGGGCTGGCTAGATTCGAACTAGCGCATGCCAGAGTCAAAGTCTGGTGCCTTACCGCTTGGCTACAGTCCAATATATACTGGGGTGGAAGATGGGACTCGAACCCACGGTCTCCAGTGCCACAAACTGGCGCGTTAACCAACTACGCTACATCCACCATCTCGGTTTGCATTACCAGAGCACATTTAATATTATAACTAATATGTACCCCATTTGTCAACTGTTTTTTCAATTTTTATTAAAAACTTTGTATTTCTTGGTCAGCATTACTAGATTTTAAAATTATTTATAATGCTGACCAAGATTAATTATTTGTTTTATTATTTGTTTATTCCATATTGTTTATATAACCATGACATGTAATTAAATGGTGTCAAAGTATTTGGTAACCCATAGTCAATTCCTTGTGTATCAACTGTAACACTTGATATTTTTACAGTTTCTACTGGTGTACTTACTTCTGTATTACTGCTTGAACTATCTGATGTACTGTCTGCTGCTTTTACTTCTACATTTTCTATTTTATGTACTACGTCCATTCCTTCTGTAACTTTTCCAAATGCTGTATAATATCCATTTAAAGATGTATTAGCTTTTGTCATAATAAAGAATTGTGAACTTCCTGAATTATATGATTCTTCTTTTAATGATGATGAATATTGAGTGTAATCGTTTCTTGCCATTCCAATTATGCCTTCATCAAATTTTAATGTATTATTTACTCCATTGGCTACAAATTCTCCTTTTATTGAATAATCTGTATTACTATCTCCATCATCTTTTAAATCTGCTAGTGTTGCAGAACCTTGTCCTGTTCCTTCTTTATCTCCACCTTGTATCATAAAGTCTTTTACTACTCTATGGAATGTTAATCCATTATAAAATCCTCTATTTGCAAGTGTTATAAAGTTTGCTACTGTTTCTGGTGCTTGTTCGGGATATAATTCCATTTTTATTGTTCCAAAATTTTCCACTTCCATTGTAACTATTGGATTTTTTACTTCCATTGTCGCTTTTTTATAAAAATTAAATCCAACTATTCCTATTAATACTATTATTACTAATAAAGCAATAACCCATAAAATATTTTTTACTTTTTTCATTTTTTTCTTTCCTTCCATTTAAATATTTTTAAATTCTAAAATTTTTACGTTTTAATTATGTTATCTACTTTTTTGTTAGTCTTTCTTTTTATATTAAATTATCAAACACAAATTGTTCTTGCATTCTTCTTAAAGATTGTTTTATTGTTCTAGCTCTTACTTCTCCAATTCCATCTACTTCATCTAAGCTTTCTATATCTGCAGCCAATATATGTTGAAATGATTTAAATGATTCTACTAAATTTTCTACTATATTACTTGGCATTCTTGGTATTTTATTAAGTATTCTATATCCTTTTGTATATACTGCAACTTCATCATAATCATCAAATGTTCCATAGCCTAAAAGTTTAGCGATTGTTGATTCTTTTGATATTTCCTCATAACTTAAACTTTCTAAGTTATTTATTGCATCTTCTGCTGTTCTTTTATTTTTGCCTTTTCCTGGAACTATATAATCTTTTATTATAAGCCTTTCTTCTTTTTCTAGTCCTCCAATTAATTCTTCTAATTGCATTTTTACTAATCTACCATCACTTCCAAGTTCAGAAATTTGCCTTTGTATTTCTTCTACTATTTTCATTACCATTTCTGCTCTTTGGATTGCTCCTATTACATTTTGCAATGTTACTATATCATTAAATTCATATTCATTTAATAAGCTTAGTTTATTATCAAATACTTTTTTATATTTTTCTAATGTTTGAATTGCTTGATTTGCTTTGTTTAATACTGCATTTGTATCTTCTAGAATATATCTGTCATTTCCTTTGAATACTGTTATTATACTTCTTCTTTGTGATATACTTATAACTAATTCTCCTGTTTGTTTTGCTGTCCTTTCAGCTGTTCTATGCCTTGTTCCTGTTTCTAGTGTTGTTATTTCATGTGATGGAATTAATTGTGCATTTGCATATAATATCTTTTTTAAATCTCCACTTAAAACTATTGCTCCATCCATTTTAGCTAATTCATATAGTTTTGATGAAGTATAATCTTCATTTATTGTAAATCCTCCATCAACTACTTCTTTTAGTACATCTTGTTTATCTGTTATAAGTAATAATGCTCCTGTTCTTGCTCTTAGTATATTTTCTAGTCCATCTCTTATGGGAGTTCCTGGTGCTATTAATCTTAATATTTTGGTTATATTATCTTCTTTGCCCTTTCTCAAAAGTAACTCTCCCTTCTTAATTAAATTATCTTAATCCAATTTTTTGTATGGCTTCATTAATATTCTTAACGCATATTATATCTAATTTATATTTTTCTTTCAAGTCTTTTTTATTACTTTCTGGAATTATACATTTTTTAAACCCTAATTTTTCCGCTTCTTTTAATCGTTTTTCTATTAGGTTTATTCTTCTTATTTCTCCTGTTAATCCTACTTCTCCTAATATTATCATATCTTTAGGTATTGGTACATTTTTAAAACTAGATGCTGTTACTAATGCAACACCTAAATCCACTGCAGGTTCATTAACTTTTAGTCCACCAACAACATTTAAGTATACATCTTGTGAGCCAAGCATTACACCTGCCTTTTTTTCTAATACTGCAAGTAGTAATGATAATCTATTATAATCAATTCCATTTGCTGTTCTTTTTGGATATCCAAATACTGTTTGTGATGTTAGTGCTTGTAATTCTACTAATATAGGTCTTGTTCCTTCCATTGTTGCCACTATACAAGAACCTGCTGGATTATCTTCCCTTTCTGATATTAATATATCAGATGGATTGTCTATTTCACACATTCCTTTATCTTGCATTTCAAACATTCCAATTTCGTTTGTAGAACCAAACCTGTTTTTTACTCCTCTTAAAATTCTATAAGAAAAATATCTTTCACCTTCTAAATATAAAACTGTATCTACCATATGTTCTAACACTCTTGGACCTGCTATGTTTCCTTCCTTTGTCACATGACCTATAATTATGGTTGTTATTCCTCTAGATTTACATACTCTCATAACTTGTCCTGTAATTTCTCTTACTTGACTAACACTTCCAGCAGCTGCTGTGATTTCGTCTGAATACATTGTTTGAATTGAATCTATTATTACTAATTTAGGATTAACATTTATTATTGCTTGATTTACTATATCTATGTTTGTTTCACCTAAAAATAGAATGTCTTCATTATTTATTCCAAGCCTATCTGCTCTAAGTTTTATTTGCTCTGCTGATTCTTCTCCAGATACATACAAAACTTTTCCATCACCTTTTATTTTATCACATATTTGTAAAATTAATGTTGATTTTCCTATTCCAGGTTCTCCACCTAGTAATACAAGTGAACCTTTTACCAATCCTCCACCTAATACTCTATCCAGCTCTTGAAATCCTGTATGTGTTCTTATTGTTTCTTTTGCTTCATATGTGTTTAATGCTTGTGGTGTAATATTTCCTGCACTTATACCTTTACTACTTCCTGCTGATTTTGTTTCTACTATTTTTTGCTCATAAAAACTATTCCAACTTCCACAAGCAGGGCATTTTCCTAGCCATTTAGCAGATTCGTTTCCGCAATCACTGCATACAAATATTGTTTTGTTTTTTGCCATTCGCTTTTCCTTGCATAATATATTTAGGTTTTTAAATTGGTTTTACCTATAAACCAATTATTAAAATTTATATAATATAAATTTTTCTACACACTCTCTTATAAGCAATAAAAGTATAGCACATTAGAAACTAATTTGCTATACTTTTTTATTAATTCATAAAAAATTCATTTTACTATTATTTTGCTTTTCCAAATGAGATTTCTTGGAACAAGAAATCATGTACTTTTTCCCAAGTAATTTCTTGGTGTAAGAATTCATTTATTTCATCTTCAACTTTTTGTTGATATGGTGTTAATTCTACTTTTATTTCTTTATTCCAATCGATGTCTTGTAGCCAGAATGCTTTGAAACTATTCCAAAATCCTTTTTTTACTGGTAAATTTTCATTTCTTATTGTTCCAGCATTTTCAATATTTTCTGCATTGTTATTAAATTCTACGCCTCCAAAAACACCGTTTACTTTGTTTTCTTCACCTAAATCTGCCATTTTATTTCCTCCTTTGTGTTATTCTCACACTTTATTGTTAAATAATTTATACTATAATTTTCCTTTTTTATCAAGTGATTTTGCTTATATTAATATTAAATGTTCGTTACGTAAATATTACAGATTTGTTACACATTCTTGTATACACTGATTTTATTATATTTTCACAATTTCTTAATTATTCAATTTTTCAAGAGCCTTATTAACAACAATAGTAGTTTTTCTAATTATATTCTGTTATATTTCCACTATAATATGGTCACTTTCAGCTGATATACAATTTGCTTTTGTTATTTTATTTTCTAAATTCATATCACCTTTTTCTGGTTTATAATATGCTAATAAATAATTTTGAGTATGCCCTTTATAAATCCCTTCTTTTTCTTCCTCCCACAACACTTCAACTGTTTTTCCTATATAACTTTCATTATATTCTTTTTCAAAATTATTTGATAATTCTATTAATTTTTTACTTCTTTGTTCTTTTATGTTTCCGTCAATTTGATTTTCCATTACTGCTGCTTTTGTTCCTTTTCTAGGTGAATATTTAAATACATGAGTTTTATAAAATTTTACATCTTCTAAGAATTTATATGTTTTCTCAAATTCTTCTTCCGTCTCTCCTGGAAAACCAACAATTACATCTGCTGTTAATATTGCATCTTTATATGTATTTCTTATCAAATTTACTACAGTTTTAAATTGTTCTGTGTTATATCTTCTATTCATTCTTTTTAATGTTTCGTCACATCCGCTTTGTAATGATAAATGGAAATTGTGGCATATTTTTTCTAATTTTGATAGTCTATTTATAAATTGTTCATCTAATATTAATGGTTCTATTGAACTTAATCTTATTCTTTCTATACCTTCTATTTTATTTAAGTCTTCTAATAAATCTATTAATCCATAATTTTCTTTAAAATCTTTTCCATATGAGGCTACATGAATTCCTGTTATTACTACTTCTTTTATTCCTTCTTGTGCTATTTTTGTTATTTCTGATATTATTCCTTCTGGTTTTCTACTTCTTACTCTTCCACGTGCATATGGTATTATACAATATGAGCAAAATCTATCACATCCATCTTGGATTTTTACAACTGCTCTTGTTTTTTCAGTATATGTAACATCTCCAAATTCTATGAATTCTCTTTGTTGCATTAAATCTTCTATTTCTAATTGTCTTTTTTTATCTTTTTGATATTGTTCTAAATGTTCTACTATATTCTTTTTCTCATTATTTCCTAATATTAAATCAATATCTTCTATTTTGGCAACTTCGTCTTTTGCAACTTGCACATAACATCCACAAGCAATTACTATTGAATTTGGATTTAATTCTTTTACACGTCTTAACATTTGTCTTGATTTTCTATCTGACATATTTGTTACTGTACATGTATTTATTACGTATATGTCTGCTTTTTCATGGTGTTCTACTACTTCATATCCTTTTTCTATAAATTCTTGTGACATTGCATTTGTTTCATATTGATTTACTTTACAGCCTAATGTTATGAATGCTACTTTTGACATATTATTTACTCCTTTTAATTCTATTTAAATAAATAAGTTTGAAAGATTTTTTCTTTCAAACTTATTTTAACATTTATCTTCTTGCATGTCCATCTATTGCATCTAAATTATCTAACGCTTTTCCAGTTCCTAATGCTACACAAGAAACTGTATCTTGGGCTATCATTACATTTATCCCTGTTTTTTCCTGTAATAATTTATCTAAGCCATCTATTAAGCATCCTCCACCTGTCATATAGATTCCTCTGTCACTTATATCTGCTGCAAGTTCTGGCGGTGTTCTTTCTAATACAGAATGAACTGCTTCTACAATCATCATTGCCGGTTCTATTAATGCTTCTAGCATTTCGCTAGATTTTACTGTTAATGTTTTTGGAAGTCCTGTTCCTAAATCTCTCCCTCTTATTTGCATTTCTGTATCTTGAATTTTTGGATATACACAACCTATATTTATTTTTAAATCTTCAGCTGTTCTTTCTCCAATTACTATATTATGTTTTTTCTTTATATATTTTACTATTGCTTCATCAAATTTATCTCCTGCAACTTTTAATGATGTACTAACAACAGATCCTCCTAATGAAATAACTGCTATATCAGTTGTTCCACCACCTATATCTACTACCATATTTCCACAAGCTTTTGATATATCAATTCCTGCTCCTATTGCTGCTGCAATTGGTTCTTCTATTAAATATACTCTTCTAGCTCCTGCTTGTGATGCTGCATCAATTACAGCTTTTTTCTCTACTTCAGTAACTTGTGATGGGATACAAATCATTATTCTTGGTGAAAATATAAATTTTCCGCATATTTTATTTATAAAATATTTTAACATTTTTTCTGTTACTGTATAATCTGAAATAACACCATCTCTTAAAGGTCTTGTTGCTACTATGTTTCCTGGTGTTCTTCCTAACATTCTTCTTGCTTCTTGACCAACAGCTAATACCTCTCCATTTGTGTTATCAACAGCTACAACTGATGGTTCTCTTAAAACTATCCCTTTTCCTTTAACATATGCAATAACAGTTGCTGTTCCTAAATCTATACCTATATCTTGTCCAAACCCGAATTTAAACTTTTTTTTCATTTTTTTCTCCCAACTTTCTTTGTTTCCTTCTCGTTACAAATGTATTACAATTATATTACACAATGTACATTTTATCAACCCTTTTGACTGATTTTTTTATTTTTATTTTCAGATTAATTTGTATTTGACTGTAAGCTCTTTTTATAATATAATTCTTCCATCCTTTTCGAGGAAAAATTCAAGGAAAGGAGGCAATACACCTATGCGTAGCTTTATCAAATTAATAGTTCTTATTATTGTTTATACAATCATAAATGATAATAATGACTAGACAAAAAAAGACTAGGAACGGCAATTCCTAGTCTTTTTATTGCAATACATAATGCGTAGCTTATCGCAATATTGCTGGTTTTATTATATCACCTCTATTATTATATGTCAAATTCAAATTTTTATTAATTATATAGTTTGTTCCTTGATTAGCTTGATTTTTAGCTAGTAATCAAGTATAATTTTACTCAAGGTGATTATATGAGAAAACATATGCAATTAATTACAAATTGTGAAGCAGATACAAAAAACTTCGCAAAATCATTGGCTAAAATATTAAAGCCTAAAGATATTGTTGTATTAACTGGTGAACTTGGTTCTGGAAAGACCAAATTTGTTGAAGGTTTTTTGTCTTACTTTGGGTTAGAAAATGAAATTTCTAGTCCAACTTTTACAATTGTTAATGAATATAAAAATAATGATATTAATATTTATCATTTTGATGTTTACCGTTTAGCGGATTCTTCTGAATTCTACGAAATCGGTGGAGACGAATATTTTGATACAGGAATTTGTTTAATTGAATGGGGTGAATTAATTGAAGATGCTTTACCTTCTAATTATATTCATATTACATTTACTAAAAACGAGAATGAAGAAAATTCAAGAATTTTAGATATTGATTTTCCTGAGAATTATAAAATTTTGCAAGCTTAGCATTAAAATTTCTAAATTCAAAATTTATGCAACTTGTTTTATGTATGTTTTATATCTTTATTAGTGTTATATGAGGTGATTTTATTATGAAAATTTTAAGTATTGATACATCTAGCAAAATTTGTGGTGTTTCAGTTTTAGACAATGAAAATCTTATTTGTAATTTAGATACAGTTACTGAAAATAGCCATTCTGTTAGTCTAATGCCTATGATAAGTTCTTCTCTAAAAAAAGCAAATTTAGAATTAAAAGATATTGGACTAATTGTTTGTGATGTCGGGCCTGGTTCTTTTACAGGAATTAGAATTGGTATTGCTACTGTTAAAGGTTTTTGCGATAGTTTAAATATTCCATGCATTGGAATTAGCTCTTTGGAAGCTCTTGCCTATCCAATTCTTTATTCTGAATTTAATAAAAACATTATTGATAATAGTGCAAATTTAGTTTGTAGTATTTTAGATTGCAAGAATGAAAACTGCTATTTTGCATTATATCAAAGAAATTCTGAATTAGTTGATAATAATAGCCAGATTTCTAAAAATATTAATGATAACAACATTTTAGATAAAAATGATTTAACTACTTTAATTGAACCAAAAGCAGAAAGTTTAGAAGCTACTTTAGCTATTTTAGATAGCTACTGTCAAGATAACTTTGATACATTTACTCTTACTTTTGTTGGTGATGGTTCAGTTAATTTTAAAGAAAAAATATTAGTATCTTTTCCTGATGCAAAATTTGCTGATACTTCTTACAATGAATTAAATTCATATTATCTTGGTCTTGCTGGACTTTTGGCATATAACAATGGTTGTGAAACTGAAAATATTTTACCATTATATTTAAAAAAGCCACTTGCTCAAAGGCAATTAGAAGAAAAAGAAAAAAAGGATAATAAATAATGAATAATGTAGAAAATATTACACTTTCTATAATGACTATTTCTGATTTAGAGAATATAAAAGATATTTTAATTTCTGATTTTGATGATTATTGGAATTATAATACTTTAAAAGAAGAATTAACCTGTGAAAATTCTATTTATATCGTAGCCAAGCAAGAGTCTACTCATATAATTGATAAGCAAGGACTTCCAGGCTTTTCTTCCAAAACTAAAACAAATAAAAATCATAACAATGATTCAGAAAATAGTTCATTGCAAAACACAATTGTTGGCTTTGCTGGAATTAAAATTATTTTAGATGAAGCTGAACTTATGAATATAGTAGTAAATAAAGCATCTAGACATTCTGGAATTGGTACATTACTTTTAAATAAATTGTTAGAAATATGTAAAGAAAAAAATCTTGATTCTATATTTCTTGAAGTAAATGAAAAAAATTTGAATGCTCAAAAATTATATAAAAATTTTGGTTTTGAAACTATATCTATCAGAAAAAATTATTATAATTCAGATAATGGAATTGTTATGAAAAAAGATTTTAAGGTGTCTTAATAATTAACTTTGTATACAAATTTGCAATAAAAAAATCCCTTGAGTAAACTTTATTATTCGAAATATAGTTCACTCAAGGTTTTTTTATATTAATTTTTTAGAATTGTAAATTACATTGTATTAAAATTTTAGTTCACAACTAATCGTGTTAAAATTCGTTTTTTATTTATTGTATAAGTTTTATTTTAGATCTATTTCTATCTTTTTTTCATTTTCTAATTCTATTTTGTGATATTGTATTCCACATTTATCAAATAAAGTTCTTGAGGCTATATTATTCTCTGAATTCGCATATTTATCAGACAAATATATTACTTCTTTTATCCCTGATTGGATAATCATTTTTGCACATTCATTACATGGAAATAAGTCAACATATATTTTTGCACTTTCTAAATCTTTTTTACTTCCTCTATAATTTAATATTGCATTTAATTCTGCATGACATACATATGGATATTTTGTTTCTAAATTACTTCCTTCTCTACTCCAAATAAATTCATCATCACTAAATCCGTTAGGTGCTCCATTATATCCTATTGATAAAATCCTATTATCATTACTTACAATACAGGCTCCCACTTGTGTTGAAGGGTCCTTACTTCTCATTGCTGATAACTTTGCTATTGCCATAAAGTATTCGTCCCAAGATATATAATCTTTTCTTTTTTCAGTCATAACAAAATCCTTTCTTTCATAATTTTTTATACTTTGTTATTTGATTTTTTACTTAATCTGCTTTTATTTTTTATTCGCTCCATTCAAATTCCCAATCTACTAATACTACAGAATCTCCTTCACATACTCCCATTTCTCTTAATTTAGCATCTATTCCCATATTTACTAATGATTTTTGTAAATAGTAGAATGATTCATTATCATCAATATTTATTCTTCCAATTAATTTTTCTACTGCTTTTCCAGTTACTATAAATTTGTTATTTTCTCTTCTTATTGACCAATCATCTTTTTTCTCTTCTAATGTATATACTTTTTTGTCTTCTATTTCTATAATTTCTTCTTTTGGAAGTGTTTTTAATACTTCTGTTACATGGTCTATTAATTCTGTAACGCCTTGCTTAGTTGCAGCAGATATTTTATAAAGTTCTAATCCTTCTTTTTTAGCTAATTCCTCTACTTCTTTTAACAATTTATCATCTTGTATTGCATCAATTTTATTTGCAACTATTATTTGTTTTCTTCCTGCTAATTTTTCACTATATTTTTTTAATTCTGTATTAATTGCATAAAAATCTTCTACTGGATTTCTTCCTTCTAGCCCTGATACATCTAAGAAATGAAGTAACAATCTTGTTCTTTCTACATGTCTTAAAAATCTAATTCCAAGTCCAACACCTTCACTTGCGCCTTCTATTATTCCTGGTATATCAGCTATTACAAAACCATTTCCATCTTTAGTTTTTACTACTCCTAAATTAGGAACAAGTGTTGTAAAATGATAATTTGCAATTTTAGGTTTAGCATCTGTTACAACTGATAAAAATGTTGATTTCCCTACATTTGGAAATCCTAAAAGTCCAACATCTGCAAGTAATTTTAGTTCTAATATTACCTCTACTTCTTCTCCTTTTTCTCCATCTTCTGAAAATCTAGGTACTTGTCTTGTTGAAGTAGCAAAATGTTGATTTCCTCTTCCACCTTTTCCACCTTTTAATATTAATTCTTTTTGGTTTGGTGTTGATAAATCTGCTATTACTTTACCAGTTTCAGCATCTTTTACAACTGTACCTATTGGAACTTTTATAATTAAGTTTTCTCCATATTTTCCATTACAATTGTTTCCACTTCCATTTTCTCCATTTTGAGCTTTGAACTTTCTGTTATATCTAAAGTCTATTAATGTGTTTTTATCTTTATCAACTTGAAAATAAATGCTTCCACCATTTCCTCCGTCTCCTCCATCAGGTCCACCTGCGGCAACGAATTTTTCTCTATGGAATGCTACTGCACCATTTCCTCCATCTCCTGCTTTAATTATTATTTTTGTATAATCTGTAAACATATTCCCTCCATGATTTTGGGGCCGGAGGAAAAAATCTTTTTTCCTTCGTCCAAAATATTATTTGATTTTTTAACTTTCTATATATTTATTAGCATTATTTAATTAAAAATGATTTTTTGCTCCGTCCCCAAAATCATAATCTAATCTCATTGCTTTTTTTACTTTTTTCATTGTTTCTTTTGCTGTTTTTCTTGCTTTTTCTGTTCCTTCTCTTAGTATTTTATCTACTTCTTCTGGGTGTGCTTCGTAGTATGCTCTTTTTTCTCTTATTGGTTTTAGTGTTTCTGATATGTTTTTTGCTAATTGTTTTTTACAAGCTACACAACCACGTTTTCCTGCTCTACATTCTTCACATACTGTTTTTACTTCATCTTTTGTACTAAATAAATCATGATAATATGCAACCATACATACATCTGGATTTCCTAAGTCATCTTTTTTTATTCTATTTGGATCTGTTACTGCACTCATTACTTTTTTAGTGATTTCTTCTTCACTATCTGATAAATATATTGCATTTCCTAGTGATTTTCCCATTTTCTCATTTCCGTCTAATCCTTTTATTCTTTTTCCACTGGATAATACTGCTTCTGGTTCTGTTAGCACATCTCCATAAATTTTATTAAATTTTCTAACTATTTCTCTACATTGTTCTATTAATGGTAACTGATCTTCTCCTACAGGAACTAGTTCTCCTTCAAAAGCTGTAATATCAGCAGCTTGGCTTACCGGATATCCTAAAAATCCATATGTTACACTTTCTCCAAATAATTCTCTTTTTTGTGCGATTTCTGTTTTAACCGTTGGATTTCTTTCTAGTCTAGCTATTGTTACTAAATTAGAATAAAACACTGTTAGTTCAGCTGTTTCAGGTACCATTGATTGCACATATATTGTTGTTTTTGTAGGGTCTATTCCTACTGATAAATAATCAATTGCTACTTCTCTTACATTTTTTCTTACTTTTTCTGGATTGTTAAAGTTATCTGTTAATGCTTGTACATCTGCAATTAATATATATGTATCATATTTTCCACTTTCTTGTAATTCTACTCTCTTTTTCAAAGATCCAAAATAGTGTCCTATATGTAATCTCCCAGTTGGTCTATCTCCTGTTAATATTCTCTTTTTTTCCACTTTTCCTAGCTCCTTCCTTATTCTTTAATTTTTGTTTATTTTTATTTTAATATATTTATTTCTATCTTAGTTTTTTCTTTATTTTGTTTAGCTTAGCATATTATACTACATTTTTGTAAATTTTACCATAGTTATATAATAATATTATTTTTTAGATACATATTAAGAGGAAGTCTAATAGACTTCCTCTTTGTTTGCTTATTTCAGGATAATTAGCCCTCCATCAGGTAACAAGTATTCTTCTTCTGCGTTTGCATTTAAACTAAATATTTTACTACTTTCTAAATTCTTTTTAAATTTTTCTGGTATCCATATATCTCTTGGGTATTCTGATGAGTTTGTTGCCACAAATATTTCGTTTTCTTTTCCACCTCTTTCAAATGCATACAATCCTTTTTCATGATATAAAGTTTTAGGTAAATATCCCGCTCCATTATATAAAATTCTATTCTGTCCAAGTTCTTGTACAAACCTTAGAAATTGTAAATCCATTTCTTCCTCATTTTTTGGGAAACATTTTCTGTTAAATGGGTCTTTTCCTCCATGCATGCCTATTTCGTCACCATAGTATATACATGGATTTCCAGATAAGAAATATTGCAGAATCATCGCTACTTTAAGTTTTGATATAGCCTTTTCATATTCTTCTAGAGATAGTTTATCATTTTCAAATTGAAATTGTCTAAAATCATCTACTAAAAATGCCCTTCTGCCATTTTTTATAACATGCCATCTGGAACCATCTTTGTCAATTTCCCAAATTCTGTCTGGCTTTTCTCTTCTCATTTTTCCAGAAAGTATTGTTATTACTCTTATTATATCATGTGTACTTAGAGATGTTAATGATATATCTCTTGCACTTTGTGGATAATACTTTTCTAAAACATTTAATGTGTCAACTAAACATTTATCATCTTGATCTGCCACAAACCTCAGTATTCCTTCTGTTAAAGGATAATTGGTAACTCCATCAATTCCTCTTTTTAAAACTTCTTGTGGGGCCAGATGCCAATACTCTCCAATAATCAGGTGTTTTCCATAGTGGTTTGCTCTTTTCTTTATACCTTCTAAGAAAAATGGTTGCAATGATTCCGCTAAATCTAACCTAAATCCATCAACATAAGGAGCAAATACATCAATTACTCCATTATCACCATATGCATATTGCTGAAAATCAGGATTGTTTTGATTAAATATTGGCATATCTTTAAATTCTCCACACCAATACTGGTAGTTTCCATGATCATCAATATAAAACCATGAACGATATTTTGAATTTGGATTTTTTAATGCTTCTTGGAAAATTGGGTTATCACTACTGCAATGATTTAATGCAATATCTAATATAACTTTTATTCCATTTTCATTTGCTTTTTCGTATAATTCTTTTAAATCCTCAAATGTTCCTGCATCTGGATCTATTTTCATATGGTTTGTTGAGGCATATCTTTCATACCGATACAAACTTTCATTAATTGGTGATAAATATAATATTCCTACACTCATACTTTTAAAATATGGTATTTTTTCAGTAATTCCTTTTATGTTTCCACCAAAAAAGTTATTATTATGAAATTCTCCTTTTGCATTTCTTCTCCAATCAGGCATTTTCCCCCAGATACTATAATTTCTACCTGGTTCTTTTCCTGAACCATATCCTTCTGCTTTATTAAATCTATCAACAAAAATTTGATATACAATTTTGTCTGTCGCCCAGTCTGGTGTTCCCAAATCTTGCTGTGTTACTAGAACACTCCAATATGGTGATTCTTCTTCTGGTTTTAAGAAAAATGGTTTGTCTGTTGCTCTACTAATTTTTATTGCAACCTTTTTTCCATCTATTTCTAAAATAAAAAAGAAGTAATATGTTCCAAGTTTTGGTAATTGTACTTTTGTACTGTACTTGATTTTATCACTTTCCTCTTTTTTCATTTGTTGTATTATAGATGGACTCTCTCCTTCCCGATTGAACAATACTTGGCAATTTCCTAGTTTTTTTACCTGTTTTGAAATTTCTACTTTTACTTCGAAATCTCTGTCAATTTCTGCTTCTTTTTTTACCAAAACATTAATGATATTTTCTTTCATCTTGCTCCTCCTTATTTGTTTTGCTAATAATAATTACTTGTTACTTTATCATACCATAAGCATATTATTAATTTACAATATTTGTCGAAATTTGTCAAACAAAATCATTCATAAATATAAATTTTCATTTTTACAATAAAAGTACCAATTTTTTTATTGGTACTTTTACACTTTATTTATCATTCATTTCTTTTTCACCATTATATTCATTTACTAGGTATAATGGTCTGTTTTTTGTTTCATTAAATATTCTTCCTAAGTATTCGCCAATTATTCCAAATAATAATATTTGTATTCCTGAGAAAAATAGTATTAATAATATAATTGCTTGGAATGCTTGTATTGCTTCATTAATTATAAAACTTTTAGCTATTACATATACAAAATATACAAATAATACTATAAAAGTTGGTATTGCAATAAATGTTGATATTCTTAATGGTGATGTTGTAAGTGATGTTATTCCATCAATTGCTAAATCCATTAATTTAACATAGTTCCATTTTGTAGAACCTGCAACTCTTGGATCTCTGTCATATAAAACTTCTTTTTTCTTATATCCTATCCAGCTAAACATACTTTTTGTGTTTCTTTGTGATTCTCTAAGTTTTCTTAATGCATTTACACATCTTCTATCTAGAAGCCTAAAGTCCCCTGTATCTTCTTGTATTTCAACTTTAGTTACATGTTGTAGAACTCTGTAATACATTTTTGATGTAAATTTTTTTAACCATGTTTCTCCTTTTCTTGAACGTCTTTTGGCATATACATCATCATATCCTTGTTCCCAATATTTAACTAATTCTGGTATTAATTCTGGTGGGTCTTGTAAATCTGCATCCATAAATACAACACAATCACCTGTTGCGTAATCAAGCCCTGCTATCATTGCAATTTCTTTCCCAAAATTTCTAGCAAAATCCACATAACATATTCTTTCATCTTTTTGTCTTAATTCTTTTATTATTTCAATAGTTTTATCTTTACTTCCGTCATTTACAAAAAGAACCTCAAATTGATAATTTTCCATGCTATTCATTAACTTTGTTAATCTTTCATATAACATTGGTAAAGATTCTTGTTCATTGTATGCTGGTATTATAATACTTATTTTTTTCATATATATCGCTCCTTTTATATCTATTCTAAGCCTTCTTTTGTATTATTTTTAAATGCAAAAAATTTACTAATAAAAAAGTTTAATATAATTACAATTACAGTAAGTCCTGCTTTTATTATAATATTAGGAATTGGTAAATTAAACAATAGAAGTCCCCCTACAAATTCTAAAACCATTGTAAATGCTCTTCCTAACATAAATTTACAAAATTGTTGTATTCTTTCTTTTAGATTTTTAGCATTCGCGTGAAAAACTAAATCTTTATTAGTTATATATGCAAATATTACTGCTAATAATATTGCTATAAAATTAGCTATATTTTCATCCCAATGTAATAAACTATTCATTACATAAAACGATACTAAATTTACTAGTGTTGTTAATACTCCAAATGCTATGTAAAGTATTACTTCTTTTGTTAATATTTTTTTTAATAGTTCTTTTATCTTTTTCATATATCAAATAATTCTCCTAACGGTCTTTCTTCATGTATTCTTTTTATTGTTTCTGCAAATAGTGGTGCTATTGATAACACTGTTATGTTGTCGATTTTCTTTTCATCTGTTAATGGTATTGTGTTTGTTATTACTAATTCTTTTATATCTGAATTTTTTATTCTTTCAATTGCAGGTCCTGATAACACTCCATGTGTGCATCCTGCATATATAGCTTTTGCGCCAAATTTATTAAGTACTTTTACTGTTTCTATCATCGAACCTGCTGTATCTATTTCATCATCAAATATAATTGCATTTTTATCTTTTACATCGCCTATTATTGTACTTGCAATCGCTCTATCGTCATTGCCTTCTCTTCTTTTATCTACTAATGCTATTGGACATTTAAAATATTCTGAATATTTATATGCTTTTTTTGAACTTCCTGCATCTGTTGCAACTATTACCATATTATCTAAGTTTTTCTTTTTAAAATAATCCTCTAGTAAATATTCAGCTGTTAACCTGTCACAATTAACGTTAAAATATGCTTGTATTGCAGGATTATGAAGGTCACATGTAATTACTCTTGTGGCTCCTGCTGCTTCTAATATTTCAGCCATTAGTTTTGCAGATATTGGCACACGAGGTTGATCTTTTTTGTCTGACCTTGAGTACGGAAAATATGGTAATACAACATTTATATTTTTAGCTGATGCTCTTTTAGCAGCATCTATTGTAATTAATAACTCCATTATTCTTTCATTTACTGGTGGTTGTGTAGTTTGAACAATATACACATCACTTTCTCTTACTGTTTCTAAGATTTGTACAAAATTATTATCATTTTTAAATTTTATGTGATTTATTTTTCCTGGTTCTATTCCTATATAATCACATACTTCTTTTGTGAATTTTTCTGCTGTTGGGCAGGCAAATATTTTTAATTTATCCATAATATTTTTTATGGCATAATAAAAATTATGCCATATCTCCTTTTTTTAATATTTTTTATATAATTTTACAATTGTTCTGCAAATCCTTTTTGTAATTTTTTAAATATAAAATATCCTACTACTGTTAACGCTAAAGATATTCCTAATAATATTAATAATGCTTTCATGTTTGGCATTTGATGATAATAGAAAATATCTCTATAGCCATTTATTATATGTGTCATTGGATTTAATTGCATTAAGATTTGTAAACTATGTGGTAATTGTTCTAATTTATATACTATTGGTGTTCCATAAAATGCTGCCATTAAAATAATTCCAATAATGTGTTCTAAATCTCTAAAATATACTGTTATTGATGATACAATAAATGATATTCCTAATAATAATATATATTGTATTAATAATATAAATGGATATAATAATAAGTACCAAGAAAGTCCTACTGGTGAAAATATTACAAATGCTAGTATTATTATTGTTGAAATCATAAAGTTAACAGCTCCACTTGTTACTACTGATATTGGTAATATTTCTCTTGGAAAATATACTTTTTTAATAATATCTCCATTTCCTATTACAGTAAATGCTGACTGTGTTACAGCTGTTGTAAAATATGTCCATGGTATTAATGCTACACATACATAAATATAGTATGTTTGTTGATAATATGAATCTGATCCACCTGTTAATAATGCCCCAAATATTACAGAATATACAAGTAATTGTAATAGTGGATTTAGAAATGACCACATTACTCCTAATATTGAATTTTTATATCTTCCTCTTATTTCTTTTTTTACATTTGTTTTTAGTAATTCTCTATAATTATAAATTTTTTGAAATATATTCATATTTTAGTTATTCCTCCTAATTTTTAAGTAAAAATTAAAGCCAATATTTTATAAATTTTAGTTATTAAAAATCTTTTAAATATTTAAACCTTATCACCTTGTATAATATATTTATGTCGTAACTCTTAAGTATTCATTAACTACTTCGTTAGTATTCCCATCCATTCTAATTTTCCCATCATAAAGCCAGATTGCTCTATCACATAAATTTCTTACTGATTCCATACTATGAGTTACAAAAACCATTGTTTTACCTTCTTTTTTTAATTCTCTCATTTTGTTAAAACATTTTTCTTGGAAATGTTGATCTCCTACTGATAAAATTTCATCAATTAATAGAATTTCTGCATCTACATTTATTGCTACTGAAAAGGCTAGTCTCATATATTGGCCAGAAGAATAAGTTCTTACTGGATTATCTATTAGTTCCCCTAATTCAGAAAATTCAATTATTTGTTCTAATCTGCTATCTATTTCTTTTTTAGTTAATCCAAATATTGAAGAATTAAAATATATATTTTCTCTCCCTGAAAAATCCGGGTGAAAACCTGCACCTAATTCCAAAAGTGAAGTTAATTTTCCATGTGTTTCAATTGTTCCCTTATTTGGAAAAATTATTTGTGTCATTAATTTTAAAAGTGTTGATTTTCCACTTCCATTAACTCCTATTAGTGCTACTGTTTCTCCTTTTTTTATATCTATATTAATATCATTTAATATTTCTCTTTTTTCTCTTTTTTTATTTCTTCCTATAAATAAAAGTCTTTCTTTTAATGTATTTGCTCTATCATAGTAAACATTAAAACTCTTATATACATGATCAACCTTAATAGCTATATCATTATTTTCTTCTTTCATTTTTTGTCTCCTTTTGTCTTTTATTCGTTGATATTATATCATAAAATGCGATATTGTCAAATATATTTATATAAAATAAAAGCCTAAATATCAAGTTTTAATTCACTTGATATTTAAGCTTTTTACTATTCTACATCATCATTTATATTTATATTTTCCGTATCATTTTCTTGTTGTTTTTCATTGTCCTTTGTTTTTTCAATTTCTTCGTTTGTTTCTTCTTCTTTGCTTTCAACTTCTATTGTTTTATTTTCTTGTTGCTCTTTTTCTTTACTTTCTTCTGATGATATATTTGTTTTTTCTTGTTCTTCTATTTTATTTGGTTTTATCGCCCTTTCTTCTTGTTTTATTGATAATGTTTGCACTGTATCTTTTACTATTTTTATATTATTTCCTTTTACTTGTACTATATTTCCGTTTTTACATCTTCCTATTTCTCCTTGTGGTGTTATTTTTGCTGTTTGTGTTTTATTTATTTCTGGTGCTATATTGTTTTTTCCTGTTAATTTTACGTTTATATAGTATTCTTTATTTGTGTCTAGATTTCCTATATATTTATCAAAATAATATTTTATTCCTCCTTCATACCCTACATACATTTTTGTTTCAAATTTTCCGTCTGTTGATTTTAGGTTTAACTCTGGTATTTTTCTTGGTGTTCTACATTCTCCTTTTACCCACTCTGCTACATATATATATCCACTTATATAATCTTGACCTGCTCCATTTTGGATTATTTGCATCTTATATAATTCTGTGTTTATATTTCCTTCATATGTATCTGCTTTTATTTTTATATTGTTTCCTTCTGTTACTACTTTGTCTCCATTTATCTTTCTTCCTATTTCTTCATCTTTTTTCATTCGTACTTCTTGCTTTTTGCTTTCTTCTGGTGCTATGTTTTTCTTTCCGCTAAGTTTGATTTCCATATAATATTCTTTATTTGTATCTAGGTTTCCTATGTATTTATCAAAATAATATTTTATTCCACCTTCATATCCTACATACATTTTTGTTTCATAACTTCCATCTCTTGCTTTTAATTTTATCTCTGGTATTTCTTTTGGTGTTTTACATTCTCCATTTACCCATTCTGCTACATATATGTATCCACTTATATAATCTTTATCTCCACTTTGTATTACTTTTATTTGGTTTATTTCTGTGTTTATTGTTCCTTCATATAAACTGCTATCTGATATTTTTATCTTATTATCTTTACTTGTTATTGTTACAGTTCCGTTTTTACCTATATTGCTATTTCCAATTACAATTCTTTGTGTCTTTTGTTCATTTGTTGCTATATTATTTTTACTTGTCAATACTGCTTCAACAATATATTCTTTTGATACATCAAAGTCTGTTATACACTTATCAAAGTAATATTTTATACCACCTTCATATCCTACATATGCTGTTGTTTCAAATTTTCCATCTGTTGATTTTATTTTTATAGTTGGTATTGAATATGGTGTCTTACATTCTCCATTCACCCATTCTGCTATATATATATACCCACTTATATAATTTTCACCTTTCCAGTTTTGTATCAAATTTAATTTTATAAGTTCTGTATTTATCGTTCCTATATAGTTTAGTACAAAATTATCATTTTTAGCATTTACTGTTATATTGTTAAATTTACCTATAGTTTGAGTTCCTAATCTTAATTTTTGAGTTTTGCTTTTTTCACTTGCTATATTTTCTTCTGTTGTTAATCTAGCTTCTAAGTAATATTCTTTTGATACATCTAGGTATTGTATTATTTTGTCAAAATAATATGTAATTCCTTTCTCATATCCTATATATGTAACTATATTAACAGTTCCATCTGTTGATTTTAATCTTATTTCTGGCATTGATTTTGGTGTATTACCTGGGTTTCCTTCACCTATATATTCAGCTATATCTACATAACCTGATATATAATATTCTCCTTTAGCATTTTGAACTAATCCTATTTCATTTAATGTTGTATTTATTGTTCCTGAATACTTACCTTCTGAAAATACTATTTTGTTATTCGTAATTTTTATTGTTTTTCCTTGGAAATTTTCATTTAATGTTTTACTTGGTAATCTTAAATTTTGTGTTTTACTTGATTCACTTGCTATATTTTTATCACCTTGTAATATAACTTCTATGTAATATTCTTTACTTGTATCTAATTTAGAAATGTCTATGTCGAAATAATATTTAATATTTTCTTCATAATTAACATACATTGTTTTTGATATTTTTCCATCTGTCGATTTTAGTGTTATTTTTGGTGTTCTTTTGGGTTTTCCACAATTGCCATTTATATATTCTCCAATATACGCATATCCACCAATATAATCATTTCCATTATTTCCTTTATAACTATCTATACTAATTAACTCTGTATTTATTGTTCCATTATATTCACCTGTTGGCTCTGGTGATGCATCTTTCGGCATATTTTCATATACCGGAATAACAAATTCAAAATTTTTAGTTTGTTGTGCTCCAGTTATTTGATAATTTTTCAACAATATGCTTGCTTCACTTTTAGCTGCTAATAAATTTGTCATATATTGATGCCAGTATAAACTTCCATTTTTATTATATACACAAAATTTTTGTAAATACAAAGTATTTTGACCTACATCTATGTAATCTTCACCGACAAAGTTTCCTCCACCATTTATAGAAGCCGCCATACTTGTCCAACCTTCTTTTTTAGCTCTAATTAATCCATTTGTTATTACATTTGCCCTTCCGCTTCCAGTTGCACCTATATTAAATAAATTATAATATCCTTCATATGTATTTCCATCTGTTCCTACATATTTTTTACCAGAACATAGTGGCGAAGTTCCATCTCTTCCTTGTTCTAGAATTACCCTTGTAATCAAATGATATACATTAAGTTTATTTTTTTGTGCTACATTTGTAAATGCTTCGATAGAACTTTCATCATTTTGTAAATATATAACCTTTTGCATTTGTAAAACTTTTCTTATTTCATTTTTACTAGTTCCTACTGTAGTATTTAATTTTTGAAATTGAAAAATATTAGTTGTATCTAAAGAATTACGTGGATCTATTACATATTCTACTGCTTCTTTAGATGCTCTGTACCAACCTGTATCATATAACTCAGTTCCATCTCTCCATTCTTCTGCTTGTGTTGTTTCAACTAAATTTCTTCCTGCTACTCCATATTCATTTTTTATTACAGTATTCCAATCTAACCCAGTATATAATAATTGTATATTAGGATATATTTTTTTTAATTCTTGTATTTTTTTCTTATATCCTGGATATTTACTTTCATCTATTCCATTTATATCTGTACTAAAATATGCTGTTTTTGCCTCTACTTTGTTTACTTCAAAACCTACTATTATAAATAATATTACTAACAAAATTGTTATAATTGTTATTTTCTTATTTTTCATTTGTTTTCCTCCCTCTTTGCTAGTATATACTATTAAAATTCTTTTTTCAACATTTTTCTATTAAGTTTTTACTGGTAAAATTTTTCAGCTTTATAATTACACTTACACTCGTAAAAAAAGAATATGCTGATTTCTTTTTATAAAATCTTTGCATATCCTTCTTTACTTTTTAGCTTATATCATCTATTTTTTCTTGTTGTTCTTCATTTGTCTTTGTTTTTTCAATTTCTTCGTTTGTTTCTTCTTCTTTGTTTTCAACTTCTATTGTTTTATTTTCTTGTTGCTCTTTTTCTTTACTTTCTTCTGATGATATATTTGTTTTTTCTTGTTCTTCTATTTTATTTGGTTTTATCGCCCTTTCTTCTTGTTTTATTGATAATGTTTGCACTGTATCTTTTACTATTTTTATATTATTTCCTTTTACTTGTACTATATTTCCGTTTTTACATCTTCCTATTTCTCCTTGTGGTGTTATTTTTGCTGTTTGTGTTTTATTTATTTCTGGTGCTATATTGTTTTTTCCTGTTAATTTTACGTTTATATAGTATTCTTTATTTGTGTCTAGATTTCCTATATATTTATCAAAATAATATTTTATTCCTCCTTCATACCCTACATACATTTTTGTTTCAAATTTTCCGTCTGTTGATTTTAGGTTTAACTCTGGTATTTTTCTTGGTGTTCTACATTCTCCTTTTACCCACTCTGCTACATATATATATCCACTTATATAATCTTGACCTGCTCCATTTTGGATTATTTGCATCTTATATAATTCTGTGTTTATATTTCCTTCATATGTATCTGCTTTTATTTTTATATTGTTTCCTTCTGTTACTACTTTGTCTCCATTTATCTTTCTTCCTATTTCTTCATCTTTTTTCATTCGTACTTCTTGCTTTTTGCTTTCTTCTGGTGCTATGTTTTTCTTTCCGCTAAGTTTGATTTCCATATAATATTCTTTATTTGTATCTAGGTTTCCTATGTATTTATCAAAATAATATTTTATTCCACCTTCATATCCTACATACATTTTTGTTTCATAACTTCCATCTCTTGCTTTTAATTTTATCTCTGGTATTTCTTTTGGTGTTTTACATTCTCCATTTACCCATTCTGCTACATATATGTATCCACTTATATAATCTTTATCTCCACTTTGTATTACTTTTATTTGGTTTATTTCTGTGTTTATTGTTCCTTCATATAAACTGCTATCTACAAATTTTATAATATTTTTATTAGTTATTACTTTTATATTGTCTGTAGTTGTTCCAACTTCACCATTTATTGACATCTTAGCAGTTTGTTTTTTACTATTTTCATCAGCCATATTATTTGGATTTGTTAAATCAACTTCTATATAATATTCCCTCGTTTTGTCTAGTTTTTCTATATTTACATCATAATAATATCCAATTCCGTTTTCATAATTTACATACATATTTTTTTGTATTTTACCATCAGTTGATTTTAATGTCATTTTTGGTGTTGTTGATGGTTTCTTACAATCATTTCCAACCCATTCTGCTATATAAATATTTCCACTTATATAATTATCTCCTTTAGCATTTTGGATTATTTTCATTTGATTTAACTCTGTATTTATTGTTCCTATATAATTTAATACAAAATTATCATTTTTAGCATTTACTGTTATTACATCAAATTTTCCTATTTCTTTATTTCCAATAGCTAATTTTTGTGTCTTGTTTTTAGAAATGTTATCTTCTGTAGTTAATGATATTTCTATATAATATTCTTTTGATGTATCTAAATATTGTATATTTTTATCAAAATAATATTTAGCATTTCCTTCATATCCTACATAAGTTTTTAAATTAACAGTCCCATCTGTTGATTTTAACCTTATTTCTGGCATTGACCTTGGATTTCTAGAAACTCCATTTACTATTTCTTCTATATTTACAAATCCTGCTATATAATTTTCTTGTTTACTATTTTGTACTAATTTTACTTCTTCAACATTTGTTTTTATATCTCCAGAATATTCCCCTTCTGAGAATACAATTTTATTATTTATTGCTTTTACTATTCTCTCTTTATAATCCTGCTTTAAAGTCTTATTTGGTAGTGATACTCTTTGAATTTTCTTTGATTCTGGTGCTATATTTTTACTTCCTGTTAATTCAGCTTCTATATAATATTCTTTATTTAAATCTAATTTATCTATATTTGTATCAAAATAATATCTTATCATATTTTGATAACTAACAAACATTTCTTTATTTACTGTTCCATCTGTTGATTTTAATGTTAATTTTGGTGTTGTTGATGGTTTTCTGCAATCATTTCCAACCCATTCTGCTATATCTATATATCCACCTATGTAACTATTTCCTGATTTATTTTGTATATAATCTAATGTATATATACCAGTATTTATTGTTCCATAATAGTTTCTTCTAAATAATTCTTTATTCTTTATAATTGCTTTAGCATCTGCTTCAGCCATTTTGGTTAACATACTATCATTTAAATAATTGGCTCTATCATATGGGTTGTTTATAAATGCGTGTTCTACTAAAACTGCAGGGATATCTTTGTGTATTGGCCAACTTATAATTCCATAATAATCAGCAATTGTCCCGTCGGAATATTTATCATCCTCACTGCCTATTCTTACTTTTGGTGTATTCGAATATGAACGTACTCCTACATTTCTTAAATTATTTAAAATATCATTTCCTAATATACTAGAATATTCATAATATCTTTTTTGTGCTCTACTATGTGTAACATAAACTTCTGCTCCTGAAAGTCTATTTGAACCTTCACTAGAATTTATATGAAAGCTTACTAATAAATCTGCATTATTATTTTGCGCATTTATTGTTCTTTGCTCTCTATTTAGGTTTTCACTTTCTTTTTTTGTAAGTACACCTGTTATTCCAGAAGTTCTATCTAAAATAGCTTTTACTCTTGTTGCTATTTTCCAAGTTAAATCACTTTCAATTAATCCTCCTGCACTTGCCCCTGGATCGCCTCCTCCATGGCCTGGGTCTAGTGCTACTACAACATCTGTATTAGCTGCATATACACTTGAACTTGTAATAATTGCTGCTAATCCAACTACTGATACTAAACATCCTTTTAATGATTTTTTTATCATATTGCACCCCTTTCAATTAATTAAAATATTTTTCAAATATATTTTACATTTTATAAATAAATTTGTCTATATATTTTTTATTTTTTTCAAATTTTTACTTTTTATAATTCCAGGTATTAACAATATATAATATAAAATTTTGTTTTCTATATCTTTTATATTCTTACTGCTGTATTGTTTTGTTAAATAACTAAACAATATATAATGTTTTATTGCATATAGCCTTTTACTTAATAACACTCCAGCCATATTTTTTTCTAAGATTTCTGCAAAATATTTATAATATCCATATGGATATCTTAGAAATTGTTTTACTATATTTTTTGTATAGCCTTTTTCTTGATATTCGCAAATCATTATTGGTAAATTAAAACATAACAATTTGTTTTCTTTATCCATTTCGTAATACATTCTAGCCTCTGTTACGAATTTTTCGCCATTTTCTAATTTGTGTTTATATTTTTTTCTTATGTTTGATATAAATAAAATCGCTCTTTCGCCTTGGTCATTTTCTTTAAAATGTAAATCAAACAATGTCGACCTTTTCTTAGTAAATACTTTTCCTAGATTAACTCCTTTTATATCAAATTTAAGGAAACATAATCCATAAATGTTTTTTTCTTGCTTTGATTCTTCTATTTTTTGTTTCATATATTTAAAAGCATTGTCTGCAAAATAGTCGTCTGAATCGCAATCTATCATATATTCACCAGTTACATGTTCTACTAAATTGTTTATTGCAACCATTTTTCCTTGATTGTCTTGTTCAAAGTATTTTATTTCTAGATTTGGTACATTTTTTTCTTGAAATTTTTGAACTATTTCTTTTGTTTTATCTGTTGAGCCATCATTCATTATTAACCATTCTATTTCTACTCCATATATAGAGTTTTTTTCTAAACTTTCATATAATCTTTCTAAAAGTTCACCTCTATTATATGTTGGTGTTAATACTGATATTTTCATTTTATTCCTCCAGTATTTTTTCTATTTCTTCTAATATATTTTGATTATCATATTTTTCAATTTTATTTTTAATAGCTTTTTTTCCAGTAATTATATCTTTTAATCCTAAATATATTGATTGTTCATTGTTTTCTAATATTAATGATTTACTATAATTTTCAACTGCTTCTCTTGCAGCTGTATTTGTTATTATTATTGGTTTATTTAATATTTTAGCTTCTTCTAATACCATTCCATAACCTTCAAATTCTGAAAGCAAACAAAAATAATCCGCATTCTTTATATATGGATATGGATTTTCCTTTTTACCTAATAAGAAAAACGTATCTTCCACATTATATTTTTTTATTAATTTTTGCAATTTTTCTTTTTCTGGTCCATCTCCTATTATGTAAAAATTTTGTTTTTTTCCACATTCTTTAATTAATCTACTATGTACTTTTATTATTCTATCTATTGCTTTTTGTGGTACTAATCTAGCTACTTCTACAAAATTAATTTTTTCTTTTTCTAATTCTTTTGCTTGTCCTTTTTCTGATTTTCTTTGAACTTCAGCTGAATCTATATAATTATATATTACATGTTTATCTTTTTTACTCATTTCTGTATCATTATAAGTTTTTTCAAAACTTTTTAAATTGTCTTTGCTTACAAAAATCAGTTTTTCGTATTTTTCATATATCTTTTGGTCTATTGTCTTTTTAATTTTTGCTTTTATACCATTACCAAATACTTTGGCTATATCATTATGTATCCACACAATTTTTTTCGTGTCCGGTTTTTTTACACTAAATAATCTTGTTATTGGGCCTTCTAAAAAAGCAATTTCTACATCATAATTTTCTTTTATATATTTTTTATAAATTTGATTCTTAAATAATAATACTCTTAATGGCGCTATATATTTTCTTTCAAATTTTGGTAAATTTTTATATTGCTCTTTATATAAACTTTTTAACTTAACTTGTTGATTTAATTGCTTTTCTAATTCTCCTTTAGCATATATTGTAAATATTGTTATTTCATATTTGTCACATAAATTATTTGCAATATCTACTAATACTCGTTCTGCTCCTCCTAGTGTTAATCCTGTTATTCCAAATAAAATTTTTTTCATATTTGTTCTCTCTTCTATTTTTTTATTATATACATTATTGTTGTATATAGCTTATATGTAAATTTATTTAATGTCTTCATATATAAATTATATATTTTGTATTTTCTGCTAAGTCCATTACCTTTTTTTAAAATCTCATTCTGTTTCCAATTTGGAAATTCCTTGTTTACTTTTTCCCAAGTAAATTCTAGCATTTTTTCTTGAATTTCTTCATCTTGTATTTTTACCATTCTAAGTAGTGAACTGCAAAATGCATATCTTGCATATAAATATTCTAATTGTGTTTTATATTTTTCATAAAAGTCATTTTCTTTATAATATTTAATTACATTATCTAAAACATCAAAGATCTCTTTTGTTCTTTCGTTTTGTGAATTGGATATTGATCCTTCTCGTTGAATATAATGTATACAAGGCTTTTTTAAAAACGATATTTTATTTAAATGTGGTACTAATTTGTATGTAAATTCTACATCTTCATATCTGTATCCTTTTGGAAATAGAATTTTTGTTTCTTCTAATATTTCTCTTTTTATTAGTTTATTCCAAGCTACAACTCTTATTTTAGTTAGTGCCTCTGCTGTTCCTTCATATTTTTCCCCTACATCTGTTTTTACTTTATCTGGATAATTCCAAAAAAAGTCACATTCCACCATGTCACTTTTTTCTTTTTGTGCTATATCATACATTAATTGATACATATCTTTTTCTACATAATCATCTGAATCTAAAAATGCAATATATTCACCTTTTGCATATGGTATAGCAAAATTTCTTGCATCAGACAAGCCACCATTTTCTTTTTCTAAATATACTATTTTTTCTGGATATTGTTTTAAAAATTTTTTTACAATATCTATACTTCTATCTTTTGAGCCATCATTTACAAGTATTATTTCAATATCTTTTAATGTTTGATTTACCAATGTTTCTAAACATTTTTCTATATATCCTTCTACATTGTAAAAAGGCACTATTACACTTACTTTTGGCATATCCTTTACCTCATTTTTAAATATAATTTAACATCTATTGCTAATAAAATTCTTTTTATTAATTGCTTAATATTATTAGCTTTTATGTTTTTATACATTTTTCGTTTTTTTATTTCTTTTATATATTCTTTTTGTTCTTGCTCATTTAATGTTTGCGTTTTTAATATTACTGAATTTGTATAATATCTTTTTACAAATTCTTTTGTTTCTTTTTGTATATTGTATTTTTCAATATTTTCTATCATATAGTCATAATGTGCAATCATATCTTTTGCACGTAATTTATTTTTATTATAATCATTATCTCTAGTTAAACTATTATCTGTTTGTAAATAGTTATATCCATAACAATTTGTTGATACAAATGTTTTAGCATTTATTATTACTAATGATGTTAATCCAAAATCTTCGTGATATCTTAGTCTATATTGAAAATTATTTTCTACAAAATATTCTCTTCTATACAGGTAAATACAAGCAGGATCCATAAATTTATCTGATATACATAATATTTTATACGCTTCTTCTCCTGAACATTTATTAAATACTGGTCCACTTACTAATTCCATAATTTCTTTTTTAGTGTTTACAAGTTTTAGTTTAAATTTAATTACATCTATTTTTTCATCCATATATACTTTTAGATCTTCATATGTATTATTATCTAAATAATCGTCAGGGTCAATAAAAGATATGTAATCACCTTCTGCATATTTAACACCATAGTTTCTAGCTGATGCTAATCCACCATTTTCTTTTTTGAAATATTTTATTGTTAAATCTGGATTGTTTTTTTGATACTCTTTTATCATTTTTTCAGAATTGTCAGTTGCTCCATCATTTACAACAATTATTTCAAAATCTTTCATTGTTTGTGCTTTAATACTATCTAAACAATGTTTAATGTATTTTTCTACATTATAAACTGGTATAATTATGCTTAATTTTGGTGATTTCATATCTTTTCTCCACTTTTTAATATTCTTCAGATAATCTTACTATTATTTTATTATCTACTAATTTTATTGCTTCCTCATTTGGCCACTCTTTAATGTTATTTTCTTCTACATATTTTTTAGCTTCTTCAAATTCTGCTGCAGTTGGTTGTTCTAATTTATAACCTAATATATTTAAAAATGTTATTCCTCTTGAGTTTACTCCATAAATATATTCATAATCAAATGCAAAAAATGATGAACCTATTACTTCACTTTTCAAATACACATTTTTCAACTGCTTTTGGTGTCTACCTACAAATATTATTTTATAATCTTCTTTAGGATTATACCAATCTTTTGATTCAATTTTACTCATTAAATCATATGCAAATGCCTCGTCACTTCTATATTGAACATCTACAGTATTGAATAAATTTGCTGTATTGTAAGATTGTGTATATGCTAAAATACAAACTAATACAATAAAGGCATTTTTTAACCATCTTAATTTATCTATTTTTGATAAATATATAACAGTATACATTATTACTATTGCTGCTACGAATGGATAGTTAAATTGTGTTCTTTTCAATTGATCTACACCTGTTATAATCATAATATAAAATGGTGCAGATAATAATCCAATTATAGAAATAATAACACCAATTTTTAATTTTTTCTTTTTGCATAAATATATTATAAAAATTGCTGATATCAAAATGCTTATTACATATCCAATATTATAAAATATTCCTTCACATTTTATTACTGCTTTTACACATACATATATGTTCTTTAAACATTGTGTAACACTATCTGTTAACCAAGCCATTTGTAAGTAAGATGTTGAACTTCCTTTTGCAAGCACTTTTCCTATTACAAAATATACTAATGCTGCTGCTAAAAATATTCCTATTTGTTTTCCAAGATATTTCCAATTATTATCGTTGTCTTTTAAAACTTTTAATAAATAACATACTACTACAGTTACTATATATAGTAATATTACTGATTGATATACTCCGAAAGAAAGAATTAATAGAGCTATTGATATTACATAATACAATATTTTTTGTATCTTATTTTCTACTTTGCTTGCTTTATCTATTATTAGTAATATTATTGGGATTAAAAACACAGTAAAAGCTACACTAATATTTTGTAATATAAAATTATATTGTTCTGCAAATATAGGATTTGTTACAAATAATATAGGAAATATAAATTGATATTTTAGAAATTTTTCTTTATATTCCTCTTTTGTATATGTGTAAAACAAATAATTAAAACCTATACTATATGCTATAATTAAAATTACTGTTAAAAAATTAGAAGCAAATATTGGTAAAGAGCCCATTTGGAATATTTTATTTAGTAATACTAATCCCCATCTATTTAATGTTATCCACCAATTCCATCTTCCAGCCGCTCCTATTTCTCCAATATATAATTCTGTATCAATTGAAAAACTTTGACTTATTATTCTTTCGCCAAATGCAAATAATATTACACCTATAATAATTATTATAGAATATTTTGATTTTTTCAAATATTTCATAAAATCATTTTCTTTGTCCACTTTAATTTTCTCCCTTTATTTTTTCTCTTAATTTCCACCATTTTGAATTTTTTATGGCTTCTAATTCTCTTTTGTAGTTATCTATTTCTTTCACAGCTTGTTCAAATTCTTTTTTAAAATAATCCCTTGAATATTCAGCTTCTTGTTTTTCTTTTCCTATTTCTTCGATTCTTTGATTCTTTTCAATCTCTATTTCCTTAATATTTATTTCAGCTTTTGCCAACTTTTCTTTTTTCTTTGTATACCTTTCATATGATTCTAATGTAGCACTTTTTAACCAATTTGATTTTTCTATTACATATTTTTTATAATCTTTTATCGAAATATCATTTTCATATTTTCCATCTTCTTGTTCAGACTGTTTTACAAATTCTTCACATCTTTTTATAAGATTGTTTCTTAATTCTTTCCAACCATCATCATGTTTTGGAATATTATTATAATCATATTTTACTTTTCCTGAAATAAAATCCTCTTCACTGCACGATTCAATATATTTGGTATAATCCCCAAATCTATCATTTCTATAATCTTCGTTAAGTAATATTGTAGGCGTTCCTAATGCTAAACAAGGTAAGGCACAATGTAGCCTATATGATACAACGGCCTTAGCTCCTTGATATACTTTTAGTAATTTTTCTACATTTTTCATTCTTTCATCCCAAGGTAATTTATAATAATCCTCTGGAACTATATGTGTTATTTCTTTTACTTCCATATCTGTTGTTTTTCTTATTTGATCTACAACTTCTTTGCTTACGTCTACTGCACATATATAATTGCCTTTTTCTATATTGTCAAATGGTTGTAATGTTAATGTCATACATCCTGTATATTCTGTTTTTACTCCTTTTTCACTTAAAAGTTTCAGTGTATGACTGTCTCTGCATCCTATTGGTTCTATACTTTTCAAATATTCTAAACCATATCCTTGCAAATGATATGCTCTATCTGTTGTGTCCCAAAACCAATCTTTATATGTAAAATGCATTGATATTGGCAAAGGCTTTATATATGGTGATGGCGGCCAATTTAATGTATATTGTAAAAACCACCCATTTGTAATTACAGCAACTTTTTCTTCAGTGCTTGGAATAAATTCGTCTATGTGATTTCTATCCACATAATAGTCTACTTTTGGCAAAAATCTTTTAGTTACATAGGCTTGTATATCATCTCCTATATTCCTCGTATCCTGCTCAACCATTAATCCGAATTTCATATTTTCCTCCCTTTTATAATTCAATAAATTCTTCTACCAACTCTTCACATTTTTTATCAAAATCTTTTTTCCACTGTCTGTATAATTCCATTACTTCTTCTCTATTTTTTAGAACATTTTCAATTCTTTCTTTTATATATTCTGCATCGTCTTCACTTTCGAGAATTACATATTCTCCTAGTTTAGTCCCAACAAAATAGTCATTGTTATTTCCTAATAAGCAAGGAACTCCCATTTCAAAACTTTCTAGTGGAAACATTGGTGCATTTTCTGTAAATGTTGGATATATATTTACACTATTTTTTTGTATTCTTTTCATTAATTCTTCATTTGGAATATAGTCATTTATACTTGTTGTTTCTAAGTTTAAAATCTCTGTAAATTTCTTAGCTCCTTCATTTATTGGAACTACATCTGCAATTGAGTTTTCAACTAATTTGATTGCACTTAAAGATGTATATATATTTTTTAATTCTCTTGAATCCGCATTATAAATACCTATCTTATTCTTTTCATTACTATAATTAGCTGTTTTTCCTGCATTCTCTTTATGTACATTATTTTGTAAATAATATGATTTAAATCCACATTTTTTATAAAATTCATACATTGTACTTCTTACAAACGCAAAGCTATTTATCTTATTTTCGTTATATAGATTCATTACTTCTTTATTTAAATTCCAAGTAAAGTCTGAAAAGTATTCATAACAATTTCCATGCCAAATAACTTTTATTATTGTGTTTGGCGCAATTTCTTTTATTTTTTTTATTAAATCTATCCAACCATCACATATTTGGCTACAAATAACTGATTTTATATTATTTTCTTTTATTTCTTTAGATAATTTTTCTATATCATTTTTTTGATATATATGTTCTAATGGTACATTATTTTTAAATAATCCTAATGTTGATGCTGCAACACCTAACCAAGTTGGGTTATAAAATACTATATAATCTCTTCCTTCAAATTCTTTGATTTTTTCTACAGCAGATATTGCTCTTTGGTGATATTTTTCTCTTTCTGCTTTTACTTCTTTGTTATGTGTCATTTTATATTTTAAAGTACTTAAAAAATGATATACTTTTTTTATTGCTTTATAAATAATTCCATCATTTTTTAAAAATCTTTTTAAAAAGTTTTTTATTTTTTGCAAGGTTATCTTCCTTTCCTATTTTTCTAAAAATGCTTCTATATTCTTTTTAGATTTTTCGTTATATTCTTTTTTCCAATTTTTATATAATTCTAAGATTTTTTCTTTGTTATCTAGTATTTTTTCTACCATCTTAGAATTTATAATTGCATTATCTTCTGCTGATGTAACTACATATTTTTCTAATTCCTCCCCATTAAATAAATCGGAATTATTTCCTATTAAAACAGGAACTCCTACTTCCATTCCTAGCCAAAATACTGGGTGCATATATTCTGTAAAAGATGTAGAAACTATAGCATCATTTTTCAAAATTGATTTTATTATATTTTCTGCTTTTATTTCTTCTAGCTTTTCTGGAGTATTTTGTATTCCCATTGTAGTTAAAAATTCTTCCATTCTTGGGTCTAAATTATAATAATTCAAATTACAATTCTCTAAAAATTTTGCTACACATAGTTGATTAAAAATATTCTTGTCCCATGTATAATTTAGTGGATATATCCCTAAATTTAATTTTTCATTTTTAGCTTGTGAATTAACTTGTTTTTCTTCTAAAATATAATTTTCCATTAAATATGAACAATTATAACCTAAATTTTTATATGTTTCATATTGTCCTTTTCTTAAAAATGCAATATCTGTAACAATTCCTTTTTTAGACAATTCTAATAATTCAAAGAAATTGTTTCTTTCATATTCATAATATAATAGACTATCTTGTGTTGTACAAATTACTTTTATTTCTATATCAGGATATTTTTCTTTTACATCTGCTATCATTTTTTCCCAGCCTATTTCAAGCCCTGCAAATATAATTTGTTTAACACTTTTTTCTATTTCTTCATTTATAACTTTCATATTATTATTATAATCAAAGTCTGTCCAACCTAAATTTATTTTTTTATTATTTTTAAACATATTTGTTAAACAAATATTGTCTTCAGGCTTTTTATCTGAGTACAATAAAATGTATTTTTTCATATTTTATTTCCTTCCTAATAGTTTTCTTGCTGCTCCTTTTGCTGATGTTAATAAATTCATATATTCTATATCATTATATATAATAAATGCCTCTTTCCAAGCTTCTTTTCTTAATATGTTTCTGCATTTTATAACATTTAATTTATCTTTAGCTGATAATTTATCATCTTTTTCTACATATTCAGCTGTTCCAAATGTATCGTTAAATACCATACTATAATATGCATCTACAAGTTCTTTACTTGGTTTTGTTTTTATTTTTCTTATTAAGTCATATACAAATTTTTTTGTTTCATTTGCCTCATATGGGTGATATTTCATATAATCATTTATTATTTCTGCTCCTGCAAACATCCCTTCTTGTAATGGTTTTATATATTTTTTAACAATATCTGTTTCTTCTGTTTTTGCTTTTCTTATAGCCTCACCTTGCTTGTATTCTATAACACTTCCTGTTCCTGGGTTATATATCCATTCTAACAAAGTTATTATGCAAGCTACTTCATTATCTCTTATTTTTCTATCATCTATAAAACTGATTTTATAAGAATTATTAGGTTGTAAATTGTAGAAATCATATAATGTTAAATAATATCCTCCAACCATTTTGTTTGTAAATATATGTGCTAAATTATCTTGTATTGTTCCCCTCCAGCCTATATCTACTGTAAACATTGGCTTGTCATCATTAACAATATTTTTCTTTTCTTTAAAATATTGTAATAACTCTTCTCTTTTTCTGTCTAATTCAACTTGAATTTTGCTTGTAAAGTCTTTGTCATTACATAGATTTTGTATTCTTAAATCAAACCAAGGTTCAACTATATTTTCTTCTATATTAATATCATATTTTCCCATAAACTCTTTATATGGTGTTATGTCTATTGCTAATGTTTTAAATAATGCTTTAACACTTTGAACTCTATATTGTGACCATAATCTTAATAATTCTGGTATTGAAAATTCTTTTAAAGATGCAGAAAATGTACCCATTCTACTAACTTCTATAGTGTCACAATCAGGTAATTCAACTCCAAAAGGATTATTTCTTTTTATTAGTTCATGAATTTTTATAAAAGTTTCTCCTTCTCTTGTTTGATAATATACTTTATCTATATTATTTTTTATTGCATATTCTACAATGCTATATCCAAAGAAGTATAGTAATGGTGCTAAGTCAACTCCACTATTAAATAATCTATTTTTTTCTGTTGATACATCTTTTTTTATTGAGTCTAAATCGATTTCTAATTTTCTACCTTTTTCTGGCACAAAATTAAAATCTGTTTTTGTTGTTTTTATTGTTTCTATCCCTAAATTATTTGCAACTTCTATGTCTGAATATTGGTTATCTCCAACATGTATATGATCTTCTGGTTTTATATTTAATTCTTCTTCAGCCTTTTTATATAAGTTTCCTGACCTTTTGTTTAGTAAATAATCTGCTGAACTATAAATTTTTTCAATTTTTACAGGAACTTTTACATAATCTAATAATTCTTTTAAATTATCTGCACTCATATAAAAATCTGATATACAATACATTTTTAAATCTTTATATTTTTCGAATATAGGTAATATTTCTGGATTTATAAATATATTTCTTTTTTCTTGTTCTAATTCAACTCTTAATAATTCTTCTGAAATGTCAATATTTGAATCTATTAATATTTCTTTTTGTAAATTTTTAAATACATCTAAAATTTTGCATTCATCATCAAAGCCATTTTCTTTATTTGCCTTGCACATATCTGCTTCTATTTGATCTCTTAATTTTAATATTTCATAAATATCTTTATATTTTTCTTTTAAATTTTGTTCATGTTTTAGCATTAAATAATTTGCTGTGTATAATTTTATTTCTTCTGGGTGGCATTTTCTTTTTAAAATTGTATCCCAAATATCAAAGCTTATAATTTTCGCCATACTATAACATCCTTTCTTGCTTTTTTCTTTCTGCATTTTATCATTTATTTTGTTTATAATCAAGGTTTATTAGCATTATTTCTGGATTTTTAGATATTAAAATATAATATCTATATTTTAGTGGTTTTTACATTTTTTTGTTCATAAAAAAAGACGATATTTCATCAATATCGCCTTTTTTGTTATTAACTATTCGCTTACTGGGTAAACACTAACTTGTTTTTTGTCTCTACCTTTTCTTTCAAATTTAACGTTTCCGTCTACTAAAGCATATAATGTGTCGTCACTACCTTTTCCAACGTTTATTCCTGGATGTACTTTAGTTCCTCTTTGTCTTACTAAAATATTTCCTGCTAAAACAAATTGTCCGTCTGCTCTTTTTACTCCTAATCTCTTTGATTCAGACTCTCTACCGTTGTGGCTACTACCTTGACCTTTTTTATGAGCCATTATATCTCACTCCTTTCGGTTTTTGTTTTTATATCCGATTAATTAAAATCTAAATTATTATGAAGCTTACCTATATTATGCTTCTACTTTTTTTGTTGTTTTTTTAGCTGCTGCTGTTGTTTCTTTCTTTTCAGCTGTTGCTTTTTTAGCTGCTGTTTTTATTGATGTAATTTCAACTTTTGTATATGGTTGTCTATGACCATATCTTCTTCTGTAGTTAGCTTTTGCTTTCATTTTGAAAACTATAATTTTTTTAGCTTTTCCGTGTGCTACTACTTTACCTTCAACTTTTACACCTTTAACATAAGGATTTCCAACTTGTACTTTTCCGTCTTCAGATACTAACATTACTTTATCAAAAGTAATTTTTTTGCCTTCCTCTGCATCTAATTTTTCAAAAAATACAACATCTCCTTCTGTTACTTTGTATTGTTTTCCACAGCTTTCGATTATTGCGTACATTTAAAATGCACCTCCCTTATTTGTATACTCGCTAATCCTTAAATTCAGGTAATTAACTATTGTTAATTTTTAGGTACCTTGACTAAGCGGATTACAGTTATCAATTTTACCATATATATCATAGTTTGTCAATCATTTTTCTCAATTTATTTAGTGCTATTTTCCTGCTACTTACCACATTTTTTTCTTTATCTGTCAATTCTGCTAAAGTCTTTCCATTATCTAATTCAAATATTGAATCAAATCCAAAGCCATTTTCTCCTCTTGGTTTTTCTGTTATTTTTCCTTCTATTTCACCAGTTGTTGTAATCACTCCTTTTTCATCTACATATGAAATGACACATTCTACTTTTGCACTTCTATCTTCTGCTTTTATACTATTTAATTTATTAATCATTGCATTATTTCTTTCTTCTTGTGTTGCATATTCTCCTAAAAATCTAGCAGTATATACTCCAGGCCATCCATCTAATTTATTTATACATATACCACTATCATCTGATATACATGGTATTTTTGTTATTTCAAAAATTTCTTTTGCTTTTTTTATTGAATTTTCTTCAAAAGTTTTTCCATCTTCTTCAACTTCTATTTCGCAATTTATGTCTTTTAAACTTAAAATTTCAAAATCTTTTAATATCTCTTTGATTTCTTTTAATTTTCCAACATTATTTGTTGCTGCTAATATTTTTTTCATTTTCATTTCCTTTTCTTATTTTTTTATTGTTTATTTTTTAGTTATATGATAATATTTATTTTATTACAATATATTATTGTAGTCAATACCTAGTATTTTTACGAGAGGAGTTTATATACATGGAAGATAGATATAAAGATATAAATAAGGCTAATTTAGCAGGAATTTTAGGTAATGTTTTTTTACTTATTATAAAATTTATTGTTCGGTTTTTCAAGTAAAAGTCAAGCAATGATTTCTGATGCTGCTAACAGTGCAGGTGATATATTTTCATCTTTTATGAGTACTATTGGTAGTAAAATCGCTAGTATTCCAAATGATGAAACACATAATTTTGGTCACGGTAAAGCCGAATATATTTTTTCATTATTTATAAGTCTTTCTATGATTATAGTTTCGGCAAAATTAATATATGACTCTATTATTTCATTATTTAATCCTAGTAGCGTTGAATATCCTTTTTGGTTAATTTTAGTTTGTATCATAACTATTATTACAAAACTAACCTTATTTATATATACTAAAATTATTGGAAAGAAAACTCAAAGTATATTAATTGATTCTTTACAAAAAGATCATAGAAATGACACTATTGTTACTACATGTACATTATTGTCTGTAATTTCTAATCTATTTGGAGTATATTGGCTTGATGGAGCAGTTGGAGTTGGAATATCTATTGTTATTGCTATTTCTGGAATAAAAATATTTATTGAAAGTTACAATATTTTAATGGATAAATCTATTGATGAAAAAACTAAATCCGAAATTGTTGAGATAACTAAGAAATATAAAAATATAAAAAAAATTAATCATCTTACTTCAACACCAGTTGGATATAAATACTTGATTTCTATTTCAATTTTTGTTGATGGTAATATGTCTACTTTTGATAGTCATAAAATAGCTGATAGCCTTGAAAAAGATTTAAATAGTCTGGATAATGTCTATTTATCTATAATACATGTTAATCCATTATAATTTGTTATAAAAATGAAGAGTGGTTTTTAATTTCCACTCTTCATTAAATTTCGCAAAAAATTACATAAAATATAATTTCTTTCTATTGTAATTTCTGCTTTTTTTCTTCCAAAGGATATTGTAGAAAAGTATACTTCTATATTGTTATCCTTTTTGCTACCAATAGATAAGTATTCAATAAATTGTATATTGAAGACAAGATACTCTAATTCTCTTTGCATTTGTTTTTGCTCTTTTTCGTTTTCATTTTGTCTTTTAAATTCAATATTTTCAAGTTCTTCTTTTAAATTAATTCTCGAAAATTTCCGCAAATTAGAATTTAAATATATTTTTATTTCTCCTTCTACTTTTTTATTTACCTTTATCATTTGGTACTCCTCCTTTTATTTTCTATATATCTAGAAAATTTTACTAGTGACAATACTAGTATTTTAGCACCTTTTAGTTGTATTTTCAATATATATTCTAAAATTTCCTATTTTCTCTGTTTTTAACTAATTTTGTTGTATTTTTTCTTCTATTTTCTCCTTAAATTCTTGTTCTGTCCAAGTATTTTTAGATGGTACCCTTAATAGTGGTATTTCCATATATTCTAGAATTTTTTCTTTCTTGGCATCTCTTATCTTTTGTTTTTCTTTTTTATGATCTCCTCCATCTACTTCAATAGCTACAATAGGTTTGTTAATACTTGTAGTATATATTGCAAAATCCAAATGTGAATTTCTTAGTATAAATTCTCTTAAATCCGGATTTTCTTTCAAAAATTTCTTATCTGTTACAAATTCAGCTAATGGTAATTTATATGTAAATTTATATCTGTTATCATTTTCTACATACTGCTTTATTAATTTATAAGCTTTTTCTTCATATGGATTATCTATACCTTTTATAGTCGGCTTATATGTTGGTATTTGTTTATATAAATCATCAAATATACAAACTGTTTTATCTGGTATTTGTTCTCCATAAATTTCAATATATTCTATTAAATTTTTCATATTCGCATCATATTTTTTAAAGAATTTAGTATCTGCTGCTAAAACAAATTTGTCTTTAGCCCTTGATACAGCTACATTTATCAATTCTTTTTCAAACAAATTATAAGGCCCTTTCAAATGATTAATACATTCTTTTGTTTCATTTAATGTTGCTGATAAATATACTTCTTTTTCTCCTTTACCTTGAAAAGTATGTATTGTTCCACACCTATTCTTATCATATTTTTCTTTTAATATTTCAGATTGACCTTTAAATGGTGTAATTATAAATTTTCCACTTATATCATTTTTAATAAGTTCATCTATGCATTTTATTTCTCTATAATTATGGTAGCCTCCATTTGGATCTTTTTCCACATATTTTCCTTTGTTCTGGTCAACTAAAACCATTGCATTTTTTCTAGCATCTTTATATATTTTTAACTGATTATCATAGAAAAATTTATTACAATAATTAATTATATTATAGTCACATCTATAATGTTCTACTAGTGTCTTTTCTGGTGGATTTATTATCTTTTTTATACTTGATAAAAAGTTTTCTTCTGTATAATCATATTCTTTTTTCACATTAATTTCCACTTTACTTTTGTCTAAATCTGTTATTGCACTTAATTGTTTTTCATCGCCAACTATTATTATACTCTTAGCAATATATAACAAAGGTAATGCTGATAAAATGTCACATTGTGATGATTCATCTATTATAATATAATCTATTTTATCTCCATTTTTAAAATATGACCAATAGTTTGATATTACTGAATCCACTGTTGTTAAAACTATTGGATACAAATCTATAAGTATCTCCTTTATTGAGCTTAATATTGGTGTTGGATTTTTTTCATCAGCTTTTATATCTTTTAATGTTTGTATTTGTTCTAAAATTCCATCTATTTCGTTTATGTCTATTTGTTTTTTAATTATCTGCTTTAATATTTTCTTTGAGATTGGAATATATTCTTCTGTATATAATTTATGAATTTTCTTTTTTAATCCTTCGAAATCTTCAGACTTAAGTTCCTTTTCATTTTCAGCAATCAAACTTTTTATATAATATTCTTCTAACATTAAATGCATTAATACACCATTTTCTTTTAAGAATTCTGGTTTTTTTCTTAATATTACAATTGATATAATAAAATTCCACAATGTGTTTTCTTCTTTTTCGTCTAATTCCAATAATATTCTAGCTAATTTATTTAGCTTATTTTTTAGTTTTGAAGAACTCATATATTTATATCTTGCTTTTAGTATATTTGTATATTCATTTGTGTTGTATGCATCACTCCTTTTTTCAATATGTCTTAACTGATTTTTATATTCTTGTAAAGTATTTCTGTTTTCTATCAATTTATTTAACTTTTCTTCTTTTTGATTTATTTCTTCAATAATTTGTTTTAATTTTTCTATATATTTATCATATTCTATATCCTCAATTTTTAAAATTTCTTGTTTCAATTCTATTAATTGTTTTTCTATATTTGGTTCTAGTTCATTTTTCATTATATCTGAATTTCCGCATTCTTATAAAACTTTTTGGAATTTCCATTTTTTCTAATTCTTCTGCAACATTTTCAATAGCTGAATTATTCTTTGATACAACTAAAACATTCTTATTTTGATATATTAAATTTGCCAATATATTTAGTATTGTTGTCGTTTTTCCAGTTCCTGGTGGTCCTTGAATTATAGACATTTTATTATTTATCGCATTTTTTAATGCTTCTTTTTGTGATAAATTTGCTTGTTCTATCAATAACTTTTCATTTTCTATTTCAGTTGCACTTTGTTGTTTTTTCTTGATTTTTTTCTCTGAAAAATAATAAAACAACAAATTTTCTTTATCTTTATATAGATTTTCAAAAATATGAGGATACATATTTTTCTTATTTTTTAAATTCAAATATCCTTTTGTTCCAATTTGCTCTTTTGAAAACAAAATATCAATTATTTCTAAATAATATTTTTCAAAATTTTCTATTTTTTCTTTTAAATTTAGCGCTCCATAATGTTTTTCTAACAACGTATATATATACTTTCTTTCTTCTTGCTTATCTGCTAATTGTATATCTAATATATTTTCTACTCTTATCTTTCCATCGTTATTATTTTTTTCGTATTTATATTTCAGAAGCTCTCTTTCATTATTATATTCAACTTCTTTTATATTATATTTTTTATTGTTTTGTGTTTCTATTGTTAAATTTGCATTGTTCTTTATCGCATACATTATATATCTTAATTTTTCTTCTTTTTTCATAATTTGTCCTCATATAACTAATTTTATTAGCCTTATTCATTTATTTTATGTATTATATAAATTGTGTTTTATTACTTACTTGCATTTTACTATTTCATTTATTTGTTCTATTGTTATTGGACCTTCTCTTAATATTTTTATTTCATCAACACTACAATCTATAATTGTACTTCCCTTTGAGAATATTACATTTCCTTCCATCATTCCATCTAATTTTGGACACATTTTTTCTATTTCGTCTAAGCTAGTACAAGTAGGTTCACCACTTTGATTAGCACTTGTCATAAATATTGGACTTTCTAATTCTAGAATTAATTTTTTTATTGTTTCTGATGTTGCCATTCTAATCGCAATTGTATCTTTTCCATTGGTTACATATTCTGGTAAATCCTTGTTTTTCTTTAATACTAATGTAATTGGTCCAGGCATAAATAATCTAATTAATTTTTGAGCTACATCATTTACAATAGCTATATTTTTTATCTGCTCTTCGTTTGCACACATTACAGGAAATGACTTTTTTATTGGACGATTTTTTACAGTTATTAATTTATCATGTGCTGTCTCTGAATTTATTCTAGCACATATACCAAAAACAGTATCAGTTGGTACACTAATTACACCCTCATTTTTTAATATTTTGACTAGATCTTCAATTTCATTCTTTTTGTATCTTTTTATCATCTTATTTCCTCTTTTCCATAATTCATTATAATCTATAACATAAAATAATGCAATATTGATACAATTCATGAACTTTTTGATGATTTATTTATTTCACTTGTTGATTGTGAATACAATGGAGTTTTAAATGAAAAATACTTTTAATAATCACTTTATGTAGTTCAATATATGTCATATTTTCAATTTATACACCATCCTTTCATTTGGATGATTTTCATATTGTTTTTAGACGACAAAAAAATCAACCAGATTTTTTCTGATTGATTTTTGTATCTATCTGTTTTATAAGTTCGAACAGA
>OCHJ01000438.1_pt1 | contig 53437 bp, 45 predicted proteins | sample 1538381 | NCBI WGS metagenome assembly OCHJ01 (sample SAMN04571688, study PRJEB22368) | human gut metagenome | biome: human gut; material: stool | host: Homo sapiens | place: Luxembourg | collected 2012-06-29 | reverse complement strand
TAACACGGCAAAATCCGCTTTCGGCGGATTTTATGTCTGAGGTTATTATAACATAAAAAATGTCGGTGTCAACCGACACGGCGGTACGCCGCCTTTTGCCTTTTTGGCAAAAGTTTTTATGTTAAAATGTTCTCAGACCTGCGGTGCGCCGCAAGCCGTGTATAACACGGCAAAATCCGCTTTCGGCGGATTTTATGTCTGAGGTTATTATAACATATGTGTCAATAGCTGATAAAACAGCCTCTGCAAAAAAGCAGAGGCTTCAGCTTGTAGAAAAATTATGTTTTTGCAAAAAAAGTGCTTGTCCTCTATCCCTATAAGAACGCTTTGTGGGCTTTGCGTCCTGCAAAGCCTTTGGGCGTTCTATCTCGGCATCCTTGCCGAAACCCCAAACCCCTTTCCCTGGGAAAGGGGCTATATTACTGGGGCTACCGCCCCTAGCCCCTGCGACCCCATTTTTATATAATCAAGAGGTTTATCTACAGTCTGTAGCCTCTGCAAAAAAGCAGAGGCTTACATAAATCAGTTATTATCGGACAAAGTGATGCTGTCTGCGCTGTTTCCTTCGGTTTCAAAAATAACTATTTCATTTTTACCTTTTTTCAGAAGCGGAGCCGGAATATACAGCTTTTTCTGAGGGCCTATATTCCAGAATCTGCCGAGATTGAATCCGTTAATAAACGCAACACCCTTTCCGAAGCCATCGGTATCCAGAAATGTATCAGCGATTTCACTTATTTCAAATTCAAATTTATAGAATGCCGGTACACCGTCATTGTAACCACGGTTATAGTCTATTCTGCCAAGCTGATTTTCATCAAGTGAAAGTGTGAACATTTCAAATCCATACTGCCTATGATCGTTAATTCTTACTCCGCCGAGAACGCCCTTGTGCTGGCACTCAAGTCCTGTACCAAAGTTAACTCTGCCGATGTTCTCAACAAGTAGATCTGTTGTTCCGCCTGCGGATTTTTCAGCAAGCTCAAACTGTTCGTCTATCGTTTCGGCAAAAGCCGTAAACGCATACTTGCCGTTTCTGAAGCCTTGTACTCTGTCTGCGGCATTTTCGCATCTCACAGTGCTGACTGTTTCATTTTCCCCGATATGTAATCTGTAAAGAACATAACCGTAATAGCAGTCCAGTTCCTCAAAGCTCAGCGGGTATACCGACTTTACCGGGTCTGAGATACTGTCAAGTGTGCTGAAAAGATCGGTTTTGGCTGTGCATCGGATTTTTCCGTATTCCAGACGTCTTATTTGTGTTGTAAGCGGGACTTCATTTATATCGGTATAACGAGAAATCACCTCTTTGCACTTTTCGTATTTTTCGGTTATTCGACCATCTTCTGTCAAGGGCGCATCATAATCATACGATGTCACTATGCCTGTCTTTTTCTCATTGTTCTTTCCGGACATAAACCCGAAATTTGTTCCGCCCTCGAACATATAGAAATTCATACTGCCATTTTTGAGCAGAATATCAAGTTCTTGAGCTGCCTTTTCAGGTGCTGTGATATTGTGTTCTTCGCCCCAGACGTCAAACCAGCCGTTCCAGAATTCCATACACATGAGCGGCTTATCTTCTCCGATAAAACGCCGCATTTCACCAAACTGCCATTCAGCTGAAGAGCCGAAATTGCCGGTCGGCAATGCACCGTCAACCATACCTGATTTGAAAACAAATTCACTCCACGGCCCATCAGATGTCACAAACGGTACAGTTATGCCATACTTACGCATAGTATCTCTCAGAAACTCAAGATATGATGTGTCATTTCCGTAATAGCCATACTCATTTTCAATCTGCATCATAATTATATTGCCGCCATTATCAATCTGATAAGGTGCAAGCTTGGGCATAAGAACGCTGTAATAACTGTCCACTGCATTAAGGTACGGCTTGTAGGAGCATCTCAGACGCATTGCACGGTCTTTTAACAACCACGCAGGCAATCCGCCGAATTCCCACTCTGAACAGATATACGGCGACGGTCTGATAATCATATAAAGTCCGAGTTTATCGGCAAGCTCTATAAAACGGCAGATATCATGCATTCCGTTCCAATTGAAATTTCCTTTTTCAGTTTCGTGAAAATTCCACGGAATATACGTTTCAACTGTATTGCATCCGATATTTATGAGCTTTTCAAGCCTGTCCTGCCAATATTCCGGTACGGTGCGGAAATAATGTATTGAACCCGAAATTACCTTGAACGGTTTCCCGTCCAAATAAAACTTATCTCTTATCTCAAATCTTGACATAATATACCCTCCTGATTATCAATCTTTCTACTTTTTCATTTTTGCTATCGCAACGCCTGCGCCGATTGCGGCAGCCACAGCAACCGCTCCTACAGCAACGGGAACAAACGGGAATGAGCCTTTACCGCCGTTGCTTTCCGCTGATTTGTCGTTATCTTCGGGAACGCTGTCGGATGAATCTGTGCTTTCGGCTACCGATGACGTTTCGCTTATTACGGCTTTATTTACAGCCTCATAATCGTACAGCACCTGTGCCGCATCGACAGAACAGCTTCCGCTTACAACTGTCAGTTTCAGAGTATGCTTACCCTGCTCCAAGCCGTTTATCAGCAAGAACGACTGTCTGTTGCTGATTTTTGATACGGCATATTCCTTATTAACGGTTTTACCGTCAACATCAATCCTTACAACCGTGTCTCCTTTCTGTACGCCTGTAAGGATAATGCCTGTTCCTTCAAAATCAACGGTTAAATAAGCTTCTTCAGCGCCGTGCGAAATTGTACGCTTGTAGTTTTTGAAGCTGTCCATAGTGCTGTGTTCCCAGCCGTTTTCGCTGTAAGTAAATATGTTGTCTAAATTATCAAACTTGTTCACATACGGCTGAACGCTGTCGGTTGCCTCAACCTTGACATTATCAAAACAGCAATTGTTATATGAACTGTAGAGTGCCGCTCTTCCCGAACCGTAACCTGCGTTATCCGCTTTCAACTCGGTTATCTTGCTATCGTCAACATACACCGTTATATCATTATACAGTGCCGAAATCTTGATATTGTGCCACTTTGACGCATCAAAGCCGTTTATCTCACCGGTATCCATCTTACGCTTGTCACCGAAAAGTATCCATGTGCCGTTTTCATTGAGCGTAACGCTGTAACCGCTCCTACCGCTGTCTGCAAGGATATATCTCAGACCTACGCCTGCATAGCTGTCTTTCCCGTCGGTAAGTATATCCGCACTGACGCTGTAATTATACCAGCGGTCATCGCCGAAATTAGTTGTCGGCTCAGGTGTACCGCCCCATTCGTTAGCCTTAATATCCTTTGTAATCTTCTGCATCAGCACCTTTTCGCCGTTCTTTTCGGCAACCTCAAAAGCGCCGCCCTCATCGGTCGTATAAAGCGGTGCGTTTCCTCTTGATGAAAGGAATTCGTCCGAATAATCGAAATCATCGGAATACGGAAGCGCCAGCAATGTGTTCTCACTTTCCGCAGGTGCATCAAATTCAGGCTCTGATATATTCAAAGTTGATACAGTTATCATTGAATACGGCTTTATCGTGACAGAATACTTATTATTTTCGGGCGTTACCGTAGCGATTTTCTTGAAGTAGTTAGCATTGTACTCCTGACCCTCATCAGGACCTCTTGTTTCCCATACATATACTTCATTATCCGCTTTTGCGAGGTTTGCTATCTCAAAGTTATATGTGATAGGCTCCGATGTCGTATTTGTAATAATCGTGCTGTAATCGCCTTCCGCACTGCAAGCGGTGATATAGCTGTACTTTGCGTCAACCAGTGCATGACCGTCACCGCCGACCTTTGCATCGCCGTAACAAGCGTCATATATAAAGCTCCAGCCCTTATCCATAAACTGTGAGAAATGCAGATTCATATAATATCCGCTGTCAAGGGTGTAATAGCCGTTCCAGGGAGTGCAGGCGTTTATAAGCTGTTTGTGGCAATATGTAACGCCGTCATAATATCCTGCAACGGCAGGCTGATATTCATACAGCGTCATATATCCGCCGCTCACCATTGTAATCATACGGTTTGCAATGTCAAGCACACCATTAAGACCTGTAAGTCCGGAATTACCCTCGTCAAAGCGGTAAGTCGACTGTGCATAGTTCATAGGTGAGCTTCCCTCAGAAAACCAGATTTCCTTACCCTTTTCCTCAGCAAGCTTTTTCGTGTTATCGTCCGAGTGACTTGTGTAATGCGTGCCGATAACATCGACCGCATCACACAGCTCCTTATTCTTCATCATCAGCCTTGATATGCCCCAAGTGCCGCATTCGTCCGCCGCAACTATCTTGATCTCAGAGTAATCATACGGACAGTCCTTTTCGCTTTTGAGGGCTTTTGAAAGGTATTTTATCCAATCCGTATCAACGGTACGCTCATTTTGGTTCGCACTTACATAATCAAACACAAGGCCGTAGGTCTCATAAGCGGCATCAAGCGTTTGCTTATACCACTTATACCTTGCCGCATACACGTCTTTGGCATCTGTGACCCAGCGCGGCTCGCTCCACCACAGCATATCAAGTGTTACGTCAGGATTTATCTTTTTAATATCGGCGGCAAGCTGAAAACCGGCTCCTCGGGTCACATCGGCTTTTTCATTCTCATATCTCATGGTCGCAGGCTCAGTGCCGGACGATGTATTTACATCGGCGCCCATTTCCACCTTGAAGTGAGTAAATTTAAGTCCGTTTTTGCCGTAAAGATGTTCAAGTATCTTGTTATAGCTTTCGGGATTTTTCTCCTTATAGTCAAGCAAAAGCCTTGACGAGCCGTTACAGCTAATCATGCCCTGTCCTCTGTAGAGCAAGTTTTCGCTTGTGTTTGCTTTACTGCCGTCAATTTTAATATTCACCGTATCACCTCTGTTATTATTTTCCGCAAATACAGTATTGACTGCGGTGCACATAATCGCCGCAACGATTTCAAGTGCGGTTATTTGTTTTAAATGTCTACAAAAGCACCACATCTGATATAAAATTACAATATAAATATATATCGGAAAACGTCCGCCGTCAATCTTAAATTAATGATAACTCTAACTTTTTGAAACTAAATTACACTACCGCTGTTTTTTCTGAACTCGGAAGGCGAAATACCCTCATACTTTTTGAATACGATTCCGAAGTATGTGGGGCTGGTATATCCCAGACTTTCTGAAAGCTGTGTCACGGACATATCACAATCAAGAAGCATAGACTTGGCTTTCGAAATCTTGACACGAGCGATATACTCCATAGGCCGCATATTAAGGCGTTCTCTGAAAACACGGTCGAAATACTGCGGCGAAACGCCGGAAAGGCAGGCAAGCTCGCTTAGCGTAATATCATCGCCGTAATGCTCGTTTATATATCTGACAGCATTATCCGCTATGAGATTTCCCGTATTGTTTTCTTCCTGCTTACCGCTGAATATCTCTTTTGCCGCCAGCACTGCGTTATATATCAGCAACGAGCATTTTTCACCGTTATGAAGATTATCCGCCGCAAGACTGTATATTCTGCCGAATATCTTTTTGAATGCGTTAAGGTCGGCATTAGTTGCGACCATTTCGCCGATGAAGCCCATTGTATTCATAATGCCCTTAAGAAAGTCGCCTCTGAAAATCATCCAGCAGGTATTCCACTCATCATTTTCAGGATAATACTCGTGAGGCAATTCGGGCGGAAGATACATAAAGGAGTTCTTTTCAAGCTTATATTTTCTGTTACCGACTTCTAAAACACCGCAGCCTTTTGCAGTATACAGAAATTGATGCGAGGTAAGCCCCTTATCACGCTTAACGTGAAATTCGGGCGATGTTCTCCCTATTCCCAACAGATAAAACGGCAGCCTGACTTCGCTTGCCGGAACAGGATATATGGCACTGAGCATTTTCTCACGCTCCTAATTGATTCTGATTAAATTATAGCATAACGGTAAATAAGACGCAACAAGCATATCATATTCGCCTTTGGATTTTTCTGATTTATTTTTAATGTGTAGTGGGGTTGATATAGTTTCTAACGTTTCATCGGCTTTTTTGACCGGTTTTTATACAAAAAGGCGGTCACCAAACAGCGACCGCCTAATATAGTATATTATCTTGTACCGATGCTATTGATTAAGCCTTCAGTGCTTCCTCAACAGAAGCTATTTTCGCTGATATTTCGCACAACAGAGCCGCTTGTAATTATTTTGCGTCATTTTTGTGTCATACGCTTACAAATACATTAAATGTATCTGGGGCGGTATAGAGCGATATACGCATTCTGCGCTGCTCTGCTCTCAACTCTAATATGCTCATAATTATATTATCCGCTCGCCATTATAGCTTACTTTGGTCGGGAAAGAAAAACAGCTTACTTCAAAAAGAGTATTGTCAGCCGTATTTTTAAAAACAATCGCTATATATTCCTCATAACCGTCATCATCAATATCAATGCCATTGTCCGTTTCATAGTCTGTATCATATTCCGCAGATATCTGTACACCATCTTGAAATGTCAAATAATACACACCTTCAGCGTGTTTATGAACGAAATTATAAAGGAAGTCAAAGGCTTCGGTTTCATGTGGATTGATCATTATGCTTCTCCTTTACGTTAAATATATCCTGTGCGATATAGGACGGACTATATGCGTTCAACAGGAAAGCGTGTTCAATATCACATAATGCTGCATTCTCTAAGAATGCTACCGATAATTGTGCCTACTTCAAGTGAAGGGTTTTCACGATAATATGAGAAGTTCTTATATGACATCAAATTGTATAATTCTTTATTTGACCTCATTATTTTCTCTGAACGCTTAACGGCATTACAAACATCATCAAGAGTTAATTTCGCTAAGCATCCGGCGAAGTTATCTCTTGTCTTGTATTTACCCATCGTTTCAAATTTTTCAGAGTAAGCACTATTAATTTTCTCGAGGTATTTACTTCTGTCAGTAAGCATACCGTTACAATCCGCTTTATGTAATACTATCCATAAATCAAAAGTAAAATTGCTGTATCCAAACTGATATTTAATTGTTTTTCCGAGATTTTCGGCTTCACGCATTCTATCCATTACCTTTTCAAATTGTTTCTGATAATCGCTTTCATTACTTTCATAGTCATAAAAATGAAATACTGTAGTCTTGCCTTGGATTGAAAGCCCCTTTACATATTTCACAGGATCTTTCTCCACCTTTGAATTAAACGACACTTTGCATGACGCATCTGAATTATTTATCAAGTCTTGAAGCCAATCCAGATACCATTTTTCAGTTTCGCCTTCAACCGAGAAATAATACTTTTTAGTTAGTTTTCTCATCCGAACTCTCTCCATTGACACCAAGAACATCTTTGATCACATCGGTGAAATCAATATTGTTGATAGCGCCATATTGATCAACGAAATAATTTTTCATATAATCATCACCCTTGCGTACAGCATTTTTCCCTGACGTTCCGAAATCTGACAATGCGTAAATAGAACTTTCGTGTGTCGTATCATCACGTTCTACAAATTTTATTTCATCACGTCTGAACATATTTGAATTCAGGAAAATCGGGTTGTGCGTATTGAATATCAGCTGTGCGTGACGAGTATTCACCTCATCATTATGGAAAATATTGATTATATTCATGAGTGCGATTGGATGAATAGACGCATCAAATTCATCTATAACAAGTGTGCTTCCGGTATCTAAAGCACGTATTATCAAAGGAAAAATATTTACAAATCGCAGTGTGCCATATGACTCATAAATATCGGATTGAATAACGACGCCTTTTCCTTTAGCAATATTTAAATTATCAATTACCGAGCAAAGCTTCATAGTACCGTCATCTCCTGAAAAATACCCGATACCATTGGAACTGATTCCAAAAAGTTTAGCGGCTTGCTGTGTGGTTGTATCAATGTATATTGTTTTTTCCTTAGGATCAGCAAATCTATTGATAAACTGAACCTCATTCGCATGGTATATAACCATGAACTTTTCGCTTATCCAATCGGTAAACTGCTGTACAAGTTTAGGTGCAAACAAGAGTTTAAAAGCACCGGTGAGAAACAATTCATCCGCCGAAAGAGATTTTTCGGAAATATCAGCAAAGCTTCTGTTCTTGCTTATATCCGCTTCTATCAGATAAGATGAGATCTGTGATAAGTTTCCTATTTTTATAGTTTCACCACGTTGAAAAACCATTGCATTATTAACGTAAAATGTTTCCGATAATATTTTTCTTTTCTTGTCTCTTTCAAGAAATAACCCGATATCCAGTGTTATTTCATACTTGTATTTAACGCCATTATCGATAAATTCAATCGCCATCGTCACGGGAGCGGATATATCCTTATTAGGAATAAGTTCAAGCGAGTAGGCAGCCGCATTTGGAGATGCCTGTTCTTCGCTATTACGTATATTTCCACGAAGCACAATTGCACGGAATGTATCCATAGCACCGATTATATTTGTTTTACCGGACGCATTCGGACCATACATTACAGTTGAGCATAAAGCTTTATAGCTCGTTTTTCCGATTTTCTCTTTGCATATACTATAGTCAAGTCCTTTTTGCTTCGGTGCAGGCACCATAGAAAGGGTGTTACTCTCTTTAAACGATTTATAATTGCTTACAGTAAAGTTAAGCAACATACTGATCCCTCCATTTTCTATGTTCATTCGTTAATTATACCATTACCAACGGGCAATGTCAATTGCATTTTGCAATATTTCTTCAAAATCTAATCCATAAGCTTCTTAATCAAAACATTTTCTACTTTAATTTTGCCGAATAAGCGCAATTTATTCAAAAGTCAAATAAATATACCGCTAATTTCTTTTACACATTGCATTAATATAATAACAATTTTATCCAAATGCACCGAAAACCGCACTTCATCAATCAAAATGTGCTATAATCTTTAAAAAAGGAGGTAAAAGCTATGAAAAAAGTACAAGTAAACGGTCGTCAGAACATTCGGACGCCAAATGGCAAATTGCATGATGATGCAGGTCTCAAGGCGCTGGATGGAATCATTACAGAGGAATATTATGTAAACTCAAATTCAAGTAAAGAAATCGAAGCTTGCATTAAACTTTTCAGCGATGCTCATCCCGGCTTTGACGAAATCCAATTAGAGTTCGTAGAATAGTGCGCCAAAACCGCCCCTTAGTATTGGATTGCTCAGAGGCGGTTTTCATTTTATAGCGCTTTATTTGCTTTCAGCCTTCTTGTCATAAAATTTGCATTCAGTGCTATCCTGCTGACATCCGCTATTGCTTTAAGATCATCGGCAGAATATTCGCTGAGGTCATCGGCGTTTTGCAAACATTCTTCATTATCACTGATAAGATCTTCAAGAGGCACACAATAAAGTGCTGACAGCCTGTTCACCATATCCGCAGTAAGAGCGGCTGTTCCGTTCTCAACTTGAGCGATAAACGATGGTGTTACATCAAGAAAATCTGCTGTCTGATTTTGCGTAAGTCTGCTTCTTATGCGTAAAGTACGGATTTTTTCATTGATTTTCATATTAGACCTTCTTTCTGTTGACGGATCTATCAAAAATAAATCTGTAATACGGTATCAGGCGTATGCCGCCCACTACTTCTTCCCTGCTTGTTGTCAGAATAATTTTCTCATAATCTTCTGGAACCGAATCAAGACTATGCGAAAAAGCGATGTCATCTGAAAGCAACACTTCAACCGAATATCCGCTGTTGCCGATAAAAACCGTTGATACGGGACTATTTTCATACTCAAACATCCCGCTGCAGGAAAGCAAGCTCCTGATATGAGCTGTTACGATTATTCTTAAAATATCATCGGAAATCTTGTCCGGGTTTGCAACTTTTGTTGCACTATTTATCAGATCAATACAGAACATCGGATAGTCAACAGTAAGTCTGAGCCTTGAAAACACCTCAGGGTTTCTGTACAATTCGTTTGACGGCTTCAGAAATTTCTGCGTTATATACGGATCGTATGTAGGCTTATCGGTAATATAGGTCAGCGTTGCAAGCTTGTTGTCGGACAAAAAACGTATAGCTTTCTTGCAGTCATAATTGCTTACGGATACTGATTTTTCAAGTTCGCCTGTATGAATTTTTGAAATGTCAGCATTATTTATCTGCTCTTTAAGGGAGGAACATAAGACATCGAGAATAGTATTAACGTTAACGCTTTCGGTTTCTGCTCCGGTAATATACTCTATAGGCTTTTCAGCAAGCTCAGCCGTTTCATCAAGGTAATCCTGCAAATATTTTTCTGTATTATCAAAGCCTTGACAAAACTCCTTACAGCCGTGCAAAAAGTCTGCGTATGCCCTCTTGGAAACATCTGTCATTCCTTTGAACGACAGCCATTCGGAGAAGCTCAGAAAGCCGACTCTTATAAAAGACGCATTACCGCCACAAGCGATATGCCCCCAAAACTCAAGTAATTCTGAATGACTGCCGGCAAAAACCACTTTTGTGCATTGATTATCATATTTGCTATACGCACCGGCTATTTTTGCTATATCTTTATCAGGTAGTGCCAAATATTCGGCATCGTCGATAAGGTAAATTATCTTCTGACCGTTAGCTATGCTGTTTACTGCACGACTTACGACATCATTCCGTTTTTCATCTGTATCAAAATCATACTTCATATTGATGTATAGCGCATTTTCATAAGTATCAGCCAGCTGACGCAGGCATACCGTTTTCCCGCATTTCTTCGTACCGGTAATAAACGTGATACTACTGTTTTCTATTGCGTTTTCAGCTTCATAGAAAAAATCTCTTTTGAAATTATATTGCGTATATGACACGAAATCACCACCTGTTATAAATATATGAATCAGAACAGATACATCTTGTTAATTTGGATTTTAACATATCAAATTGCGTTTGTCAATGCATAGCTTGTTTGAAAATATAAACGCTCATAATGCGAAATATATCTGCTACAGCAAAAGCAGAAGCTCAAGTATATCGCATCACTTTATCCATATCCCTGTATTTATCTACAGCGATCAGAAAATCGGATATATTATAGCATTCCCTGCCGGCAAAACCGTTCGGAGATTTTTCGGCGTACAGCATACAGATGCTTTTACATTCTCCGAAATGCGATTCCGCTACCGACGTTATTTCTTCAATATTATCGGCATAATCATCCGACTTTCGTCTTATCAAAAAATATCTGTAACTGTTTTCCTGTCTATCATAAATAAGCATATCATAACCGTTGATAAGGCGGTTTTCGTGCATAAATTCGGGCTTGCAGACGATATAGCGTTCGTCAGGCAAAGAGCTCATAACGTCAAAGATAACCGTCTGCCCGACTATCTCGTCTAACATATTACGGTTCAGAGTTTCCACCATTTCTTTTTGCCTTTGCTTATCAAGGTGCTGATACCGTTCTATCTCAGATTCAGCTGCTTTTTTCAGAAAACTGTATCTGACAGCAGGCTGTACTATATGATATTCATAAGTCGGAGGCAGTTTTTTCCATACTCCCGATACATTTGTGAATGTTCTTTTTTCGATAAACGCAAGAAAACCGATCTCTTTCAGCCATTTTTCAAGCTCTTTTATCATCTGTGTGGTAATGTAACAATCGGCATTTTTACCCGAACCGATCATCCGAGCGAACTGTTCGGCATTATCTTTTTTATCTGTCAAAGCGGTAATAATCTCTCCGTCGGGCGAACCGCTATACAGCCCTGCAGCCTTTTCTGTAATACTTTTAAGCTCGGCAAGCTCGATTTCGTTGATATTTTTAAATGCGGAATCTCTCTCATCTATATCGGCGTTATTCTTTAATGAATTTGCAATATTCATAGTAACTGCATCGTGCAGATAGCTCAGTATATTTTCATATCCGATTGTGGATTTTTCGGCTTCATTTTTGTAAAACAAACCTCCGTACCGAATATAATCATATATATTTTCCAAAGGGAAAAGCGTGTGGTATTCTCCAAAAGAAGTATAGGTCGTATTGACTTTTCTTACTCTGTCATACAGCTCGTAATCTTCTGCAAAAGCAACGCTCAGACTGTCCTTACCTGAAATTATTATTCTTGCACCCGCTTTCGCAAAGCAATCCGCAAGCACAGAGGAATTATTGATAAAATCTGACACTTTGGTTATTTCATTGATGAATATAACCGTCTTACCTTTTGCTTGTTCTTCTTCAATTCTTCTTTCAAGCATTTTCATTGTATCGCTGTCCTGCATTTCTAAAAAAGCACAGGACGCAGTATATGTATCAATAGCACAAAGCAACTGCTTCAAAAGAGTTGTTTTACCCGTTCTTTTCAAGCCGCAAACAGCGAGAATTTCTCCCTGATAACATTCGTCGCCGAGAACAAAATCTTTCAGTATGGCAAACGCTTTTCTTTTGTTCATGTCTGAAATATCTGTTGTGAAAGTTTCTGGATTTACTTCCTTCATATTTTTCTCCTTTCAGATGCAAAAATACTCTGATATCGTCTTGACATCACGCAATAGCTATGATAAAATCAAATATGAGGAATCGCTGCTTTGCAGACGGTTACTCCGAGCAAACAATTAAGTCTTATACTTGCGTTAACGCAGGAAGACCGCCTTGCAACTGATGATTGCAAGGCGGTCTTTCTATATCATATCAAGCTGTTTCAATATTCATCGGACTTACGATATCCCTCATCGCCTGCAATTATCTCATCAAGAGTTCTCGGTGTGTAATTCATATACGGCATCATCGCGCCTACATTGATGAAATTAGTAAGCGGAGTTCCGTGTACATCCCTGTTTGCCGCCAACGTCTTTCTGAGTCCCTTTACATAATCATATTCCTTTGTAGTATGCACATGACCGTACAGCATATATGACGTTTCAGAAAAATCAGTACGGAAAAACGGTATCGGATAATGGCACATAAGAACGTGCCTGCCCTCGTCCACAATTACCTTTATATTCGTTATATCCTGAAACAGATTTTTAACATTACTGCTGTACTGTCTCGGATCGTGATTACCTCTGACAAGCACTTTATTGCCTGTGAGTCCGGATACGATATCATACCATTTGCTTTCCTTGTGCCATATAAAGTCACCGAGAATATACACGGTATCGTCCCGAGTCACACGGCTGTTCCAGTTAGAAAATATTGTATCGTTCATTTCGTCTGCATTTGCAAAAGGTCTGTTGTCAAACCTGATTACGTTTTCGTGACCGATATGCAGATCGGATATATAAAAATTCATTTGTGCTCCTGATTTTTGCCATAATTTTTTAATAACGTTCTGAATTGTCGGTAAAATGATTGCAGATGATGCCCGAGTTATTCTGCCTTGTAGAGTTCGCCGGGCTGCAGGATTATTTCCTTATCTGTTACAAATGTTATCTTCATCGGTTTTGTGCCGACATTTTTGATACATCCGACCTTATCCTTTGGCGGCTCCTCTATGTAGAGTCTGTCGTAGAATTGAATACCCCGACTTTCCGGAAACCAACGCACACCCGATTTACACAGAATCACAGAATCCTGAAAATCTCCTGCATGGTACTCTGCTCTTTCAATATGCGTTCTTCCGTATTCATCTTTATACAACGCACGATAAAAGAAACTGTCGGTAGACGGGATAAGCTCAAGGTAGACCGTATCATTGCCAAGCAAAGTATGATTTTTCTTAAAATCCTCCTGTGCCTTGCGTAACCATTTGCGAATTTTTGAAAGGAACAATTCGGGATCGTCTTTAAAGAACTCTTGCGCTAAGGCTTTTAATGAATCATCGTGTTGATCCACATTTATGAAGTCTTTATCCAGAAAATAAAGCGTGTTTCTTGTCTGTATATGAAGCCCTGATTCGTCGATTTCCACCGAGCTTATCGGCGAAGTATGTACACCTGCGCCGTCACCGAATTTATACGATGCCCTTCCGTATGCTAATCCGTGTGCGATGAACTCTCCGTAGTCATAATGAATGTACCAGTTCTTAAGTTCTGCCATAATATTGCCTCCTTGCTTTCAGTAATAATTACTCATCATGTTTGATCTTAGGTAAATTGCATATAGCATAACACATCTTTTTGTTCTTGTCAAACGACTTAACGCCTTGTATCACAGGCGGTATATATTACTTTCAAGGATTTCGGATAAAGGGAGGAAAGCAATACAGCCTGCGCTTGATATTCAGGTATAATAGAACGACTTTCTACGGCAGAAAACTTTGGGATATGGGACAATATCCTTAATCGACTTCATGCTGAGAACTCGCTCATACGATTGAGAAATATGAAGCTATATCATACCTTTCAGAGATAAAATAACGAAAGATAACAAGCGATGACGGGAGCTTTGATTCCGGCTAATTCGCAGTTACAAATTACGAAATATGAGTTTAACATCTATTTAAAGTATTGCTTTTTCCGCCCATTTACATTATAATAAGATAATAGACCACCGATCCGACATTTGTCGGTGCTAATATTATTCGGTCTATGATACAAGCGAGCTGACCATTATGGTCATAGGAGGGCTTAAAAATGAATAAAACGATTTGTGAGTTGTTTGCCGGAGTCGGTGGTTTCCGACTCGGGTTTGATCGGCTTGCGTCCGATTGGCAAACAGTATGGTTCTCTCAGTGGGAGCCAGGCAAGAAAGTCCAGTGGGCGCATGATTGCTATGTACAGCATTTTGGTGACAGTCCTGATGTAAATGGGGAGTTTCACACGGGCGAGGATATAAGCACAGTTGAAAAGAAAAATATCCCCGACCATACGCTCCTTGTGGGCGGATTCCCCTGTCAGGATTACAGTGTAGCACATACACTGGCTTCTTCTAAGGGCATTGAGGGCAAGAAAGGTGTTCTTTGGTGGCAGATAAGAGATACGCTTATCGCAAAAAAGCCGCCGTTCTGCCTGTTGGAGAACGTCGACAGACTTCTCAAATCTCCTGCAAAACAACGTGGACGTGACTTTGGTGTTATCCTCGCCTGCTTTGCAGAGCTTGGTTACAGCGTTGAATGGCGTGTGGTCAATGCAGCTTTGTACGGTGCAGCTCAGAGAAGAAGAAGGACTTTCATATTCGCCTATAAAAATGATGATACCAAATACGGCAATAATATGAAATGTATCTCGTCGGAGAATATAATAAAATCTCAGGGCTTTATGGCTAAAGCTTTTCCTATTGCTGATACCGAGGACTTCAAGAAAACAACTATCGGAACGGATATAGTAGAAGTCAGCGACAAGTTCTCTTTTGATTTTGAAAATGCAGGATTTATGACTGGCGGAGAGATGACCACGGTCAAGATTAAGGAAAAGGAAGAAAAGCCTATCACCTTGGGTGAGATACTACAAGAGGAAGCTGACGAGAAGTGCTTTATCCCGACTGACAAGATGAGCAAGTGGTCATATCTGAAAGGTTCTAAGAAGATAAACCGCACCGCTGCCAATGGTCATCAGTATGTTTTCTCAGAAGGTCCTGTTGCTTTCCCCGATCCGTGGGACAGACCTGGGCGCACGATGCTCACCAGTGAATCAACTCTCAATCGTTCAACTCATGTCGTAGCAGACCGTAAAACAGGTAATCTGCGCTTGCTGACACCTGTTGAAGCTGAACGTTTGCAGGGGTTCGATGATAACTGGACAAACACAGGTATGCCCGATAGGATGCGCTATTTCTGTATGGGAAATGCACTTGTTGTTCCTATGATAACTCGTATGGGCAAAGTCCTTAATACTATCATCGCTGCTGAGAAATGATATTACAGCTTTTACAATGGGTCTTATGCGATATGCATAAGGCTCATTTTTTGCTGGAGGAACAGGCTTATGGTATTTCAGATAAATGGCAAAACGCTTCTTGAATGCAAGGAAAATGATATCCAATTACTTATTGATGATCCTGCATTCAGAGAAAGCGAGTATATCGACTATAAAGAGAATTTTGCCTTCTTAGAGATAGAAGATAAAACAGCTAAAAATGGCAAGAAGGTCGAATTCAGGAATGATGTCTGTTCGTTTGCTAATGCTGAAGGCGGCTATTTAGTCTATGGCATCAAAGAAAAACAAGGAACTGTAAGCGAGATAATCGGTATAACGATTCCCAAAAATGATACAGACAAGTTTGAGTTACAGAGAAGAAATGATTTGCAGCCTATATTTCCTAGAGTTCCTAATATAAAATTCAGTTTTATTCCCCTACAATCAGGAAAACATGTAGTCGTTATGTACATCAAGCATGATAGCTTTGCACCCTACACACAAATAGAAAACCAAGTCAATTATAAGTTTTTCAAACGTGCAGGTAATGAAAAAGTTACAATGACATATGCGGAGATACGAAATATGTTTAATGATTCTATTGCATTAGATAAAGAAATAGAGAAATATCGTAAAGAACGGCTTCATTTTTATGGAGAACAATCTGAAGAGCATAATGATTACTATTCAAAATTCCTTCTACTTCATGTGATACCAGATACTTTTCTTGATTCTGACTATGATCATAGTGTATTTTCAATCGAAAAAAAGAAAGGACAGATATTTTCACATATCTTTTCTGAATTTGGTTGTAATCTTCCCTCAATACCTTGTGTCGATGGATTAAAGTTTTATCCTTATTCGTTTACAAATACTCCCTCTATTTGCTATATTTACAATAATGGGATAATGGAATGTTTCCAATCATTAAAGGATGTAAGCTTTGCTGGAGATGATTTCTTTCCTAGTGAATATATTTGGGAAAAGATAGATACAGCTCTTGATAAATATATAGAAGTATTTAAAGAGAATAAACTTGCCGAACAAGTATATGTTTGTATATCTATATATGGTTGTAAAGGGATGATTAGCGAGCCTGCCAATTATGATACACTCTATAAAGGTGTAATAGATAGAAAAATCATAAAATGCACCCCTATATTGATTGATAATATTTTCAATGACGATACAATTGTTATGTGTAAAAAGAGAATATATGTAGATTATCTTCTTTCAATCAGTATTAAGCATAATCCTATTCTGGAAAACTATATCAAAGAATTATATTAGTATATCTGAAAGGAGTATAAAAATGGAAGGTACAAAATACACCACCAAAGAAGCGGTGCTTAAACGTGGTCAGGAAGCCATAGGCATACCGCTGAAAGACATAGACAAAACAGGACGCATCTCCACAGGCAAGGGAGCAGTCGGCTCTATCATCGAAGAGAGCTGGTTCGGGTATTCTATCAACAGCGAATCCGAGCCTGATTTTCCCGAAGCTGGCGTGGAGCTGAAAGTCACACCTTATATCAGGGGCAAAAAAGGCGATATAAGAGCTAAGGAGCGCCTTGTGTGCAACATCATCAACTATATGGAAGAGTATGACAAGACATTCAAAACAAGCTCTTTCTGGCATAAATGTGAAACTATGCTCCTCATGTCTTATGAGCATAAGAAGGATATCCCCAAGGGAGAATTCAAGATAGATAAAGCTGTTCTTTTCAGCTTTCCTATCGAAGACCTCGTTATCATCGAGCGTGATTGGGATATCATTACGAAAAAGGTACGAGACGGTAAAGCACATCTTATCTCTGAGGGCGATACGATGTATCTTGCTGCCTGCACCAAGGGTGCGAATGCTTCGAGTGTCCGCAAACAGCCGTTCTCTGATACAATGGCGAAGCAGAGGGCATATTCTCTAAAATCGTCATATATGACGCAGATACTGAACCAGTATATCTTCGGTACTGCCACTAATGAGCGTATCATCACTGATTGGAAACAGCTCCAAAAGCATTCCTTTGAGGATATCATCGTTGAGAAACTTCGCCCCTATTTTGGCAAAACACAGGAGCAGCTCAAAAAGCTATTTGGTGTTGAGGACTGCAATGCTAAGAATTTGAATGAAGTCCTGCTTGCCAAGATGCTCGGCATAAAGGGAAAGATAGCATACACCGATGAATTTCAGAAAGCCTGCATCGTTCCCAAGACTATAAGGGTGCAGAAAACTGGTAAGATAAAAGAAAGTATGTCATTCCCGACATTTGATTTCATAAAGCTGAGCAAAGAGACTGAATGGGAGGAGTCCGAGCTATATAATTATATTGCTCCTACCAAGTTCTTGTTTGTTATCTTTCAGGAGAATGATAAAGGAGAATATCTTTTTGAACGTGTCAAGTTCTGGAATATCCCGATAACTGACCTTGATGAAGTACAGCGTGTCTGGGAGCGTACTGTAAAGACCATTCGTGAGGGTGTGAATCTCGAAGTAACCACGAATGGTGTAAAAAACAACTTGCCAAAATCATCAGAAAGCACAGTAGCTCATGTCCGCCCTCACGGTAAAGACGGAAATGATAAACTGCCTCTTCCTGACGGACGCATGATGACAAAGCAGTGCTTTTGGTTAAATAGGACTTATGTTGAAAAGCAGATAAAGGAGTAATTATGGCTGGATATATATTCTCGATTTTCAAAGATAGCTGGAAAAGCTTTACAGAACATGACCTTAGATTTGGTGTGTTCTCGCCTTATTGTCTTGAAGTTCCAGAAGACGCAACAGATAGGCAGAAAAAATCAATAAGCAAAGTGCTAGTTGCAACATTCGGTGATATGGTTACCATGAAACCTGGAGATAATATTTATTTTCTTTCTAACAGGAAAATATATGGTGTAGGAAAAGCCAAGAAAATAGGTCAAGACTGCAAATATGATAACTATATTGGTGCATCAGCTATAAGACCAGACTACGAAATCGATAATGAAACTGAGGAGTTTTTAACAGTTAGATCTACTAAAGCGAGATGGTTCTGTATATTTGAGCCACATGAGCATTTTTACAAAAAAGGTGTAGATATGGACGATGTCTTACAGTTCAGACCTAGTGCATTCAAAATGCTCAGAGCCTTTGAAGGACTCTCATTTATCAAGATAGATGATGAAGAAAACCGTGCTTTACGTGAGTATATTTGTTTAAAAAATGAAGACGTACATGATGACATAGAGAATAATACATATCCATTCGACACATCAATACATGAAAAGTTAACTGGAACTGACCTATCCTCATATAATATGGATATATTGAGAACTCTATCAGATAGAGAATACTTTGAAAATATTAAATCAGAGATGTTTATAGAGAGTGTACTATTGCAATTTTTATCAGAAAACAGAGTTACTCCTCTTGGACATTGGGACTATGTTACTCATCAGATCATAGCTTCCCCCTTCAAGCCATTAAAGTATATTGATAAAATAGACATTTTCGGTTATCGGTTTTCAATACACTACAAAGACTCACCAGAATTGATTACAAAATATCTTTTGGTAGAAATGAAGAAAGATAAGATAAATAAAGCAGCCCTTGAACAAACGATGCAGTATGTCGATTGGATATGTAAAGAATACGCATCTGGAGACTATTCTATGATAGAAGCCTACGTAGTAGGTAATAGAGCTGTCAATCGAATAGAAGACATAAAAAACGAAGTATGCCAAAGAGCTTTCATATCATCATCTCATCCCGCAACACCTGAGAAATGGAATGCCCTTAGCATTGTAACTTATGATTTCTCTGATACCGTATCATTCAGAAATGATGGATGAATTAAAGATATAATGTTATTATGAAAATGGTAGGAAGTTATAATAACCGATTGGTTAATGGTTATTATAACAGCAATCTATGTAATTGCCACTATCATTATTTGTAAAACAAATCTCAAATCCGCCGAAGCAATTAAAGAGCAATTGGAAGAAAGTAAGCGACAGTTTGAGGAGAATAAATGACAATTTGAAGAACAAAAAAATGGTTTGAAGAAACCGACAGACCGTTCATTGGCTGTGAATATATTTTAAAAAAAGAGCATTCTGCGGAATAAGATTTTATAACTATGGATCAAAGCTCGCAAGCAATGTAACTTTTAAGATAAATGATAGTTTTCGTGATACTGTAAACGAAATGTTTATAAACTTTTGGAATTTAAATAATGCAGAATATGCTTTTGGAATCAGCCAAAGCTATGATTTTTATTTTTCACCAGTTACTGAATTCAGTAAAAATATAAAAGACTTTGAGGTGACTATCACATATTGGCGGCAAGAGAAGCAATATCAGGACACAATACATATCAATTTTTCAAAATATATTCCTGTTAAAAGTATTGATGAATTTGAAGATAAAATATTAAAGGAAATGAAAGACATTTCTTCTACTATAAAGAAGATAAAATAGGTCAATGTATATGAAACACCCTAAAAGCTACGATTCCACGCCTGAAATAAGAAAACGCATGAGCAAGGTGCGTCTCAAAAACGGTAAAGCAGAGACTATCCTTGCAAAGCAGTTATGGCACGAAGGATATAGATACAGACGCAATTATAAAAAGCTTCCCGGTTCCCCCGATATAGCTTTGACAACATATCGTGTAGCTATTTTTGTGGACGGTGAATTTTGGCATGGCGAGAACTGGGAGAATCGTAAAGCCAAGCTCAAACATAATCGCGGATATTGGATAGAAAAGATAGAGGAAAACATGGCAAGAGACAAGCGTGTAGATGAACAACTTCAAGAAATGGGCTGGATCACTATACATTTCTGGGAGAAGCAAGTGCTGAAGCATACTGATGAATGTCTCAAAGTCGTTTTTGATATACTCGAAAAGGAAGCAGATCAATAAAGGAGATATCATGAACAATATCAAAGTTGTCGAGTTATTCGCAGGGGTAGGCGGTTTTCGGTTAGGGCTGGAAGCTGCATCGGATAGATATAAAGTGATATGGGCGAACCAATGGGAGCCTTATAAGGTTGATCAATGGGCTTTTGATTGTTATGTCTCACACTTTGGTAAAAGTCCGAACCATGTATGTAAAGATATTGCTGTCGCAAAGAAAGATATCCCCGACCACGACCTGCTCGTTGGCGGTTTTCCATGTCAGGATTATTCTATAATGAAGAAGAACTCCGCAGGCATCGAGGGCAAGAAAGGCGTTCTATGGTGGCAGATAGATGATATCCTGCATGAGAAGCGCCCGAGCTATGTCATACTTGAAAATGTGGATAGGTTGATACGCTCTCCTGCAAAACAATGCGGGCGTGATTTTTCTATCATTCTCAGGTGCTTCTATCAGAAAGGCTATGCTGTAGAGTGGCGTGTTATAAACGCTGCTGATTACGGACAGGCACAGCGTAGACGAAGAACTTTTATCATAGCATATCATAACCACACAAAGTTATTTCAGGACTTTGCCGAGCAAGTCTGTGTCACAGGACTGAAAGCTATGCACAAGCAAGTCACTGAAAACGGTATATTGCCAAAAGCTTTCCCGATAACTTCACATCAGCGTAGCTATATTGACCACTGGATAGACGAGATGCGTTTTGAGGATATAGAGTCGCTCTCCAAGACACAGAAAGTGCATCTCTATAATTCCGGTGTGATGATGAACGGCAGAATATATTCTGTCGAGGTAACACCGAAATATGAACCATTTATCCCTCTAGGGAAGATACTTGAGCAGTGCACAGTCGATGAACGGTATTTCCTCAGAGAAGAAGATATGCCGAAGTGGATATATGCCAAAGGAGCGAAACACGAACTGCGCCGTGGGCGCGACGGTAGCGTATATTGGTTCAATGAAGGTGTTGTCGGCTTTCCTGATTTCTTGGATAAACCAGCAAGAACGATGCTGACCTCGGAAACGCAAGTTGGCAGGACTTCTCATGTTGTAAAAGACTTTCAGACAGGTAGGCTACGAGTGCTGACACCGATAGAATGCGAAAGGCTCAATGGGTTTCCTGATAACTGGACAAATACGGGTATGCCTGAGAAAATTCGGTATTTTTGTATGGGAAATGCGCTAGTGATAAATATATCATCAAGAATATGCAATATCCTAATTAATAATTTTAATACAAATCAGCTTAATAAAAATACCAAATAATCGATTTGATATATACTATTCTTATGACGAGGATAAAGCTGAATTTATGAAGAGCTCGCGTTTGCTAAAATAAATTATCTATCGCACTTGAAGTGCTTTGGCTTGTAGAGCAAGGGCTTGTTGCACCAATTGCTATTTCATCTTTTGCGCTCTTACTTACTATATTGATAGTTAAACTTATGATAAAAGTGAAGGGAGATAACATGATGGAAAATAAAGCAAAAGAAATGATTAGTGCAAGTTTCGAAATTTTATATACTATGAGCGCAAATTTAGCAGGTGGTGCTCTGTTAGCCAAAGCACTTTAGTAATTACTAATTTACATTTTTAATTTAAAGCGAAAGGATTCATCATGAAAAAACCAACAGAAGAGTTTAATTCTCTCTTTATTCAAAGTTTTAAACCTGAAGATTTTCTATCATTATCTATAAAAGAAGGAATAAAACATCATTACACTTCACCGGAAGCTTTTCTGTCTATTATTCAAGAAAAAAAGATAAGATTCACTGATTACAGATATATGAACGACAAATCTGAAAACATATATGTCGTTAAAGTTTTATTAGACTTTTTGGAAAAGAATAAAGGCAAATATCCTAATGCTGAGGAAGTTGTCTACGAAATGTTAAAAGAAAATGATTTGAAATCTATACAAAACCTCGATATCTGTTCAATCAAATATACACAGATTCCTCGGTTTACTTATAAACCGGCGCGTAAGTTCGTTTTTTGTATGTGCGATGAACAAGATTCTTTACATATGTGGAATTACTATGTTAACAACAATTCGTACCGGGGGATGAATATAGGTATAAAAGTAATAAACTTTTTAAATATTTTTGATAGTGCCGAAACTAAACTCTTAGATCCGATTCAAATCTTTTATGGCTCTGTTTTATATACCAAGAATCAACAGTTCAAAGAAATTGAAACATTGATGAAAAATACTGAAAAATGTATAAAATCAATTCACAACAGCAATAACAATAATCAAAAGTATGCGATTCTAAGACTTCGCGATTATATAGATACAAAAGGGCTATTTTATAAGAGTGTTAAATTCAAAGATGAAAAAGAATATAGAATAGTTATAGAAATTGACGAAAAAATATTAGATGCAAACAAAATAGATGGCATAGAAGAGTGTTATTGTGTTAAAAATGGAATTATTTCTCCTTATCTGGACGTTAAACTTCCAAACGATGCTATTTCTTCTGTCTGCCTATCGCCTATGACAGAATTTCAAATTTCACATGACAGTATCAAAAGATTGTTAGAGCACAATGAGTTTATAAATTTTTCTATATGCAAGTCAAAAATTCCTATAAGGTATTAAAAGGTGTTGTTTTTTTACTATCAATTCAATTATCCGTATTCGCATCAAACCGGTATTGCATATAATTACGACAAATAATTAACGACCATTCGGAAGTGGAATTGCTTCCGAATGGTCGTATTTTCTATATTTGCAATGTTGTGATAAATCGACAAATAAACGTGCATAATCAAAAATCCACCGATACAATTTCTCACACTTAATTTAATATTACATTGAATTTTGGTATAACAGTGTTACCATCCCACTTACGCTTGACTTATACGCAACATATCTGCTATAATAGCAGAAGAAAACATGCGTATACAAAAAATTAAACGGAGGCAGTTATGAAATCGCTTAGCATGGTTAGTCACACGAACACATTAATAAAAAACCAGAAAACAATAGATATCAATCTGTATGAACAATTCATCAAATACCTCGACGCCAGCCCCAAAACTGTAGAAACATATAAAAAATCATTGAAGCAAATGTTTAGCTACTTACTGTCAAATAATGTGACTTCTCCACGTCGTGAAGATTTGTTGGCATATCGTAACTATCTGTTTGCGAAGGGACTTAAACCAACAACAATCCAAAATTATATAACCGCTGCAAAGATATTTTTTACTTGGACAAATGAAGAAGGTTATTATCCGAATATAGCAGAACATATTAAAGGAGCAAAAATAGATAAAGAACATAAAAAAGACTATCTTACTGGGGCTCAGGTCAAGAATGTTCTGAGTTGTGTTGATTGCGGTACTACACAGGGTTTGAGAGATTATGCAATCATCGTTCTGATGATTACAGGCGGGCTCAGAACCGTTGAAGTTACCAGAGCAAACATTGGCGACATACGTAATATCGGTGAAAGTACAGTCCTCTTTATACAAGGAAAAGGTAAGATTGAGAAGAATGATTATGTAAAATTGCCCGACACAGTCGAGAAAGCAATAAGAGCTTACTTATCCTCAAGAAAAGATGATAAATCAGATACTTCCCCGCTATTTGTAAGCGGCAGTAACAATAACAACGGAAAAAGATTAAGTTCACGCTCAGTCAGTGGAATTGTAAAAGAATATCTGATTAAAGCCGGATATGACACTCCTCGGCTTACAGCACACAGTATGCGTCATACAGCTGTAACACTCTCATTACTTGCCGGCAAAGATATTACCGAAGTTCAACAGTTTGCAAGACATGAGAGTATCAACACAACGATGATCTATAATCATGCTCTTGATAAAGAAAAGAACGGATGTAGCGAAGCAATATCGAGTTCCATATTCTGATACTCAGCAAAGCCAATGTGTATTTTGGCTTAACCGATGTATCATGTTCGATTACTGAAAAGAGAAACCTTGCTGTTCTGCTTAATTTTCTTTTCAGTAATTTCATTTAATAACGGGAAAAAATCCTTCCAACTTCCGCAAATATTCCTTAGCGGAAGTTGAAAAAATAAAGTTTACGACAATAATTCAGAAGTTGTTTGTTATTAAAATACTTGCAAATAGAGATGCTATTTTCTTCGTTTCTTCTGATCAAAATATGCTTCAGCCGGATTTCGTGGATACCTTTAATGGATTCGTTGTACACCCGAAATGGATTCGTTGTACACCTGAAATGGATTTTGTGGATACCATTAGTCTTAATATATTTATTAACCCTCATACTGAAACAGCACTTTTTATCGCTCTAAGCACCCATAAACCCACATTGTTACGTGATTTGAGCAGAGCCAATTTATATATTGGCTTTTTGCAACAATATTCTGTACACCGTGGATTTTGTGGATACCTTTAATGGATTCGTTGTACACCTGAAGTGGATTTCGTGAGTAACTTACTTCTACACTATCGATTAAAACAGAACAAAGGAAAGCTCGTACGCATCCTGTTACGTACGAGCTTTTTGATTCAGTTCTTCAAAACCGGTTACATTACTCATCTTCAGAGATTTTAACTACTCTGCCGGTCAACATTGTATCGTAATTAATAGCTAGCTTATTGGAAAGAATCATCAAATCTGACAGATTAAGAGGTGTTTTAGTGCTGGAGTCTGATTCGAAATCATACAATTTCTCAATTTTTTTTACCACAAGACCTGCTTCTATAAGTTTGCTTTTTCCTATACCTAACTTTAATAGATTTGTTATGATGACAGTTGAAATATATACCTGAAGATTTTTGTACTCTTTATTTCCTGGAAGTGCATTCAGAATATCTAAAATAATCTCTTTAGTGGATTTTACACTTTGAGCTTTATTATTTTCGTCTACCTTAATCCCGGTATTGATAAGACAATCAATATTGCAACTCATATATTTTGATATACGTTCTAAAACTCCTGGTCCGAATGTAAACATGGCAATCATGCTATCAAAAAACGCTATTTTTCCAATAACAATTCACATCTGTTGTTTACTGTTGACAACTGTAACAGTGAAAAAGGAATGTCTTATACCCAGTATTATAACCGATTCAAAAATCTGACCTGTGCACTTGGAGTGGATCATTCTCCTCACGAAACACGTCATACCTTTGCTACACTTGCTAAGGAAGCAAAAGTTGACGAATATTGTCTGAAACTGATCCTCGGTCACAACATTGCAGACTTAACGGAACGCGTATATACACATCGAAAGAAGGAACAGCTTTTAGAAGAGATCAAAAAGATCGAATAAACAACCAATAGTCATAAGCCATCATTCGTTTGTGATTATTGAACTTTTCAAAATAAAAATCAAGGCGGTCACCATAACAGCGACCGCCTTAAATTTGTGTCATATTTGTGTCATACTTGTGTCATACACTGTATGATTTTTCGGCATTTTTCAGACTTATTCAGCACTAAACAGCGCATTACTAAGCCAAATCAATTACTTCAGCGCTTCCTCAACAGCAACTGCGCAAGCAACTGTAGCACCAACCATGGGGTTGTTACCCATACCGATAAGACCCATCATCTCAACGTGTGCGGGAACTGAAGAAGAACCTGCGAACTGAGCGTCAGAGTGCATACGACCCATTGTATCTGTCATACCGTATGAAGCAGGGCCTGCAGCCATGTTATCGGGGTGGAGTGTACGACCTGTACCGCCGCCTGATGCAACTGAGAAGTACTTCTTGCCCTTTTCAACACATTCCTTCTTGTATGTGCCTGCAACGGGGTGCTGGAAACGTGTGGGGTTAGTTGAGTTACCTGTGATAGAAACGTCAACGCCTTCCTTCCACATGATTGCAACGCCTTCTGTTACGTCGTTAGCGCCGTAGCAGTTAACCTTAGCACGAAGACCGTCAGAGTAAGACTTGCGGAATACTTCCTTAACCTCACCTGTGTAGTAATCCATCTCTGTTTCAACGTATGTGAAGCCGTTGATACGAGCGATGATCTGAGCGGCATCCTTACCTAAACCGTTAAGGATAACACGCAGGGGTTCCTTACGAACCTTGTTTGCCTTTTCAGCGATACCGATAGCACCTTCTGCTGCTGCGAATGATTCGTGACCTGCGAGGAAGCAGAAGCACTTTGTATCTTCTTCAAGAAGCATCTTGCCTAAGTTACCGTGGCCAAGACCAACCTTACGCTGATCAGCAACTGAACCGGGGATGCAGAATGCCTGTAAGCCTTCGCCTATAGCAGCGGCAGCATCAGCTGCTCTCTTGCAGCCCTTCTTGATAGCGATAGCACAGCCTACTGTGTAAGCCCACTTAGCGTTTTCGAAGCAGATAGGCTGAATGCCTTCAACGAGCTTGTAGATGTCAAGACCCTTAGCCTTGCAGATTTCTGCACACTCTTCAACAGAGCCTATACCATAGTTCTTTAAAACAGCGAGAATCTGGGGTTCACGTCTGTCATATGATTCAAATAAAGCCATTGTTATTTCCTCCTTACTGCTTTCTGGGGTCGATGATCTTTACAGCATCGTTAACACGGCCGTACTGACCCTGTGCCTTTTCGAATGCTGTGTTAGCATCGTCACCGTTCTTGATGAATTCCATCATCTTGCCGAAGTTAACGAACTTGTAGCCGATGATCTCATCATCTTCATTGAGTGCAAGACCTGTAACATAACCGTCTGTCATTTCGAGGTAACGAGGACCCTTCTTGAGAGTACCGTACATTGTACCTACCTGTGAACGAAGGCCCTTACCGAGATCCTCAAGACCTGCACCGATTGCAAGACCGTCCTCTGAGAAAGCACTCTGGCTTCTGCCGTAAACGATCTGGAGGAAGAGTTCTCTCATTGCTGTGTTTATAGCGTCACAAACGAGGTCAGTATTAAGTGCCTCGAGAATTGTTCTGCCGGGAAGAATTTCAGCCGCCATAGCTGCAGAATGTGTCATACCTGAGCAACCGATAGTTTCAACGAGTGCCTCCTGAATTACACCATCCTTAACATTTAAAGACAGCTTACATGTACCCTGCTGGGGTGCACACCAGCCGATACCGTGTGTAAAACCGGAAATATCCTTGATTTCCTTCGCCTTTACCCACTTTGCTTCTTCCGGAATGGGAGCTGCGCCGTGCGCTACGCCCTGCTTCACGGGACACATAGTTTCAACTTCATGTGAATACGTCATAACAGTTGTAGACTCCTTTCAAATTTTCGTGACCGCAGCCGTAGCTTGTCACGGTCACCGGTAGTTCTTTGCCGGGAAATACCCGGAACATACAAATATATTATATACTATTCTCTCGCCATTTTCAAGGGATTTTCTTAATTTTTTCGGTTAGCAATTGGTAACTCTGCTGTTATCTATCGGGCGTACCCGGATTTTTTCCTTTTTTAAGCCTGCCTATATTATCAAAATACGGACAGATAAGAATTATTACTTATCTGTCCGTATAGAATTTATTCAAGCGTTGTCTGCTCCGTCCTCTCGATACCGAGCATCTGTGCCAGATACCTGCCCGTATAGCTTACGGGATTTGCCGCTACTTCTTCAGGCGTACCTGTAGCAATCACCGTACCGCCGCCGCTTCCGCCCTCAGGTCCCATATCAATGATATAGTCGGCAGTTTTTATAACATCAAGGTTATGCTCTATTACAAGCACGGTATTTCCGCCGTCGGTCAGCTTCTGAAGCACATCTATCAGCTTATGAACATCGGCGGTATGAAGTCCTGTTGTAGGCTCGTCAAGAATGTACACCGTCTTGCCTGTCGCACGCTTTGAAAGCTCCGAAGCCAGCTTTACTCTCTGCGCCTCACCGCCCGAAAGCGTTGTCGCAGGCTGACCTATCTTTACATATCCAAGCCCTACATCGTAAAGCGTCTGCAGCTTTCTCTTTATCTTTTCGTGATTTTCAAAGAAAGCTATGCCCTCTTCTACCGTCATTTCAAGCACATCGTAAATGTTCTTGCCTCTGTAGTGAACCTCGAGCGTTTCACGGTTATAGCGTTTGCCCTTGCAGACCTCGCACGGTACATATATATCGGGCAGGAAGTGCATCTCTATCTTGTTGATACCGTCACCCTCGCAGGCTTCACAGCGTCCGCCCTTTACATTGAATGAAAATCTTCCGCTTGTATAGCCCCTCATCTTTGCGTCATTGGTCGATGCGAACAGCTCCCTTATATCGTTGAATACACCCGTATAGGTTGCAGGGTTGCTCCTCGGTGTTCTGCCTATCGGTGACTGGTCGATAGCTATTACCTTGTCAAGATACTCCGTACCCTCGAATGTATCGAACGCACCGGGTTTTATTCTTGCACGGTTCAGCTTTGCAACAAGGTGCTTGTAGATTATCTCATTTACAAGCGAACTCTTGCCGCTGCCCGATACGCCTGTAATGCAGGTGAATATTCCGAGCGGTACTTTTACCGTAATGTTCTTCAGATTATTTTCACGGCAGCCTGTTATCTTAAGCCACTTCTTAGTTGGCTTTCTGCGTTTTTCGGGTACTTCTATCTTTAATTTTCCCGTAAGATACTGCCCTGTTATCGAACGCTCGCACTTCATTATATCGTCAAGCGTGCCTGCACAGATAACCTCACCTCCGTGAACACCTGCGCCGGGACCTATGTCAACGATAAAATCCGCCGCCCTCATCGTATCCTCATCATGCTCAACGACTATAAGCGTATTTCCGAGGTCACGCAGTCTTTTCAGCGTTGCGATAAGCTTGTCGTTATCCCTCTGATGAAGTCCAATGCTCGGCTCGTCAAGGATATACAGCACTCCCATAAGGCTGCTGCCTATCTGGGTTGCAAGTCTTATACGCTGGCTTTCACCGCCCGAAAGCGTACCTGCCGTTCTTGATAATGTCAGATATTCAAGTCCGACGCTGTTCAGAAATCCCAGACGTTCCTTGATTTCTTTCAGTATCTGACTTGCTATCATCATATCACGTTCAGACAGCTTTATGCTTTTGACAAATTCAAGTGCTTCGCTGATGCTCATATCACAGAATTCGTTGATATTCTTACCGCATACGGTAACGCAAAGAGCCTCCTTTTTCAGTCGCTGACCGTGACAGTCGGGACACACCGCATCACCCATATACTGAGCTATATCCTCTCTTGAATATACGCTCGTTGTTTCCTTATAACGTCTTTCAAGGTTGTTTACTACGCCCTCGAACGCCGTCATATAGACACCGCCGCCCTGCTCTTTACTGCGCACGACCTTTATCTTCTTTTCGCCGGTACCGTAAAGCACCGCATCTAACTGTTCCTTTGTCAGTTCCTTTACAGGCTGATCCACGCTGAAACCGTATTCGTTTGCAACAGCGTCAAAATACATCTGCGCTATAGTTCCGTCCGCATACTTCCAGCCGCTCGCCTTTATCGCATTTTCACGGATAGTAAGTTCACGGTTCGGCAAAATCAGGTCTACATCTATCCTTCTGAAAATTCCGAGACCGGTACAGGTAGGACAAGCGCCGAAGGGATTGTTGAACGAGAACATTCTCGGTACAAGTTCCTCTATGCTTACTCCGTGTTCGGGGCAGGCATAGTTCTGTGAAAAACTCAGTTCCTCGCCGTCGATTACATCTATAAGAATAAGTCCGCCCGAAAGATTTCCCGCAACCTCAAGGCTGTCGGATAAACGTGACTTTATATCCTCTTTCATAACAAGACGGTCTACAACGACTTCTATATTATGCTTCTTGTTCTTGTCAAGCTTTATCTGCTCGGAAAGATCGTAGATTATCCCGTCAATACGCACTCTTGCGTAGCCCTGCTTTACAAGGTCCTCAAGTTCCTTGCGGTATTCGCCCTTTCTGCCTCTTACTATCGGCGATAAGATCTGAAACTTTGTCCGCTCGGGCAGTTCCATTACCTTGTCAACTATCTGATCCACCGTCTGCTGTCTTATCTCTTTACCGCAGACAGGACAGTGTGGAATGCCCACTCTTGCATAAAGCAGTCTGAGATAGTCGTATATCTCCGTTACCGTTCCGACAGTGGAACGAGGGTTTTTCGAGGTCGTTTTCTGGTCTATTGATATAGCGGGAGATAATCCCTCTATGCTGTCAACATCGGGCTTTTCCATCTGTCCGAGAAACATTCTTGCATATGATGACAGACTCTCGATATATCTTCTCTGACCGTCCGCATAAATAGTATCGAATGCAAGCGATGACTTTCCCGATCCCGAAAGTCCAGTCATAACTATCAACTTGTCACGGGGCAGTTCTATATCAATATTCTTCAGATTATGCTCTCTTGCACCCTTGATGATTATTTTATCTATTCCCATTTTCTTTTGTCATCTCCGTCAACAGCTTACTTGCTTTCCTGAAGCTCCTTTATCTTGTCACGCAGATATGCGGCGTGTTCAAAGTCAAGCAGCTTTGCCGCATTCTTCATCTCTGCGGTATACTGTTTGATAAGCGCCTCACGCTCTGCCTTGGTGTATTTTCTCTTTTTACCCTTATCCTTGCCGGACGATATTTCCAGCACCGCCCTTACATCCTTTACAATAGTTTTAGGCGTGATGCCGTGTTCCTCGTTATATTTCATCTGAATCTCACGGCGGCGGTTGGTTTCGGTCACTGCCTTTTCCATACTGTCTGTAACCGTATCGGCATACATTATGACCTTGCCTTCGGCATTTCTTGCCGCCCTGCCTATAGTCTGTATAAGCGAAGTTTCGCTTCGTAAAAAGCCCTCTTTATCTGCGTCAAGTATCGCAACAAGCGATACCTCCGGCAAGTCAAGACCCTCACGCAGAAGATTTATTCCGACAAGCACATCAAAGACGTGCATACGCAGATCTCTTATTATCTCCATACGTTCGATAGAATCAATATCGTGGTGCATATAGCGTATCTTCACGCCGAGTTTTTCATAATAAGCCGTCAGATCCTCAGCCATTTTCTTTGTAAGCGTAGTGATAAGCACGCACTCGCCCTTTTTGGTACGCTCGTTTATTTCGGAATAAAGATCCTCTATCTGTCCCGCAACTGGCTTTATCTCGATTATCGGATCAAGCAGACCCGTAGGACGTATGACCTGCTCGGCTGTGTTCACAGCGTGGCTCTTTTCGTATTCGCCCGGTGTAGCCGAAACATAAATGACCTGATTTATCATCGAGGTAAACTCGTCAAAATTCATCGGTCGGTTATCATACGCAGACGGCAGACGGAAGCCGTAATCCACAAGGTTTTTCTTTCGTGCAAAGTCGCCTCCGTACATACCTCTTACCTGCGGTAATGTAACGTGGCTCTCGTCAATGAACATAAGAAAATCTTTTGGGAAATGGTGCATAAGAGTTATCGGCGAGCTGCCCGGCGCTCTTCCTGCAAGCACCCGTGAATAGTTCTCTACGCCCTTACACGTTCCTATCTCACGGAGCATTTCCATATCATAGCGTGTTCTCTGCTCTATCCTCTGCGCCTCTATCAGCTTATGGTTATCTGTGAAGAATTTAACACGTTCTTCCATTTCGTTTTCTATCTCGGTAAGCGAATTTTCAAGCCTTGCCTTGCTTACGATGTAATGTGACGCAGGGAAAATGGCAACGTGCGAAAAGCGACGTTTCACCTCGCCCGTCACTATATCTATCTCGGATATTCTGTCTATCTCATCACCGAAAAATTCTATCCTTATCGCCTTGTCGGACGTACTTCCCGCAGGGAAAACCTCAAGCACATCGCCTCTTACCCTGAACTTGTTACGGATGAAATTCATATCGTTGCGTTCATACTGTATTTCGACAAGCCTTTTTATTATATCGTCACGGCTTCGCTCCTGACCCTCACGGATAGAAAGCATATTCTCACGGTAATCCTCCGGACTGCCCAAGCTGTAGATACAGCTTACACTGGCAACGATAATTACATCTCTGCGCTCCGCAAGAGCCGCTGTTGCCGAGTGTCGCAGGCGGTCTATCTCATCGTTTATCGCACTGTCCTTTTCGATATAGGCATCGGTTGACGGAATATACGCCTCAGGCTGATAGTAGTCGTAATAGCTTACAAAATATTCGACAGCATTATCCGGGAAAAACTCCTTGAACTCACTGCACAGCTGTGCCGCAAGCGTCTTGTTATGTGCAAGGATAAGCGTGGGACGATTGACCTTTTCGATAATATTGGCCATAGTAAAGGTTTTTCCCGAACCGGTAACTCCGAGCAGAACCTGTTCCTTATCGCCGTCAAGCACACCGTTTGCAAGGCTGTCTATAGCCTGCGGTTGATCGCCCATCGGCTTATAATTTGATTTTAATACGAACTTGTCCATTTTAGCTCCTTAAAAATCATTCCATATATCAGGAAGAATACCGTTCTCACGCATAGAAAGACTGCCGTGCATACCGACTATAACGTGGTCGGCAAGATAAATTCCTGCCTTTTCAAGAAGATTGAAAAGATTTCTCGTCATTATCTTATCCTCCGTAGACGGCATTTCACTGCCTCTCGGATGATTATGCGTCATAACGACGATAGGACATCTTTTCTGCACTGCCTTTTCAAGCAATCTCATTATATCCGGCCGCACCTGTTCAAGCGCACCCGTGCTTATTATTTCCTGCGACATAAAACAATACTCGCTGTCGAGAAATATCATTCTCAGCTGTTCGGTATCTACAAAGCGGAAAAGCCCCATACAATAGTCCTTTACCGCTCCGGATGCGCCGAGCATCTCGCCCTTCTGAACGCTCTCCGACAGCATACGCTCTATGTTCGCACGAAGTACGATTATCATCTGAGCGGTAGACCTGCCTACACCCTCGACCTCGCACAGTTCGTTTTCGCTTGCGGAGAACACACCGCTGAGCGTTCCGAATCTGTCAATAAGCCTGTGCGCTATCGGGTTTGTATCGCACTGCTTAAAAGAACTGTACAGCATCATTTCAAGCAGTTCGTGCGACTGAAACCCCTCACTGCCGAACTCTTTAAGGCGGCTTATCATACGCTCCCTGTGTCCTGCGTGCATATTATCATTGTGAGCGATAGCTACCGCCCCCTTCTGTCATCAATATCACCGCAAGGCTGTGTACCTAAATACACAGCCTTTGCTGAACAGTATTAAATTAGCATATCAATCTTCAAATACAGCGCCTGTATTCGAGCTTGTAACCAGCTTTGCATAACGCTTGAGATAACCGTCAAGCTGTCTTACGGGAGCATTTACGCCCTTAGCCTTACGCTGTGCTATCGTTTCATCGTCAACGAGAAGTTCAATGCTTCTTGCAGGTATATTGATATGTATCTTATCTCCGTTTTCAACGTAAGCTATAAGTCCGCCGTCAGCCGCTTCGGGAGAAACGTGACCTACCGCCGCACCTCTGCTGGCACCGCTGAAACGTCCGTCTGTGATAAGAGCAACGCTTCCGTCAAGACCCTTGCCGACAATAGCCGCCGTAGGAGCAAGCATCTCAGGCATACCGGGGCCACCCTTGGGACCTTCATAGCGGATAACAACAACATCACCGGGGATGATAACGTTATTGAGGATAGCGTCACAAGCAGCCTGTTCGCCGTCAAATACCTTCGCAGTACCTGTGAAGTCCATCATTTCGGGCTTAACTGCACCCTGCTTTACAACAGAGCCGTTTTCTGCAAGGTTACCGCTGAGTATTGCAAGACCGCCGTCTTTTCTGATAGGATTCTCGCAGGTGTGGATTATTGTACCGTCCGCATTCGGAGCCTTGGCGATTCTGTCAGCCTGTGTACCCGAAACAGTAAGAACGCTCGTATCAACGTGACCGCCCTTTGCAAGCTCCTTGATAACCGACTGGATACCGCCGACATCGTTAAGGTCTGTTATGAATATATCACTTGCGGGATTGAGCTTTGAAAGCTGAGGTGTTGTCTTGCTCTTGTTGTCAATGTCGTCAAGAGAAATGTCTACTCCTGCCTCGTGTGCGATAGCAAGAAGATGAAGTACCGTATTTGAGGAAGCACCGATTGCCATATCGGTAGCGAGCGCATTCATCATATTCTTCTTTGTGATAATATCCTTAGCGCAGATGTTCTGCTTTACAAGCTCAACTATTCTTTCGCCCGTTTCCTTTGCAAGTCTGCGGCGAGCGGCATTTACAGCAGGCTCAGTACCCGACTTCGGCATCGAAAGACCGATTGCTTCTGTAAGGCAGTTCATTGAGTTTGCCGTGTACATACCCGAGCATGAACCGCAGGTAGGACAAGCGTTATTCTCGTAGTCAAGAAGAACATCATCGCCTATAGTGCCGTTGGAATACTGACCGATAGCTTCGTATATCTCGTTATATCCTACTCTCTTGCCCTGTACTCTGCCGGGGTTCATAGGACCGCCGCTTACAAAAATAGAGGGGAGATTCATTCTTGCTGCAGCCATTATCATACCGGGAACTATCTTGTCGCAGTTCGGGATAAATACGATACCGTCAAGAGGATGTGCCGTCAGCATTACCTCGATGCTGTCGCAGATAAGCTCACGGGATGCAAGAGAATATCTCATACCTCTGTGGTTCATTGCAAGGCCATCGCATACGCCGATGGTGAAGAACTCAAAAGGAACGCCGCCTGCGTTTCTGATACCGTCCTTTACCTGTCTTGATATTTCGTGCAGATGCGCATGACCTGGAACATAGTCGCTTGCCGCACATACAACGGCAATAAACGGCTTGTGCATCTCGCTGTCTGTTACACCCAGTGCTTTCAGTAAAGCTTTGTGCGGTGTTCTGTCTACGCCGCTCTTGATAAGATCGCTTCTCATTTTTACTGTCCTTTCCTTTGTAAAAAAGTGTTTTTATTTTCTGCCGAGCATGGCACTGCCGATCATACCTGCTTCATTTGCAAGTGTGCAGATTACTATCTCGGTATTTTTAGCATTGTTTTTTGAGTAGATCTGCTTTGCAATCAGTGCTTTAAGCGGTATAAGCAGATTATCGCCCTCGTTGCATACTCCTCCTCCGATACAGAGAATATCGGGTTGGAATACGTTTATCACATTTGTAATGCCACAGGCAAGATACTTGATATATTTATCAACAACTTCCCTTCCCTCAGGGTCGCCCAGCTTAGCGGCATTGAACGCAGTTCTTGCTGAAATTTTCCCGTCACGGTCAACCATTTCGTGAAGCCGTCCGCTCGGATATTTCTCAATCATTTCCCTCGTCATACGGACAAGTCCCGTAGCCGAAGAATAAGCCTCAAAACAGCCGTTTCTTCCGCAGGTACACGGCGCACCGTCAACCTCGATAACAGTATGACCTATCTCGCCGCCTGCGTTGTTTGAGCCGCTGTATATCTCGCCGTTTATAATTATACCTGCGCCCACACCAGTTCCGAGCGTCAGCACTACAGCGTTTTTCGCACCCTTTGCCGCACCTGCAAGATATTCGCCGTATGCCGCAACATTAGCGTCATTTTCAAGAATGATACGCTTGCCGAAATGTTCTGCAAGATCCTTTGCAAGCGGAATGTTCTCCCAGTGCAGATTATTTGAATAAAGCACCGTGCCGTTTTCGTTATCCATAGTTCCCGGACAGCCGACACCGATAGTCTTTATCCGGTCAATGTCCTCGCCCGAAAGCTGCACAGCCTGTTCGACAGCGTCAATGATTACCGCAAGGACGCTCTTATAACCGTCTGCCGCATTTGTCTTGAGCGATATTTTCGAAACGAGCTGTGCGTTCTCGTCAACCACTCCTGCCTTGATATTCGTACCGCCAATGTCAACGCCGATATAATACTTCATATATCCCCTTTAACCTTTCAAAACACAAGTCTTAAACTATATCAGAAAGAATTACCTCAAGATTACCCGTAAGAGTAAATCTGCCGTAGCCTGCAGGAACAAAGAAGCTGTCGCCCTTCTTTGCGTCAAGTTCACCTATTTTACCGCTGCCGTCAAGCACCAGAACCGACATAAACGACTTTTCATCTGCGTCAAGCGTTACTGTTCCTGAAACCTTGATTTTATGAACATCGAAATATTCACAGCTGCGGAGCAATGTTTCCTCGCCGCCGTCTATCTTTACAGGCTTGCCCTGAGGCTTTGTATCATATTTCGGAGGGCAAAGCTCGGTAACGTCTATAGCCTTTTCAATATGAAGCTCTCTGGGCTTTCCGTCCTTTCCTACTCTGCCGTAGTCATATACTCTGTATGTCGTATTGCTGTTCTGCTGAATCTCGGCAATAAGTATACCCTTGCCGATAGCGTGGAGCGTACCCGACTCGATGAAGAACACATCTCCCTTATGTACGGGAACATTGTTAGTGACCTCAAGCAAGGTATTATTCTTTATTCTGTCAGCAAACTCTTCTCTTGAAATTTCTTTATCAAAGCCGTAGATAAGCTGTGAGCCTTCCTCGCAGTCAACGATATACCACATTTCCGTCTTGCCGTACTCGCCCTCTACACGCATAGCATAATCGTTGTCGGGGTGTACCTGTACAGACAGATTATCCTTTGCGTCAATAAGTTTTATAAGTATGGGGAAATACTCGAATCTGCCGCATGCTGTACCGAGTGCATTCTTGTTTTCCGCTACATACTCGGAAAGCGTCTTGCCTTTGTCCTTGCCGTTTGCAATAACGCTCTGACCGTCCTTATGGCAGGACAGTTCCCAGCTCTCAGCTATCTTATCTGCGTCTGATACCTTGCCGTATTCCTCTCTTAATCTGTTACCGCCCCAGATATAATCCTTGCAGGGCGCACTGAGCTTTAATATTTCCATATTATGTTCCTTTCTATTTATCGGAATATTACCGTTTTATATCGTATCTTCATAAACCGCAGTTCACAACTCTGTTTATAGTCAATTATAGCACATTCAGCTTTAAATGTCTATCACTATTCTTGACTTTTTTGCGAAATATGTTATATTTATCTTATACAGCGGTCATACCGCACAAAATGACGAAAGGAACTGATGATATGAACGAAAATGTAAAAGCCGCACTCAAAAAAAGAGCGGAAAAGGTAATATCCGCCCTCGAAAAGAACAATATGAAGGGTTATCTTGTCGATACTCCCGACGAGGCTAAGCAGATAATAAAGGAGCTTATAAAGGACGACAAGCTGATAGTTTCCGGCGGAACAATGACGCTCAAAGAAACCGGCATTCAGGATTTTCTGAACGAAAACTACAGCGGTATCTACATTGACCGTGAAAAGCTCTCTCCCGATGAGGTAAACGACCTTTACAGAAAGGCTTTTTCCGCCGACACCTACTTTGCAAGCACTAATGCGATAACCGAATACGGCGAATTATACAACGTAGACGGCACCGGCAATCGTGTAGCCGCCATGATATTCGGACCGAAGCAGGTAATCATTGTTGCCGGCTTAAACAAGATTGTAACAGACCTCCACTCAGCCGTTGACCGTCTTGAAACGATAGCGTCTCCCGCAAACTGTGTAAGACTCGGCAGAAACACCCCCTGCGCAAAGACAGGCAGATGTGCGCACTGCTTAAGCCCCGACAGGATTTGCAACGATTATGTCATAATGGCTCATCAGCGTGACAAGGACAGAATAAAAGTAATCCTCATCTCCGACGAATACGGCTACTAAGGCGGCGGGTCGCCGCTGACTGTTCCGACCTTGCGGCAATGTGCCGCCTCAAATTCCGACCTTTTTATATGTTCCGGATATATGCAGGATAGTAGAACGGTCGGGATTGAACGATAGTGATAAATTAAAATATTAAACACAAAAACGGTGGGCTTGTGAGGCTCACCGTTTTGATTATTTCTATTAGCATTTATATAATTAGTAATACTATCTGATTATTCTACTCGCTGATTATTCCGCTTGATGCTTACCAATATAATATAAAATCACAAGTCCAATAACAAAAGCCAAAATTGCGATTATTATTGTGACAAGATCCATTTTATCTAATCTGTAAGCATTTTAACGATTCTTATATACAGGACACTTTTCGTATTCCTCGCCATAGTCAGTTTTGCACTTATTCTTCACTTCGTCCTCGGAAACGTTTTTATTGCAAAGCTTACAGACATAATCTCCCTGAGAAAAAAGTGCTCCTCCCGACTCGTAATCCAGATACGGACATCTTGCCATAATTATAACTTCCTTTCATATAAGTATATTAATGGTTTTACCATTAGCTGTATTATATCATATTGTTACTTTTTTGTCAACAGCATACCGTTAATAATTATCAAAATTTGTGGTATCATCATTACTGAAAATAATGATGATACCAGTAACTTTGAAAAAGCTCTGCGACGGACTTCAGATAACCATTACGGATTTTTTCGATGACGATATGTTCAGAAATCTTGAACAGGAAATATACTGATAACAAAAGCAAGCCGTTGACGCACATCACAACGTCAACGGCTTGCTTTATAATTTTCCTGTTTACTGTTTTGACGATTCGCCGTTTGAATTAAAAACGGCTTGCGGTATCAGATTATCTTCCTCAAAAACTATGCTGTCGGCAGACAGACCTCCGCCGAGTTGATTAAGTTCAACAGGTGTAAATCCACGATTTACCGGTGTTCTTGTAAAGTTATTCAAACGTGATATAATGCCTATCAACTCACTTAAATTTTTCTCATCCGGCAAAAGTTTGCGATAATCAAGATAGCTGAGTACTTCTTCAAGAGGATTTTCACCGTTTTTTATTTCCAGAATACAATCGCCGACAGTATCCCATGCATCTGACTCGCCTAATTTCATATTATTCACAAAGAAATCATACAGTGCCGTTGTATACTCATTTTCTTCTATAAAAGAATCATCAACATATCTGAGCAGCTTATTTTTCTCCGGAACAAATAGTGGCTTGCCTTTCTGAGAAGCGACCATCATTTTATAAAATATTTCGTCAATAAGCACCAACGATTCGTTTACGATTGTTCTTTCCATCGGCTTACTCTTTTTTCTGTTCTTGTCCGTCTCTTCACTGCCGAGTATAAAATAGAAATGTTCCTCGTGCCTTGCTATCTCAGAAAAAGCAATAAAACCTTCTTCCGTCAGCTTTAATTCATCATTTTGTTTTTTGATTATCTTATATGCGTCTTTCAAAGGTAACATCTCATAAAAATTTGAAAACGCATCAAAATAATCATATAACAGCATTACTGTTTGTGCATCAAGGTTAAGCTTCTCGTGCATCGCTTTAATTGAATTTGCTGTATACATCTTCGGTAATTTTATCATAGTAATCTCCTTAATCAGAGTTTTTCTGATTATACCACTTTTTGTCGGTAAGTGCAAGTTATGTGCGCAATCAAAACGGGCTTTGAAGCAACACATACTCCAAAGCCCGTCAGTTATTGTTATATTCAATTGTCGAATCGGTTATCGGCTTACTGCCTCACTTTATGCGTTCTTCGCATATTCTGCAGCCATCATCGTGGTATCATCCTACCAACTTCCTGTCTGCCGTTAAACTTAACCGACTTTTACATTATTTCGTAGTTCACACTACCTGTACGTTGTCAGTACATTGGACTATACCTCACTGTCTTTCTTCGTTAAGCACCTTTCTTAGACGCTTTATTATGCAGTCAGCGTATATTACCATTTGAAACACATCCTTAAGAGCTCAAATCAGCTTCTTTCAGCTTTATCAGCTGCTCTTTTTATCCTCTGTATCGACTTCTGCCGATGCAGGATATTAAGCTGTTATCAGTAGAACTGCCTCTTTGAATGTCTTGAACTGTACATCTCAATCACCTTACCTGTATTTACCTTGAAAGCTGTATATAATAAACGCTTTTGCGGAAATCTGCGATTTTTCAAATCGCTATAAGGTTTCTTGTTTTCTTTGTCCGGTAGCCGTTTTACTCGCAATTAAAGGTCAAAACCCTTTTATTATGTGTGTCGATGAGTACCGTATGAGTATTGTCATCGTACTATTCACTTCTTACTTTATGTTGCGAGCCTCAACAGACTGCTGTGACTCACTTTTTTCCTGACCCATTGGACTCGCCTCCTATCCGACTTTATTTATATACGGTTTCCGAATCGTATATATGTTGAATAAAACCCTCTTTATCGTGTTAAATAGTCAGCATGAAGATGTTTTATTCTGTCTGGGGAACTTTCCTTTTCCTTGTCTATATGATAACACATCAAACGGCATAAGTCAACACTTTTCTGAATGAAAACTGTACAAATTGCACATTGTGGTTTTGTATATTAGTCACATAGTTACACAGTTTACACAATATCAGTGTATTTAATCTATGTTAATAACTTAAAAATGCGTCGATTTGCTATTTTAAGGGAATTTGACCTGTGCAGGAATAGTATTGTGAGAAAATCATAAAATACCTCTTGACAACACCTTTGGTTTCGTGTAAAATTATATACAGAACAGAGGTCTTGAAACGGTCCTCGGAAAAGGAAGGAATAAACAATGTCAGAAATCGAAAACATCACAGACAACGACTTAGACACTGCCGAGTATATAGACCTCGAGGACGAAAACGGTGATACCGTTACATTTGAGCTTATCGGACGCATCGAGGTTGACGGCTGCACATACTGCGCCGTTATTCCCGAAGAAGACGACGAGAACGCCGACAGCGACGTTTACGTTATCCTGAAGGAAGTAAACAAGAACGATGAGGTTTATCTGTCAACAATAGATGACGATAAGGAATACGACCGTGTAGCCAAGGAATTCTTCAACGTGTTTGAAGAGCTTGACGAAGAGGAAGAATAATAGTTAATACACTGCCTTGTTCGCTTCAGTATGATTTCATATGATCCGACACTCTTTAATAGGGATTTCTCTCCGTTTGCGGATTGCAGACCTCCCGCCATTGCGGAAGAAGGGAGCGTGAAACAATCGGGGGAAAGTTACCCACCGTACTTTATGTGCGGGTTTCATCGTCATACCACGGCAAGGTGGTCTTAAAAATTACAGCCGTACTGCTTAAAAACAGTACGGCTTTAACTTGTAGAAAAAGTATGTTTTTTTCAAAAAAGTGCTTGATCTCTATCCCTATAAGAACGCTTTGTGGGCTTTGCGTCTCTGCAATCGTGGTCGTTTGTTGTCGGTGCGTCCTGCACCGACTTTGTTCGACCACTTGTATGCGTCCTTGCATAGAGCCTTTGGGCATACACGCCCGGCGTCCGTGCCGGGGCTGAGTGTTGGGCTGCCGCCCTCACCAAGCAAGGACGCTTGCAGTCAGTCGCACACAGTCGCTGCACGATGCAGCGACTGTGTGCGACTGACAACCCGCATTGGGGCTACGCCCAAAGCAAGGATGCTTTGGTTGCTTGCCAAAAGTTTTGCATGATGCAAAACCAACAGAGCAAGCAACGCTAAACCCCCATTTTAAAAAATTATATAGTTTTTTGACAGACTGAACCGTACTGCTTAAAAACAGTACGGCTTTTCATTTTGCATAATCCGCTTTTTTCTGCGAAAGCTATCTCTATGAACAGTAAACGTAAACGAAAATCCGACCGCACAGGAAAGCACGCCCATCTGCTTTACGGCTCGCTTTGCGGCTTTCTGAACGGTCTGTTCGGCTCCGGCGGCGGAACTGTCGCCGTACCTGCCTTTGAGAAAAACGGCACAGAGCCGAAAAAAGCTCACGCTTCCTCGGTTGCCCTGATATTCGTACTGAGCCTTGTCACCGCCGTTATATATTTAATGAATGGAAAACTGGATTTCGGCACAGCGTGGGAATATATACCCTACGGGCTTATCGGTGCGATACTCGGCTCTTTTCTTCTCGGAAAAATCCCCGACAGGCTGATAAGGATAATATTCGGTCTGCTTATGATTGCAAGCGGAGTGAGGATGATATTATGAATATTTTAGTGGGAATACTCACCGGAGCCACTGCGTCAATGGGGCTTGGCGGAGGCTTTATTCTGCTCGTGTATCTTTCGGTATTCACTGAAATACCGCAGGATATTGCGCAAGGAATAAACCTTCTTTTCTTCCTACCCATTGCACTGCTCTCCCTTGTCATACACATAAAAAACAAGCTGACAGACTTAAAGCTTGTGGGGAAATATCTTATACTCGGACTTCCCTGTGCCATTGCAGGAAGCTATGTCGCAGGAATTACTGATGTGGCTGTTCTGCGAAAGCTGTTCGGGATATTCGTTTTATATATCGGGATAAATCAGCTATACGTCAGCTTTACAAATAAGCCGTGCAAAAAAAGATCCGACAGCAAGTAACGCCGTCGGATTCTTTTACTTCTTCCCTTTTATCTTATCCCAATACACCTTTGACTGCTGTTCAAATTTGTCATCACCGAACGTATAATAGGGTGATGGTCTGTGTGTGCGCTTGTATGGTTTTGCATTTGCACTATCACATAGTATTTTTCGTAGGGGAGGAGCTTGCTCCTCCCGAAATATTGTGGTGCTTACCATAAACAATTTGCAAGGAAATTAAGCTTTGGGTTACGGTTGATAGTTGACAGATTATAAACTTGGCGAATGGTTAGAAGTTAGTGCGACGGGAGGGGCAAGCCGCCTCCCCTACAAAAAGAGAAAATGATAGCAAATGTAATAAATAGCAGTGCAAATAAAAACAATGCGGCTGTCCGACAAAAAGAACTATCAGTAGTTTACTATCGTAGGCACAACTGAACAATATAACAGAAGTACATCAAGCAAAAGACTTTTTCTACAAGCTAAAATCCGACAGCAAGTAACGCCGTCGGATTCTTTTACTTCTTCCCTTTTATCTTATCCCAATATGCCTTTGACTGCTGTTCGAATTTGTTATCGCCGAACGTATAATAGACCCTGTCCTTTATAGCGTCGGGCAGATACTGCTGTTTTACATAATGATCCGGATAGTCGTGCGGATAAAGATAATGCTGACCCTTCACCGCATTGCCCTCTCCGTCATAATGCTTGTTCTGAAGCTGTCGGGGTATATCTCCTGTTTTGCCGTCCTCGACATCCTGCATAGCGGCATTTATACCGAGATACGCACTGTTGGACTTCGGCGATGTCGCAAGCAGAACGACCGCTTCGCCCAGCGGTATCCTCGCCTCTGGAAGCCCAAGCTGTAACGCACTGTCAACGCAAGCCTTCACTATCGGCACCGCCATAGGATACGCAAGCCCTATGTCCTCGCTTGCTATAACAAGAAGCCGCCTGCAAAGCGAGGTAATATCCCCTGCCGCAAGCAAACGTGCCGCATAATGAAGCGCCGCATTTTCATCCGAGCCTCTTATCGACTTCTGTAGCCCCGACAGAATATCATAATGATGATCACCGTCACGGTCGTAGTTCATACTGCTCTTCTGCGTAAGCAGCTTTGCGGTTTCCATCGTCACCGTATCGCCCTCGCTCGAAAGACAGCAAAGCTCAACCGTATTTGCCGCCTTTCTCACATCGCCGCCGCAGCCGTAAGCAATATGGCTTACAACGCCTTCCTCAAGCGTGAACTGCGTGTGCATCTCCTCGCCCATAAGCCTGAAAGCACGTTCCACCGCAGGAAGTATATCCTCCGCCGTCACCTGCTTGAATTCAAACACGGTACAGCGTGAAAGAACGGCACTGTATACATAGAAATACGGATTCTCCGTCGTAGATGCGATCAGCGTTATTTCTCCGCTCTCGATATATTCGAGCAGTGTCTGCTGCTGCTTTTTATTGAGATATTGTATCTCATCAAGGAATAGCAGAATTCCGCCTGCCGCACCGAATGTTCCTAAATTCGCAACAACGTCCTTTATGTCCGATGTCGATGCCTGCGTACCGTTCAGCCTGTACAGGCTCATACTTGTTTTTTGGGCGATAATATTTGCCACAGTGGTTTTGCCCACTCCCGACGGCCCGTAGAATATCATATTGGGTATCTTTCCCCTGCTGATGATATTGTAAAGCGGTTTTCCCTGCGCTAAGATGTGCCTTTGTCCAACAACCTCATCAAGCGTCGAAGGACGTATTCTGTCTGCTAACGGCATAATTCATCTCCTGTAAAATATAAGCCTCCGCCCGTCACAGAGCGGAGGCTGAAATACCATATTGCCTTATCAGTCGTTCTTGTGCTTTTCAAGTAAAGCGCTTATCTTCTGGTGAGGATCAATTACCTTGCTGATAGACATATCGTGGTTAAGAGCCATAATCAGATATGACAGATACTTCGAAACGTCAACCTCGCAGAACCATTCCCTGCTGAGCAGTTCGGGCGTTCTGTAGGAAAGGTTTGTACCGAACACATAGTCGATCTTGCCATCGGCATAGGCTTTGTCAAACGCTTCAAGACCGTTTGTGAAGATAGGATATGTCGCATATGCAAAAATTCTCTTTGCATTACGCTTCTTAAGCTCGATAGCAATATCAAGCATAGACTCGCCCGATGAAATAATATCGTCCGCAATGAAAACGTCCTTGCCCTCGACCGAGTTACCGAGATATTCGTGAGCTACGATAGGGTTACGTCCGTTCACCACCTGCGAATAGTCACGTCTTTTATAGAACATACCGAGATCTACACCCAGTACAGATGAATAGTACATATTTCTGTTGAGCGCACCTTCATCGGGGCTGACAACCATAAAATGATCCTTATCCATCTTGAAGTCATTTACATACTTGAACAGAGCCTTCAGCACCTGATATGTGGGGATTATATTATCAAAGCCCATCAGAGGAACTGCGTTGCATACTCTGGGATCGTGAGCGTCAAACGCAACGATATTGGAAACGCCCATATTCTGAAGCTCCTGAAGCGCTACAGCGCAGTCAAGCGACTCTCTGTAGTTTCTTCTGTGCTGTCTTCCGCCGTAAAGTATAGGTGTAATAACGTTGATACGGTGAGCCTTACCGCCGATAGCCTGTATGATACGCTTGAGGTTCTGGAAGTGATCGTCGGGCGACATACGGTTCATTCTGCCGAACAGCGGATATTCAAGGCTGTAGTTGCCGAAATCGGCAATAATATAAACATCATAACCTCTTACAGTGTTCTTGATAAGAGCCTTACCGTCACCGGAAGAAAATCTGGGGCATTCGTTCTCAATGAGAAAATTATCATAATCGTAGCCTGCTTCCCTTGACCATGTTACAAGGTAATCGTTGACCTTCTTGCCAAGTTCCTCAGAACCGGGTATAGCAATAAGTCCGAGCGGAGCTACTCTCTCCGAGTGATTAAAAATAATATCTCTTGCAGATGCTGTCATTTACAAATTCCTTTCTATATTCAACAATTAACCGATATTTTATACAACACGAAAACGAGGGAATCAATCTCTCGTTCTCGCTTATATGCAATTATTCGTACAGAGGATACTTTCTGCAGATCTCAGTTACTGTTTCTCTTACCTTGTCAGCACTGTTGTCAAAGTCGGTCGCAGTAAGATAGATGCACTGTGCAATCTGCTTCATATCGTCTTCCTTTAATCCTCTTGTCGTAACCGCAGGTGTACCGATGCGCACGCCGCTCGTTACAAAAGGACTCTGAGGATCGTTGGGTATAGCATTCTTGTTAACTGTGATATACACCTCGTCGAGCTTCTTCTCAAGCTCTTTACCCGTGATATTGAAAGGCTGGAGGTCAACAAGCATAAGGTGGTTGTCTGTACCGCCAGATACAAGATTGAATCCCTTTTCAAGCAGAGAATCGGCAAGAACGGATGCGTTCTTCACAATCTGCTTTGCATATTCGGTAAATTCGGGCTTCAGTGCCTCGCCGAAGCATACAGCCTTAGCGGCGATAACGTGCATTAAAGGTCCGCCCTGTATGCCGGGGAATATAGCCTTGTTGATCTTCTTTGCAAGCTCCTCGTCATTTGTAAGGATAAGTCCGCCACGAGGTCCTCTCAGTGTCTTATGCGTTGTAGTAGTCACAACGTCTGCATAAGGCACGGGCGACATATGCTGACCGCCTGCAACAAGACCTGCAATGTGCGCCATATCTACCATAAGATATGCGCCAACTTCCTTAGCAATTGCCGAGAGCTTTTCAAAGTCAATTGCTCTGGGATATGCGCTCGCACCCGCAACGATCATCTTGGGCTTATGTTCCTTAGCAAGTGCAAGTATATTGTCGTAATTCAGTCTGCCGGTTTCCTCATCAAGTCCGTAAGGTACGAAGTTGAAGTATTTGCCCGAAATGTTTACGGGAGAACCGTGTGTAAGGTGTCCGCCGTGAGCAAGGCTCATACCCATTACCGTGTCGCCGGGATTCAGCAGTGCAAAATAAACCGCCGTGTTAGCCTGTGCGCCGGAGTGAGCCTGTACATTCGCATACTTTGCTCCGAACAGCTTGCAGGCACGTTCAATAGCGATATTCTCAACTATATCAACGTCCTCGCATCCGCCGTAATAACGCTTGCCGGGGTATCCCTCAGCATACTTGTTCGTAAGAACGCTTCCCATAGCCGCCATAACAGCAGGAGAAACGATATTCTCACTTGCAATAAGCTCAAGATTTCTTTTCTGACGTGCAAGCTCCTTGTCCATTGCGTCAGCAACATCGGGATCTATTCCCTTGAGAAAGCCGATCGTGTCAACTAAATTACTGTACATTTCATTTTTCCTTTCGGTTATTTTAAGCACGCTTTTTGAGCGGCTTTAATTACTTCTGCTTGGAAGTGAATCCTTCCCAGTCCTTAAGGAACCTGTCAATACCGTTGTCAGTAAGGGGGTGCTTAAGCATCTGGAGAAGTACGTTCATAGGAACGGTTGCAATATCACATCCGAGTCTTGCCGCCTGTGTAACGTGCATCGGGTTACGGATAGATGCGGCGATGATCTCTGTTTCAATGCCCTGTGCATTGAATATGTCAACGATCTCTTCGATAAGGTTCATGCCTTCCATGCCTATATCGTCAAGTCTGCCGAGAAACGGGCTGACAAATGTAGCACCTGCTCTTGCGGCAAGAAGTGCCTGAGCGGCTGAGAATACAAGAGTAACGTTTGTCTTTATGCCCTTTGCGGTAAGCTGCTTGCAGGCCTTAAGACCCTCCTCGCACATAGGGAGCTTTATAACGATATTCTTATGTATAGCGGCAAGGGGCAGAGCCTCCTCAACCATCTTGTCTGCTTCAAGCGAAATTACTTCGGCTGAAACAGGACCGTCTACGATTTCTGTGATTTCCTTTACTACCTGCTTGAAATCTCTTCCCTCTTTTGCGATAAGAGAGGGGTTTGTGGTAACACCGCAGATAATGCCCATATCATTGGCACGTCTGATGTCATCAACGTTGGCTGTGTCGATAAAAAGTTTCATAGGTACTCCTTCCCGGTTAACCGGACTTAGCATAATATTCCTACGGATTACGGCAACACACAAAAGCCGTATTCCGTTACTGACAATAATACAAATTATACATCAAGTGAAGCCAGCTCGTCAAAGTTTGCCTTCATAGCGGGATACAGCTTCTTGTAAAGCGCATATACCTTTTCGTACTTGGCACTGTTTTCAGCTATAGGCTCCTGTATCTTTTCGGGCTTGATTACCACCTTGCACGCCTCTGGAACAGAGCTGTATATTCCTGCGCCTACTGCCGCAAGAAGTGCAACGCCGAGTGCGGGGCCTTCCTTGTTTGCTGTAGTCTTTACGTTGCAGGCATAAAGGTCTGCAAGCATCTGCCGCCACAGCGGTGATGTTCCGCCGCCACCGCAAGCCATCATATCATCAATGCTTATATTCATCTCACGCATAACCTCAACACAGTCACGCAGTGAATAGGAAACGCCTTCCATAACGGCTCTGAGCATATCCTTCTTCTTGTGCATTGTGGAAAGACCTACAAATGCACCTCTTACGTTGGGGTCAAGGTGAGGTGTTCTCTCGCCGTTGAGATAAGGCATATAGAGCAGTCTGTTTGCGCCTATCGGCACACTGTCGGCTTCCTTATCCATAAGGTAGTACGGGTCAACGCCAATAGAAGCGGCTGTTTCCATCTCGCTCCACGCAAAATTATCCCTGAACCACTTGAGCGACAGACCTGCGGACTGAGTAACGCCCATAACGTGCCAGCATCCCGGCACAGCACAGCAGAATGTATGTACTCTGCCCTTGGGGTCGATAGATATATCGGAAGTATGAGCAAACACAACGCCGCTTGAACCGATAGTAGTGAAAGCCTTACCGTCTTCTACTACGCCTGTTCCGACAGCGGCAGCAGCATTATCGCCTGCACCGCCGACTACGGGCGTACCCTCCTTAAGACCTGTAGCCTGCGCTACAGTCTTTGTAACGGTACCTGTTATCTCAGGGCTTTCGTAAACCTTGGCAAGAAGCGACTTGTCGATACCGAGCTTTGTCAGCACCTCGTCAGACCAGCATCTGCCGGGAATATCAAGCAACTGCATACCCGATGCGTCTGAAACCTCTGTAGCAAACTCGCCCGTAAGCATAAATCTTATATAGTCCTTGGGGAGAAGAATATGGCGGCACTTTTCATAATTTTCAGGCTCGTTATTCTTTACCCACATTATCTTTGCGGCTGTAAAGCCTGTTATAGCAGGGTTTGCGGTGATAGCGATAAGTCTGTCGTGACCTACCTTTTCGGTAATCTCGACAACTTCCTTACCTGTACGCTGATCGCACCAGATAATGCTGTTTCTTATTACCTTGTTATCCTTGTCCAGCATTACAAGTCCGTGCATCTGTCCCGAAAGACCTACGCCCTTTATCTCGTCAGCGGGAACTCCGCTCTTTGCAACTACGTCACGGATACTGTTAACGCAGGCGTTCCACCAGTCCGCAGGATCCTGCTCGGCATAGCCGTTGCAGGGAGTGTAAAGAGGATAATCGTAAAGCGCCGATGCAACAGGTGTGCCGTCCTCGCTGAAAAGCACTGTTTTTGTACCGGACGTACCTATATCGACACCAAGTATGTATGCCATATCTTTTCTCCTTATTTTAAAAAAACTTCATAGAATTTTACCGTGCAAAATCTTACACGCTCCTTACATAATTATAATCCATCACAACGCAGTTTGTCAATAGAGAAAACCGAAATATCACGTTAAAAGTGCCGTTGCCGCCGGGTAAAGTTCTCCGCCCGGAAAAGCGGTTGCTTAACGCTAACGAATTGGTTACAATTCTGTAACTTTCATTGACTTTACCAAAATGCGCTATTATAATAAAATCAAAATTATTTTCCGTCTGTGGACAATCCGGCTTGTCGTATTGACCTCTCAAAACCGCACTATCTCTCGCTCCGCACCACCACACTTGGCTCCCTTGAGTAAAGGGAGCTGGATTGCGACAAGGCTACTTCTTATCATAAATTGTCTTGCTCTGCGATTCAAGCCTCTTTAATACCCTCTCAACCTTATCTGTCGCAAGACTGAGGGATCGCACGCCTACCGCACTCTTTCCGTTTCTCTGACACCTCCGTTAACAATCCCTCAATAGTTGGCAGTGCTTCGCACTGCAACAGAAGCTCACCTTTACACAAGGGAGCTAAAAGTGATAGTGCTTCACCAACCCTTTCAAAATCGCACTATTACTCAAAAAGCACTATATCCTTGCCTCCCCTCGAAAAAGGGGAGGTGGCTTGACGGCAAGGCACAAACCTAAATTTTACAGCGTTTTAATGTGATATATCCGACTTATATAATTACTAAGTCGGTCTGCCGTCAAGACGGTGGGGATTGTGAATGCGTAGAAGTTTTGAAGATAGTAATTCTATTAATTTCACTCCCCACCTATCTAACTTCCATTGACTTTACCAAAATAACTTATTATAATAAAATCAGAAATTGTTGTCCGTCTGTGGACAATCGACAGCTCTGCGGTGTATTATATGCAGAAGAGCAAATCGCCTTTGCGAAAGGAGAACAGTATGAAAAGAAGAATTTTATCAGCAATAATCGCAGGTTCACTCATCGCGTCAACTCTCACCCTCTCGGCTTGTCGGTCGGAAAAATCCCCCGAAACAACGGATCTTATGACAGGCATCAAAGCCGCAAGCCACGAAACCGTAAAACCCGACGATGCTTTTAAGAGCGCATACGGCAATTTCTCTGTCGAACTGCTTAAGAAATGCTTTGACGGCAAATCAAACACTCTTATCTCTCCCCTGTCGGTATCATCCGCACTCGCAATGACAGCAAACGGTGCAAACGGTCAGACCAAAGATGAAATGGAAAAGGTACTCGGGAGCGGAATGCCCCTTGACGAACTGAACAAATATCTTTCATCATTCAGCGGCTCGCTTACATCAGGCGAGGACTTCAAGCTGAAAAACGCAAATTCGATATGGTTCAGAGATGAAGAAAACAGGCTTACCGTTGAAAAGGACTTTTTGCAGAAAAATGCGGATTATTTCGGTGCGGCAATATACAAGCGTGCATTTGACAACGCAACGTGTAAAGAGATCAACAATTGGGTAAGCAACAATACCGACGGTATGATAGACAAAATACTTGACAACATCCCCGATGAAGCGATAATGTATCTTATAAACGCCGTCAGCTTTGATGCAGAATGGGAAAATGTATACAAGGAAAATGATATTGCGGACGGAAAATTCACAAATTCCGAAGACAAGCTGATGAATGTCACCATGATGCATTCAACCGAAAGCATTTATCTTGAAAGCGACGGCTGTAAAGGCTTTATAAAACAGTATAAGGGCGGAAAATACAGCTTTGCGGCTTTACTTCCCGATAATGATATAGCCTCCTTCATATCCTCCTTATCCGGAGAAAAGCTCTGTAGGATATTAAGCAGTACCGAAAGCTGCGGCGTAGAAACAAAGCTCCCGAAATTCAGCTATGAATATTCAGACACACTGAACAACGCTTTGTCACAGCTTGGTATGCCGACAGCATTTGACGAAAACAATGCGGATTTTTCGGGCATCGGCAAATCAACCGTAGGCAATATATCCATCGGCAAAGTCATTCACAAGACTAAAATCGGGGTAAACGAGAAAGGTACTAAGGCAGGTGCCGCCGCTCTTGTAGAAATAGTTGACAGTGCGTGTGCTATTAACGAAAAGCAGGTAATCCTGAATCGCCCGTTTATGTATATGATACTCGACAACGAAACGATGCTGCCGCTGTTCGCAGGCATATACACAGGCGTATAACGCACAGAAATTGTATAATCTGCATAATCCGAGCTATAATATTTTCTTGACTTTTGGAGTATGTATGCTATAATTTAATTAGCAGAAAACAACAAATCTTTCAGGAAAGGCTGGATGTACAAATGGCAAAGCGCAGAATCGGTATACTGACGAGCGGAGGCGACTGCCCCGGACTTAACGCTACTATAAGAGGTGCGGCAAAAGCCTGTTACTCCATGTTTGGCGAGGACAACGTTGAGATAGTCGGCATATCCAACGGTTTCCACGGTCTGATCCATAATAACTGCCGTATAATGAAGCCGGAGGATTTTTCCGGCATACTTACTCAGGGCGGAACGATACTCGGCACAAAGCGTACACCGTATAAGATGATGCAGGTTATCGAAGCTGACAACATAGACAAGGTTGCTGAAATGAAAGCCACCTATAAACAGCAGAAGCTCGACTGCATACTGACGCTCGGCGGCAACGGAACTCATAAGACAGCAAATCTTCTTTCCGAAGAGGGTCTGAATATAATCGGACTTCCCAAGACGATAGATAACGATATATGGGGAACAGATGTTACATTCGGCTTCCATACCGCAGTAGATATAGCGACTGAGGTCGTTGACAGAATCCACACGACTGCTACTTCCCACAGACGTATTATGGTAATCGAGATAATGGGCAACAAGGCTGGCTGGCTGACGCTTTATTCCGGTATTGCAGGCGGTGCGGATATTATTCTTATCCCAGAGATTCCTTATGATATTGATAAAGTCATCGACGCTTGCGAAAAACGTGCGCAGTCCGGAAAGACATTCTCTATAATTGCGGTTGCAGAGGGCGCAATGGATATTGCGGAAGCCGCTATGAAGAAAAAGGAACGTGCAAAAAAACGTGCCGAAGCGGGTGAAACAACAGTTACAAACCGCATAGCAAAGCAGATTGAAGCCGCAACAGGCTTTGAGTCAAGAACAGTTGTTCCCGGTCATATATTAAGAGGCGGTTCGCCCTCCGCTTATGACAGAGTGCTTGCAACAAAGTTCGGTGCAAGAGCCGCAATGCTTATAAAGCAGGAAAAATACGGCTACACGGTCGCAAAAATCGGCAGTAAGATTTCCGAAAACAAGCTGTCCGATGTAACGATGAAGACAAAGTTCGTTCCCGAAAATGACGAGCTTGTCATCACAGGAAAAAGCATCGGCGTATCTTTCGGCGACTAAGCGGCTGTGAGCCGCTTCAAATTCCGCCTTTTGAAATGTTTAAGCTATCCGCAGGATAACGAAACGGCGGGGCGGCAATGTGCCGCTTCAAGTTCCGCCTTTGGAATTGTTATTGTTCAGCTAAAATTGTTGAACGGCGGAATTACACAAAGCAATAAAGCAGATAAGCGGTCACAGCGAAATGCTGTGACCGCTTTTTATATTATTATATTTTAGCTGTCATCTCTCCGCACCACCCTTTCCAAAACCGCACTATCACCATCGCTTTTTGTAGGGGAGGGGCTTGCCCCTCCCGTTGCATCGTAGTTATTGATTTTCTCAGCGTTTTTAATCTATCAATTATCAATAGCGGATTGCAATCAAATTTTCATTTTAATATATTAACTTGATTTTTGATAATTGCAATGATGTTTCGGGAGGGGCAAGCCCCTCCCCTACAAACTCACCATACACAAAAATCCACCATCCTCACAACCTTCCCAAAACCGCACCATTCCTTGCTTTGCACCATCACACTTGCCTCCCTTGTTAAAGGGAGGTGGATTGACGGCAAGGCACAAGCCTTGATATTATTGCTTTCTGCTTGCGATATGCCAACCATTTTTATGTTGCAAA
>OCHJ01000422.1_pt1 | contig 54908 bp, 45 predicted proteins | sample 1538381 | NCBI WGS metagenome assembly OCHJ01 (sample SAMN04571688, study PRJEB22368) | human gut metagenome | biome: human gut; material: stool | host: Homo sapiens | place: Luxembourg | collected 2012-06-29 | reverse complement strand
GGGGAAGGGGTTTGGGGTTTCGGCAAGGATGCCGAGATAGAACGCCCAAAGGCTTTGCAGGACGCAAAGCCCACAAAGCGTTCTTATAGGGATAGAGAACAAGCACTTTTTTGAAAAAACAGACTTTTTCTACAATCTGCAAAGAGAATTTAATCCTCTTCTCCTGCTGTTTTATCCTTTTTTGTTTTCTTTTCGGGTTTTTCTTTCTTCACCTTTTCAGGCTTCTGCTTTTTCTGCTTCGGAAGCCGTGTATCGTCCGCCACATCGACCGCATCGAATATACAGCGGTATCTTGGCGGTATCAGCTTGTTTATATGCCTTTTACCGAAATACCACATCTTAAACTTTGCCGTATCAAGCACCTTGTCAAGATATGTATTTATATGGTTGCGGCTGGTTTTGCCTATGTCGATGAACTCTATCATTCTTGCGGGCGGCTCATAGCTGATTATGAAATCCGCCTCGTTGCCGTGCTGTTCAAGGTTGCGAAGCCCTTCTTCAAGCTCCTCATCGGTCGGAAGCTCCTTTATCCAGCTCTTCTCATCGTCCGGCTCAATATAGCTGTTGTTTTCCTCGCTCTGACCGCCACCGAAAACGAACACGGTCTTTTCGGCAATCGTATAATACTGCCCTCTCATAAGCTGACGCAGATTGCCCGATATAAGCCTTGTTTTACCGCCGCACCACTGCTCTACGGGATATTCTTCGAGCAGGTCGAAATTTTCGTGTACGCCCTCCGCAAAAAGCACGTTGTACTTCTTTTTGCCGAGCTTTTTAAGCATTTTCTTTTCCTTTTTGCCGCCGTCCCAAATACAGCCGAAATCGCCCGTTATTATCAGTGCATCGCCACGTCTGAGCTTTTTCAGCACCGGGGACCTGAATCGTGTTATATCGCCGTGCAGGTCGCCTGTAACACATATCATAAGCTATATCCTTCTTCCGTTCTCTTATTGTCTTTGTCCATATTTACGATCAATGTATGCTCCAGTCGATCGGTTCTATGCCGTTGCTTTTCAGAAATTCGTTCACCTTTGAAAAATGACGGCAGCCGAAAAATCCGTTATATGCCGACAGCGGACTCGGATGCGCCGCTGTGAAAACTGCGTGCTTCGGGTTTGTGATAAGCGGCATTTTTGACTTTGCGTTGTTTCCCCATAAGATAAATGCCGTAGGCACGTCACGCTCGTTTAAAAGCTCGATTATCCTATCGGTCAGTATCTCCCAGCCTTTTCCCCTGTGACTTCCCGCCATACCCTCACGGACGGTAAGCGAGGTGTTCAGCATAAGAACTCCCTGCCTTGCCCAGTCGGTAAGCTCGCCCACAGACATATCAAAGTCTATGCCAAGGTCGCTGTGTATCTCGGTAAAGATATTTTTCAGCGACGGGGGCGGCATAACTCCACGCTTTACCGAAAAGCAAAGTCCGTGCGCCTGTCCCGGACCGTGATATGGGTCCTGACCTAAAAGCACAGCCTTTACCTTTGAGTAGGGCGTGTATTTCAGTGCGTTGAAAATGCAATCCGCAGGGGGATATACATTGTATCTGTTATATTCATTGACAAGAAAAGCTCTCAGCTTTCTGTAATATCCGCTTCGGAACTGGTCTGCAAGCAGATTGTCCCATTCGTTGCCTATGTTAACCATTTTTATCTCCGTCAGATCTCGTGCGTTCTCGCATAATCGAACAGGAACTGCTGTGCTATCCCCTCGTTGCCCTTTATACATTCCGGCAGACCGTCGGGGTATAGTTTCTGCTCGATTCGCTTTATCCATACATCTCTCGGGAAAGCGTCCGTCTTATGATAGCCGAAAAGCAGTACGCAATCGGCTACCTTATCGCCGACACCCTTTATCTTTTTAAGTTCTTCCCTTGCCGCTGTGGTATCCATAGCTTTTATACCGTCAAGGGAAACTTCTGTGCTGTGCAGTTTTTCTACTGCGTCAACTATGTACCTTGCTCTGAAGCCTGCTCTCAGCGGTGCTAAGTCCTCGGCGGTAACGCCGACAAGCTTTTCAAGTGTCGGGAACATATAGCCTCTGTCCGTCTTTTCGCCGAAGCTCTCACACAGCCTGTCAATAATACCCGTGATACGCTTGATATTATTGTTCTGCGAGATTATGAAGCTGATAAGCGTTTCAAACGGCTCTTGCCTGAGTACCCTTATGCCCGAATTTTCCTTGCAGGCAAGGCGCATATATTTATCCTGCGAGAACTGTTTTATAAGTGCGTCATAGTCGGTATCAAGGTCAAAGTATGACCGCCAGTAAGAAATATCGCTTTTTTCTATGCCGTGAACAGTATAAGTGCTGTCGCCGTTGTCGGATATTTCGGCATATCTGCCGCCTGCTATACCGCAGAATCTGCCGTCAAGCTCTTTCCAGCGGAAAGCCTGCCCGCAGAAAAGCGTGCGCCTTATATCAAACCGTTCGCAAGTGAATGTGTAATCCATATAATCATCTGCCGTTATCTGTTTTGTCGGGAAAAATTTTTGATTTGGTCTTGATTATTTCCGTTATATATAATACAATATTAACAGGGAAATTACAAGTCCGACGTGAAAAATTTTTTCTTTTGTCCCCCCTATAAACCGACACGGCTTTTAAATCCTGCGGTATTTTCCGCATTTGCCGAATTTTCTGAAAGGAAACGAAAAAATTGAGAGAAAGTATACTTACAATACCGGTAAACGAAGTGTTCGAGCCTCGTGAGGGCTGTCCTATCTGCCGTATGAGAGATACGGTTGAGGAGCATATCTGCGAATATATAATGGGAGCGGCTATGATGGAGCCTGACGTAAGGCAGGATACCAACAGGCTCGGCTTCTGCTTTACGCACTATCAGCAGCTTATGATGCAGAACAACCGCCTGTCGCTCGGTCTTATGCTCAACAGTCATCTTGAGGAGCTGAGGGGCAATATTTTTGAGAAGAAGGGTTTATTTGCGCCCAAGGACGCAAAGGCTAAAAAGGCAGGCGCAATAGGCGATACCTGCTTTGTCTGCTCAAAGGTACAGTGGGGTATTGACCATATGCTCGAAACGGTATTCACAATGTTCGCAAAGGACGGAAAGTTCAAGAATCTGTTCAAGTCGCAGGAATGCTTCTGTATGCCTCACTACCACTATCTTGTACAGATGAGCGAAGCAAAGATGGCAAAAAACGACAGAGCCGAGTTCATAAAGGCTATGGATACGATAATGCAGGAATATATAACAAAGCTCAACAGCGACGTAAACGACTTCTGCAACAGCTTTGACTACCGTAATGCAGGAAAACTCCACAGCGAAGAAATGGAACACGTCCGCACATCTATAGAAAGAAGCGTTTCGTTCCTTACAGGCAGAAAGCCGAATTCAAAATAAAAGGAATGTAAATTAACCGCCGTTAACATTTAACGGTGATTCACAGTTAAACCGCATAACCCGAAAATCCTGTGAAACCGCTTGAAATTTTGAGATATAAGTTGTATAATTAAGTATAAACCACTTTTACGGAGGTGTCCATGAGTAAGAAAAACACAGCGGCTACCATAGCTACAATAATCGTAGCTGTCCTTGCCATAGCAACGACTTTATTCCTGCTGTACCAGACCTCACAGCAGCAGATACAGGAAAATCAGTATAATTACGTTCCCTCAGACGAGGTAAACGAAGAAATGAATATGAATGCGGTTACTCTTATCAAGAACAACTGCGAGGTGTTCAGAATTTATCTCCAGTACGGTCTTCCCCATCAGGCAGAGCCGTATAACAATGTTCCCGAGGACGGATATTACACTGTAAAAAGCGACAGCTACAAGACCTTTTCAGATATTGAAACGCTCGTAAATTCGACCTTTGTCGAAAAAGAGGCAAAGCGTATCCTCACAAACATAAACGGCGACGATGTTGCGGTCTATGCAGAGGAAACGGACGACGACGGAAACAAGGGCATCGGTCTTGACATAAAAATGGTGGACGAGAACGGCAGATTCAAGGCTATCGCCTATGACTACACCTGGTCAAACGCAAAATTTACCCTTCACCCCAAGTCAAATACCGAGTGCGATATAACAGTCGAGCTTAACCCTGCGGAAGAAACCTCGTCCGCCGACACTTCTTCCGGTTCGGAAAGCGGTAATACAAAGAAAATCACCGCCAATATGCTCAAGGTAAACGGTCAGTGGCGGCTTCAGAAGCTGGTTTACTGATAAATGAACAAAAAGGACAACCCTCTTAAAGTCTACGCTGTCGTAAGTCAGATAGGCTTTCTGGTAATCACTCCCCTGCTGATATTTATCTGGGGCGGCAGTGTACTGGTAAATAAATTCTCTCTGCCGTCGTGGGTGATGATTCTGCTTGTGTTTGCAGGAATAATCACGATGATCTCGGGAGTGGGAACTTATCTCAAGAACCTTATAAAAATGTACGGCGGAAAAGATGATAAGAAAACCTACAAGTATCTTTCGGACCGCCGTGACAATGACTATTACGACGATGACCGCCGTGACAGGAAGCTGTAAATATGAAAAAGAAAATTACCGAAACGACCTCATTCAAGGAATGTATGGCACTGCTGCCGTACTATATCGGTGCGCTTGTTTTGCTTGGGATTGTGAGCGTTATCCTTATGATTTCGGGAATAAGCGACTATACACTGCTTACGGGAGCAGTCGCAGGAACTGCGGTTTCGGCACTGAACTTTGTTCTTATGGCAATCAGTGCGGAAAAAGCGATAACTCTGACCGAGAAATCCGCAAAACTCGCTATGAACGGCAGCTACGGAGCAAGGTATATCGGCACGTTTATAATTCTCGGCGTGCTGATGTTCTTTAAAATTATCAATCCCGTCACAGCCGTACTTCCGCTGTTCGTGCCGAAAATTGCGTATACCGTGACGGCATTCAAGGAGAAAAGCAATTTCTGACAACTACATAGCATTCTTTGAAACCATACTTATGGGGTTTGGGGCGTAGCCCCAAGCAGGGTGAGGGCGGCAGCCCCACACTTAGCCCCTTTCCGGGGGAAAGGGGTTTGGGGATAGGGATAGAGTAATTGCTGTTTTTGATTAAATCCGCTTTACTAAAACAATCGCTTTACAACAGCTGTAATTTACAACTGCTGACTTAACATTAAATTTATATAAAGATATAAAATATTCATTACGGGAACGACCCGTAAAAATAAGGGAGGAGCATTAGAAAATGACAGACCTTATAAAACCTATGGCGGAATTCTCCGTCGAAGGACCGCTTAAATCAATCAGCTTTGATATAGGAAGCTACAACGTAGTAATCAGCGAGAGCATCGTTGTACAGTGGATAGTAATGCTGGTACTCGGCATTGTATTCTTCATACTCGGCAGAAACCTCAAGGTGAGATCGACCTCACGCAGACAGATGGCGGCTGAGTATCTTGTAAACTTCTTCAACAATATGGTGCGTGACACCATGGGCGAAAAATACAGAAAATATACCCCCTATATAGGCGGACTTTTCTGCTTCTCGATTCTTTCGAGCCTTATGGGTCTTTTCGGCTTCAGATGTCCGACCTCGGACCTTTCCGTAATAGCCGCATGGGGCATCACGACATTCGTTCTGACGCTCAGGAACAAGCTGAAAACAGGCGGTATCAAGGGCTATCTCAAGGGCTTCATCGAGCCTATGCCTTTTATGCTCCCGTTCAATATAATCGGCGATATAGCAAACCCCGTTTCACAGACACTGCGTCACTTTGCAAATATCCTTGCAGGCTCTGTAATCGGAGGACTTATCTACTTCGCTTTAGGACAGGTCGCAAACGGTCTCGCATCTATCGGCGTACCCGCCGTATGCTCGCTGTACTTTGACTTGTTCTCGGCATTCATTCAGGCTTATATCTTCTGCACACTGACAATGGCTTACGTTTCAATGGCAGAATGCGGAGATGACTAAATTAACATGTATTCTATTGTAAAACCTCTATGATAACTAAAAATGGGGTCGCAGGGGCGAAGCCCCCGACAGGGACTAGGGGCGGTAGCCCCAGCTGATAGCCCCTTTCCCGGGGAAAGGGGTTTGGGGATAGGGATAGAAAATTTGCTCTATTTTTTATAAAAGCAGGATTTTCCACAAATTATAATTTTATATGTTTACCCCCACAGGAAACTGTGGTGTAATAAATAACAATAATCTACCGACAGGTAGAATAAAATGACGGAGGACTTTGATATGGAAAACTTATCACAGGCAATCGTACTGGGCGCATCTGCAATAGGTGCAGGTCTTGCTATGATCGCAGGTCTTGGCCCCGGTATCGGTGAAGGCTTCTGCGGCGGTAAGGCTGTTGAGGCAATCGGCAGACAGCCCGAGGCTTCAGGCGCAATCACGAGAACAATGATCATCGGTGACGCTCTTGCGGAAACCACAGGTCTTTACTCACTCGTTATCGCTCTGCTGCTGATGTTCGCAAACCCCTTCATCAGCCAGCTTTAATCTCTGGCAGACTACAACACGAAAGGATTGAAGTGAAATGACGGATATGCTGAGAATAGCCGAGGAAGCCGCCGAGCAGGCAAAGTTTTCTCTGGTCAGCATAGATCTTAACACTATAGTCTTCACTCTGATCAACACGCTCATCATCGTTCTGCTTTATTTCTTCTTTCTGCACAAGCCCGTCTGCAAGATTCTTGACGAGCGTGCAAAGACAGTAAACAAGGATATGGACGACGCACAGAAGGCGAAGGAAGAAGCCGGCGCAGTAAAGGCAGACTACGAGCATCGCCTTGAAACCTCAAAGGAAGAGGCAGCCCGCATTGTAGCCGACGCTACGAAGAAGGCGCAGGCAAGAGAGGACGAAATCATCTCTGCCGCTAATGAAGAAGCCGCTTCTATGAAACAGCGTGCGGAAGAATCTATCGAGCGTGAAAAGAAGCGTGCGGTAAACGAGATAAAGGAAGAAATTTCCGATATGGTAGTTATGGCGGCTTCAAAGGTTGCCGAGAAGGAGATAAACGCACAGGACAACGAGAAGATAATCGACTCGGTTCTGTCGCAGATAGGAAAGGAGAACTGAAATGGCTGCTGTTGACAAGACATACGGCGACGCATTGTTCTCTCTTGTTACCGAAGAGGATGAAAAGGCTCTGCCCGACATTCTCGGACAGCTTAAAGGTGTTTCGGAGGTATTTGCCGCCGAGCCGGACTTTATAAAGCTGCTGCGTACTCCTACAATCCCGATCGAAGAAAAGACGGCACTTGTAAAAGAGGTCTTTGACGGAAAGGTGCATAAGTTTGTAGTGAATTTTCTGTGCATTCTTACCGAAAACGACAGGCTGCCCGACTTTGAGCGGATACTGGCATACTTCACAGAGCTGTATAACGAAAAGCTCGGTATAGCGGATGTTACTGTAACCTCTGCGATGCCTCTTTCGGATACGGCGGCTGAAAAGATCAGAGCAAAAATGGCTGAGATTACGGGTAAGACCGTTAATATGACGCTGAAAACCGATGATAAGCTCATCGGCGGCGTTGTTATCAGCTACGGCAATACGACTATCGACGGAAGCGTCAAAGCAAGGCTCGAACAGCTTAAAGCTGATATTGCCGGAACTATCGACTGACATAAAAATCGTCAGACGGTAAAAAAATACGAAAGGAAGAACCTCCAATGGATTTACGCCCGGATGAAATAACAGGCATAATTAAATCCCGGATCAAGGACTACGGCTCAAAAATCCGTCTTGAAGATACAGGTACTGTTGTAACTGTAGGTGACGGTATTGTTCGTATACACGGACTTGAAAAGTGTATGATGAACGAGCTGCTGGAATTTGAGAACGGCGTTCGCTGCATGGCGCTCAACTTAGAGCAGGACTTTGTCGGTGCGGTTATGCTGGGCTCAGATGCCGAGATCAAAGAGGGCGATACAGTAAAGCGTACAGGCTCTGTCGTATCTGTACCCGTAGGTGAGGAACTGCTCGGACGAGTAGTAAACGCACTGGGACAGCCTATCGACGGCAAGGGCGCTATACTCGCAAAGGAAACACGCCCGATCGAGAAGATCGCACCAGGTATCATTACGAGAAAATCTGTTAACGTTCCGCTTCAGACAGGTATCAAGGCTATCGACTCCATGATACCGATAGGAAGAGGTCAGCGTGAGCTGATTATCGGCGACAGACAGACAGGTAAGACCGCCATTGCGATTGATACGATCATAAATCAGAAGAAAACAGACGTAATTTGTATATACGTTGCTATAGGTCAGAAGGCTTCTACGGTTGCAAACGTAGTTGAACAGCTCACAGCCGCAGGCGCTATGGACTACACAATAGTAGTTTCAGCTACCGCAAGTGAGCTTGCGCCCTTACAGTACATCGCTCCCTATTCGGGATGCACCATGGGTGAATACTTCATGGAAAAGGGCAAGGACGCACTCATAATATATGATGACCTGTCCAAGCACGCTGTGGCTTACAGAGCACTTTCTCTGCTCCTCAAGCGTCCGCCCGGACGTGAGGCTTACCCCGGCGACGTATTCTATCTTCATTCAAGACTGCTCGAAAGAGCCGCTAACTTAAACGAGGACTACGGCGGCGGTTCGCTCACAGCACTGCCTATAATCGAAACACAGGCAGGCGACGTTTCTGCATATATCCCGACCAACGTTATTTCGATAACCGACGGTCAGATATTCCTTGAAACAGAGCTGTTCCACTCAGGTGTAAGACCTGCGGTTAACCCCGGTATCTCGGTATCCCGTGTCGGCGGTAACGCTCAGATAAAGGCTATGAAGAAGGTATCAGGTACTCTGAAGCTCGAATATTCGCAGTTCAGAGAGTTGCAGAGTTTCTCGCAGTTCGGCTCGGATCTTGATAAGGATACAAAGGAACGTCTTGCAAAGGGCGAGCGTATCGTTGAGATATTGAAGCAGGGACAGAACTCTCCTGTAGCTGTTGAAAATCAGGTCATAATCATCTATGCCGTAATCAACAACTATCTTAAGGACATTCCGCTTGAAAAGGTCGGCGACTTTGAGTGTGACCTCTATAAGCACATGGAAGAAGCTCACCCCGATATTACAGCAAGCATAAGAGAAGAAAAGGTACTCACTCCCGATAACGAAGAAAAGCTGAAGGCGGCTCTTAAGGATTTCTCGGAGAAGTACGTTTAAGACTAAGATATAAGATTTAAGCGAAAGGAAGAATAGTTATGAAAAAGGCATCACTTGTACTGAGCATCGTTGCTTTAAGCATATCCGCACTCACCCTTGCGCTCACGGTTTTAGAGCTGTTCTATAAAAAGACGACTTATATCGACAGTGATAATATCCGATAAAGGAGGCTTTGCATGGCTTCGGGAAATATGAAGGACATCAAGCGCAGAGTAAAAAGCGTTGAGTCCACTATGCAGATAACGAAGGCTATGGAGCTTGTCGCATCTTCCAAACTCAGAAAGGCAAAGCTCCGTGCCGAAGACGCACGTCCGTTCTTTGATGCACAGTATTCCCTAATGTGCCGCATTGCAGGCGAAACGGAGAACTTAAGCACCGTATATACAAGACACAGAGAGGTAAAGAACCGTCTGTTCATTGTAATTGCGGGCGACAGAGGTCTTGCAGGCGGTTACAACTCCAATATACTGAAGCTGGTACAGCAGACTCACGGCGATGAATATATGCCTAAGATAATAGCTGTCGGCAAGAAGTCTGCGGAGTTCTTTACAAAGCACGAATATGACGTAGTGGCGCAGTTCCCCGGCATTGCGGAGCATATCAAAACGGCAGACGCTGCCGATATAGCGCAGATAGCGACTGATCTTTTCACAAAGGGAGAGGTCGATGAGATAGAACTGTTCTTTACGCAGTTCGTATCTCCTCTTGTACAGACCCCTACCCGTATGCCCGTTCTCCCCATAGACGCTCCGACAGGCAAGGCGGTACCCGAAAACAAGGCAGGCACTACCTATGACCCAAGTCCCGAGGCGGTTTTCAACCGTGTGATACCAAAGCTCATAACGAGCCTTATCATGTGTGCGGTAAACGAAAGCTACGCATCGGAGCTGGGCGCCAGAAGAACAGCTATGGAAAACGCAACGGACAATGCGGAGGAAATGATCGCAAACCTGTCACTTATGTACAACCGTGCAAGACAGGAAAAGATCACGAATGAGCTTAACGAGATCGTATCGGGTGCTAATGCGCTGAATTAATAAGAAAGGACAGGACTGATCTATGCCACAGAATATCGGCACGGTTGTGCAGATTATCGGTGCGGTACTTGATATAAAGTTCCCCCCGGAGCATCTGCCTAACCTGCTTAACGCCATAGAGATAGAACACGAGGGCAAAAAGCTGACCGTAGAAGTAGCGCAGCATATCGGCGACGATACGGTACGCTGCATTGCTATGGGCAGTACGGACGGACTTGTAAGAGGACTTCCGGCAGTAGATACGGGCGCATCAATAAAAGTTCCCGTAGGCAGACAGACCCTCGGAAGAATATTCAATCTGCTCGGTGAGGCTGTTGATAACAAGCCCCAGCCCGAAACAGAAGAAAAATGGGAAATCCACCGTCCCGCTCCGTCATTCGAGGAGCAGGAGGGTTCAACACAGGTACTTGAAACGGGTATCAAGGTCGTAGACCTTATCGCACCTTACCTCAAGGGCGGTAAGATAGGTCTGTTCGGCGGTGCAGGTGTCGGTAAGACCGTACTTATTATGGAGCTTATCAACAACATCGCTAAACAGCACGGCGGTCTTTCGGTATTCACAGGTGTCGGTGAACGTACACGTGAGGGTAACGACCTTTATAACGAAATGACCGAGTCCGGCGTTATCGAAAAGACAACGCTTGTTTACGGTCAGATGAACGAGCCGCCCGGAGCAAGAATGAGAGTAGCTCTCTCAGGTCTTACGATGGCTGAGTACTTCCGTGACAAAGAAGGTCAGGACGTACTGCTCTTCATAGACAATATATTCAGATTCACGCAGGCAGGCTCTGAGGTTTCCGCCCTTCTCGGACGTATGCCCTCAGCCGTTGGTTATCAGCCTACGCTGGCGACCGAAATGGGTGCTTTGCAGGAGCGTATCACTTCTACAAAGAAAGGCTCAATCACATCCGTACAGGCGGTTTACGTTCCTGCGGATGACCTTACCGACCCTGCGCCTGCAACGACCTTCGCACACCTTGACGCTACAACGGTACTTTCAAGAAACATTTCATCAATGGGTATCTTCCCCGCTGTTGACCCCCTTGACAGTACATCAAGAATACTCACTCCCGAGATAGTCGGCGAGGAGCATTACGAGGTTGCAAGACAGGTACAGTCGATACTCCAGCGTTATAACGAGTTACAGGATATTATCGCTATTCTCGGTATGGACGAGCTTGACGACAACGATAAGCTGACCGTATCAAGAGCAAGAAAGATTCAGCGTTTCTTATCTCAGCCGTTCTCCGTTGCAGAACAGTTTACGGGTATGAAGGGCAAGTATGTTCCGCTTAAGGAAACAATAAGAGGCTTCAAGGAGATCATCGAAGGAAAGCACGACGATCTTCCCGAATCCGCATTCCTGTTCGTAGGCACAATCGACGAGGCTGTCGAGAAGGCTAAGAATGAAAAGGCATAATAAAAGGGGCTATTTCAGCCCCGCTACAATTATGGCTCTTCTCCTTGCTGTGCTTGCGCTCGGTCTGCCGTTTATAATGAACGGACCCGTAAATGACGAGGATATTCTTACTCCTCTGCCGACCCCCGAATCAACGGTAACGACGATAACGGAGGATTCAAGAATCACCGCAGTGCCTACGCAGAAGCCTGTAGCAGTAACTACGAAAAAGCGTACCGACGTATCTCCAAAACCGTCTGTAACATCAAGCGGAACTGCACCTGCGGCTGTAGTCAGCAGTGAAACGGTAAAAAGCGTGCAGGATAAGGCTGTAAATCTGGAAAAGGTCGCACTCGGTCTGTACCGTGACAGCGGCGAGGATATTACCGCAGAAAGCGTAAGAGAAAAATCAGGCGTGCCTGCCGATGAGCATTTCATCGTAACGATAAGCAAGAAGAACGGCAATATCAGCAAGGTATCCTACTTTACAAAGCATTATTCCGTTGCGTTTTCGAACGGTAAATTTTCGGCGCTTGCAAATATAGCCGGCGATGATTTCGAGGATGCGGTACTGTTCCTTTAACTCCTCAGGAAAGGAAAAGATGATATGACTGAATTCAAACTGAAGATCCTTACCCCCGAGGGAGTGGTGTATGACGGTATGGCTGAAAGCGTTATCGTCCGTACTACCGTCGGTGACAAGGGCATACTTGCAAAGCATGAGCCTTATGTTGCGGCGCTTACCATAGGACAGGCAAAGATACGCATTAACGGTACTGTCCGTATAGGTGCGGTGTCTTCGGGTATTGTAGAGGTCACAAAGGATCAGACATCTATTCTGGCTCAATCGTTTGAATGGGCGGACGAGATAGATGTTGACCGTGCCGAAAAGGCAAAGGCTCTTGCAGAGGAGCGTATGCAGCAGTACAAGGACGATCAGCGAGCTCTTGATATTGCCGAGTATAAGCTCAAAAGGGCTATAAACAGAATAAATACAGCTAATTTCAAGCTGTAAACAGGATATAAAATAGAGCAAATTTCCCACCCCTATCCCCCTTGCCCCCTTTCCCCGGGAAAGGGGGAGAATACGGGGACTGGCGTCCCTGCGACCCGCCTTGGGGCTACGCCCCAAACCCCTTTTTATAAAAATATATCGTTTTTCGACAGAAATAAAACCACGATTCTTTTTGCGGAATCGTGGTTTTTTCAGCTTGGGGGAAGTCTGTTTTTTATAAAGCAGTGAGCATTCTCTGTCCCTATCAGAACACTTTAACGTGCTTATGCACGGGATAATCCGCTTATGCGGATTATATAACGTAATCGTCCGCCGCATTCTCCATATCGCTGTCTATCAGGTCCTGTAATGTCACACTGTCAAGATACTCGTTTATGACCTTGTACAGCCCCTGCCATAACGTTAATGTGGCGCAATGCTCGCTCCTGTCACATTCAACTACTCCGCTTTCAAGGCAGGCAACAGGCGCAAGAGAGCCTTCAGTAAGCCGTAATATATCTCCTACGGTGTATTTGTCGGGAGCTTTAGCAAGACGGTAGCCGCCCTGAAAGCCTCTGTTGGTACGCAGTATGTCCGACTTATTGAGCATCGGAACGATCTGCTCAAGATATTTCTTTGAAACGCCCTGCCGCTGTGCTATTTCTTTCAGCGGAATGTAACCGTCGCCCTGATGCTCGGCAAGGTCAATGAGCATTCTTAATACATAACGTCCTTTTGTCGAAATCTTCATATTATTGTCCTTTCTTTATCGCTTTTTTACAATACCGAAATCTATCCGAAATCTGACCGTCATTTCTAAATACTATAATACCATATTTTTAGTAGGTTTTCAAGTGGTTTTCCTGTTTTTTTAATTAATTCTGAAATTAAGCAGAAAAGGCCGTATAATGACCTGTTTTGTGTATTAAGGTTATAACTTTAATTACTTAATTTCACTGCCCAAAATAGCGAAAAAGCGAGGTATTGCTGTTTTGACTTGTGATAATGCACAGCTTTTAAAAGGCATGTTTGTATACTCTGCTCTTATTTTGAAATTGTGAGCTTTTTTTGACCTTTTAATAGTTTTTTTGCTTGCAGACGGTCATAAAATGTGATAAAATTAACTTATATGGAAAATGGGAATAGGAAAAGGAGGCGGGAAAATGGTTGAAGAGGTCAGAGGGTATCTTTCCGATATGATAGATGCCATCGCTACTAAACGTTATGATGACCTTCAGCAGATTACCGAATTTGCTCCTGCTGCAAAAGCGTTGCACATTTCGAGAATTGTTCGTACATTGAACTACGGCGGAAGATTGAGCGAAACTCTTATTTATAAAGACAGCTCTATCTACCCTTTACACAATAAGAAATATGAGCGTGAAAACACAAGCTGCAGTCTGACTTATGAGTTTTATACCGATGTGGATTTTGAAACTCTTACAGATGAGCAGGAACAGCTATTTGAGCATATCACCAATCTTCTGGCTATCATTTGCACCTGCACGCTGAATATTCACGTTGAAAAACTGATCGACCATATTGACCGTGACAGCGGAATACCCAACTCGAAAGGCTTCCGTGCTTTTATTGAGGAAGTAAAGGAAAACGGAGTTCTCTCAGACTATGCAGTCATAAGAGCAAATATCAAGGGCTGTAATACCCTTAACACCATCTTCGGCTATCAGGCAACAACAGAGATAATCCAGAGATTTGCCAGAGCGCTTAACAAAACGATGTACAGCGATGAGATATGCAGCCGCTCAGGCAGTGATAACTTCTGTCTGATGGTCAAAAAGAGCCACCTTAAAACTCACCTCAAGAACTTTGCCAAGACGCCTGTCAACTTCTATTACGGCAAGGAAAAGACAGTGTATGAGATAGCACTCAGAGCCGGTATAGTAATGCTTGACGACAGCACAGACGATATTGACACTATTCTTGCCCGTGCAGAAACTTGCATTGATATTGCAAAGCGCCGTGCGGATGGGGATTTTGTTTATTACGATCTTGATACAATCAACCGTGAAAAACAGCTTACCCTGCTTGAGAACGGTATGCCGCAGGCTTTGGCGGACGGAGAGTTCGTTGTTTATTTTCAGCCTAAGGTACGGGTGGATACAAGAACGCTTGTAGGTGCTGAGGCGCTTATAAGATGGAAGCGTGATGGCAAGATTATTTCACCTGCCGACTTTATCCCGATAGCAGAACGAACCGGTTTTATAATGAAGCTGGATATGTTCGTTTTAGAGCATACCTGTGCGATGATAAAGCAGTGGCAGGAAAGCGGTAAGCGCACAGTTCCGGTATCGGTGAACTTCTCAAAGATACATCTGCGTTTCCCTCACCTTGCGGAAAAGATAATGAATGTTATAAACCGTTACGGGATAGAACCGCATTATCTTGAGGTCGAGTTTACGGAAACCGCATATACAGACGATTTCAACGCAATAAAGCAGGCGATAATCGACCTTAAAAGCTATGGTCTGATGGTTTCTATGGACGACTTCGGAACAGGCTATTCTTCGCTTGCTCTGCTGAAGGATCTCGACTTTGATATACTGAAGCTAGACAAATCCCTTGCCGGCTCGGACGATGACGCAAGAGGTCAGGTAGTGCTTGAAAATATTCTGCACATGGCGCAGGAACTTAGTATGACTACCGTCTGCGAGGGCGTTGAGGATAAGAATATCGTTGATAATCTGAGGAATATGGGCTGTAATATCATACAGGGTTACTATTTCGACAAGCCCCTGCCCGAATCGGAGTTTGCGTCAAGGCTTGAAAGCCCGATTTATGAAAATAAATAAGAATAAAAACCGCTGTGGAACTTCACGGCGGTTTTTTGATGTAAAACAACAGCCACAGCGAAAGCTGTGGCTGTCAGCTTGTAGAAAAAGTATTTTGTATAATGTGCTTCTGTTATATCATTCAGCTCTGACTATGATAATAAGCTACCGATAGTTCTTTTTGTCGGACAGCACTTCTCGGGTTCGCTATTCGAATGGGTATACTTGTCAATATGAAAGAGGGAGACAGCCAAAGGAATCAGGTACAAGTATGAGCATTACTTACGCAAGGCTCGTGCGCTCCGCTAAATATAGTTTTTATCCGTACTAACTATTTGATATAGCTACTATCATCTTCTCTTTTCGTAGGGCGAGGGTCTGTGTGTGCTTTATTTGTTTCGCATCCTTGCGAAACTTTGGACACACACGCTAAGGCATCCTTGCCTCCCTATGAACGCTCTGTTGGCTTTGCGTCCTGCAAAGCCTTTGGGCGTTCATTTCAGGCATCCGTCCTTGCTTGCCCCTCCCGTTGCACTAAATTCTAACCATTCACCAAATCTTTTAATCTGTCAACTATCAGCCGTAACCCAAAGCTTAAATTCCTTGCAAATTGTTAATGATAAGCACTACAATATTTCGGGAGGGGCGAGCCCCTCCCCTACGAAAAGTGAGAGTGATAGTGCAGTTTTAGAAGGATTGATGCGGGGCAAGGGTTAGTGTGACAATCCCTCCGTCTTGACGGCAGAAAAGTTTGGTGAATAAAAAAGTCGGACATACCGCAAGTAAAACGCAACAGAGCAACAGTTTGTGCCTTGCCGTCAATCCACCTCCCTTTGACAAGGGAGGCAAGTACATGGTGCAAAGCGAGGGATAGTGCGTTTTTGATGAGGGTTGGTGCGGAGGGATGACAGCTAAAATATAATAATACAAAAAGCGGTCACAGCATTGCACTGTGACCGCTTATCTGCTTTATTGCTTTGTGTAACTCCGCCGGTAACGAAAGTGCAACAAATCGCCATCTTTCAGAACGGCGAATTTGAAACGGCACCACGCCGCCAAGCATGGATGCTTGGCAGCGGTCACACAAAGTCGCTATGCAAGGATGCATAAAGTCAGCCACACAAAGCCGTTGCACGATGCAACGGCACCAATGGCTGACGAGGCAAAGACGCAGCGACACAAATGACCGCAATTATTCGCTGCGAGCACCACGGTTTTCCTTGAGGATAACGTCGTGTGAGCCACCCTCAACGATACTTGTAGAAGAAACGAGAGTGAGCTTGGCGTTCTTCTGGAAGTCGGGGATATTAAGGCAACCGCAGTTGCACATTGTTGAACGTACCTTTGACAGTGAGCGTGTAACGTTGTCCTTTAAGCTACCTGCGTAAGGAACATAGCTGTCAACGCCTTCTTCAAACGAGAGCTTCTTGTCGCCGCCCATATCGTATCTCTGCCAGTTTCTTGCACGGTTAGAGCCTTCGCCCCAGTATTCCTTAACATAGCTGCCGTTTACGAACAGCTTATTTGTGGGAGATTCATCGAAACGTGAGAAGTATCTGCCGAGCATCATAAAGTCAGCGCCCATAGCAAGAGCAAGCGTCATGTGATAATCGTGAACGATACCGCCGTCAGAGCAAACAGGAACATAAATACCTGTTTCTTCGAAATATCTGTCACGCTCCTCGCACACCTCGATAAGTGCTGTAGCCTGTCCTCTGCCTATACCCTTCTGCTCACGGGTAATGCAGATAGAGCCGCCGCCGATGCCGACCTTGATGAAGTCTGCGCCGCAATCTGCGAGGAAGCGGAAGCCTTCCTTATCAACAACGTTACCTGCGCCGACCTTTACGCTGTCGCCGTAGTTTGCACGGATCCAGTCGATAGTCAGCTTCTGCCACTCGGAGTAGCCCTCGGAACTGTCGATACACAGAACATCCGCACCTGCGTTAACGAGAGCAGGAACACGCTCTGCGTAATCTCTTGTGTTGATACCTGCGCCTACTATATAACGCTTCTTGCTGTCGAGAAGCTCGTTCTTGTTTTCCTTATGCTGCTCATAGTCCTTTCTGAATACGAAGTACATAAGAACGCCGTTATCGTCAACTATGGGGAGTGAATTGAGCTTATGCTCCCAGATTATATCGTTTGCTTCCTTAAGCGTTGTGCTTGCGGGAGCAGTGATGAGCTTTTCAAAAGGTGTCATAAATGTAGATACCTTTGTGTCGGTAGCCATTCTTGAAACTCTGTAGTCACGGCTTGTTACAATACCTAACAGCTTTCCGTGTTCTGTGCCGTCGCTTGTGACGGGCATTGTCGAGTGACCCGTCTTAGCCTTAAGCTCAAGCACATCGGCAAGGGTCATATCGGGAGCAAGGTTGGAGTCGCTCTTTACATAGCCTGCCTTGTAGCTCTTTACTCTTGCTACCATTGCCGCCTCGTCCTCTATCGACTGTGAGCCGTAGATGAAAGATATACCGCCCTCTTTGGCAAGTGCGACCGCCATTTTATCGTCTGATACAGACTGCATGATAGCGGATACCAGAGGAATGTTCATATAGATAGAGCTTTCCTCGCCCTTTCTGAACTTTACAACGGGTGTACGCAGAGAAACATTTGCGGGGATACACTTAGAAGAAGAATAGCCCGGTACGAGCAGATACTCGCCGAATGTGTGTGAGGGCTCAGAGTAAATAAAAGCCATAATTTTACCTTTCCTTTCCTTGCACTTCAGTGCTACGCACTCCGGAATAGCTTTGAGGCAAGCGAACTTTAACCGCTTGTTGCTTAAAAGACTGCTTGCCTCAGAGTATTCCGTATATGCGATAAAAATTAGGTCTACTGTGTATCATCGACAGGTTTAAATTGTCTACAGCAGACGCTTACTATTAATTTAATTATACCTTTATCCTCGCCTCTTGTCAAGAGCCTGTAACGCAAAATTAAGCCAACCGTACAGGCAATTATTCGGCATTTCCGATAAAAAAATGCCGTACAGCCTGACGCTCGGTTTTCGGGAGGCGGCTGCACGGCATATTGTGTTTTTTAGTATCTGTTGCCTTGTTACATTATCGGTCCTTGTCGGTCTGCCGTTCGGTTTTTGTTACCGTGCTGTAAAGGTAAACGTCACGGGAATCATTCAGCTTGAAGCTGTCGGGTACCATATAATCAGCCGCTCCGGACTGGTATCTGACGCTCGTCAGCTTTGACTTCATAATGCCCGAGCCGATGAAGCCGATGATAATTCCGACAACTACGCTGATGCAGACCGCAATAACAATATCACGGGTCGCTACGGGAGCTTTGTCGCTGTCATTGTCCTCTGTTTCGCCGGTTTCGTTTATTGCGGCGGTGTCATAGTTATCGCTTAGCACTACTGCCGCAGAGTCGTCGCTTATTGCATCAAGAGTATCAAGAGCGGTATCGGCTTGCGCTTCCTGTGCTGTCAGAAGTACCTGTGCATCATTTCCGGCAGTGTAAAAATCGCTGTCAGCAAAGGCAGGAACCGATGCTCCGACTGCTATTATTGCCGCCGCAAGTATGGCTGTAATTCTTTTCTTCATCATATATAAGCCCCCTTAATTCAGTAATACAAATGCGGAAACGGCAAGTGCGGCAACAGTTGCTATCAGGGCGATAAGTCCCGTCCAGCGCCAGTATGCGCCCTTATCGAGCGGCAGATTTCCTACGAATTTTCCTGTCTGTCCGTTCATTGCGAAGTTGTATATATCGCCGTTCCACTTGGCTGTAAGCAGCCATACGGGATATAAGGCATACTTCACAGTGCCGTTATCAAGCTGTACGGAGGAGCTTTCGGTGGTTACCGATGTAAAGTCGGTGGTGGTGCTTGTAAGGCGGTCAAGCGTACTCTTTTTGATACGCTCATTGGCTCTGCCGTTGCTTTCGTTGGAATCAACGTCATATTTGTCAGCTATATAGCCCGAAAGATATGCCGTCTGGAAAGCCACCTCGCCGTCTGCCGTAAACGGTTCGAGCGACTCCATAAGGTCGTCTGCCATCTTGCTTGAGCCGTCGACCGGCACTCTCTCGTAGTCCATTGAGCCGTTGCGGTAAAGCCTGTAGTGCGATGTCTTGGTGTAGTTGTACTTGTCATCGCTCCAGCTTTTAACCTTGGTTCCGTGGAAATATGCCTGCGCATCGGCGTGAGCGTCATAGAGCCAGAAAGGAACGTAAACGCCCTTTATATCGTCTATGTAGCTGTCCGTTCTGAATGCCTTTGGCAAGAGGCGTTTCTTGCAAAGGTGCTGTTTAAAGCCGTTCTTTGCCGCTTCCTTATCCAGCTTGAACGGGATTATTATATCGGGGCGCTTATCGCCTGCGAACTGTCCCACCATTACTACGGGGCTTCCGCAATAGGGGCAGTCGGTGGCTCCTGTGGTATCGTCACAGACGATCTGACCGCCGCAGGAATTACAAAGGTAGACCTTCTGCCCTTCAAGCTCTCCCTGCATCCACTCGTTGCCGGGCTGACTTGACCAGTCCATCATATCGGGCTTTTCTTCCTTAAGGATGTCGTCGTTGCTCTTGAGGGTTTCTGCGTCAAACTCGTTGTCGCAGTAGGGGCATTTCATCTTCTGTGCATCGGTATCGAACTGTAACGGTCCGCTGCAGCACGGGCATTTGTATTCAAGTATAGCTCCCATATAATGTATTTTCCTTTCGTTTTTGGTAAATATCATACTGATGTATTCAGTATATCATATAACCTGAGGTCGTGCAATACACAAATGGGTAATTTTTTATATTCTGTAATACGTTACATTGCGGATCGGTTGCTCAGGCAATGGTTCTTTTTGCATTGATTGTGGTATGAGCCGGATTTTTAAGATGTGTGGGGTTATTAAAAGTCTGCCTCCGCCGTTCAGATAGAACAGCAAAGGCAGACCGTTTATAACGAGAGCCTATAATCCTGATAATTACTTTTCTTCTTCATCAAGCAGATTGGTCATACTCTTAAGGCTGATTGCAAGGGTTGAAGCATTGTGGAACAGCGCCGAGGTCGTCGGTTGGATTATTCCGCCTACACCGAGAAGTATCAGCATAAGATTGAACGATACGATAAAGCGGTAATTGTGGTGAATCCTTTTCATAAGTGCGGAACTTATTTTTCTGAGGGTTACCAGCATATAAAGGTCTTCGGACGATACCGTGATGTCTGCGATCTCCTTTGCTATTGCCGCTCCCGTATTTATAGCGATACCTGCGTCGGCTTCGGACAGTGCGGGAGAATCGTTTACTCCGTCGCCTATCATTATTACCTTTCTGCCCTTTTCGTGTTCACGCTTTATGAAATTAGCCTTATCCTCGGGGAGAACACCTGCGTGGAATTCATCAACGCCGACCTTTGCTGCTACCGCCTTTGCGGTCTGCTCGTTATCGCCCGTCATCATAACTATCTTGCTTATGCCGCAGTCGTGGAGCGCCTTTATGGCGTCTGCCGCTTCAGCTCTCAGCGGGTCTGATATGCAGATTACTGCGGCAAGCACACCGGATACGGCAAGATACAGGTGCGAATATTCGCCCGACAGCGAATTGAAAAGTTCTTCGTCACCCTCGGGTACTACACAGCCCTCATCTTCAAATACAAAGTGAGCGCTGCCTATGATAACCTTCTCGTTTTCCACCGTACTGGATATACCGTGTGCTACGACATACTCCACGCTTGAATGATATTCTTCGTGGCTGAGTCCCTTTTCCTTTGCGGCGGCTACTACGGCATTTGCCATTGAGTGAGGATAATGCTCTTCAAGACAAGCCGCAAGACGCAGCATCTCGTCAGCATCTCTGTTGCCGAAAGGAATTACCTTTTCAACTGTAGGTGCGGCATAGGTAAGCGTTCCTGTCTTATCGAACACGATGGTATCCGCCTCGGATACAGCTTCAAGGAACTTACCGCCCTTTACGCTTATCTTATAATTACTGCACTCACGCATTGCTGAAAGTACGGCTATAGGCATTGAGAGCTTCAGTGCACACGAGAAGTCGACCATAAGCACAGCCAGCATCTTGGTTACGTTACGGGTCAGAAGATAAGTAAGTATCGTTCCGCCGAGCGTATATGGAACAAGTCTGTCTGCAAGCCTTGACGCTTTATCCTCAGAAGAGGATTTGAGTTTTTCGGACTGCTCTATCATCTTTACTATGCGGTCATATCTTCCGCCACCGAGAGCTTTATCAACGCATACGACACATTCGCCCTCTTCTACTACAGTACCTGCATAGACATAGCTTCCCTCGCTCTTTCTGACAGGGAGGGATTCGCCTGTGATAGATGCCTGATTTACCGTAGCTTCTCCGCCTGCAACCTTACCGTCAAGCGGTATCATATTACCTGTGCGGACTACTATCAAATCACCCTCACGCACATCATTTATAGATATGAGCGTTTCGGTGTCGCCTGTTTTTACCCATACATTTTCAACGTTCAGCGACATTGCGCCTGCAAGATCAGCCACCGACTTCTTATGCGTCCAGTCCTCAAGTATCTCGCCGATATTAAGCATGAACATTACAGATGCTGCGGTCTTGAAGTCGCCTCTTAAGAGCGATACGGTCACCGCAGTGGCATCAAGTACGGCTACGGACAGTTTGCCGCTGAGAAGCGATTTAAGTCCGTGCTTTATATATTTCCACGACCTTATTACAGCGATGAACGCTCTTATCGGAGCAGGGATAAATGTTTTTGAAATGAAACGGGCAATTACCGTCATTACAAGCTTATCCTCAAACTCACGGTTGAGCTTTCTCGATGTATGGTCGGGAACAAGGCACATTTTCTGAGCCTTTTCAAAAGCAAAGGCGGCAAGCGCTTTAAGCACCGCTTTTCTGTCAGTGAATACTATAACCGCATCGCAGGTACGGTCATATACCGAAACATCGGTAACGCCGTTTACGGCACGGAGGTAATATTCAAGCACATCGGCATTGTCGAGCGACATTTTTCCGCAGAAAAGATGCACACGCAGTCTGCCTTTGGACTCGTGAAGTATTTTACATTTCATTTTCGGTCATCTCCATATAAAAAACCGACGGCAAACTAAGCGTACCGTCGGCTTTCTATCAATTCTTACGCTTCTTCCGAAACGGCTTCGCAACCGCAGTCACAATCACATTCGTCTTCGATAACAGCATTCTTAGCGTCACGCTTTTCGTTAATATCCTTAGCATCGGCGAGAATGTCGCCTGCATTTTCCTTAACATTGGTGACGGTCTTCATAACCGATTCCTTAGCACGAAGAGTAGCCGCTGTAACCTGTGCGTATACCTTCTTTGCGTCTTTACTGCCGAGAAGCTTCAATCCTACAGAGCCGAACGCTACGCCGCCTGCAAAAATACCTAATTTTACCCAGTTCATAATTGGACCTCCTTATATCATCGCTCTTTACAGAGACCGTCTGTGTGATTTGTTCGGGCGGTTAAGCTAAAACACTAATCGGTGAGTCTTGGCTAACTACCTTTACATAATAAAAACGGAATCACAGCGGATATGTTCCGCAATGCTATTCCGCAGGCACTTTAATCTGCCTTCAAATCTTCTTACACAGACTTTACTTTTGTTTTTATTTAGTATAGCACCATACTTTTAATTTGTCAATAAGTTGTAACTTGCTAACCGCTACTGCTTTTAACGATAATTTTCGACGATTTACAGCAGGAAATGTGCATAATTACAGATGTCTTAGAAAAGTCGGCAATTGCATAATTATAACAAAAGCACCCGCCGAAAAGGCGGGCGCAGGATATATGTGTATTACAAACCTGTGAGGGTAGCTTATGCAGCTACATTTTTAAGCATTAACCTCTTTAAACAAAATCATATCATCATATGCGTACCTTTCGGGGTATGCGCCTAAAAGATAGTTGCCCACATAATAACTGTCGGTAACTGCGATAGTGGTCTTTGAATATGCTGCGGAGGTGTCGGTCTGCTTACTGATTTCATCTATGAAGGTTTCACACCAGTAGGTCATTATGACCTTGCACTGATCGTCAACCAGGGCATAGTAATATCCGTCATCGTCATCGGTCGAGAATGTGTTCAGCTTATCAAGCAAAGAGTGGTCGGTGCTTGAGGCTGTTATATCTGCCGCAAACTGATACTGTGTATAGCCTTTGTCGGTGTTTGCCGCACTGCCGTCATCATTTGCATTAAGCTTTGCCAGCTTAAGCTCGGTGAAGCCCTTGTTCTTGTCGGCTTTTGCACAGATGTAAAGATAGTCGCCTGTTTTTATGGTATATGAATTTCCTTCTTTTTCATAAGACAGGTAGCCTGTCTGCTTTGCAGGAGAATCCGCCTTGTATTGTATAAGTATCCGCTGAGAGCCGAAGTAGAAGCTCTTTGCCTTTGACATAGCCGCCTGCGGTTTACCGGCATTAAGTGATACAGGAAGTATAATAGCTGTCAATATACCGATTATTCCTATAACGGCTATCAGCTCGACCAGCGTGAAGCCTTTTTTATTTTTCAGTTGTATCAATTTTCGCATCAGTCTGACCTCCCCATAAAGCTGTAGACTATATTTCAAACTAATTTTACCATATTTTTTATGCAATGTCAACCGAAATTTTAAGGTATTTCCCGTAATATTATGCTTATTGATAAAAAGCGGCGGCTTATCGCCGTGCCTGCGAAGCGGAGAATAAAAATTACAGCAGTACACACGGGGGAGGAGGTACTGCTGTAATTTTATATGGGAATTTCGATGTAAGCAAATATAATTTTGTCAAATCTGAAAACACAAACTGCAATTTTTGCGGGAAAACCGCAGTTTATGCGTAATATATTGACGCAAAGAGGCGGATGGGGTATGCTGAGAGCAGAAATTATTTTTCGGGAGGAAAAACAGGTATGTGTGTTTTGTTTGGTATTATAGGTGCGGCTTTCGGTGGTTTTGCTTCGAGGTTTTTTGTTTATATCGGAGTACTTATATTGCACATTTTCACAAAATGGGACACAGAAACTTGCTATCTGATAATTAACATCGCAACAGTTATAGGTGCGATAATCGGTGGTATCATCGGCTTTAGCATAGGTCATGAAAAAGATCAGGAAATAAAGGAAAGACATGACAGACTCCAAGTTGAAAGAAATCATATCAAAAATTTAAGGGCACAGCGTAAGCAGACAAGTGATCCCCGTGCGAGAGAAGCCATAAAATCGGAAATCAACAGCGCACAGTGCAGAATGATGTCTATCAAGTCGGAATATGACCATAGTGACAGTTCTTGGGACAGCCCAAGCAGTTCATCTTCGAGCAGTTCATACGAACCTATTGAATTCCGATATAAAGATATATACGACGAATCTTACAATAAAGTCGGATATTATGACACTCAAAAAAATGAGGCGTACACGCTCGGCGGTGTCGTAACGCACAGATACGATGAATCAACAGGTGAAATACAAGACGGTAACTATCGGAAAATAGGCAGTTACGACAGCAGAACCGGAACACTCTATAATAACGGAAATGTCCGTGTAGGAGATTATGATGAAAACACGGGAACAATTTACAGCGAAAATTATCTGCGCAAAGGAAATATAGAATAAAAATTACAGCAGTACACACGGGGGAGGAGGTACTGCTGTAATTTTTTTATGGGAATTTCGATGTAAGCTGTTATTTTGACAGGTCGGTTTTTCTTACTGCGTCACGGACCTTAAGGACGAATGTCGGGGAAACCGAAAGCTCATCTATGCCCATGCGTAAGAACGTTTCTGTAAGGGTGGTATCTGCCGCAAGTTCGCCGCAGATTCCTATCCACGCACCGTTCTTATGGGCGTTTTGTGCGCTCATTTCGATAAGGCGGAGAATAGCCTCGTGGTGAGTATCGACAAATTCCTCCGCATCGGGATTCTGTCGGTCACAGGCAAGCGTGTACTGTGTGAGATCGTTTGTGCCTACGCTGAAGAAGTCTACCATAGGGGCTAAGCGGTCGCTGATTATCGCCGCCGCAGGAGTTTCTATCATAATACCTATCTCGGTCTTGTCGGAATACTCGATGCCCTCAGACTTAAGCTCCGCTTTTACCTCCTCGCATATTGCCTTTATGCGTTCTACCTCACGCACCGATGTTATCATAGGGAACATTATGCCGAGATTGCCGTAAACGGACGCTCTGAACAAGGCTCTGAGCTGTGTTCTGAATATCTCCGGACGAGTAAGGCAGATGCGGATGGCACGAAGTCCGAGTGCGGGGTTTTCTTCCTTTTTCAGTCCGAAATAGTCCACCTGCTTATCTGCGCCTATGTCAAGCGTTCTTATTATTACTTTCTTTCCTGCCATGCTTTCAAGCACACGCTTATATGCGTGGAACTGCTGTTCTTCTGTCGGGAAATCGGAATTTTCAAGGTACAGAAATTCGCTTCTGAAAAGTCCTATTCCGCCGGCATCGTTCAGCAGTACAGCGCCTATATTGTCAATGCCGCTGATATTTGCGAACACGTTTATCTTAGTCCCGTCAAGGGTTATATTCTCCTTGCCCTTAAGCTCCTGCAGGAGCTTTTTCTGCTCCTCGTCACGCTTTTGCTTTTCGGTATAGGCTTTTAAGGTCTGTTCATCGGGAGAAACTATAATCTCGCCCGTAAAGCCGTCTACTATGGCTGTATCGCCCTCGTTTATCTCGCTTAAAAAGCTGTCGCCCACTCCGATAACGGCAGGGATATTCATATTTCTTGCGAGAATTGCTGTATGGGAATTTGACGAGCCGTGAGCGGTAACAAATGCAAGCACCTTGTCCTTATCAAGCGAAACGGTTTCGCTCGGTGCAAGATCGTCCGCACAGACAATCGACTTCTCATCGGCTGTGGTGCTGTCGGTATTTGCACCTGTCAGGTTTGCAATAATGCGGTTGGAAATATCTCTTACATCTGCGGCTCTTGCCTGCATATAGGCATCGTCCATAGATGAGAACATTCCTGCAAAATTATCCGATGTAAGCGCTACCGCATATTCGGCATTTACCGACTGGGTATCTATTATGTTTTCGATAGACTCGTTGTAATCGTCATCGTCAAGCATCATCATATGAATCTCGAATATCTGTGCGTGAGTTTCTCCGACCTCTCTGAGTGCTTTTTCGTGAATCTCGGTAAGCTGTTTTGCGGCAAGCTCCTTTGCCGCTTTTACTCTCTGCTTTTCCTTTTCGGTATCCTCAACGTGTATGCGTGTTACTGCCGCATCGCACTTTTTGAACACGGATATTTTTCCTATTGCCACTGCGCCGTATACGCCTTTGCCGAGATATTTCTTCATTATTGCTCCCCCTTTTTTATCGGATAACGGTTTTACCGCACCGCCTGACAGTGCGGTAAAAGCCGATAGTCTTTCTTATTCGCCGAAGCCGCTTTCGAAAAGCTCTACAGCCTTGTCAAGTGCCGCCTGCTCGTTATCGCCGTCTGCGGTAATCTCAACGATTGAGCCTTTCTTGAGGTCTGCCGCCATTATCTGCATTACGGCTGTTGCCTTTGCTGTCTTATCGCCGCTTGCGATAGTTATCGTGCAACCGGGGAATTTCTTCATTTCTGCGGCAAGCTGTCCTGCGGGTCTCATGTGAAGTCCCTGCTCGTTTACTACTGTTACTGTCTTTGTTACCATTGTGATACGCTCCTTTAAATATTGATTTTAATAATTACATCTGTAGAAAAAGTCGTTTTTAAAAATAAACTGCTAATGGATTTCCCCTATCCCCCTGCCCCCTTTCCCCAGGAAAGGGGGGGAATACGGGGACTGGCGTCCCTGCGACCTGCCTTGGGGCTTATCCCAAAGCAAGGATGCTTTGGTTGCTTGCCAAAAGTTTTGCACGATGCAAAACCAAAAGAGCAAGCAACACTAAACCCCACATTTTCAAAACATATATTTTTAACTACAGTCTTATTTACTTTGTTTCGGGTTCTTTTACCGTTTTCTTCTTTTTAAGCAGTGCCAGCAGTAACATTGATACTACAGCGCCTACTGCAAGGGATACCAGATACATAGGCCAGTTGCCTACAACGGCAAATACGAAGATGCCGCCGTGCGGTGCCATAAGCGTGCAGTTGAATGCCATTGAAAGACCGCCTGCAACGCCTGCGCCTACCATACAAGCCGGAATAACTCTGAGCGGGTCTGCCGCCGCATAAGGAATTGCGCCCTCTGTGATGAAGCTAAGTCCCATAATATAGTTTACAGGGCCGTTCTTGCGTTCTTCTTCTGTCCATCTGCTCTTGAAGAAGGTTGTTGAAAGTGCTATTGCAATAGGAGGAACCATACCGCCTATCATAACTGCCGCCATTATATCGTAGCCGCCTGTTGCTATTGCCGCAGTACCGAATACATAAGCCGCCTTATTGAACGGTCCGCCCATATCTATAGACATCATAGCACCGAGTATAACGCCGAGGAATATCTTGCTCTCTGCGCCCATATGGTTCAGGAAATCGGCTATCGCAGTGTTGATGATGCCCATAAAGGGATTTATCGCACACATTACTACAGCTATGATGCCAAGACCTGCGAGAGGGTAAATGAGAACGGGCTTGATACCGTTAAGGGCTCTGGGCATCTTGTCGCAGAGCTTTTCAAGTCCGAGCATAATAAATCCGCCGACAAAGCCTGCAAAGAGTGCACCGAGGAAGCCTGAGGGAACATCGCCGCCTATCTTGACGAAGGTCGAGCCTGTAGTTGCGAGATAACCGCCGACAAGTCCTACAAGGAAGCCGGGTCTGTCTGCTATACTCTTACCGATATAGCCTGCAAGTACGGGTATCATAAAGTTGAAGGCATAACCGCCTATTGTCTTGAAGAATGCCGCTACGGGAGTTACCGTACCGAAATTATCACCCGGCTGTACGCCCATCAGCGTATCTATAAGGAATGCAAGCGCTATGAAGATACCGCCTGCAACGGTGAACGGGAGCATATTTGATACGCCGTTCATCAGATGCTTATATATCTTTCTGCCGAAGCTCTCGTTTGCCATAGATGAAGATGAGCTTGCCGCTCCGCCCTCGTGATGATAAACGGGAGCATCGCCCTTTTCTATTCTTCCGATAAGCTCCTCAGGAATCTTTATACCGTCGGAAACCTTTGTCGAAAGCACCTTTTTACCGTTAAAGCGAGCCATCTCGACCGACTTGTCAGCCGCTACGATGATACCGTCGCACTCTGCTATTTCCTTATCGGTAAGAACGTTCTTTGCTCCGCCTGAGCCGTTTGTTTCAACCTTGATAGAGATACCGAGCTTCTTGCCTGCCTTTTCGAGTGCCTCTGCCGCCATATAGGTATGTGCTATACCTGTAGGACAGGCGGTAACCGCAAGCACCTTTATCCTGTCGGTATTTTCAGGCACTTCCTTAGCTGAAGGTTCATCGGGATACTTTGCCTTTTCGGCGGTGTCGATAACCGATAAGAACTCGTCTGTATCCTTTGCCGAAAGGAGCTTTGCTCTGAAATCCTCGTCCATAAGCAGAGTCATAAGACGTGAAAGCACCTCAAGATGAACGTCTGCCTCAGTATCGGGTGCGGCTATCATAAACAGTACGTCTGACGGTTCATCGTCAAGCGCTTCGTAATCAACGCCGCCCGGCACGGTCATAGCCGCAAGCGAGGGGGCTTTTACCGCACTGCTCTTTGCGTGGGGGATTGCTATGCCCTCTCCTACCGCTGTCGAGCCTTTTTCTTCACGGGCTAAAATGCCCTGCTTATATATCTCTCTGTCGGATATGTTGCCGCTCTTCATCTGAAGATCGACCAGCATATCAATAGCCTCTGTCTTGCTTTTCGGCGCACCGTTTAAAAGAATGCTGTCCTTATTCAATAAGTCAACTATTCTCATTTTTTCCTCCTTTTTTGGTTTAAGCTAACTGCTCCATAAGCTCGTCTATTGTTTTCTTTTCTGCAAGTCCGTCGGAAAATGCCGTTGCTCCGCCGGACGCTGTACCAAGTTTAAGCGCATATTCATAGTCGCCGTTTTCACAGCCTGCGATAAAGCCTGCCACCATTGAATCGCCTGCACCTACGGAATTTCTTACCTTGCCCTTGCATACTCCGCAGATATGGGTCTTGCCGTGTTCGTCAAGAAGTATCGCTCCGTCGCCTGCCATAGAAATAAGGACATTTACAGCGCCTTTTTCTCTGAGCTTTCCTGCGTACTTTATTATATCCTCGTTTGTTTTAAGTTCTACTCCGAACATTTCGCCAAGCTCGAAATTGTTGGGCTTTATGAGGAAAGGCTTGTACTTGAGAACGTTCAGCAACAGCTCCTTTGTGGCATCTACCACAAATCTTATCCCTCTGTCGCTAAGACGTGCCATAATACGCTCGTAAATATCCGAGGGAAGCGATGAGGGGATACTGCCTGCAAGCACCAGCGTGTCGCCCGCCTTCAAGGAATCCAGCTTTGTGAAAAGCAGGTCTATGGCTTTAGCTGTTATCTCGGGGCCTTGTCCGTTAAGCTCGGTTTCCTCGTCCGACTTTATCTTGACGTTTATTCTCGAAAAGCCTTTTTCAAGATGAACAAAGTCGGCATCTATGCCCTTTTCGGTGATACCCTTTTCAATTGCCTCGCCTGTGAAGCCTGCAACGAAACCGAGTGCCTTTGACTTTACGCCAAGCTCGGATAATACCAACGAAACGTTTATGCCCTTTCCGCCGAAGTATATCTCCTCGCTTTCCGAGCGGTTTACCGCTCCTGCCGTAAGCGCTTTTGTACGCACGATATAGTCAACCGCCGGGTTGAATGTTACCGTATATATCATTGTCCTACCTCCGTAATGTCTGCCGCTTCTTTATACTTTCTGTTGGGAATCCTGTCTGTGATTATGACAGCCTTTCCGAGTCCTGCGAATGTCGCTGAGCTTACCTCGTCAAACTTTGAATGGTCGGCTAAAACGTAAACCTCTCGGCTGCTCTCGATAGCGGCGGCCTTTACCTTTGCCTCGTTCACATCGGGGGTCGTAAAGCCGGCTGTCAGCGATATGCCGTTTGTACCCATAAAGCACTTTGTGAAATTGTAGTTTTTCAGCGTGAGTACGCACTCGGCTCCCACAATCGCCTCTGTGCTGGCTTTTATCTCGCCGCCTGTGATAAAGACCTTGTAGCCCTTTACCGCCAGCTTCTTTGCGTGGATAAAGCCGTTTGTGACGAATGTAACATCTCTGACGGTAAGATGATCTATCATCTTCTCCGTTGTCGTGCCTGCGTCAAGAAAAACAAAGTCGCCTTTTTCAATCAGCTTTGCGGCATATCCTGCGATTGAATTTTTTTCTTCGGTGCAGATTGCGGATTTTTCCTCGACGTTTTTCTCTACCGACGAGAAGCTGTCGTTCTTTGACATTGCGCCGCCTCGTACCTTGATTATTTTGCCCTCGTTTGCAAGAATAATCAAATCACGTTTTACGGTAGACGCAGAAACGTTAAGAATCTCCGAAAGCTCTGCGATAGTTACGCTTGCACGTTCGTTCACCGCTTTGATTATCATTGAATGTCGTTCTTCTGTCAGCATATTAAGACCTCTTTAAAAATATCATGATATTAGTTAAGTGAGCTGTTTTAAGCTCTTTTGGACTTTACTCTCTGTCCTTGAGCTTATAATAACATGTCAAAAGTTCAAAATCAAGCACTTTCGTTCAAATTTATTCAAAAAAGCGTGATTTTTGTTGTATTAGACAACATATAGCAACAGTTTTTGTGCAGTTTGAATAAAATTGAGCAGTTTTGATGTGTTTTGGGTCATAATAGGTCAGAAGCAGTAAATTAAGTTCAAGGATTGTTAATAGCTTTCGGATTTATAAAATCTGCTCGCTTTTAAAACTTTAATGCTGCTATTCACACGAACTTTATAAAAACAGGGCTTTTTTGTGAAGTTTGAACGTTTTTCGGTGTGTAATTTGCAAAAATCGTTGATTTTTGTGAATAAGTGTGTTACAATCGTACTATAATAACAAAGGAGGTAGCTTTATGAAAAAAATGCCGCTTAAAAAACTCTTTCATATTGATAGGGAAGCTTATAAATCGGAATATGAAAAACGCTTCAATGACGATGATACTGTTCATCTTGATATAGAAATTTCGGGCAATGCCGCTTTCTTATGTCAGACGAAAGAAATGTTCGGCAGTATTATTTCCATTGAGCGTACCAACACCAAAATTGTCAATATGTGTTCGGTATTACCTGAGAAAGCTCTTATACAATACCGTACACGTTGTCTTACAGACGAAATCGTGCTTACAAACAACATAGAGGGCGTACACAGCACACGAAAAGAAATAAATGAAATACTGTCCGATCTTTCAACGAAAGACAGAAAAAAACGTTTTGTCGGACTTGTCAAAAAATATGTAACGTTGTCACAGAATGAGGAAATACCTCTGCAAACCAGCCGGGATATAAGAAGAATATATGACGATATTTTTTACGATGAGATAAGTTCTTCCAACCCGAACAATCTCCCTGATGGAAATATTTTCAGGAAATGCGGTGTAGATGTATACTCCGAGACACAAAATATCATTCACTCCGGTATTCATCCGGAATCGGAAATAATATCAACAATGGATAAATCGTTGAATTTTCTTGCAAATGCCGACTGTGATATTTTAATAAGAATAGCTGTTTTTCACTATCTGTTCGGATATATTCATCCGTTTTATGACGGCAACGGCAGAACAGACCGTTTCATCAGCAGTTATCTTCTGTCAAAAGAGCTTAACAGTCTTATCGGATACCACATTTCTTATACGATAAAAGAAAATATAAATAAGTACTATAACGCTTTTGATACCTGCAATCATCCTTTGAACAAAGGCGACCTTACACCTTTTGCGGAGATGTTCCTTAGCCTTGTCGATATTTCTATGAAGCAATTATACGATGAAATCAAAAACAAGCTTGATAAATTCAATTTTTACGGCGACTTATGTCCAAAACTGCCCAATGCTGATCATAAAGATATACAAAGGCTGTATTATGTGTTGATACAGGCGGCACTGTTTTCAGAAAACGGTATATCTCAAAAAGAACTCGAAAGCCTTTTTAATGTATCTTACTCCTCGGTGCGAAACAAGCTGAGCAGTATACCCGCTGATTTACTCATCAAAAACACAAGGGAAAGACACGCATATTATATGCTTGACCTTGACAAAGTTGACATTATGTTTTCGAAATAAAATCATCGGCAGACCTTGAGAACAGTCTGCCGATGATTTTATTTACTTTATTTACGGTTGTTGAAATCTTCCTCTATTTCCTCGCTCCAGTTATCATCTATCCTGCCCGTACTGCGCATTGCGGTGAGCGGAGCGGAAATTGCGTCATAGATTACCTTTGTGCCTTTCTTATCTGCGTGATAATTAACGGCTCTTGATTGTCCGATACCGAAAGATTCGGCTGTGACTATTGCATCTATATTTGCTCCGATAAAAAGAAATTCCCAGCCGTATTTTGATCTCTGTCGCTCTATCATACGTTTTATATCGCTCTTGCTGTAACGACAGCTTGCGTTTTCCAGACCGTCGGTTGTTATCACGAATATTGTGTGAGCGGGTATATCCTCCTGACGTGCGTACTTGTGGATATTTCCTATATGGTTTATCGCTCCGCCTATTGCATCAAGCAGTGCTGTGCATCCGCCTGCGAAGTAATCGTCAGCCGTCATCGGCTTTACAGTGTTGAGGTCCGCTCTGTCGTGAAGTACGGTTGTCGATGTGTCGAACAGTACGGTTGAAACGTATGCCTTGCCGGGCTGTTTTTTCTGCTTTTCTATCATTGCGTTGAAACCGCCGATTGTGTCGGATTCAAGGCCTGCCATTGAGCCGCTCCTGTCGAGTATGAATACCATCTCGGTCGAATGGTTTTTCTGGTTTGCTCTTGCTGTTTTAATGTTTATCTTTTTCATGGTTTTTTCCTCCGCTTATTAATACAGATTTGGGTTTTCTTATCTTCTGTCTGTATTTTAGCATATGAGGGAATAAAAATGGTCGCATGAAAAGCGACAAATGAAAAATCCTGCGATTCGTATGTGAATCGCAGGATGGGTTTATGCGCCGAGCAACATCTGATCGTAAGAGAACAGCGTTTCGTTAATTGTGATTATGTCGTAAATGTTGTTTTTGATAAAATACTCTATTATAATGTCAAACTTGTTGCTGTGCGACAGGGCATAGCCTGCTTTCATCAGCAACTCGGCGGTTTCGGGGAGCGACAAACCGAGCGCTATCGCAAAAGCAACGGCTGTGGGCTTTGACGGCTTATAATCAATGTTGCTGCGAATCTTCGAAAACAGCTTGCGGTCAATGTTAGCCTTTTTATAGCACTCCGAATCCTTCATACCGCTTTCATCTATCTTGCGCAGGAGCATCTGCGAGAAGCTCTCGTCTATACTGCCCAGTGCATCCTCAAGCGTACCGTCTTGCGTTTCCGCTTCTGCTTCAAGAACGCACATATCGTCAAACGCTTTTTTGTGTGCGGTTGCAGCCGTAGGAAAACAATGTGTGGTCGCTGTGTCCGGTAGCTTTCCCCTAAATAATCTGCGGCTTTTTTCAGCCGGCTCATCGGTATGGCTCTGAGCGTAATTATCGTCAATGTAGCTTTCTATATCCGAAAACAGCTTATTTGCCCTTAGAAAGCTGTCGCTGTCAAAAATGACAATATAGACCGTCATATCGTCAGCCTGTTCGTGAGTGGCGAGAAAATCGAGAATCGTATCGGACGCAACACGGAACGCCTGTTCTTTCGGATAGCCGTAAACTCCTGCCGAAATCATCGGAAATGCAACCGATTCACAACCATTTTTCAAAGCGAGCGACAAGGAATTTCTGTAACAGCTTTCAAGCAGTCGTTTTTCGCCGTAATCGCCGCCCCGCCATATAGGGCCTACCGTGTGGATTATATATCTGCAAGGCATTTTACAGCCGCTTGTGATTTTGGCTTCGCCTGTCCTGCATCCGCCGAGTGCGAGGCACTCTTTATAAAGCTCCTCACCTGCGGCACGGTGTATTGCGCCGTCCACTCCTCCTCCGCCGAGCAATGATTCATTGGCGGCATTGACTACCGCATCGCAAGGAAATTTTGTAATATCTGCACGGACTATCTTTAACGGCATAATTTTCTCCTTTATTTAAGAACGGCTTCGATTGCGGATATTTCCTCATCGGTAAAATCGAGCTTATTGATGCACTCCGCATTTTCGACTATCTGTGACGGGCGGCTTGCGCCGATAAGGACGGTTGCTACCGCCTTATTATGGAGTACCCACGAAAGCGCCATCTGCGACAGCTTCTGTCCTCTGCTCAGCGCAATTTCATTCAGAGCATTAAGACGCTTCAGCATTATATCATCAAGCTGTCCCTCAAGCCACGGTGCGCCGCCTTTAGCAAGACGTGAATCTTCGGGAACGCCGTGGAGATACTTATCTGTAAGAAAGCCCTGATAAAGCGGTGAGAATACGGCAAGGCTGAGGTTGTTGTCGAGGCAGTATTTATCGAGATTGTCACGTTCTACCCAGCGATTGAGCATTGAATATGACGGCTGATTTACTATAAACGGCGTTCTCAACTCTTTGAATATTTTCTGAATTTCTGCGGTCTGCTGTCTGTTGTAATTTGAAATTCCGACGTAGAGAGCCTTGCCCTGTCTTACCGCATTGTCAAGCGCAAGCGCAGTTTCTTCAAGCGGTGTGTCGGGATCGAAAATGTGATGATAGTAGATGTCAACATAATCGAGCTTCAAGCGTCTGAGGCTTTGGTCGAGAGAGGCTGTAAGGTATTTTCTTGAGCCGTTCTTGTCGCCGTAAGGTCCGTCCCACATTTCATAGCCCGCTTTTGTGGAAATGCAAAGCTCGTCACGGTATTCCCTCATACCACGGTCGAGAATCTTGCCGAAGTTTTCTTCCGCACTTCCGTTGTAAGGATGTCCGTAATTGTTGGCAATGTCAAAATGAGTAATGCCGAGATCGAATGCGGTGTGTATCATTTTTTCGGCATTGGCAAAATCCGAGCCGAAGCCGAAATTCTGCCATAATCCGAGCGAAACTGCGGAAACCTTAAGTCCGCTGTTGCCAAGTCGGTTGTAGACCATTTTTTCGTAACGGTTTTCATTTGGAGCAAACATAATAAACCTCCTGTTGTTCATGATGCTTTAGCCTTGCTTCTGCCCGTGAAATTTCCGGCAAGAGCGTTTCGGTTCAGATGAACTGACTTTATTATATACTTAATCCGTGCGGATTTCAAGAATATTGATCTGTGGTTTGCAAAAAAAGCTCCGTGCGTTTTTCGATGCACGGAGCTGCAGTCTGCCGATAAACCTATATTTTTTGAAAGAGGAAATCAGCAGAGAAATGATATATTCTATGCCGATATGACGCTTTGTTGAATCAATGAGATTTCAAGCAGAAAGATATATCTGCCGAAGCAGTTGTTTTTATGAAAAAAAGATTCGGCACACGTATCAGTTTTGCAAAATTAACCGATTTTTTTCAAAAATAACATGCAAATAAAAAATTTAAAAAAACATGTTGAATTATATCGTAAAATGTGTTATATTAAGTATGCATAAACAAATAAGGAGCGGTTTGTATGATTAAACGATTAAATTGTGTGTTGGTCGCAATAGTAACAATGCTGTTTATTATCAGCAGTTCCATAGCTGTATCGGCAGCTACTGCAAGTACATTAGGTATTGATGTGCTGTTTGTTGTAGATGCCAGTTTATCTATAAAAAATAACGACCCGGCAGATAACAGATTGGATGCGATACAAAGTTTTGCAAGCCTCTGCACACCGGGCAAAACACGCATAGGAGCCATATTCTTCAACGATAAGATATATAAGCAGCTCGATACAGTCAGTATCGACAATACGGATGACCTAAAGAAATTTAACGAAGAAATTTCAGGATGCAACGATGTTTCCGGCAAAACCGATATAGGCCTTGCTCTTAAAGAAGCTGTTGCAAGAATCAAGAAAGATTCCGGAAATACCGAAGGCAAATGTATAGTATTCCTTTCCGACGGAAAAACAGTTATAGGCAAAAACAATCCCGACCGAACTCTCGAACAATCAAACAAAGATCTTAACAATGCTGTAGCTGACGCAAAAGGTGCGGGTATTCCTATTTATACCGTTGGCCTTAACGCAGGCAAATCAGTCGATATTGACCAACTGAAACAGATTTCCGACATGACAGGCGCCGGCGAAACTCAGATAATAGATGACGCATCTGCATTGCACAAAAAATTCTCAGAAATTATTGCTCACCACTCAGGCTCAAAGGTAGAGGAAGTCGATTCGTTCGTTTCCACAGGCGATTACAACGACGTTACAGTAAAAATAGCCGATAACTCTGTGCTTTTTGCCAATGTGCTGATTGCACACAACAAGCCTCTCGATGATGTCAAGGTATATGATGAAAAAGGAAAAGAAACAGAGATAAACGGTGAAAAGGCTGAACTGTTACATAATAAGAATCAGAGTACGCTTAAACTGAAATCGCCTGAAAAGGGAAACTGGAAAATTTCTATAAAATCAGCGGCCGAAACTAAGGTCGAGGTTAGTCTTATATGTCTGCGTGACTATAGCGTAAAATCAGAAGTATTCACATCAACGGAAGTAAAAAAGGATTGCACGGTAAAATTCAACTATAGCCTTTACTGCGGTGAAAATGATACAGATATAGACGCTACATTCTTATCTCTTGTAAAGGGCAAAGTGGTTGTTACCGATACAGAAAACGGTACTAAACAGGAAGTTGAACTTAAAAGTGAAGGCAATTCATTCAGGGGTGAATATGTCCTTCCGGATGACCACAGTTATGAGGCATACTGTGTAATCTACAGCGAAAACTCAAATATCAGAAGTGGCGTCACTGATCTTACGCTGGGAAGCGATGCTCTTAAAGAACCGATAAATCCACTTATATTTATTGCAGCGGGTGTAGTCGGTCTTATACTTATTATAGTTATCATTGCATTCATCAAAAACCGCATAACACGTCTGAAGCTGGTGTCGGGCAAATTTGCGGTAAGTGTTTCGTCAAGAATGGTAGCTACCAGAAACAATGTTCCTTTTGATCTGGCAAGCAATTGTATGGGTAAGTATCAGCAGAGTATGAAGATGGTTCTCGACGCACTGTACGGACTTGAAGATTCTGCGAAAATAATACCTGCTAACGTATCTTCAAAAATCAAGTTCCACTTTGATAAAATGGGAAATATGTGTTTTAAAAATGTACCCGGTGTTGCTATGTCCGGCGGTTCATCTTACAAGAATGAGACTGCTGTCACAAGCAGAGGTATTGTAAAAATGGAATATACAGATGCAACAACAAACATAAGAACGAGCATTTCTATACAGTTTATCGCATAATCTGCATAAACATGCCATGCGACGTTATGGGCAAAGGCGACATATCAAAAACTGATATGCCGCTGTTGCTTTATCAGGAGGGAATAATATGAAATGCCGAATTACCGAAGGTCAGAAAGCCAACATCAACCTTATGAACGAAGATGTGGGCGGTAGTATGTCTTCATCGCAAATCAGAGTTAAGACTGACGGAAACCCCGTACTTATTATCGGTCTTGGCGGTACGGGTATAGATGCGCTTCTGCATACAAAGGTTATTCTGAACAAGCGGTTTAAATTGCCGGATGTGCCGGATAAGGCTACGGCGATTCCCGAAAATGTACGTCTTCTCGGAATCGACTCGGATACTACTTCAAAGACACGCAAGGTCGCAGGAATGTCGCTGAGTGAGAATGAATTCTTCAGCATCAGCAATAACATAGTAACTTTACTTTCTCTTTCCAAAAAGCCGTCATATATCACAGAATGGCTGGACGAGAAAAATTTGAAACGGCTCATAGATGATAACGATGCAGGATGTGCAACAGCTATAAGGCAATGTGGTCGCCTGCTGTTATTCAACAAGGCTCTGGCACTGTTTAACAAGCTCAGAGCGATTGTAAGCGATTTACAGGTATACGGAAACAAAATACAGGTATTTATAACGACCGGTATCTGCGGCGGTACGGGAAGCGGAATATTTGCCGATGTATCATATATTGTCAGACAGATATGCGGTTGTATGACAGAAACTCAAATCACCGGCATTCTGTTTATGCCGGATATAAATATTTCAAAGGTTGGCCCCGGCGCCTACAACACAGTTCTTATGAAAAACGGCTTTGCCGCTATGAAGGAACTGGAATATCTTATGAACACATCCCAGCACCCGTATGATCCGTTTAAGCAGACATATGCTTCGGGCGCAGGCGGAGAAGCGGCCTACTCGGTAGAAAGCACAGATAATATATACGACTCGTGTATACTGATTTCGGAACAGGCTACGGAAGGATTTATACATATACCTCCGGAAGACAGATACTCTTACTGTATGTCTGTTGCGGCAGAAACAATATGCTGTCATATTGACATTTCTCAGACTATGTTTTATACAAATAATATGATGGCAGTAGGCTTTTCTTGTGCAACACTGTCTAAGAGCAAAACGCTTGAGTATATTTCAGGTAAGCTGTTTGCAAATATACAAGGTCTGTGGGGCAATTCTCCCACCGCCGAACAGCGTGATATATTTGCACAGTCTACCGTTGGACTTGATATGTTCTTACTGGAGAATATGTTCGATGCAAATGTTCCACCTGCGTTCCCTGCCGGTCTTAAGTCCTCATGCTTTGTTCCTGCTGCTCTGAAAGCGACAAGACAGCCTGTTGAAGATACGGGTAACGCATGGCTGACTTCTGTGGACGACGCTTACAGAAGCGTTTACAGCGACAATATAACTGTTCTGTTTGAAAAGTTCAAGCGTGAGATTGGCAGAATATTTGAAGATCCCCAAAAAGGTCCTTTTTACGCTTCTCGTCTAATAAATTCCGATGATGCGTATTGTGTACTCAAAAGCATAGATAACTCAATTTCAGAAACAGATTCAAGATTAGAAGGTCTTCGCCCTGAAAATCTGAAAGCAAGGAAAATTGACGCTGATAATTATTATAATCAATTCAGAAGCGCATTGCTGGATGTGACAGGCAGAAAACTTGAAAGATACTATACAGCTATCAACGAATATTTTGAAAAAGAAAAGGAAAAACGCCGTCTTCAGAATATCCGGAATTTCCTCACAGAACTGAGAAGAATGATAACCGACTATAACAACACAATAGTTGAACACCTTGTAGGAATACTGAATGAACTCGATACGGTATTTGCAAAGAATCTCAGAATTGTTACCGGTGTTGAAGCGGCTACGACAAAAGGTATCGAAGACAGTTATGAGGTAAAATTAGTAGATACAGGCAGCCCGGAATTCACGCAGCCGCTTGATCACGTAATATATAATGTAAGCACAAACGAGTGTGTAAGAAATCTTATGTCAGGATTGCTTGCTAAATTTACCGCAGAACGTGATAAGGATAATTTTGATACTGCGTCGTATGTCAGCGACTTAATTTCAAAATATTATTCAAATGTATTTAACCAAAATATAGATGGTTTCTTCAGAATCAAATATTCTACCGCTCGGACACAGTCAAGCGCCGCTACAGCCCTTATCAATGAGCTCAAGCAGAAGTCTGTGGTCAACTTCAACTGCAATCCTAAGGATCTGGATAAAGTGCAGCAGTATGTGCAGACAGTACTTCCTCCCGATGCCGACACGCTGATTGCAGCAGCAACGCAGGATTACGACACAAAGAGATACATAACCCCCAGCCTTATAAACAACCGTGTATCTATGTTCAGATTTGCGGTGGGTATCTCTCTTTCATATTATAACAATATTCATGAATATGAAGAAGCTTATTATGTAACGAAGCGAGAAAGCCCGGATGGCATGGTAGGTCAGCACATTTATGTTGACGGTATGCATAACGGAGGACGTGACTGGACACAGTTATCAAGCCCATTATATGACGAGGGCAGATATGACAATCAGCGTACAGCAACAGGTTATGCTGAGGTATGCCGTGAGAACGGTAAGCACAGAGATGAATTCAACCGTGCAAACAATTACGGATTAATCGATCTATCAGAAGGTATTTCAAAGATACGTTACCGTAAGGATATAACTATCGATGATGTAAATGCGGTTGAACTCGATCTTACAAATGCCGGTTCGTGCAAGAAGGCTATAGAAAGCTACAAGGCTATTCAGGATAAGCTGAAAGAAACCACAGGCGACGCTATAAGCATAGCACCTGTAAAATTCCTTGAAGCAACCCCCGAAGAGTCTATGTGTGCAGGTTATGTAACTACTTACGGTGCATGGAAATACCTTGAGGCTATGCTTGATATCTATGAAACTGCACAGGCAGGCATAGACAAGGCGACAGAAGCTGCTAATCTTCTGCTCAGAAACAGTAAAATGTTTGACGAGTTTTTCAAGGCGCTTTGCACAGGTGTGATTTATCAGGACAGAGCATTTTACAGATATGACGATGAACAGGATAACTGTATTTGCCTGTTAAATATGTTGAGAATTCAAGACTCCACTGAACATCGTTATTTTCCGTTGTTTGCACTTTACAGAAATTTCTGTGATCTGGGAAACGACGCAAGAGAGTATATCCGTCAAAAGAGCGATTTTGCCGAAAAAAATATTGACATTATCAAAAAGCTTTATACTGATGTCAAGACTTCACTCAGAGGACTCGATGACCTCGACTATGAACTTGATGAGTTTAACGGCAACAAGGACGCTATAATCGAGCTTTACAAAAATATAGTTGAAAAAGTAAAGCCTTTAATTCCGCAGGATGCGGATAATCCTGTTTTGCAGGAATAAAACAGTTAAAAGCAGTAACGCTTTTACAAAAACAGTTGCAATCGGGAAAATCGGATATTATCGATAAACCCGATGAAATAAATTTGTGATCGCTTAACGGCGACACGTAAATTACCGTATTGCATTGCAAACGGGAAAATAATTACCATCACGGAGGAAATAGCAATGGCAGGTAGAATTACCGAAGGACAGAAAGCCAACATCAACCTTATGAACGCAGATGTCGGCGGTAGTATGTCGTCATCACAAATCAGAGTTGAAACTAACGGAAACCCCGTACTTATTATAGGTCTTGGCGGTACGGGTATAGATGCGCTTCTGCACACAAAGTCGCTTCTGAACAAGCGTTTTGAGCTGCCGGATGTGCCGGATAAGGCTACGGCGATTCCCGAAAATATACGTCTTCTCGGAATCGACTCGGATACTACTTCAAAGACACGCAAGGTCGCAGGAATGTCGCTGAGTGAGAATGAATTCTTCAGCATCAGCAATAACATAGTAACTTTACTTTCTCTTTCCAAAAAGCCGTCATATATCACAGAATGGCTGGACGAGAAAAATTTGAAACGGCTCATAGATGATAACGATGCAGGATGTGCAACAGCTATAAGGCAATGTGGTCGCCTGCTGTTATTCAACAAGGCTCTGGCACTGTTTAACAAGCTCAGAGCGATTGTAAGCGATTTACAGGTATACGGAAACAAAATACAGGTATTTATAACGACCGGTATCTGCGGCGGTACGGGAAGCGGAATATTTGCCGATGTATCATATATTGTCAGACAGATATGCGGTTGTATGACAGAAACTCAAATCACCGGCATTCTGTTTATGCCGGATATAAATATTTCAAAGGTTGGCCCCGGCGCCTACAACACAGTTCTTATGAAAAACGGCTTTGCCGCTATGAAGGAACTGGAATATCTTATGAACACATCCCAGCATCCGTATGATCCGTTCAAGCAGACATATGCTTCGGGCGCAGGCGGAGAAGCAACCTGCTCGGTAGAAAGCACAAATAATATATACGACTCGTGTATACTGATTTCGGAACAGGCTGCGGAAGGATTTGTACATATGCCTCCTGAAAAGAGATACTCTTATTGTATGTCGCTTGCAGCAGAAACTGTTTGTAGCTTTATTTCATCTTCCAAGACGTCAAAAGAAGATGGCGCAGAAGCCAAAGAGCAGACAGACGCATTCTCTATAAAATCGTTTGTAGATAATATGCATGCTATGCTGGCGGTCGCACCGGAGCCGAATATGCCCTGCTATATCGGTATGGCATCGGTAGGTCTTTATGCCGCTATACTGCCTAAAAGCGAAATGCTTGAATACATTTCCGGTAAGCTGTTTGCCGGCATGAAGGGATTATGGGATAATTCTCCTACCACAGAACAGCGTGATATATTTGTACAGTCTACCGTTGGACTTGATATGTTCTCACTGGAGAATATGTTCGATGCAAATGTTGCACCTACGTTCCCTGCCGGTCTTAAGACCTCATGCTTTGTTCCTGCTGCTCTGAAAGCGACAAGGCAGGCTGTTGAAGATACAGGTAACTCATGGCTGACATCTGTGGACGACACTTACAGAAGAGCTTACAGCGACAATATAACTGTTCTGTTCGAAAAATTCAAGAACGAAATCAACAAGGTATTCTCGGATCCCGAAAGAGGTCCTTTCTACGCTTCTCGTCTTATAAATTCCGATGACGCATATTGTGTCCTGAAAAATATAGATAGCTCAATTTCAGAAACAGAATCAAGATTAGCAGGTCTTCGCCCTGAAAATCTGAAAGCAAAGAAAGCGGAAGCCGATAATTATTATAATCTGTTCAGAAGCGCATTGCTGGATGTGACAGGCAAAAAACTTGAAAGGTACTATACAGCAATCAACGAATATTTTGAAAAAGAAAAGGAAAAGCGCCGTCTTCAGAATATCCAGAATTTCCTCACAGAGCTGAGAAGAATGATAATCGACTATAACAACACAATAGTTGACCACCTTGTAGGAATACTGAATGAGCTCAAGACGGTATTTGAAAAGGACCTCAATATCGTTACCGGTGTTGAATCTGCCACAACAGAAGGTCTTGGTACCAATTATGAGTGGAAAATGTATGACACGAACAGTCCTGAATTCACACAATTCCTTGACAGTGCGATGGCAAACGCCGATACGAAAGAGTGCATAAGAGGTCTTATGTCCGGATTGCTTAATAAATTTACCGCAGAACGTGATAAGGATAATTTTGATACGTCATCATTTGTCAGTGACTTTATTTCAAAATATTATTCAGAAGCATTGAACAAAAACATGGACGATTTCTTCAAAATCAAATATCCTACCGCTCAGACACAGTCAAGCGCCGCTACAGCTCTTATCAATGAGCTCAAGCAGAAGTCTGTGGTCAACTTCAACTGCAATTCTATGGATCTGGATAAAGTACAGCAGTATGTACAGACAATACTTCCTCCCGATGCCGGCACGCTGATTGCAGCAGCAACGCAGGATAACGATACAAAGAAATACATAGCTCCCAGCCTTATAAACAACCGTGTATCCATGTTCAGATTTGCGGTGGGTATCTCTCTTTCATATCATAACAATATGCATGAATATGAAAACACATATTATATCACTAAGCAGAAAAATCCCGACGGTATGGTAGGTCAGCATATTTATGTTGACAGAACACATAGCGGAGGACGTGACTGGACACAGTTATCAAGCCCCTTATATGACGAGGGCAGATATGACAATCAGCGTACAGCAACAGGTTATGCTGAGGTATGCCGTGAGAACGGTAAGCACAGAGATGAATTCAACCGTGCAAACAATTACGGATTAATCGATCTATCAGAAGGTATTTCAAAGATACGTTACCGTAAGGATATAACTATCGATGATGTAAATGCGGTTGAACTCGATCTTACAAATGCCGGTTCGTGCAAGAAGGCTATAGAAAGCTACAAGGCTATTCAGGATAAGCTGAAAGAAACCACAGGCGACGCTATAAGCATAGCACCTGTAAAATTCCTTGAAGCAACCCCCGAAGAGTCTATGTGTGCAGGTTATGTAACTACTTACGGTGCATGGAAATACCTTGAGGCTATGCTTGATATCTATGAAACTGCACAGGCAGGCATAGACAAGGCGACAGAAGCTATAGAGTCGATGAAATCAGGTAACAAGACATTCAACGAATTCTTTGACGCACTCTATACCGGTGTAATCTACAAGGAAAAAACATTCTACAGATATGTAAACAATAAGGAAGAAGCTGTCACTCTTATCAACACATTAAAAATCGAAGACACTACCGAACAGAAACATTTCCCGCTGTTTGCACTTTATAACGCTTTCAAGGAACTCGAGTCAAACGCCAGAACGTTTATAAGCAAAAAGGCCGATAAGGCTCACGAGGAAGATATACCCGACAAGGATATTGAGTTTGTGAAGGATCTTTCAGCCGAAGCCAAGGATTCGCTCAGAGGACTCGATGATATCGACTATGAGCTTAATGAGCTTAACAGCAACAAGGACGCTATCATTGATCTTTATAAAAAGATCGTTGAGAAGGCAGATACTACTATTGATCTGCTCGGATAATCCGAAGAGGAGTAAATATGGAAATACTGAATAAAGTCAGGGACACCTTTGAAAACAGATCACGTCAGATGAATCACATTTCTACCCTGACAGGCAAAAATGCCGCCGCTCCCGCAATTTTCGTATTTATCGGTGAAAGGGCTGCCGCAAGGCAGCCTATTATCGCCGAATATCTGAAAAAGCGCTGGGATAACGCAGAAAATGTGATCTATTTCAATATCAACAACGATTCGTCATTTATGAACGGGGTTGATAAAGGCATTAGCCGAAAAGAACTTTATGATAAGCTGCTGAACAACGACGAGTTCAAGACGGCTTTTAACAATGAAGTAATCGATCTCGCAACAAAGATAAAACATTCCAGCTTTCAGAAAATGCAGAATGCTTATGTTTTCTTCGTAACATACTGTGATGAAAAACTAAATGCACTTTTGCCGGAAGCAGTAATGCTTCTGAAAAAGAAAATGGAGGGTGTTACTCTTATCAATTATCTTTTCAATTCCCTCGATGAGAAGGTAAAAAGTGAAAATACTTTTGACAACATTTCCTTTATGAAAGAAATGGAAGAGTTCCACTCGCCTACATTTTCGTGCAGTCTGCCGATTGATAAGCAGGGTGAATTTTGCTTTGACACCGAGCAGAACGGTCCTGTTTTCAACGAAATATTCTGTCAGGAGCTTTATCGACAGGATGGTCTGTTTTGTGAAAATAATGATAATGAAAACGCCTATGTTATTGCGGCGGTAATGTATCTTATCAACAGACGCAGTCCGTATAACCTTGTCAGCCACAGCAGAGGCAAGATTTTAGCTGCCGGTTATTCAGCAGCAGAAAAGCCCAACGATATAATAGCACACTGTATATACAGCACTCTTTTTGATTCGCTGACAGGTATCAACAGCGAGCCTACCGAAAAAGAAAAGAAGACACTTTGCGATTTTCTTTCGGAAGAAACGGTCAATGAAATATGCGACCGTGTACTTGCTGATTTTCCGATACAAAGCGATGCGGTTCTGTCAGTAGTACCTAACGAAAATATATCTCCGGCATCAATCAGAAATACAAATGTCGGTTCTATTCTTAGTGATTTCTTTCACGGGGCAGATATGGATTTCTACGAAAATCAATATGAAAAGCCTATGATTAAATCAATCAATTGCGACAGGGTTCTCAAATTTCTGATAAATGCCATAAATAACGGTGATATTGCATTCTCATCGGCAACCGCTATGATAAGTCCGGAAAACATTGCTCTTAACCGTCTGCGTGAACTGATGGAACAGTTCAAAAATAACGAAATATATGAAAAGCAGCAGATAGCAAGCATTGAAAATGAGATAATATCGATACCGAGAGGATGCCTGTTTTCAAAGAAACCCAATGGCTGTGATATAGTTGCTGCCGCCGTCAAGCTAAAATATAATGCTATGTATAATGTAACTCTATGCAAGCTGAAACAGGCAGTAGTCAAGAAGTGGATCGACGAGCTTAATAATATATATCCGTTGTTTACAAGGGCGCATAATATACTGAGTGAACGCTCTGCTAAGGTAAAGAAAAGCATTGCAGACTCTTTCTCGAGAGAACAGTCCTCGCTTGTAACATTTGATGTTATGGAGAACTGCTATCACAAAGTAGCTACCGAGGCTCTTGAAGCCTGCAAGGCGGAAGGCGGCTTTGACATAAGTGTATGCGATTATATATTTACAAACGACAAAAATGGTTTCCGGCTGAATCTGGAAGAGAGCGACAGCTCCGCAAACGGCATGAAAGTCCTTGAAAAAGAAACAGCGAGATTGTTCGCTCTGCTGCTCAATCAACAGAGTGTATCTAAAATATTCGGTATGAATTATGATGAAGAATTATATTTCAGATACGGTGCGGCTAATGTAAACGAGAACAGAGTCAATGAGGATCTGTATCAAAAGTTGAATGCGGAAAGCTCGGAAAATCTCAGATTCACTGTTCTTGACGGAGATAAATATAAGCAGAAATATTGCATAGGCAACGATCAGACAAAGTTTGTAAATTATATCAAGGGCAAGATAAGCAGCAATGTTTCGCTGAGTTCTCAGCTCACGCTGATTAATATCGGTCAGAAAACAATATATGAGCAGATTTCGCTGGCCGGAGAAATCGGTTTTGAAAATATCAACTATTTCAAGAGTTATAACGAGTTGATTGAAAAATGTAAGGACAGCTATATAAGGAGATGTGAAAGTGATGATAGACAAAACGATTAATCTTGAATGCGCCAGATCTTCAGAAAGCGATGAGCTTCAGCTCAGATGGAACTGGGATCCTAAAATCCGCTGTTATGCGGTTGTCAAGATGCACACTATTCCGTCTTATATTGACGACGACTCTCTCTGCGAATATATAAACGATGATAAGAATATTGATTCACGTATCAAGTGCTATCAGCTTGAATACGCAAAAAAATCTGCGTTTATTTATCGTCTGAATGATTCTGATATAGGCTATTTATCATTTCGTGTTTATCCCTGTTCCGAAGACGGAAACACCATCCTCATGAATTGTGTTTGCAATACCGTAAGTGTACTTGGAAAAATACACGAGGTAAATTACAGCGTTATATATGATGATATCGGGAAAAATTACAAGAGTGCCATCATCACGATCGATACTCCGGTAGCGCTTTCCGCTAACAGCTTATCATATAATGTCAGCGGTATATCGTATACCGTAAAGACGGCATTGCATGCCGGAAAAAATACGTTGAACAAAATAATTCTGGCGAAGACCGCCACAGTGTATCTTGACTCGGATGCAAACAACGGTGCTTTTAAATTTGTTGCGAAAAACATGTAAAGACGGACGGTGAATATATGTTTGAGAAATCAAGATGCGTATTTTGCAATCGCATAACGGATAAAGAAGACATAATGTTCCGCTATCCTTCAAGTTACGGAAAGGTAGCGGAGGATCATCAATATACATGTATGCAAAGAGCACACAATATTGTCAGAAACAACGATTGTGTTATGCCGTTGGTATATTTCCGCCCTGACAGCAACGAGCTTAACGGAAGCAACAAAGAAGGATCGTACTCTGTTTTTGTTAAAGACGGAACAGAACTTACTCAGATGATATGCCCGACCTGTCATGGAATGCTCTTCCGTGACACCGATGACGGCCACAGAAATACATATCTGTTCTTCGGAGAAAAAGACAGTGGCAAAACTTCTCTTATTTACGCAATCATTTATAACGGCGTTATCCGAAAGGAACATCCGATGACTATTGACGGGCGGTATATCCCTTTTTATAACGACTATCTAATGCCAAAAAATCAACTGGAACGCACATACAATGACATTGTACGATCAAAAATCACGAAACCTAAAAGTCTTGAATTTCCGTTTATCATTCACAGGGCAGCCGCTGCACATAGCGGATTGACAAACAAAACTGATGTTTTCTATGATGTTACCGATTTTGACATACAAGACGGTAATCATATAGATATGACGTTACGGCAAGCACAGCAGGCTACTGCATTTGTGTTTACTATCGGCATAGGCAAAGTTCTTTGCGATGAGGGAATGTATTACGGAAGAGATGTGCAGCTCAGGAACCGTATGATGAGTATGTATTATGCTACTCAGTATACGGATACCAAACCTGTAGTGTTTATTGCGGTCACCGGTGCCGATATGATAGATTGTCTGTTTGACGAAGAAACAATTGAGATGGCGAAGGCTTGGCAAAGTTCACCGGACATAATTTTCAGGAGTTTTTTTGAAATATGTTATCCGTTGACTTGCGATTTTCTGAAAAATAACTTCAGTGACTACAGATTCTGTTTCACTTCTATCAAGCCCTTTGATGAAGAAAATCAGATTGATTACCCTGAAATGACAAATCAACTTTACAGGCAACTGACCGAACTTACACTATAATTAATACCGAGGGGAGAAATAATGGCTAAAAATATATACAGGGACGGTAATTATTTCAATCTCTGTCCGCACTGTTTCAGTGCAACACAACGTAATGAAGCAAAATTCATTGATTATCATGACTTAGGCCCAAAGAATTATCCTGAGTTTGTTGCATTTAGAAAGAGGTTTTTCTACGAAGAACCGGATCTTTCAAATGCTCCTCTTATTTTCACACCTTCACAGACAATCAACAGTGAGGGCTTTGCCGCATACACAAAAAGCGGTGACCTGACCCGATACAGAGCTTGTCCGGTGTGCTACGGAAAACTTCCCGCTGCAGCAGGAAGAATGAGGACGTTCGTTATTCCGATAATCTGCAGTAACACGAACCAGAAGCTACTGAATATGACATATATATTTCATAATCTGATGAACGATATGCGAAGAAATTTCGGCATAAGTGTAATGCCATCCGATTATGATACTGCTCTCAGAGTAAGCAAAAACCTTGAAAATAAATATTTCAAAGAGAAAAGAAAACTTACCGATGAAGAATTGATAGCCCCATATATGTTTGAATTTATAAACAACTCGGCTCCTGCCACAGAAACACATGACAAAAACAATGCACTGATTGCTTATAACCGTGCTCTTATTATGTTCTGTGACATAGACATTGAGAAGTTCACAAAATACCCGGAATTTTACGGAAATGTGATAGCACAGGCTGACGGAATTCTGTATCTGGTAGATATGCCGGGTACGCACACCGTCGACGATAAGGAAATGCTTGCAGATCCGATAATGGCATTTCTGCACGAAAATTATACAGCTATATTCGGAACGCAGAAATTAAACAAGCCTGTGGCAACAGTTTTTACAAATGCGACAATGCTGAAGAAATATAATGATAAGTTCTTGCAGAAAGCATTACGCCTTTCGGCAACGGCAAATCCGTCTTTATCGTATTTCCCCGGCGGTCTATATGCAAAGATAGATAAGGCGATGACAAAACATATACGTCATCGTTATACTGATTTCTTTGTCGTTCTTAACAGAATGACGAACCCTGAATATCGTCGCAGCTTTGTAATGGATAATATACCGGAGAAATACTCGCCCGGCAATGTACCAAGGCCTGAGATTCCGCTTCTCTGGCTACTGGCAAAAATGAAGGTTGTCCCTTCAATAGGAAAAATATAAAATTCGGAGGAAAAAAATAATGGCGTATCTAATCAAATGTCCGTACTGCTTTCATGACCCTTATGATGCGAATGAGGTACATTTCAGAGCTGCTACGAACAAGCATATTCAGAAATCAAATATTCCGGGCGCACCTTCAGATCGTGTTGTGGAATCAATGATAGAGGATACACGTCTTGTTGCGTATTATAAAAGATACCAGAAGCGTCCTTCACCTGTAAAACCCGTAATTGATCCGACCGGAAAAGAAACAGGAAACGAGTATATTAAACTTGCCAATATAGAAGAACCACTTCATTTTGACGAAGACGGAGTCTTGGATCAAGTTGTTGATGAATTCGGTGAAACAAGCACAACCCGTCTTTGCCCTTATTGTCATAACGAACTTCCGAGATACGCAGGCAGAGCTCAGGGCTATAATATATCTTTTGCCGGAGATACAGCAGTTGGTAAGACGCTGTATCTGAATGTACTTATTCATCAGCTCAGACTTATTGCTCCCAAATTCAGTGCTGTAATGATGGCAACAAATACAGATATAGAAAAACTGTACAGAGAAAAATATGAGATGCCCCTTTTCCCTCACACAAGCGATCAGCCTGCTATGTTACCTGTACATACAGATAAGGATTCGATGATCGAACCTCTTATTTACGAAATGGTCTTCAGAGACAAGCACAATCCTAAGAACAACAAGGTTGTTACTCTATCGTTCTTTGACGCCGCCGGCGAGGGTATGCACGATGCCGATTATATAAATACAAGATCCCGTGCTTTGCGCAACGCAGACGCATATCTTTATCTTATTGATCCCCTTCAGACAGAAAGTGCTGAACGAATAATGCAGAATAACGAAGAAGCAAAGAACAATTTTATCCAAGGCAGAGATAGTGCCGTTAATATTCTTGAAAGTTTTTTTGCTGCGGGTATAGACTATACACATACTCCTACTGCATTTATTCTTACCAAATCTGATATTATCAAAAGTTCCGATGAAATGAAATCATTACTCGGACCTCAAAACCCCATATTTCTTGATTACATATATGACAAAGGATATCTTGAACTTGATGAAATTGATAGAATCAGCAATGCGGTTAGAGATTTCTTCACAATTGCAGATGAACATTTCAAGAACGTTATAGAATTGATGTTCGAAGATTATAAGTATTTTGCAGTTTCTGCTCTCGGCGGTCCTACTGAGAAAATAATGTCACCGGACGGCAAAGAAAAGGGCAAGAAACTTGTTTCCAATGTTGTTACACCGTATCGTGTTGTTGAGCCGTTCTTATGGATCTTGTACAGACTTGGAATAATAGACGATCACGAATATATCGCTCCGCCTGAACCGGTCAAAAAAACATTTTTCGAAAAAATTTTTGGCAGCAATAAACATAAATAAACATTACACAAGGAGGTAGTTCCACATGGCGCTGCAACTGTTATACGGAAGTGAAGCAAGCCAATATGGCTCGGCAGGTTATAAAACGCTTGCCGCCACTCCGGAAATATTCAACTATATAACAGAACAGGATACAAGCAGCAGCAGAATATACGATTTTGACGCTGAAGGAGAACATCCGATAAAATTCTGTAGCTACTATAATCCTTATATAAATGCTTTTGTTCAGACAGCTACATCATATGAGCAGGACTATGTAGGCAGAGATTCGCATATTTCTCATACATTGGTGCTCTCACCGGAAGAAACAGCAGAGATTCTGAAGCCTAACAATACCGTGCTTAATCCTGATATGTTTATGAACGGAAGAAGTGCTGAATTTTCAAGACCGGATAATAAAGATCTGCCATCTATAGATTATACGGTCCTTGAACGTTACAATGCTAAATTTGGTGTAACCGAAGAAGATTTTAAGCGTCTTATTTTTGCTGTGCTTCAGCTTCCGATTGGGTATTCTAATATCTTCATCATGCTGGCAGGCACACCTGCAGAAAACAGTTATATTGCTGTTAACCTAATGAACTTATTATATGCGATTATGCCTGCCGAATATCAGAAAAGAATAGGCTTTTCAACATATGCCACCAATTTTGATATTTATGAGAACTTCAATGTGTACTTTGTTACAAAAAATGTAAACCTGTTTGACATTCCTCATGATTCTTTTGTTTTTGACTTAACTTCAAACGATCCGGAACATCAGAGATACTACGGGATCGATGAGGAGCGTTATCAGCGTTGCCTTGATATTATCAGAACATTCAATCTGAACGGTGACAAAGAATTCGTTAAGTACCTTAATGCAATACTGCCTAAACTTGATAGTGCATCAGCTTTTTCAGAAGATACGCTTGAAGAAATTTATCACCTTTACTGCTTTACTAACATCAACGACATAAATAAAATAGAAATCGGAAACCTTTTAAATCAGGTACTGGTAGAGTCCATTTTCAAATATTATTTTATTGTTGACGATGCCGATAAGCCGACGTTTGAAGATTCAATCAATAAGTATTTTCAGAAATTATTGTTTTTAGTCAACTTGGGAAAATATTGCAGCTCTGACATTAGTGGTATTATTAATGTACTCAAGACCTGCGAAAACTACTATCCGCATATATCGACTACGCTAAGGCTGGTTTTATGTCAAAGCTGGACCAATGTAATCAGTCATTTTGTTTCGCTAAAAGAATACGATTCAAGTACAGATGTATTTTTAGATTATATTTTTGACGATAGCAACGAAAAATCCCAATTAATTTCTGATATTCTTGATGATTGCCTTATTTTTTATATCAGATATCGTTCAGAAAATGCAGATATCGGAAAACTGACTGAGGTTGCACTTGAAAACAAGCTGAGTAAGATACTGATATATCAACGTTATCTTAAAAACACGCTTACCGCTGAAAATTTTGATGTTTTCGACAAGGAAGCACTTTACAGCTATATTTTCTTTGTTCGTGATATTATGATCAGAGCACAGGATGAAAAAATCAAAGCAACTCTTGGCGACAATTGTATGACTGCGATTATTCAGTTTATTAAAAAAGATGTTATTGCCGATTTATATGGCAGAAGCATTGTTAATCTTATGGAAGCTGCGGATACGGTCGAATTGATAGATGCGGTATCATTGCTCTACAATGAATTCAGAAAAGCCATTCCCGACTATAGTTCTGTTTTGTTGACATATTTACTTTCAGCCAGATGTCATAAAGCGGAAACGCTGTTACAGCTGCTTAATTATAAACTATCTGCAGCAGGAATTAATGATTTCGATCGATTTGTCGAAGAGGACCATATTAATACTCTTCGCCTTGTAGTTAACGACATAACTAAACTGATAGATGGAAAAATAACGTCAAAATATCTTGATATGGTATTTGCGTATTCTGATATTGCAGAGAAATGCCAGGAATCTGCTCCGACGTATTCTATAATCGACTATCAAAAGAAACTGGATACAAACTGTGTAAACAAGATAAAGACATGGGTAAGAACATTGATTACAAATGTTAAACCCAGTATGACCGGTTGTTTATTCGTTAATACAGATACTAAAGAAACACCAATTCTGTTCAATCAGGAAAATAAAACAAAAACCCTGACGGGTGATTTATCAGTATTTAGTCAGCCGGTATCTGAATTTCTGTGTGATAATCGTTCTAAAACTGTAACACAGTATGATAAGAAATATGTATTTAACTGCAGGGGCGCACTTGACGATTTCTATAATTCATTGAAAATCAGCAATGAAAGTGACCTGACAGCTAAAATGATGGAGTTTATGCTGAGCATTGACGAATTCTCAAAGAATTGCGGTGGCTCATTCCCGGATGATTACAAAGATGATATGGCGGAATTTATAAACTCAGTATTGTTCGACGAACAGTCAGATAAGAAACAAGCTAAAGAAAACGAAAAAATCATTAATCACAATGACTTCTTCAAAAGTCTTCTTAAAGAATATTCTGCAAAGCAGAATTCAGGAAAATCAAAGTTTGGATTCCCATTCGGAAAAAATAAATAAATTCAAAATGTAGAGCATATTGGTTAAAAATCCGTAAATAAGAAATCGCAAACCAAATCAACGGAGGACTGATATGCTCTATAATAATAAAACAACAAAATTGCTGAATTTGCAAAACTTTGCTTTGCGTAGCAGTGCCGAACAGACTGAAAAAAGGCTGTCAGAGTGGATACATATTGCCGGAATAAGTTTATTTGCGGTTTTCCGATACTGCACCCGAATGCTGAAATCGTGGTTGGACGGCATTATAAGGTTTTTCGTGTCCCAACTATTTACAAAGAGCAAAAAAGCTCCGTGCGTTTTTCGATGCACGGAACTTTTTTACCATAAAATATATATTAATTATCGTAAGAAACCGAAGCTTCTTATAATTGCGGGTTCCTTCGCCTTTCCGGAACAGATCTGGAAGAAAGAAATTATCTTTATAACCCATAAAATTATCTGTAATATCGGGAATGCAATCCAACCGAGGATTGGAATTATAATAACGAAGACAGACAGGATAGAAACAACGGTTATCTTAAGAGCCTGTCTTACATGGAACATTGTGTACTTTGATGAGTGAGTTGCGAGTAGGGCAATAATGATGCCAACAAAATCCATAAGATAACAAAGCATAGCAAAAACCTTGTTGTCGGAAATATCCTTAGGATCGAATTCGGCGGTATGATCGTAGGGATCATAAGCAGGAACAAATGCCGGCTGAGGGGGTACTGCGTTCTGCTGAGGGGGTACTGCACCGAACTGTGTTCCGCACGATGTGCAGAAAATTGAACTGTCGTCAAGCTGCGCATGACAATTTGGACATATTTTCATATTTTTTCTCCTTAATCCATTCGTTCTGTTGGTAGTTCAAACCGATTGAACATTATTTAATCCACATACAATATTATAGCATTACAATGCGCTTGTGTCAATCAGAATTTGAATTAATCGCATTTTTGATCACGCTATTTACTTTTCGACACCTGTATCTGTCAATGCGGTGTGCCTGTGCAACAAAAAAGCACTGCCTGAGCAGTGCTTGAATGGCTCCCCCTGTTGGAC
>OCHJ01000414.1_pt1 | contig 55507 bp, 42 predicted proteins | sample 1538381 | NCBI WGS metagenome assembly OCHJ01 (sample SAMN04571688, study PRJEB22368) | human gut metagenome | biome: human gut; material: stool | host: Homo sapiens | place: Luxembourg | collected 2012-06-29 | reverse complement strand
TTATTCATTTAATCAATAGTCGTCCTCGTAAATGTCTTGGCTATCTTTCCCCTCTCGAATTTTTGTCTAAAAAGTGTTGCACTTGACTTGACAATCTACCTTGCTCCCCATCTGTACCATCATTGAGATTTTCCGCACTATCCTTCACCCTGCACTATGTCCTTGCCTCCCTTGTCAAAGGGAGGTGGATTGGCGGCAAGGCACAAACTGTTGCTTTGTTGCGTTTTACTTGCGATATGCCCACCCTTTTTATGCTACAAACTCTTCTGCCGCCAAGACGGAGGGATTGCCTCCCGTTGCACCGAACCTATCTATCCCCACGACCATTGTAAAAGAACGATAACCCCTTGCTCGCACCAACCCTTCCAAAACCGCACTATCCCTCGAAAATCGCCAACACCCTTGCCTTTAAATGAATGCTCCGGAAGTGCTATCTCGCAAAAAGAACTATCGGTAGCTTTCTATCACAGCCGGAACTGAACGATATAGCAGAAGTATATCAGACAAAAGATTTAATCGTTTCTTCCTGTCAAGAAAAGCAAAACGGTCGGCATCTGCCGACCGTTCAGACTGTCGAAAAACCTCTTGTAAATATTAAAAATGGGGTCGCAGGGGCGAAGCCCCCGACAGGGTCTAGGGGCGGTAGCCCCAGTAATATAGCCCCTTTCCTGGGGAAAGGGGTTTGGGGATAGGGATTTAGAACAAGCACTTTTTTGAAAAAACATACTTTTTCTACAAGCTGAACGGTCGGCAGATGCCGACCGTTCCGTATTATTCAATGTTGTTGTGGCTGTCTTTTATTTTCCGATTCTCTGGCGTATTTCCTTCAGTGCATCTGCACGGTTGACATTTGCCATAACCTTGTAATTTGTATACTGAGAATATATAACAAGAGTCATTCTTTCTTCCGCCACGTTGATGACTTCGTTCATAGGTATTTCGAATTCCTGAAGCGACAATGTTTTTCCGACTATGTAATTTTCGTATACATCACAATATGATTTACTTTTAAGACACAGCGTCACAAACATTATCAGCGGATACAGTATGAAGAACAGAATTGCAGCGATGGTTATTATTTCACCTGTGCTTCCACCACCGAATGCGAATTTAATTCCTTTGTAATTGACCATCATAATGATTGCCATTATAATGAAAATCAGTCCGCATACTCCGATTACCGCTTTGCGGACAGCAAGTGAAGATTTCGTTGATAAAATCAGTTTTCCTTTGTTGTTCATATAACTCACCTTTTTAATATTATTTTAAGCATTATCTGCTTAATTTACATCTGTTTCTTGTCTTATAAACGGTCGTTTAAACGTTTAAAAGCATATAGCGCTACTTTTTTCGACAATTAAATTATATACTCATATTGCGTACAAGTCAACAGAAATATTTGCATTTCGTGAATTTTAATAAATAATCTGAATTGCTGTTGTATAATTTCTTCATGAATATCGGGTATTATTAGAAAGGGAAGGTGATGACATGAATTTTGGGGATTGCCTTAAAAGTATACTTGATGACAGGGAAATTTCACAAAGAGAATTTGCAAGACAGTTGAATATAGCGCCGACAACACTGAACGGATATATCAGAAATACACGTCAGCCGGATTTTGAACTTGTAAAAAAAATAGCTGATAAGCTTGGGGTGTCGGTAGATTACTTGTTTGGTACGGAAGGCAACCGTGATTACACTTTTGAAGAAAGAGAACTGATAATGAATTACAGACAGATGACCGACGAAAACAAAAAGCTGTTTAAGCAACTTTCCGCAGAGCTTGCAAAACATATATAAATCTGAATTTTTCTGGGAAACTGCGGCATAGGTGCTTTATCAGCAGAACAGATTTACACGGTTTTGTATTATTTCTGAATTGTCCGGATTGAACAGCGGAAAAATGCGGATAATATTCCGCAATGTATCGGGTTATAAAAATAAGCACAGCAACCATAGAGTTATACGTTGCTGTGCTTCAATCTATAGAAAACGGGTTATGCCACAGACCCTTTTTCTGCAAACTGAAACGGTCGGCATCTGCCGACCGTTCCTTTATATTCCGTTATAATTACTTGCTTATAACTACATTAAGACCTTCTGCGCTTTCAACCGTGAAGTGCTTGTCTGTAGCTGTATGTGTAACAGTGATTGTATCACCGTTTCTCTCAGCCATAACAGTAAGCTCAAGCTTAGCGTCCTTATCGTAGATCTTGCACTGAGTGTTCTTGCCGTCCTCAAGCTGATAGATAACAAGCTTTGCACCCTCTACATAGTCATATGCAAAGTTACGCTCAAAGTTACCGTAAGCGATTATGCTGTTGGGCTTAGCATACATACCCATTGAGAAGTAGTCGTACTTCTTGTCGTACCAGTTACCGCCCTCAAGGACTTCTCCTGTCTGAATATCGGTCCACTTGCCGCGAGGGAGATAGAACTGAGCGGTACCCTCCTCGTTGAATACGGGAGCGATAAGCAGGTTATCACCGAACATATACTGTCTGTCAAGAGGTAAGCAGGCAGGATCGTCGCTGTATTCCATAACCATAGCTCTCATCATGGGAACGCCCTTTTCGTGAGCCTTTACTGCGTTAGCGAACAGATACGGCATCAGGCGACCCTTGAGCTTTGTGAAGTGGCGCAGAACGTCGCACGCTTCTTCGTCAAAGTTCCACGGTACTCTGTATGAGCTGTTGCCGTGAAGTCTTGAGTGTGAAGACATAAGACCGAATGCAGACCATCTCTTGTATAAGTCGGGTGAGCCTGTAGCCTCAAAGCCCGAAATATCGTGGCTGAAGTAGCCAAAGCCTGATAAGCAGAGTGAAAGTCCTCCACGGAGCGTTTCAGCCATTGATTCGTACTGGCTGAAGCAGTCGCCGCCCCAGTGTACAGGGAACTGCTGACCGCCGACCGTAGCAGAACGTGCGAACAGACAAGCCTTATCCTTGCCGTAGAATTCCTCAAGCACCTCAAATACGCACTTGTTGTAGAGATATGTGTAGTAGTTGTGCATTCTGTAAGGATCTGAACCGTCGCTGTATACAACATCGGCTGTGGGTATTCTCTCGCCGAAGTCCGTCTTGAATGCGTCAACGCCCATCTCGCACAGTGTTCTAAGCTTTGCCTTGTACCACTTGCAAGCCTCAGGATTCGTAAAGTCAACGATAGCCATACCGGGCTGCCACATATCGCACTGGAACACACCGCCGTCCGTCTTCTTGATGAAGTAGCCGTTCTTTACGCCCTCGTCAAATAAAGATGACTGCTGAGCGATATAGGGGTTTATCCATACGCAGATTTCAATTTTCTTTTCCTTAAGACGTGCGAGCATAGCCTTAGGATCGGGGAACATTCTCTTATCCCATGTGAAGTCGCACCAGTTGAATTCCTTCATCCAGAAGCAGTCGAAGTGGAATACCTCCAGAGGAATATCACGTCTTGCCATTTCGTCTATGAAGAACGAAACTGTTTTCTCGTCATAGTTTGTCGTGAATGATGTTGTCAGCCACAGACCGAATGTATATGCAGGAGGAAGTGCAGGCTTGCCTGTCAGCGTTGTGTAAACGCCGAGTACGTCTGCTATTGTCTTACCGCCCATTACGAAGTATTCCATTCTCTCGCCCTGAACGGAGAAAGCAACCTTTGAAACCGTTTCGCTTGCTACTTCAAATGTAACATTCTCAGGGTGATTTACAAATACACCGTAGTTTCTTGATGATACATAGAAGGGGATTGACTTGTATGTCTGCTCGGAGCAGGTACCGCCGTCGTTGTTCCATACTTCTACCGTCTGACCGTTCTTTACGAATGTAGAGAACTTCTCACCAAAGCCGTAGATGTTCTCGCCTACGGAGATGTTGAGCATCTCTCTTATTCTTGCAGGCTCGTCTGTAGATGCGTGTGCGTAGAAACGCTCCGCCTTTGTGCCTTCCATACGGTAGTCTGTGAGCCAGGGCTGTTCTTCGATATAAGAAGTTGTTCTCCAGCCTTCCTTTGTGAGCAGCTTTCCGTCATAGAAGTATTTTATATCCCACGCTCCGCCTGCCTTGCCGATTCTTACCGAAGTCTTGTTCGAAACAAGCTCCCAGTACTCGTCCTTCTCGTTTATAACAGGCTTGAAGTTTGCATCCTCATATAATGTGAAGTCCGGACCCTTCTTTACAGCACCCTTGTAATGCTCAATCGTAACCTTGATTGAATCGGCAAGCGTAGATGTAAAGGTGATCTCAAGAACAGGACCGCCAAGCGTCATTCCTCTGTTACCGATCCACTGGTTAGTGGCATATACGGTTATCGAGTTGTCTGTAGCCTTTACCTCATAGATCTGAGTTGCATAGTTTACGTCGTAGCCCGACTTGTTCATCCAGAAACCGTCTGAATACTTCATAGATTATACCTTTCCTTTCAAAACGGCGGTCACACTTCCGCCAAAATTTACTTTCCATACGGGTATTCCACCGCTGCTTCTCGCTAAACGACCCTTTGCTCACGGCGCTTTGCACACCGCACCGCTTCACAAACAGTTATTGCATAATTTGTAACTTGCTATGTTTTTTGCAACCCGTCACAGCCTTCACAGCTCATCGCAACCCGTCACAGCCTGCTTTGATTTATCACAGCTTTTCACGACCCATTTCAGCCTGCCTTGATTTATCACAGCTTATCATAACTTATCACAATCCGCAACGTTTTATCGCCGTTCGTGTAATCGTTTACCCGTTGCTTATTCTAACATATAAATTTACAAAAATCAAGGGTTTTTCAAAAAAATTTTTGAAATTATCAAAAGCCGCCGTTCTGACCCTTCCAAACCGCATAATAAAGCACTTTTTATCATATACACAGCCCACCGCCACAGAAAATCCCATAGCGGTGGGCTGTGATGTTTAAAACTTACTCAACCGTTTTAACCTTAACGCTTGCATACTCGCTGAACTCAGTCGTACTTCCCGTCTTTCTGAACGATTTTATTCTGAAAGAATAAGCCGTACCCTTTGCAAGCCCCTTGACAGTAAACGTAAGCGTGGTGTTGTTCTTTGTGGTAGCAAGCGCCGTCCACTTACCGCCCTTATACTGCTCGATAACGTAGCCCGTAGCCTTGTCATTCTTGCTCCAGTCAAGCTTTACCTCACTTGCAGAAACCGCACTGCCCTTGAACGTAGACACATTCGGTATCCTCGTCTTGCCTGCGATTCTCACATAATCGCTGTAAGCTGTAACACCGCCGGCAGTCTTATATGCCCTTATTCTGAATGAATATGTAGTATCATTCTTAAGTCCCTTAACAGTAAACTTAAGCGTTGCGTTGTTTTTCGTGGTAGCGATTACCGTCCACTTACCGCCCTTGTACTGCTCGATAGAATAGCCGGTAGCCTTGTCATTCTTAGCCCACTCAAGAGTTATCCACGAGCCTGTTACCGATGTGACCTTGGCGTTCTTTACCGTACCTAAAAGCGTTGACGCTTTGACAGTAACATAATCGCTGTAATTTGTCTTGCCGCCGTCATTCTTATACGCTTTTACACGGAATGAATACGGAGTGCATTCCGCAAGCCCCTTGACCGTGAAGGTCAATGTCGTGTTATTTTTCGTAACTGCGATCTGCGTCCACTTACCGCCCTTATACTGCTCGATTATGTAACCCGTAGCACCTGCATTTCTTGCCCAGTCCAGCTTTACTGCCGTAGCCGTAACGCCCTGTGCCTTAAGCCCTGCGACATTTGCGAGCTTAGTCTTTACCGCAAGTCTTGTGTAGTCACTGTAGGCCGTTCCCGCAAAGGCTCTTATCCTCAGGCTGTAGGTCGAATTGCCCTTGAGAGAACCTACAGTACAGCTTGTAACACTGCTGTCGGAAGTCCTGAACACCTCGTTCCACTTTCCGCCCGTGTACAGTTCGACCGCATATCCGTCCGCACCGGAAACCTTATCCCATTTCAGCGTAGCAGAACCGCTCGTAACCTTATCTGCGTCAAAACCTGTCACAGCGTCAACCGTTGTAACCGAAACCGTTTCACAGATAAAGCCGTTGTCATTTGCGTATTTTTCGCCCGCACTGTTCTTATAGCAGTATACCTTGAAACCGGCGGTCTTCGTATAACTCTCATTATATCCGAAAGCATGACTGCCTATGGCTGTAACACTCTCAGGTATCTTTACGCTAAGCAGAGCCGTGCAGCCACAAAACGCCTCTTCGCCGATGGTTGTAACGCCCTCCGGTATGGTTACGTCGGCAAGCACTTTACAGCCGTAAAAAGCACTCTCGTCGATTACCGTCACACTTTTCGGTATTATCACTTTTGTGAGTGCTTCACAACCCATAAACGCACATCTGTCTATGCTCGTAACGCCGTCCGGTATGCTTATATCCGTAAGCCCTTTACAGAATCTGAAAGTATAACTGTTTATCTTCCCAAGATTCTTCGGCAGCTTGACGCTTGTCAGATCACTGCACCAATAGAATGCGTCTTCTCCGATGCTTGTAACGCTGTCCGCTATCGTTATATTCTTCAGCAAATAACAGCTTGCGAATGCACTCTTGCCTATGCTCGTAACACCGTCGGATATCGTCACGTTTAAAAGCTCGGTACAATTGCTGAATGCGCCTTCCCCGACAGTTTTCACATTTCCGGGTATAGTGACATCAGTCAGCTTTTTACATAAGCTGAACGCACCAAGTCCGATGCTTGTTATGTTTTCCGGAATAGTCAGGCTTTCGAGAGAACTGCAGGAGAGAAACGCTCTCATTTCGATTGTTTTAATACCCTTCGGTATATGCACGCTCGTAAGCGAACTACAGCTTCTGAATGCGTATTCTCCCAAATATGTAACTGTGTCCGGTATTTTTACGTTCACGATAGCGTCACAATCCGAAAACGCCCAATCTCCTATGCTCGTCACGCTGTCCGGTATGGTTACATCGGTGAGCGTTGTACAGCTTGCAAATGCCATTCTTCCTATACCGGTCACCTTTTTTCCGTCAATTTCAGACGGTATGACCAACGTACTTGCACTGCCCTTATATTTTGTTATTTCGGCTGTATCGCCCGAAACGCTGTACTCAAAATCTCCGTACACCTCTGCCCCCGCATTGACAGCAATGCTCTCCCTTATGACAGGAAGCACCTCTCCGAACGGCGTAGCGAAAACGCCGACCGCCATTGCCGCCGCCACAAATCCGCTTGCTAATTTTCTGTATTTCATATCAAAACCCTCCTTGAATTGTAAAGAATAACGAAAAGCTGCCGCACCCCTGCGCTTCACTTTCCCTATATAACAGAATATAACTCTTTCGGCAAAGTTACAATACCCAAAAGGGTAAAATTTAGCCCACCGCCACAGAAAATCCCATAGCGGTGGGCTGTGATATTTAAAACTTACTCAACCGTTTTAACCTTAACGCTTGCATACTCACTGCTCTTGTCCGCACCGTCAACCGTTTTGACAGATTTGATGCGGAACGTATATGCCGTACCCTTTGCAAGCCCCTCAACCGTGATTTCGGTAATATCATTATCCACAGCCTTGATTTCAGTCCACCGTCCACCCTTATACTGCTCGATAACGTAGCCCGTAGCCTTGTCATTCTTGCTCCAGTCAAGCTTTACCTCACTTGCAGAAACAGCAGAACCAGTAAACTTTGCCACATTCGGTATATCAGTTGTTCCAACTACTCTTACATAACTGCCATAAGTTGTTGTATCTCCGACCGTTTTATACGCTTTTATTCTGAACGAATATGTGGTATCGTTTCTCAGCCCCTTTACCGTGAACTTAAGCGTGGTGTTGCTTTTGGTGACTGCAATTTCAGTCCAACGTCCACCCTTATACTGTTCAAGGACATAACCCGTAGCACCGGTATTTCTGTCCCAGCCGAGCGTAATCCATGTACCCGTGGTCGATGTGACCTTGGCGTTCTTCACCGTACCTAAAAGCGTTGACGCTTTGACAGTCACATAGTCGCTGTAATTTGTCTTGCTGCCGTCATTCTTATACGCTTTTACACGGAATGAATACGGAGTGCATTCCGCAAGCCCCTTGACAGTAAAGGTGAGAGTGTAATTGTTTTTGGTAACTGCAATCTGCGTCCACTTTCCGCCCTTGTACTGCTCGATTATGTAGCCCGTAGCACCTGCATTTCTTGCCCAGTCCAGCTTTACCGCCGTAGCCGTAACGCCCTGCGCCTTAAGTCCTGCGACATTTGCGAGCTTAGTCTTTACCGCAAGTCTTGTGTAGTCGCTATAGACAGTGCCGTCATCGGTATCTTTGAATGCCCTTATCCGTAGCGTATAGGTTGAATCCGCCTTGAGAGAACCTACAGTACAGCTTGTAACACTGCCGTCGGAAGTCCTGAACACCTCGTTCCACTTTCCGCCCGTGTACAGTTCGACCGCATATCCGTCCGCATCGGAAACCTTATCCCAGCCGAGCACCGCCGATGATTTTGTCTGCGAGCCGGAAGCAAAACCCGTAACCGCAGGAACTATAAGCTGTTCCTCATAATTATCCTTATAGCTGTAACCGCACACCGAGCATTCGTACAATGTATACCCTCTGTTGCTGTAGCTTGGTTCAACCACGGTTTCAATATATTTATGTCCCGTAGCCGCTATTTTTTCCTGTGCCTTGATAACCGCATTACAAACCGAGCAATGCTTGCCCTCGGTATATCCGTCCGCAGTACACGTTGCCGCTACCGCTTTGTCGACAACCTCCGTATGACCCTTTGCCTCAATTACAGTAACATCGGTCTTTGCATCGCATCTTGAGCAATGCCTTGACTTCGAGCCATCATTAACGCAGTCGGCTTCTTCATCGACCGTCCACTGTTCAGAATAATCATGTCCGAGTGCATCAATCGTCTTAGTTTCCTCCGCTCCGCATACCGAGCAGCTGCGTATCATTTCACCGCCCTCAGTGCAGGTGGGCTTAACCGTGGTTTGCCATTCGCCAAACACATGGCAGGTACTTACCTCAAGCATTTTACATTCGCTGTAGCCTGTTTCACTGCCGTAATTTTTAAATGCTCTTATTCTGAACTCATATTTTGTTGATTCAGTAAGTCCGCTGACAGCATATTTGCCTACAGAGCCGTCATTCAGAGTTGCTATCTCTTTCCACTCGTCACCGACAAGCTGTTCAATGAAAACTCCGCATTTTTCCGATATGCCGTCCCATTTCAATGTCAGACCGTTCTTATTTATATCCGTTGCCGAAAAATCGTCGAACTTCTCGTCAAACGTGAGCGAGATCCACTGTGTAGCCGTATTGTTGTAGTCATAATATTCGTCATTGTCGCTGATAACGGTAACCGTAATCTCATCGCTGAATTTGCCCTCTGGCACAAGCTCCGATTCGTCAAGCTCGGCAATCTTGGATTCGTTGAACGAAATATCGTCAAAGTGCCTGCTGAGTATCTCCTTACCCGTGCTGTCAGATACCTTCAGCGTTCCGCCTGTTACAACATCGGTGTTGTTGAGAACGGTAAATATAAGCGAATGGCTTTCACCAAACTTATACTCTTCCGTTTTCACCTCAAGGTCAGATTTAGTAAAGTCAAGACCATATCTGTTGTTTGCGGGAGTTCTGTCGTTTTTAAGATAAGCGTCAAGTGCCTCATCTGTAAGCACCGATGAATCAGAAGGCTCTGCTACCGTAACATATATCTTCTTGCCGATACAGTTGTCATCGGGCTTAATAAGCAGGGTGCATTCCGACGTTTCACCCGGCTCTATATTAAGGTTTTCCAGCGTATAGGTGTTTATCGTATTCATCTGCTCATCGGATATTCTGAACGCTGCCGTCTGCACCGTTTCCGAGCCGTTGTTAGTAAGCGATACATCTATCGGTATCTGTGAGGAATTGACAAGATATGCCGGATCAAAATCAATATAGTTGACCTGTATATCGCTGACCGTTTTTATCTTTACCGAGTACAGCTTTCTCTGACCGCTGTACGTTTCATCGTCACAGGTGCTGTAGAATACATTATAACCGTCAGAACCTGCATAGACAACATTACCGTCTGTTGAAGAATAAAGATATGGCATAGTCCAGTCTGTGCCGTTATAATTCATCACATATAAACCGCTCTCTGACTGATTTACACTGTCGAAATAGTATATCGTATTGTCATCAAGCACTCCGAAGCAGTTGCCGATAATCTTATCGGTACTGATTACAGAATCCGTATTCTCTGAATTGAGATAACTCAGCTTTCCGCCATCGCTCCACAGCAACATATTAAATTGTTTATTGCTGAATGCAATACTGTCTATATCACCCTGCGCAACAAGATTTGTTTTACTGCCGTCGGAAGAAGTGATATAAAGCTGTATATCGTCTGTGGTCGTCAGATCGCCGTCCTTATCGACAGTATAGGCTATATAACTGTTGCCTGCCAGTGTACCGACATCAGCCGAAAGAACGTTGCCGATTTCCGTTTTTAGTTCTGTTACATTCTCTCCGTCATAAATAACAATGCTGTTATTATCGGTGTTGCCGAACGGATTACCGTCCCCGTTATTTACCCATACCGCAAGATTTCCGTCAGTTTTCGGAGCAAAGCTGTATCCCTCTTTGCTGTATATCATATTCGTGTTTTCAAACTTCATCGTGTCGTGATTGAATTTTGAAACTGCGATACCGATATTATCCGTTATTTCACTGTTGGCGGCGTCATCGGTAAACTCCTTTGTCGCCTGCTGATATATAAGGAATATATCGTCACCGCTCTTATACAGCTTCGGTGCAAGCTCGCTGTACACGCTGTCATTTATTCTTTCAGGTGTACTCCACTTACCATCCTTATAGACGGATGTTACAATATAGCTCTGATTGTTTATACCACGGCTTTCATCGGTATTGACCGTTGCAAGTATCGTCATATCTCCCGAGGTCAGAATATCCGATGAAGAAAACTGCGACATATTTCCGGCGATAAGACCGCTATTGCTGTTTGTAAATTCCGCAGAAGCACTCTCTTTTACAATATCGTAATTGTCTATATCAAATATTTCTTCTATCGGCTCTCGCTGACTTTGCGCCGCATAAGCGATACTGTTCAGCACATCAATACGTTGCTCTATTGTAGCCGTCATCATACTTTGCGGTTTTGTATAAAGATTTCTTGAGCCCTTGAATATAGTGTAGTTATATGTAAACCACAGCACATTTGCCCTGAGCCCCGCCTCGCCTTTTATATCTACCGAGTTGACGCCCTTTGCGTTTTTATCAGGACTCATAAACGTGATTTTAATCGGCATAGCAAGACTGCCGTACACACCTACATTTGCGACCTTGTCAATGCCTATTCCGGCATAAGGCTTGAAATACGGCTCTACAGTAAGCTCCAGAACAGTATTATTTGCAAATCCGCTGCTGTTGCCGTTCTTTACCCAGCTCATATCAAAGTTTCCCTCGACAGAAGCTCCGGCTTTGATATTTACAGTTACAGGAATTACACCTACAAAAAACTGATGTGAAAGTGTTACCGAATAATCTGCGGTTACTATTACGTTTATACCGAGCGTATAGGTGTCCTGTCCGGGCTGTATCTTCGCATAACCGCAACCGACTATCGTCAGATCGAATCCGTCCTTTAATCCCGGCAGCTTTGTTTTTCCGTTACTTTTGATATACTTGCTCTTCAGCTTAGCTAAGGATTTTGCTTTCAGCAAAGGACTTGCGTTCTTCCTTGAATCCTTCAGCTTATCAAAAGAATCCTTATAATCAAAGAATTTGCTGTCAGAATCAAGTACATCCTTAGTTACGCCTACACCTATCCTGATTTCATCGCCGGTGCATTTAGCATATAATGGGAATGACGGGACATCAATATTCCACGAGCCAAGCCACGAAAGGTCATCGCTCGGTGCAATCGACACGCTTCCTGTTGAAAGCTCAAAGCTGTTTTCACTCACCTTATTGTCAACCGCTTTAAGATTGACTCCGTAGTGGTTTCTTGAGCCGTCCGAAAACTTTTCAACTATCAATAGCGAAGAGCTTTCATTAAGCATAGATGTACTGAGCTTGATTTTCTTTGTGCTTGATGTTGTCAGGCGCTTATTTCCGTCATACACCTCGTATGTAGCATTTTCATTACTGTCGGAAGCACAGTACAGATAAAAGTCATAATTTTTTATAATCCCATATTCTTTTCTTACAAGATCTATGGTTTTCGCACCTGTCAGCACCTCTGTAGCCTGAAAATCATTTACATAATTATTGATTTTTCCGCTTGTGTACACCGTGTCTATATCGGATTTTTCGCTGTAATAAACCTTATCGGCATAACATTTCTGTGCATTGCCGACAGGGTACATGATTATCGTATTGACGTCAGTCGTCAGTTCATTTGCCGAAATATATTTGTCAACATATTTGTCGGCAGATACTTTCCATATTCTTCCAGCTGATGGAAAAGAAATACTTGCAAATCCCCCTGTAGCTTTACGGCTTATTGTATCGACAGAAATCGTCGCATTCTTTATCAGATTACCGTTGTTATCAACTATTTTAATATCGTATGAGCTTTTGGTGGTTATAGCAGGTTTGCTATAACCGACAGATTTGAATATTTCATTGTAAACTTTTGCGTATCTTTCAGCTATAGAATTAGCATTACCTCTTATGACAAATGATGAATTACAACACGAAAAAGCATTTCCACCTATGCTTGTCACGCTGTCAGGTATTGTTATGCTTTTTAAACTTTTACAACCAGTAAAAGCACTCGCCCCTATACTTTTCATGCTATCAGGTATTGTTATAGTTGCTAAACTTTCACAATAAAAAAAAGCGCTTTCACCTATGCTTGTCACACTGTCAGGTATTGTTATGGTTACTAAATTCTTGCAACCAAAAAAAACATCGTTACCTATCCTTGTCACACTATTTGGCATGGTTATATTTGTAAGACTTGTACAATACATAAAGGTCGCATCTTCTATGCTCGTTACGCTACCCAGTATAGTTATACTCACAAGGTCAGCGCAACGCGCAAAAGCACATTTGCCTATGCTTGTTACGCTAAATGGTATCGTTATACTTGTAAGGCTTATACAATCACCAAAAGCACCAAATCCTATACTCGTCACGCTACTCGGTATATTTATACTCATTAAGCTGTGGCAATTGGAAAAAGCGCTTTGAGCTATACTTGTCACACTCTTCCCATCAATTTTCGCCGGAATATCAACCTTTTCCGCACTTCCGTTATAACTTGTAATCTCCACCGTACCGTCACTGAGCACACTATACTCAAAATTTCCATAACTCTCCGCCCCTGCCGTTGTCGCCACGCTCTCCCTTACAAACGGCAAAATATCCCCCAAAGGCGTACCCAAAACGGCAAATGCCATCACCGCCGCAACAAAACCTGACGCAAATCTTTTAAGTTTCATAATACACTCTCCTCGTCATATTGCAAAAGCAAGTATAATGCTTATAACTATTCATTTTAATGATACCACTATTTGTCGAAATGTCAATATTTTCGACAAAATTAACACGCAAAACAGCAAATTGTGTTGAAAATAATAAATATATTAATATCATTATATTCAGAAAACTATATGTTGAAATACAGCAGCATCCCCCCCACCTTCCCCTCAATTCTCAAATTCATCATAATTCATCAACCTGTGCATATTCTGTCTGTTCTGCCAAAACCCTTTGGTAATGCGGAAAAACGCAGTTTTTTATCGCAATCGAATCATCACCTTGATATTTCCATTCACGGAATTTATTATCAAAGCATATACTACTCTTGTATCAACCATAATATACCATAAATTTACATAATGAGGTGATTTTTAATGTGTGGAATAGCAGGTTGGATAGATTGCCGCAGGCTGTGCGACAGCGCCGCAATAATGCGTAGAATGGCTCAGACAATGGTTCCGAGAGGCCCCGACAGCGGCGGCTTCTACACCGATGATAACTGTGCCCTCGCCCACCGCCGCCTTAGCGTCATAGACCCCGCCCGAAGCGCCCAGCCGATGACCCGTAAAACCGCCCTCGACAGCTACACTATCGTCTATAACGGCGAGCTTTACAACACCGCCGAAATCCGCTCTGAGCTTGAATCTACGGGCATTTCGTTCACCTCCTCAGGCGACACGGAGGTACTGCTCTGGGCATACATCACCTGGGGCGAGGCCTGCCTCGACAAGCTCAACGGAATATACGCCTTTGCCGTGTGGCAGGAAAAGGAAAAACAGCTCTTCCTTGCCCGTGACAGAATCGGCGTGAAGCCGCTGTTTTACTACGAATACGCAGGCGGTCTTATCTTTGCGTCCGAGATAAAAACGCTCCTCGCACACCCTATGATAGAGCCGGTAATCGACCGTGACGGCATCGCTCAGATAATGCTCTTAGGTCCTGCGAGAAAGCCGGGAAGCGGCATCTTCAAAGGGATCAGGGAGCTTCGTCCCGCTGAGTGTGCCATGTACTGCCGATGCGGCCTCAGAAAGCGCACCTACTGGTCGCTCCACGCCCTTCCCCATAAGGAAACCGCCGAGGAGACCGAACAGCACATAGCCTACCTTCTGACCGATGCCATAAAGCGCCAGCTTGTCAGCGATGTTCCCCTTTGTACAATGCTTTCGGGCGGTCTTGACAGCAGTATCATAAGCGCCGTTGCCGCCCGTGAGTTTGAGCAAAGCGGCAGGCAGCTCACCACCTATTCAATCGACTACAAGGACAACGAAAAGAACTTCCACAGCAGTAAATTCCAGCCCGACATGGACGCACCGTGGATACGGAAAATGTCAGCGTTCATCGGCTCTAAGCACATAAATGTCGAGGTCGATACGCCCGCTCTGACCGACGCTCTGGAGCTGTCAACCTATGCCCGTGACCTGCCGGGAATGGCAGACGTGGACAGCTCTCTGTACCTGTTCTGCAAGGCTATTAAGGGCAATTTTACCGTTGCTCTCAGCGGCGAGTGTGCCGATGAGATCTTCGGCGGCTATCCGTGGTATCACAACGAGGAAATTCTCTACAAACCGGGATTTCCGTGGGCTTGCTCGACCGCATCCCGTGCGGATCTGCTCTGCGACGGGATACTGGGTGACATCGACCCGAATGATTACGTCAACTTCTGCTGTAACGAAACGCTTAAGAACACCGAATATCTCGACACCGACAGCCGCAAGGACAGACGTATGCGTGAGATGTTCATGCTGAACTTCTATTGGTTTATGCAATGTCTGCTTGACCGCAAGGACAGGATGAGTATGGCTCACGGGCTTGAGGTCAGAGTGCCGTTCTGCGACCACAGGATTGCCCGTTACGCTTTCAATATTCCGTGGGAAATAAAGGCGGCAGGAGGCAGGGAAAAAGGCATTGTCCGCCGTGCGATGAAAGGCATACTGCCCGATGATGTGCTTTGGCGCAAGAAATCGCCGTATCCCAAGACCCACAACCCGACCTATCTTGCTGAGGTTATCCGCAGGATGAGGACCGTGCTTGCCGACAAGGATTGCCGCCTTACCGAGATTGTCAGCCGTGAAAAGCTGTTACGGCTGTGCGACGATCCGACATTGTTTGAGGGCAACTGGTACGGTCAGCTTATGACCTCGCCACAGATTTTCGCCTACCTCTTGCAGATAGAATATTGGCTAAGGCGGTATGATGTGAGGATTGACAGGCAATAAATACGCAAAACGGGCATCGGCATTTTACCGATACCCGTTATATTTTACTTCTTTGTTCGGACTGTCAACAATATCTGCCGATTTTCTCAAGAACGGCAATAAACCGCTTGTCATCACGGATAGCGTTATATCTGTCCGCCTGCATTTTATCGTACAATTCCTTGCAGTCCGTGAAATCGTAATTCTTGATAGTATTGAACGGACCATATTCGAGATTATTTACAAGCAGAGATGTGTGCCGTGCATTTTCGGGTAGCGTATCTGACATTACAGCAAATTGAGCCGCTTTTTCAAGACTTGATAACGCGAACTCATAATCGCCCTCAGACATAGCCAGATCAGCAATATACCTATGCGTAATTGACACTGTACCGCTGTAATTAAGATAATCGCCGTCATCAAATACAAGTTCAAGAATCGCAAGCGCCTTTTTCATTATTTCTATTCTTTCCGCATCGGACATAGTTTCATTCCTGTATCCGAGGTCAGCCAGATTTATTAACGCACACCAAAATATACTTGTATACCACTTTATTGCACGTTTCAGATGTGTTTTCTGCTGTTCTCCCTCATATAAATCCCCGAGAACTACTGTATCGGTACATCCTATATTGGGAAGCTTCTTAGCGTATTCAATCGCCTTTTCCTTTTCTCCGAGACTTGAATAGATATAGCAAAGCTGCTGAGTTGTTTGGTTAATAATCGCACCGTCTGTGCAATGCGATAAAATACGATTTCCTATTTCGGCAGCCTCACGATTGAAGCTGATTTTTTCTTCTTCGGACAATCCCCGACCGTCTTTGTATTCACAGAATGCCAGTTGATTGACAAGCCTGAATTGAAGCTCATAATTTGTAGGATAGGTTTTTACCGCATCACGCAGTAGCAGAATATTCTCATAGATCAAGCCCTTTGAGCCATTCTCTTCAAGCTGTCCGAGCAATTCTTTTAGCTGTTCCTCGCTCCTCCAATTCTCCATTCCCATAAGCTCGTCAAGAGTAATTTCAAAGTAGCTCGCAATAGTCGGCAATAGCGTTATATCGGGATAAGTCGTTCCGTTCTCCCAGCGGCTCACTGCCTGTGCCGACACACCTAGAACATCAGCAAGCTGTTCCTGTGTAAGCTCACGCTGTAATCGGAATTTCTTTAGGTTTTCGCCAAGTTTAAGCCCTAGATTTAGCATAGTGTTTTCCTCCGTACTGTTCATTTGGAGCTCCTGCTATAATAATATTCGATTTCAGCAGATTTGTCTATAGCTCGTTTGTTGAGAAGAATTCAACTATAGTGAGAGTGATTGCCGGATGCTTACCGAACTTTGTTGATATATTATGAAGTCTAAAGTGCTTTTAATTTATACACATATAAGCTGAACCTAAGTCATATGGAATAAACCGTTCCGCAAATTCTATTACCGACTTTATTTGATTATATCTCCGGTTATCCTCTCCGTTTGTTTCCTCGATTATATCAATGATTCTTTCGTTTTGCATAAAAGTCAGTTTCCAGTGGTATCCGTCAATAAGTGCTTTACCGTGATTATCGGAATCATAGCAAAACAATTCAGAAGCCGCCGGGTTAATAATATGACCTGCCGTTTCTTTATTTATCCGAAACAGAATGTCATCATTGCTTTGGAACAAATCTCTGTATTCAATAAGACCGTTTCTGTGAATACACACTCTGTACCGTTTGTCATAAGCCGCCTCATTGTATATTTCGAAACGGTTCACCATTCTGAGTAACATATGACGTTTACGTCTTGACTCGTAATTGCTCATTATACGCTTTCTGAATTCAGCCGGAACAGGAACATTGTATTTGTCTACATAATTTGTAAAAACATCAGTCCAGTAGTACAGCCCATCCGAATAGATGTTTCCGTAACCGATAATTTCGTCGGGATTTATAATGTCACGCTCTGTACCGGGACAGCAGATTACACAATGCTCTCTCAGATATTCCAGTATTATTTTCTTTTGGCTGTCCGGTTTTTCGCAAACAAGCTCTTTTATTTTCGGAAGCGATTTATCGCCATATTCATAAGCAAATCTCACGTCTATATGACTGCGTTCCATAGTAAGCCTTTCAATATCGAATTTTGATATTATGCAAAAGCGGTCACAGCATATCACCGTGACCGCTTTAGTTTGTAGAAAAAGTCTTTTTTTCAAAAATGCCGGTTCTCTATCCCTACAAGAATGCTTTGTTGGCTTTGCGACCACAATCGCAGGGAAGCAAAACAAACAGAGCGTTCATTTTAAGGAAAGGGTGTTGGCGGTTTTCGTGGGATAGTGCGGAAAATCTCAATGATGGTGCGGATGGGGAGCAATCCCCACCGTCACGGCTCGGAATAGTTTCAGAATCGTAAAGGCAGGACTATCTGAATACTGTACAGCAAGCCATAAAATTTTATCAGCCGTGCCACCTCCCCTTTTTCGAGGGGAGGCAAGGGTGTTGGCGATTTGCTACATTTTGTGAAACCGGCAAAGCGTTTATTTAAAGGCAAGGGTTTTGGCGTAAAGCAAGGGATAGTGCGGTTTTGGAAGGTTATGCGGGGCGAAGGGTTGTTGTCCTTTTGCAACGGTTGCGGGAATGGAAAGGTTCGATGCAACGGGAGGGGCAAGCCCACTCCCCTACGAAAAGTGAGGGTGATAGTGCGAATGTAAAGCCATATAAGCACACATAGACGCTCACGCTACGAAAAGCGAGGGTGATAGTGCGGTTTTGGAAGGGTTGGTGTGGGGCAAAGGGCGGAGGTGAGGCAATCCCTCCGTCTTGACGGCAAAAAATTTGCAACATAAAAATGGTTGGCATATCGCAAGCAGAAAGCAATAATATCAAGGCTTGTGCCTTGCCGTCAATCCACCTCCCTTTGACAAGGGAGGCAAGTGTGGTGGGCTTTTTGAGGGATAGTTTACAATAACAATGATATTTAAAGCGGTCACAGCTTGCCACCGTGACCGCTTTATATTAATTATTGCTTTGTGTAATCCCGCTGTTCTGCTAATCTTAGCTGACCGCCGACAATTTCAAAGGCGGAACTTGAAGCGGCTCACAGCCGCCCGCTTTATTTTATATTGATTATTGCTTTGTGTAATCCCGACGTTTCGCTATTCTGCGAATAGCTCAGACAATTCCAAAGGCGGAATTTGAAGCGGCACATTGCCGTCCGCTTTATATTGATTACTGCTTTGTCTATTCCCGACCGTTCGCTAATCTCAATAACGCACCAACCTTTAAAAAGGTCGGAATTTGAAGCGGCTCACAGCCGCCCGCTTAGCTGTCGAGGGTTTTGGGGTCGTCTATTTTTTCGCCTAAGAACTTGGGAAGCTCCATACCTGCCTGGTTGAACATTTCACCCATAGGCGGAATAGCTTTCATTATACCGCTGATAAAGTCGGCTGTGGCGGTCTTGCCGTTTTCGCCATTTGAGCCACCGTCCCAAACGGTTACCTTGTCTATCTTTATGTTCTTGATAGCTTCTACCTGTATCTTCATCAGTTCTTCCATATTGTTTGCAAGAATCAGCTTGATTGCGCTGTCTGCGTTTCCGCCTGCGGCATTTACAAGCTCTCTCATACCGTCAGCCTGCTTTACGAGTATCTCCTGAGCGCCTCGTGCCTGTGCTTCCATCTTTGCAAACATAGCGTCAGCCTCACCCTTTGCGGTACGGCGTGCAACCTCTGCCTTTGCCTCTGCTTCAATCTCAGCCTGCTCCTTGGCAATCTTAGCCTTAACGATTATATCCGCCTGCTGAGTTGCGGTTTCGAGGGCGGCACGGGTCTGCTCTGCCTGCTGCTGTGCTATGTAGGCTTCTTCCTTTGCCTTAGCTGCCTGAACAGCTTCTGCGGCTGTAGCAAGACGCATTGATTCCGCTTCCTTTTCACGTCTTAAAGCCTCAGACTGAGCGACCTCAATCTTGGACTCGTTCTCACCCTTGATAGCAAGAGCGTTTGCGGCAGCGACCTGTATACGCTGGTCACGCTGTGCGTTAGCCTGACCGATCTCACCGTCACGATCCTTTTCGGCAACGGATTTCTTCGCATCGTTGATAGCCTTTGCGGCAGCTTCCTTACCGAGCGCTTCGATATATCCCGACTCATCGTTAATATCTGTTACGTTAACGTTGATAAGACGTAAGCCTATCTTCTTAAGCTCAATCTCAACGTTGTTTGATACGGCAACAAGGAACTTGTCACGGTCGTTGTTTATCTCCTCGATCTCCATAGTAGCAACTACAAGACGTAACTGACCGAATATAATGTCCTTTGCAAGCTCCTGTATCTCGTTCATTCTCAGACCGAGCAGACGCTCAGCGGCATTCTGCATTATACCCGGCTCTGTCGAAATACCTACTGTGAATCTTGAGGGTACGTCAACACGGATATTCTGCTTTGAAAGTGCGTTCTTCAAGTCTACATTGATAGATATGGGCGTTAAGTCCATAAACTGATACGACTGGATGATGGGCATAATGAATGCCGCACCGCCGTGTACGCACTTTGCGCTTCTTGCCTGACCGTTCTTGTCGCTTCCGACTTTACCGTAGATAACAAGTATCTTATCCGAGGGACACTTACGGTATCTTGATAAGATACCCATCAATAATGCGAATACGATAACTACCGCAACGCATATTGCAATTAAAATTTCGGGCTGCATGAATATTTCCTCCTGTAACTTAGAAATTGCTTTATTGCTTATTTATCCTTTTCAACCGCCACGACATCGCCACGCACGTCTATTATCCGCACCTGCGTTCCCGTGGGGATTGCTTCCTGTTCATCGGTGACAGCCGAAAGCTCTATAAAACGCTCTCCTGCCGCTATTGTCACCTTTCCCTCTCCGCTTGCGTTTGCGGGAATAGGGATATATACCCTGCCCTTTTCACCGAGCAGTCTGCGCACATCAAGGCTTCCGTCCTGAGTGAGTTTCCTTGTAAGCTGAAGCACCTTTGCAACTCCGAGCATTGCAAGGAATCCCAGCACAAGCGCAATTATTATAGCTATCGCAACGTGAAGTCCGAGCGAGGTACATATAATACCAGTCCAGCCGAATACGCACAGGAATGTCATAATTCCCTGCAATGTGAAAAGCTGCATTGTGCCGAAATCCGCCGGATTCGAGCCGTCGCCGATTGCCGTATGTTCACAACCGTCTATTGCGTGCGCCGGCATATCCGTCGGTATATCCGCAGGCATATCGGGAACATCTCCAAGACCGTCTATTCCGCTCGTGTCGCTGAACTCAACGCCCTCTCCTCCGTGACCTATACCTATCATAAGCAGGATAGTCTGTATCACTATAATAAGCGTTGCGGGTATGGCTATGCAGTAAAAGACCTGCATTGTAATACCGAGCGAATTCCACCATTCAAACATATCTTCCACCCTTTCTTTTCATATAATACTGCTGCCAGAACATTTTTCACGGGCCATCCGTGAATGTCGGGTCTGTCACTTGTTGTAATAGCCCAACGTGAGAAGTATAAGAAAATTCTTGTCGGTCAGCGTCCATTGCTCATTTACATATTTGAACTCGATAGTATACTCGAATTCTTTCGATTTGAACTCCTTGTCGCCGATAACGCTGTCTATATAATCCATCTGTGCATTGTAGTCATTCTTGAATTCCGAATTTATCTTTGAATCGGTCTTTTCGTTGAACTTCTCCATATCAAGAGCGGTAAAGGTGCCTGTGACACTGCCTGTTCTGGTTTCCTTGTCAGCCTTTTCGGTCAGATTATCATAGGTAACATAATTATCGAATATAGACGCTAAGGTAGCGGAATATCGTGAAAGCCATTTTGCGTCATAATCTGTGCCGGTATCGGTAAAATAAAGCTCCATACTCATTTTGGAGAAGCTGCGGCAATACTCCGCAAGACTGTCATAATCCTTGCTTTTTGCAAGCGTGAATATTTTTTCAACGGTTTCCTTCGGAGAAAGCTGTACTGTGGAGGTTTCTCCCTTATCAGAACAGGCGGTCATCGCAACCGCTGTCGAAACCGCACAGAAAAGAGCCGCCGCCCTTAATAACGTTTTCTTTAATCTATATGAAAATTTCAATTTTAATATCCTTTCTGCCTATAGCAGACCTTGCTATGTAAATTTAATTTACCTTAATTATAGCACATTTGAACGAAATGTCAATATCAAACTTTGCAATTGTAAAAAATAAGCAGTTTGCACAATATAAGCCTATGTTTTTTGTGCAATACACAGAAAAACGACATTATTTGCGCCTGAGTTCAAAAAATTTCGGCAAATGCACTTGATTTTTTTACGGCTATCTGCTAAACTATCAATATAAAAGGTAAATTAAATTTACAGAGGCTTTTTAAAGGTAATTATCCGTAACCGTCTGAACGATAAATACTTTATCAATGCGGAAGGAGTGAAAATATGAATTCTGAAGAACTGGGAAAAAGAATTAAAGAAGCACGACTTGCCAAGAAGATGACTCAATCAGAGCTTGTCGGAACGTTCATTACAAGAAATATGCTCAGCCGTATCGAAAGCGGAAACGCCTGCCCGTCCGTGAAAACGCTTGAATATCTGGCAGGGCGGCTTGACCTGCCTGCAGGAAGTCTTATATCAGACGAGGTGCAGGGCGAGGAAGATCCCGACAGAAACGCACAACAGCTTATAACGGTAAAGCGGCTGTATAGGGAAAGCGATTATTCTGCCTGCATAAAGGCGGCGGAAAAGCTCAACGGAAGTGAGTTTGAGGACGAGGGGCAAGCGATAACGGCACGCTGTTGTATAGCTTTATCGGAAAAAGCCATGAACAGCGGAGATAAAGCGGCGGCAATAAAATATGCAAAGCAGGCGCTTGAACTTGCCGACAAGGGCATTTACAAGAGCCGTGAGATAAGCGTTGACGCAACGCTGAAGCTGTCGGAAATCGCAGGAGGAAAGTAAAAGGATATTATCATAGAAATGCTATGCGATATACTTTTCGATACAGGAATGGCGGCCGGCACAAGCCACATACTGCCGAAACCGTTAAGGATAATCTGCTGTGTGCCGGCATTGCTTGCTTTCATTGCAATATTTGCGATACTGACTATCGTTACGGTAAAATGTGTGCAGGATATGCCTGCTGTAAGCATACTGCTCGGCGCACTTGATATAATTATGATATTTTTGCTTCTGAGCATATTCAAAAGGGCTTTCGAAACAGGAAAAGATAAAAAATGATTGACAAAGCTCTTTTTTTGGTGTATAATATTATCGTTGCGATGTCGGAAGATATCACAGGATATATGCAGACGTATCGAAGTGGTCATAACGGGGCTGACTCGAAATCTCCCTCGGCAAACGGAAGTAAAACTTCCGAAAAGCCTTTAACCGTGCGGGTTTCGGGCATTCGCCCACCGCAGGCACACCGTGAGTTCTAACAGGAATTCTAATACAACTGAATACTTGCGTTAATCTCGGTTTTCCGAGTTAACATATATGGAGACGTATCGAAGTGGTCATAACGGACATGACTCGAAATCTCCCTCGGCAAACGGAAGCCCATCTTCCGAAAAGCCTTTAACCGTGCGGGTTTCGGGCATTCGCCCGTCGCAGACACACCGTGAGTTCTAATAGGAATTCTAATACAACCGAATATTTGCGTTAATACTCCTTCGGGAGTTTAACATACATGGAGAGGTATCGAAGTGGTCATAACGGGGCTGACTCGAAATCAGTTTGACGGCAACGTCACATGGGTTCGAATCCCATCCTCTCCGCCAAAAAAAGTCCAGTAAACTCAATGGTTTGCTGGACTTTTTCTTTTTGTTGGCAAGACATTGCTCTTGCGAAAAATCCGGCTCTTTTTCGGCTGATTTTTGCACGTTTGATAGAAGTAGTACTGTCCGAAAAGCCTTATAATATCAAGGCTTTTCTGGGGGCCTTGATTTTTTCAAGAACTAGGTTTACCATCCCATCCCTAGCTTTTGGTGTCCGGAAGCGCAAGAACATTGTCCATAACATTAGCAGAAGTGATCTTTGATTTGTAGTCCGGATGACTGTAAATATTCGCCTTTGTGCTTATATCAAACATAACCGTCTTCCTTTAGACAAAGGTACTCATACTACAATTGCCGTAAATTTATTTTTAGTTTTTTGTCATTTGGTTTCTCCGGTAGCAATGAAACATCACTGATAAAAAGTATTTCAGAATTCAGCCCGCTATTTGCAACGCCATATACCATATCAAATTGCCACGCTTGCAACCCATTATATATTTTGTGTATTTCGGGTGCATTATCATATGTAACCATCCAAGGGCACTTTAGTCCAACAACCAAGTCATGAATATCTTGATGATCTTTTTCATCAAAAAAGTTTTTATATAAGTACTTTCCTTTTTTGTAGTAAGGAGGATCAAAATAAATAAATGCTCGATTTGAATATTTAGGGACATATGATTTGATAAATGAGCGTATATCATGATTATAAAGATGGATTTTTCCCTTATATTTTGCTATTTTCTGAATACGCTTAATAAGATCTTCTTTATTAAAACGTGCATCTATCAAATAATTGCCCGTTTGTTGATACCCTCCGATAGGTCCAGCATTTAAAATTCCAGATCTATTTGTTCGATTCAAATAAAATGTCGCAAATCCCAGTTCCAAAGAGTATTTATTGCCGCGAGAGGAATATACTTCTTTTTGACGATACCACTCATCAACCGTCACTGGGGTATTCCTAATTAGTTCGATAAATGCGTTCGTCTGCGTAAGGATTGCTTTCCACATCGAATAGATTGCCTTGTCATAATCATTAATCACTATTTCTTCAACGATACCATTAAAAAGCAATGAAAGGGCTATTCCCGCACCTCCGGCAAAAGGCTCAATATAGGTAGGATTTTTGACTTCCATATTGCCTATCACAGCAGCAACAAAAGGGTAAAGTTTTCCCTTACCTCCCGGATACCGTAGAGGAGAATAATTCTTCAATTTTATATTTTCTTTTTTCGCTTTGGGCATACTAAATACCTCCGATTATTCATCCTCTCGGTATGCGAGCGGTGAAAAGCAGTTAACTATTTTTGAAAGTCATAAACGAATTGGGTAACCAATCTGACAAATCATATGGATTGAAATACATATGATTTGAGGCGTTTACTGCCTTTTTCATTAATGCAGGTACGACTTCAAATATTGGAAGGGTAGTTTTCTCAACAGAATCATCTTCTTCAATCAATTTGATTAATGGTGCCAAATATGCTTCTTGTTCAGATTCTGAATATTTATTTGGATACTCATTGTGTTCAGCATAATTCAAAAGCTGAAGCCCCAAATGGCGGTCAAATAGGGAATGATTCCGCTGATTATAGAAGTTATCAAGGCAGTTTTTGCATGTCCTTGAACACTCGCAATCGCTTAATATATGCCTAGCTCTATCGAGCACCTTGTCGAGGATAGAGCCAATCATTGATGAGTATCCGGCGCCGCTGGTTAGGTTGTCATAGAAAAACATTTCAATATGCGAATGACCGTCAGAGTTTATTTTAGGTCGCCACCCGCCATTGATTTCGTTATAATCTATTCCCAATTCGAGAGAAGCGGCTTTCTTTATTGCTTCATGTAAAGTGGTTACGGCAGAGCGAAGGATGGCTCGTTCTTCAGATGTCCTCATACTAACAAGTTTATTTGAGTCATAAGCAATGTCCAACATAAACATATCTGTCAGGAACTCATACCCGAGCAGGATATTTGTTTCTACAGTTCCGTCATGTCTGCATAATGGTCTGTTATCATGATACGGCTGTGAAAATGTGTAGTTGCCGGTATCATTCTCGCTTGCAACTTCTGCACCACCGCATTTTTTGCAAATATTAAACCCATTCTTTTTCTTTCCCATATTAACCGTAAGTACATTCTTATCTGAAAGTTCAATGAATCGAATATTACTGGTCTTATATGGGGTAAACTGGTCAGAGCTATCCGGTACATACGAATAGTAGGGTGCCTCTGTGTAAGTGAACTCTTCATCCTCATCTTCATGGCGGACCGGATCACCTTTTACAGGAGCAAATCCCCATGGCTTTAGCATTTTTCTACGTTCAACGGTTGCACCACAATAAGGACATAATCCTCCTTCGTCTACGTCCTCAGATTTTTTTCCAAACCAGTTGCATTCAGTGCAGACATAAATGCTGGAATAGTAATCCTTACTGTTAAAATAGTATTCTGCTTGATTCGCTTCGTATCCCTTCGGACGAGGATTTGCGTATATTCCCCCACTTCGATAGATTTTTTTATCAATTGTAACAAATCTACCGGGCGCATATTCGCTTAGTGCAACTGCGATATCACGTTCGGGAGAATAGTCAACGTCACGCGGGGCATTTTTCCCTCTCTCGGATTCTTTTTCAACAAAGAAACGAACTACGTTCTTGGGAAATGAATACGACGGAATAAAGCCCTCGCTGTAAAATACATCAAATGCGGGAGTTTCAGTATCTCCAGAAATGTACTCATTTCGCTTCCCACCAGTAAGAATTTTGGCTTTTATTTTCTCAAATAATCGAATCGTTTCAGATGTTGGAAGTGATAATCCTTTTGCAAACTCTATAAAGCATGCGCCATAAGTTTCACAAAATGTCACTATCCCTATGTCAATGATGCTATCATACCTTTGCTTCATGTCAGTCTGTCCCATAAAGGCATTTAAGACCATCATATTAACATGGCGCTGGCGAATTTTGGGATTGTCTCTATCAATCCACGGCTTTCTAGGCGCACCGGAAATCATATCGTCTGGATGGGCAAAATAATGACCATCATGCACACCGCCGGACGCATAGGTAACAATCGTTGATATTCCAGCATTCTTTCAACCTGCACGTCCTGCCCTTTGCTGATAATTCTCTCGCATTGGCGGAATATTGCGAAGCCCCACAGCAGTCAATGAGCCTATATCAATACCAACTTCCATAGTGGTGGTGCAACTCAGTACATCGATTGATTCTTCTCCATGTTCCCCAGCATTTATGTCTTGGAAACGCATTTCATATTTTTCGGTTCTGCTCCAGGTGTCGCTCCTAGTTTCTTTGTGCGAGAGCTGAGCGGTATGTTCTTCTGTATCAATGGTCTGAATAGCATTGATCTTTTTAAGGGCGTTAAGAACGGGTATACGCCAAAAATCGAATCTGGAAAGATCGTCCGATGAAATCTCGGTGAGCGTATTTGAATTAAAGCAAGCGCCACACCAATATCCGATTTTAAACGGAGACAATTTGCCACATTGCATACACCTATACCACACAAAGTTATCATCTGTGAGTACAATCTTTACGGCCGAGAGTTTAATATAATATCTGTTCTTTTCTGATGAAGCAAAGAATACGTCTCTGATCTTGACGGTAAGAGCTGACATCTGCTTGTCTGTAAGTTGTAATACTTCCTTTGCACGAGCAACAAAGCGCTTATCAAATTCCTTGTCAAAATCGTATCCCAGTCCAAATTCATTTGCCTTGCTTCTACCTGGCAAATCCTTTCTGATATCATCCGGAATGGTTTCGCCCAAAGCAGCACAGTCGTCCATAACATCCCAGAATAAAAGGACAAGCAATTGATACATAACATCACGATCTATAACGATGTTGTCATCGTATTCTAATTCTTCAAGGAGTATATCTACCAAAGAATCAATTGGTGCTAAATATCCCAGTCCAATATCCTTAAATGAGCGTGGACTTTCTGTGAAAAACGTAAGTAATTGCTCGTAGTATTCGTCTGGAAGGATAGAATATTCATGTGCAACATCGGCGTAGTTGATGCCGCGTCCTCTTCTTTCAGCTCGCTTCTTTTTTGCTGAAAAAGTACGCATATGCTCTGCGAATTTTACTTTGCTTGAGCCACTAAAAAACGAAAGGCTGTTTTGCAAACAGACATCCATGAATGCAGGATATAATTCCAGTAGCGAGTGTTCGTTCCCATCCGCATGTAAAAGAAGTGATGCAAGCATAACACCCTGTCTAAAAGCGTCCGCGTCGGATGACTTTGATAAATCTCTGGCAAGTTTTGCGGCATTTTGACGTGAATCTGAAAAAAGGAGGACCTTTTTTCCTTGATTAATCAAACTGCTTGTTTTCGGCGGCTGCATTTCAAATTGTGCTTTTGTCAAATTGTAGAATGGTATATTGCCTTTCGTGGAAAAATCCGACGGCTTTTTTAAATGCATTGGCTTTTTGCATTTAGGACATGTGGCCATAGTGAAAGACAGATCTTTGTCAGGCGCATCGGTATAAACGACCGTCAATAATTTGGGGTCGTCTTTTCTATTCAAATATAACTTTCCAGTATACGGGTCTAGGGAACCAATCTTATCTTTTGAACCTCTTTGATAGCCTTTAGGGGTAACAAACAATAACATCTCCTTAAGAGAATTGCTATCCCCGTTTAAGCCCCGATTTTGGAATACATACCAGTACGGTAATCCTTGGGAATTACTCGGCTGAACAAATACCTTAAGATACAATGCACCGCACTTAACATGATTTACAAGTTCATAAATTCTTCCGCCGCAGTCACATTTTTCTTTCGAAATCGAAATAACCTTTCCTAAAGGCAATTTTTCTGATTGTGAATAATTGGCATGCGGACAAAGCGGGTTAGAACAAGCGTACAAACCTTGTAATCCACGCAAAAACATGTGTAACCGAACGGGAAACAGAATGTTGCCATCTTTTGCAGCAAGAGATACCACAGAAAGCAACGCATCCAGCGCATCTGCTCCCCTTGTATCATCTCCAAATAACCCTTTACGTATATCATTATATGATTTTGCCCCATCTCTGCACAAAAGATTAAGTTTAACAAACGCTTCGTATTGAGGCAAATTATCATATAACCACTCTTGCGCTTGTATCACTGTAGTGGTTTCGGGAAAATCGAAATTAAATACGAGTTTGGCAAATCTTGCGATCTTTTTCAGTTCTTCATCTTCATTTTGTGTTTGATCCGAACCAACCGAAACTAATGCATCAATGTTTGTTAAAACCACTATTTGGTCATCCGTTTTTTCCTTGCTTCCGGTTAATAACGCATATTGATCCTTTTCTTTTCCTGTCAATCCCGTGAAGAATTCATCAATGGATTTCATATCATCAAGGGGCATGCTGGCAGTTGTTAGAATGAACTGTACCTTGTCAAGCCCGATTTCCAAGTGCGAAAAAAGTCTTTCCAAAAGAAGCGCAATTTCGCCGCCCGCAGATCCTCTGTACATATGCGCTTCATCAAGAACAATCAAGAGTTTATTATCAGGCGATTCTTGTAGCCACGATTTTGTACTCTCCCAAATATTAGCCTCTCGTTGACGCATTAGCATATATTCGAGCATAGAATAGTTTGTAATGAGGATATCAGGAGGGCAGTTCTGCATTTCAAAACGAGTAATAAATTCAGGATCAAAGGGAGAAGGGTTGTGTATGTTTTTCTCTAAGTTCTCAACGAATACTCTTAAACCGTCCTCACCATTTCTTGCCGGAAACTTATTTATTGATTTCAATCCGGCAATGTTCAGCTCTTGTCGACGCTGTTCTTCTGCGTCAGCGTCGGGAGAAACTAGATAACTATCTCTAAATGTATTAGCCAATTCTCTGCTGCTTGAAAGCTTTGTATCTCCAGCATAAGGCGTTCTTCCCGTATACATTCCAAAATGAGGAATGCGAGTTGCATGAGAAGCTTCAATGAAGAAATTCTTATATGTCTCAGATCCAAGGATTTTTCTGAATCGTCCCAATTGGTCAGAAACCAAAGCGTTCATGGGATAAATAATTAAGGTTCTAACCCCTGATTTCTTAAATGACTCAGGTCGGGCAATTGCTTCATCAATAAGTTTTGACAGTATGGGCCAAATAAAACATTCTGTTTTTCCTGAACCGGTACCGGTAGATACAAACAAGTCCTTTCCGGAAAGGTACTGTTCCAACGCAAAAACCTGATGTTCGAAAGGATCTGCGAAAACGCCCAGTTTGTTGTCAATCAGTTTCTTTAAAAATTGCTTTATATGATCAGGAATATGTTGTGATTCAACAATTCCGTTTTTGGCTTTTTTATACGAAGCTGATGTTTCAATATACGGTTCTCTAGAAATATTAGTTCCAGCAGAGCATTCTTCGCCCAAAATATCATCAACATATGTAAGCAAAGTCTCGCTGTTTGCTAGATAGTCCGACTTTATATAGTTGGACAAACGGTTTCGGATTGCCTCATAGTATTGCTGAACGCCGTTGCCTTCCATAATTAACCTCCTACAGTGTCAATACCTAGGTTTTTCAGTACTTCATTGATAAAAAGTAGATTCTCTTTTTTTGTGATGAATTCGCATTTATTACAGTACATCCGACATGGCCAAGAACAAAGCAACATCAAAAAATACTCTCTGTTTGGTAGATGCCCACCCAAAGATATTTTGGCATATTGATTATCAAAGCTTTGAATTTGAGCTCTTACCGGATGCCCGTTGATATTCTTCAACGCAAAATACAGTCTCCGATACTCAAAATCTGTTAGCCCGTCTGTACCAGGATTAGGGGCCTCTTCGAAATGCAGTATTTCATCGTTGTAACGCATAACTCGATAGTGTACACCATTGGATACATTGCGAGCAATAGTCCTGTTTGTGACCATTTTGTCGCCCCAAGAGGATGAGGGCGCTGCATTTCTCTTAGGGTCAAAGTATTGTAAACTCTCTTCTGCCATATCTCTTTGCGAGAATATCGCCAAATCAAATGCTGACGACACATATTCCTCACAAGTCAAAGAATCTCTGAGCAGAGCTTCCCGCCATGGAATGGTATACGATACATCCTCCGAAAAAGAGCCAAGTCCTTCCATGTCGGCGTGGTTACTCAGTCCATAGAGCAAGTGCCTAGAACCAATTACAAGTCCACGGTGATAACTGGCCAAGTGATTTCGGTTTTCCGAGTCAGTAATCAAATAACCCGTTTCTTCATATAGATGACGAATAAATACTGGCAGCGGCGTTTCACTTTCCTGAAATAACATTTCCTTGATCTCAGGAAAGAGTTTGCAGTATTTTCCTGTCAAGTCATTCAAGAGAATGGTCTGCCCGTGCTTTGAAATGCCCCCCTTAGCACGCGCAGCCTCTAAACACCATCGCCCAAGTGCGGAGTATATTATTCTATACACGAAGGATTCCCGTGTTTCTCCTTCATAAGGAATAATTTTCATGTCTGAAGACATAGCTCTGATTAACGCATTCATGCAGCAAACCACTCCTCAAACACTTTTTTATATGGGCAGCGATTAATGTATCTTTGAAGAGTTTCAGAAACATTAAACGCATTCTTTCCCATGACATCGCTCAAATATGGAATAATACTCAGGCTCAAAACTGCGCAAGCGCTTTTATCATCATACACAAATTCTGTAATTTTATCAGAAACGAGTCTAGAAAAGCCAAGTTCCAATGCAATAGACCGTACTATATCTTGATATCTGTTTTTTGCGGGAAAAGCAACCTGTGTAATTTCTTTTTCCGTTAGAATTGAAGGATCTTCATCAGGAATTGTTGCCCTGGCAAAACCAGAAAGCCGAGACAAATTGATATAGTGACAGTATGCGAGAAAATCCCTCGGCAGGTAAAACAGAGTTTTTTCATACGTAGCAGAGAGAATCGTTATTTTTGCTTTAAATTTATCAAGTATGGAAAGCAAAAGCGTTTCATTATAATTGCCCAAGAAATTCTCTAATACCACGATTCTCCCGCTCATATTTAATGCTGTGCAAATATGCTTTTCGTCAAGGTCGGATGAAAACACAATATGATTTACGGGCTCATTGTTGACTAGCGTGTTGGACAGACATCTTGCGAAAGTATCTGTACAAGTTCTGTTACATATAATTGGTTTTCCTTGGAAAAGAACGCATGACATATACGTCGTTAACAACGTTTTAAGCGGCAGATTGGAATCAACAACGCCAATACTATCAAGATTGTATGAGAAATAATCGACAAATTCATCCATGTCAACTGGTGCAATAGGATAAGATATGTTTATGCGTAGCGCCTCAGCTTCCTTTTCTTCTTCTATTCTGGTTCTAATTGAAGTCTCAAGTTGCGCCTTTTCTTTTTGAAGGGCTCCTACAGCTTCATTGAGCGAAAGGATTTGTTTTTTTAACTCATCAACTTGTGAAACGGCCAAATCCTTTTCTATTGTCGCTTGCTCATAATCCTTTAGAAGCTCTTGATACTTCTTTTGCAGCGATTCCAACTCATTTTGCTTTGAAGTCAATTCTGCCAACTTCTTATTGGCTTTTTCTAATGATTTTTCGCTTTTCTCAGCTTTTCTTTCACAGACAGTTAATGCATCTTTAAGTTCACGAGACGAAGTTTCTAATTCGTGTTGTTTTTCTTCTATGTTTTTGAGTAGACCGACCAGGTTCGCTATCATTCTCAACTGATCTTCACTATACTCCTTGTTAATTAGCTTAAAATAAGCAGACACATTATCAGAGAAAAATGACTGGTAAAGGGTATGAACATATGATATTATCTCTGACTCACCATTGTTTTGGTAGTTTTGAATAACAGACTGAATCTCCTTTAACCAATCACCTGCTATTTTCTCAACAAATGATGATATAAATCCACGTTCTCTGTAATTGACAAGTATCCTTAGTGCATCTTTGTTTTGAACGGCAGTTGCACGAAATCCGGGATGAATTTTGGAAAACTCTTTTGGGTTCTTCTGGAAGTATCCGACAATAATATTACGAGGAATAACTGAACAAATCTTCCTGTATTCGTCTTCTGATAACGATGAAAAGTTATACATTGCTATCCTCCTCAAGTAGTGTCAAAACCGCTTTATTAATGCATCCTTTCACTTTGCTTTCGTGTAGGTATCTTGCTATAACCTCCGGATAATGCCCTTCTTTCTTTTCCTCAAACGGAACAGAAACCCAATAATAAGCTAAAGCATCCAGCATTCTTTGGGTTAGCGTAGTTTCATCTTTGGGCAACGTAATCACCGTAGAGACATAATTTCCGCAGTATTCAGTAATCGATGAAGTTTCAGTAAGAAAAACAACTTGTCCTGAGGATAGTTTTTCAACTCCACGAGAAGAAAACCGATAAAATTTCCCCGATTCAGGAACAATGAATTTTTCAGTTGTTACGTGCTTGACATTCTGTGAAATATACTCAGAATCAAATTCAGTTGTCACAACAGTCATTTCTACGTTTTTCTTTAGTATTCTTAGTTTTTCACTGATTTCAACTTCTGTAATGTTATCATCAACTTTGTGAATGGCATGACTTGGCATATTGGTATTTCCGTGTGCTTGCAATACAAATGAAGAAAAGACAAATACTTTGTTGGAAGAAACATAAAGAGTTTCGTCATTTTCATATGATGGGGGCCATAAAAGAGTCAATTCTTCAGAGGTGCTTAGAGTATATCCCCATGTTTGAAGTAAGGCGTCCAGTTGTGGATTTTTGTCCGTAAACGTTGCAACCAAGGACCAAACCATACAATTATTCATTGTTTTGAATTGCTGCAACTCATCAATTTCTACACCTGGTACTTTCGCTAATCTAATCTGTGCTGTGTTTTGTCCGGGCCAAGCGATGTAATATTTAACGTTTGTATATAGCGACTTGCTTTTTATGTACTTGGCGATATAGTCTGTATCTTCTCCTTGAATTTTAAAAAATGTGGGACCGGTTGTTCCAAACAGACTATACTCACGATTGATATTGTTTAGGGTATTCGAAATATAGTAGGAAGATGCATACATCTCCAACATATACTTTTCTGGGGAGTCATCATGAAAATTCGTGTGGTTAATTTCTTGCGAAAGGAATGGTCGAAGCGAGCGGGATGATCTCACTTCAAGACATACACCTAAACTTTCATACGCTGCGATTTCAGCTTCACTAAATCTAAAACTTACATAAAAGCCCTTATGTATGTTGTTATAATAGAACTCGACCCTATTTGCTTTTTTATTTCTTTTCAAAGGAGAGGAGGGGCTCACGCTGTACTGTCCGAGATATAGTTCACAATCCTTATCGTTATTGCCGCTTCTGTGTCTAAAATGAGTTGCTTTGTATATACTATCCTGAGCAGCTAAAAATACTTCTTCTCCACAGCAAAGGCACTCATATCGAAAAGCCTCGTTGTCACTATTTGCAGCCGCTGCATTTGCAGATACCGTCGTCTGCAATAGAGTATCAAAAGCTCGAAGCACCGTAATCCCTCCAATCTATAAAGTAATAGTCTAAATTACAATACAACCAACTTAATTATTGCTCTTTATGTGTCTTGTAAAAAAGGACTGACTCTCATTCGGCACAAAATCCATAATATCTTCTACGTGAACGTCAAGTGCTTTGCAGACAGCACCAAGCACTTCGGTAGTTACGTCTTTATCTTTTGCAAGCTTACACATCTGATAGTGCGTAATTCCAGCCATTTCTTCGAGGTCCTTTTTCATCAAGTTACGGTCAATTAAGAGGTGCCAAAGTTTTTTGTATGTAACTGCCATTTTAACGCATACTCCTTAAAACAGTTTTCAAAATGCATAAGCGTTCGTGCTTATACGACTACATTTTATATTATAGCACAGTTTTCTCAAAAAATCAACGCAAGTATGAAATCTCAGACTTTCGTAAAAAATTCAATATTTCAATTGGTTCAAACTAAATGAAAACTCCTGTGAAATACCCGGTTGCGGACAACCGCACCAAAGTCATGTGTAGGTTTTAGTGGTCGGGGTTCAAATCGGCAGAAAGAAAAATGTGCTTTGCGTCCTCTTTGTTTCTTGCCGTAATGTAATCGCATCTTACTAAATCGACGGTTATATGATACCGTACTTTTTATTTTTCTGTCGAAGAAGTCCTCGTTGGACAACCACCAAAAGTATTAGGGATGCAAAGCAGGATCATATTTTCTGTTGCTTCCGAAATCAGGGCATACTATATTGTGTATTCGCAAAGATTGGGGAGAAAAATTAAAGATTATTTTTTAAAATTGTTCCCCAATACTTATTGACTGTTGGGGAACATTCTGATATAATAATCGAAAGAATTGTTCCCCAAAAGGAGGATCTGCAATGGCAGTACAATATAGCGAAATACAGGAATTGCTCAGAAGTCGAGCCGACCTCAATGCCAGACTGAGCTTAATGCCCTATGACGGCACACCCGAAATCAAAGAGCGCGGCGACGGGAAATACCTTTATGTAAGAAAACGCGCAGCAGGAAAACTGACATCTACTTATGTAGGCGCATATACCGAAGAACTGTATAATCTGCTTTTGCGCAATGCCAGAGAAGCCCGTGAAATCAGAAAGTCGCTTCGCAGCATTGAAAAGCAGCTTGCCGCAGCCGGTTATTCCGAAGATGACCTTTCCGCCGATGTTATCAACAACATTGCCTTTGCGCGCGCCAATATGAAAATGAACATCTATGATCAGGCTGTTTTGGAGGGTGTTGCAACTTCTTTTCCTCAGACGGAAGAGATCATAGAGAACGGAAAAGTATCCGGTATGACAGCTACCGACGTGCAGAAAATTTTGAATTTGAAACACGCATGGGAGTTTATTTTGGACCGTGATGTAGTTGCCAGCCGTTCCGACTATTATATGCTCAGTCATATTGCAAGGCTTGTCAATGAAGGCTTTTTTGCGGAAGGCGGTCGAATCCGCGGTGTTCCGGTTACCATAGGCGGTTCGTCTTATGTTCCGCCCCTGCCGAATGAATCGGATGTGAAAGACAAAATTCTTGAGATTATCGAGGAAGATGACGATGCCGTTAATATTGCCATCAGGCTTTGTCTTTACTGCATGAAGACCCAGATATTCTTGGATGGCAATAAACGCGCTTCTGTTATCTTTGCAAACCACTATCTTATTGCTCACGGCGGAGGTTTTTTGGTCATTCCCGAAAGCGAAGTGCCGGAGTTCAAGAAACTGCTCGTGAAGTATTATGAAGGCGAAGACTCCTCTGTTATTGCAGGCTTTATGAAAGAACGCTGTTGGAAAACCATAGGGCACTAAGCACCAATATTGGGGGAGCAAATTTAGATGTGAATTGTGAATTTGTTCCCCGAAGCTATATCTGTGGTAAGTACGAAAACACGCCTCAATTGCATACGGAGGTTTATATGAGAATAACAAAAATCGAAATTCATAATTATAAGTCGATAAAAGAACCGGTTGAAATAAACTTTTATAATGGATTGCCGACCGTGCTGATCGGCAAGAACGGAAGCGGAAAAACCAATATTTTGGAAGTGCTGAGCGCCATTGCGGAGGCAAACGGCAATTACTTTGGACTGCGCAAAGAACTTTCGATGAGTTATAAAGTGCATATCCGTCTTGAAATGGAAGATGTCGAGAGGCTTTTCCCCGGTAAAAGCATTGACGAAAAATGCGAATTTGCTGCCTGCTCCGGAGAAGACTGCAAGATAAACCGAATCGAGTCGGAATGTCTAATTCCGCTTTTAAGAATGGAAATCGACGAAATCTCCGAACTTGCAGGCGAATTGCAAGACGCTCTCGATACATATATAAAGCAGCTGAACAAAATTGTGTACGGTGAACGCAATGAACAACCATTGCGAGGATACCGGATTACTGACTTTCACGATTCAACAACCAACTATGACGCTATCAAATTCCAAGTGGAATTTGCTTTGGAACAAACCGAAAAACTGATAAAATCAATCATACAAAACTTTTGCATTGAGGAGTGTTCTTTCAAATTCGGATATATTCCCGATTATTATCAGTTAGGCGATTTAGAAAGGCTTTGCTTCAAGCTTCGTTATGTAAAACCCGATTTAGCCCCATTTGAGGAAAAATTCATTACAGTCAATGAAGCGGCGATAAAGCGGGAAATCACAAAAATCAACAAGGCGACAAAAGCATCCTGTGAGAAAATCACTGTCTTGCTGCATGAGCTGGACGAACGGGCAAAGCGATTGAAAGCCGCCTTAACTGACGATCAAATAATTCCCGATAACAGCAGTATATTTTATAAATTTATCCGTGAAGTCCGAAACTGCGTCGGCGCAAAATGCGCTTTCCTGCGGAATGAAAGCAGCGAGGTCATTTTCAAAACAGAGAAACAGGAGCGCGAGTATTTCCGGAGCGATAGATCCCGCGTGATTCTGTAAACATATCTAAACCGAGTTTATACCGGACCTGATAAAGATGAAATTCAAAAACAGATCAGCGAAAACAAAGATTTTTCTCTGTCCGAAGCTGCATTGAATGAATTTGAAAAATACCTCAATGAACACATTCCCGAATTTGAAAACGGCATGTACGAGCGTATTGCGGTTGAACAGTCCGACGGTAAACTCCCGTCGATACTGCTGCACGAAAAAAGCGGTGAAATTGTTGATCTGAATTCGACAAGCGCCGGCAGACGGTGGTATTTTACTTACTATTTTATGAAGAATACGCTTGAAAACGGCGATCTGTTTATTATTGACGAACCTGCCGCCATGCTCCACCCTCTTGCGCAAAAAGAGGTTTTGAAAGAGCTGCTCCAGCTTGAAAGCCGAGGCATCAGGGTAATTTATTCAACGCACAGCCCATATCTTATTCCAAGCGATTGGAAAAGCGTACACTTTGTTGCGATGACGGATGGCGGAACAACCGTCACGCAGGAAAACAAATACGATGCTCTGAAGCAAGTCACCGGCGGAGATATATTTGACTTACAGGCGCTTTTAGAACGATATCAAAAATGCGATAAAGAAGCCGTAGCTCATCAATGCTACCATATTATTCTTGGTAGTTTTGAAAACATTGACGAAGCCGCAGAGCAATTAAATCTCGGTGTGTCTGCCATTGAATCTTGGAGGAAAAACATTAATAGTAAGAAATTCAGATGCCCAAAGCTTGAAAATATCATTTTAATAGCCGAAAAAACAGGACGGAATATAACCGACTTATTCTAACTTTGCCGGGGGGTACAATTGTACCCTGTCGCCCCTTTCAGCGGTTCGCTATAATATAGGCAGAACCATTGAAAGGAGGTACTCAAAATGTCAAAGCATAAGACCATAGACGTATGGAACAGGGTTTTCGGTACGAAGCAGGAGGCGTATGATTATACCGGACGGCTGATGAAAAAATCAGCCTGCGGGAATCCGAACAGTGCTTATCACCCGACTCTCGACCACGTCCGCCCGCTTTCCGCAGGCGGCTGCGATGTCCTCGAAAACATCATCATTTGCCATCGTGATACCAACGAGGAAAAAGCAGATCACTTTCCACACTGGAAAGCGAACGGTGCCCATTACCACGCCCGCAGAGTCAAAGGCTCCCGGGTGGAATACGAGATTATTGAAGATTGAGGAGGCAAATCTATGAGTAAGCATTTCTTCGACTATGACGACGGCGATTTTGCGTATACCGTTTCCGACAATATGGCAATCGACTCCGACGGTAATATGCTGATGCGCATGGGCGATAACATGGCCATGGATATGGACAGCGGAGAACTTCACATTATTTCGTCATGGGATAATGAAGACGATGACGATTAAAAAATCGTTATAAATGAGCACCGCAGCCCCGACCTTTCAAATGAGGTTCGGGGCTGCGGTTTTGACACTGCGAAAACCGACCCCAATAAAGGAATTCCCTTATTTTGCTGTTCTCATAGTTCGACCCGTCAGAAACAAAAAAATGCTGCCCCACCGTTTCCGGTGAGGCATAGATTATGTACTCTCTTTCATCATTTTCCTTTTCTGCCGCCGCTGTTCGTTCTCACGCTCACGACGCTGTATATATTTGAATTCCCGAATCAGTTCTTTGTATTTTTCCGCGCGCGGGTGCGCCAGCCTTTGCGGTGACGCCATAAAGCCGATAAATTCCGCTTTGGCGCAGTACTGTATAGAGCCGAGTTTAATGCCGACCAGAACTTCTTCCCGTATCCATTCGTGAATGCGCTGCGGGCTGTGGCCGACAAGTTCCGCCGCCGTCTGCGTGGGCAGAGCCTCCGGCAGCTCTGCCCACTGCGAATCGAGCCACCGCCGAAAGGCTTCGCAGTTTTCCGGGGTGGCTTCAAACATCGGGAGCGGATGCCATTCGGTGCGGTTGGAGAACATGCCGCTCAGCTCCGATAAAAATCCCGGCTCGGTATCCATACGGGCTTTGAACCGCACCGCATCCTCTGTCCGCACCCGATATTTATGAGTCGTGTGTCCCGTGTTTTCGTGCGGGATATAGTTATTGTCCATCAGATATTTCATTTTCCGCGTGGAGATGTGCAGGTACTGCCGAAGCTCGCTCCCGCTCATAAACTGTTTTTCAGTCATATATAAAATCATCCTTTCCGTTAGCATTAATGCGCCCGCCGTAGGCGCATTATTCTTTTGCTTTATTAAAGATACTGCTGATCACATCGGCGCTTTCCTGCTTCTTGGACTTATCCAGATGGGCATAGATGTTTGCCGTTGTGGACAGGTCGGAGTGGCCGAGGAAGGTCGATACATTCAGCAGCGGCACATCCTGATTGATAAGGATGCTGGCGAAGGTGTGGCGCAGATCGTGGAACCGAATCTTGCGCAGACCGTATTGCCTGATCAGGTCGGCGAACCGCTGCGTGACCCGATTGGGGCGTATCAGCCCGCCGAGCTGATCGACGCAGATATAATCGTCGTATTTGCGGTTGTAGCTGCCCTTGAACATACGGCGGTACAGGTCCTGCTTTTCCCGTTCCTCGCACATCATTTCATACACCGGGTCCGGCAGCGGCAGCGTGCGGCGGCTGGATTTGTTTTTCATTTCCTCCACGGGTTCGACGATAACCTTGCCGTTTTCCTTATACTCAATGATCTTGGTGTCGAGCAGTATGGTTTTCTTTTCCCAGTCTACTCTCGACCACCGTGCGCCCAACGCCTCGCTGCGGCGCAGCCCCAAGCCGCCCGCCAGCATGACCGCCGGATAGATAATATCCCCGCGGATAAGCCCGAGCATGGCGATCAGTTCTTCCTCGGAATAGTTTTCACCCGTGAACTTGTTTTTCTTCGGGCGGTCGATGCGGTCAAAGGGATTGGAGTCGATGAGTCCGTCCTTGAAAGCCCGCTTGAAGGCACTGTGCAGGACGGTGTGGTAGTGGATAACGGTGTTGGCGACTACGCCAGATGCGAACATCCACTCGTAGAAATCCTCAATGTCCTTTGCGGTGATGCTGCCGACCGTCAAATCCTTTCGGGCAGTAAAATACCGCCGAATTCTACCGTTTATCATTCCGCGGTAGCTTTCGGCGGTACTTTTTTGAATGTTTTTCTCGATCTTTTTAAAGTAGGCGCACATATAATCGTAGATCGGGATATCCGAGGCAGGCTTTTTGTTTTGCGCGATCTGCTCGGCATAGGACTGCTCAAAGGCTTGCACCACCTCTCGGTAGGCTTTGTTCACCTTTGATTTGTTGGCGCTCTCGGGCAGCCCCAGCGCGCGCCATACGGGCTTTGTCCTGCCGTCCTCTCTGACCTGTATCACGGCATAGAGACGGCCTTTCTTAGCCTGTACGCTGGCTGCAAGTGTGGTTGCGGTATTCATTTGCGTTCACTCCTTTTTTGTTTTTGCCGACACGAACAATATCACAACTCACCGCACAAGTCCAGACTTTTTCGGGAGTTTTCTCAAGAAAACAGACCTTTGGGTTCGAACCCGGTCGTTCTCTTTGCCGCAGATAGTCAATGAGTTGCGATTTGGCAATGCGATTCTCTCTGCCGACCTTTACCGCCGGAAGGGACTTTTCTTTTATCAGCTTGTATACCGTCTTGGTGCTGACCCGCAGGATCTCCGCGACCTCGGCGGCGGTCAGCGCCGCCGGATAGCAGCGCAATTCTTTTTCATGTTCTTTTTTCGTCATAGGCAAATCCTTTCTCCTACATTTTTATGGTAGGCTCATCGTTTTCCTCGCCAGTCATATCTTCCTCGCTGTCGGCTGCGGCGGTGAGGATACCGACCGCAAGCCCGATAACGGCACCGAGGTTGGATGCGTCTTCCTGCGCCTCAATGCGCTTTCGGCGTTCCTCCGGGTCTTCGGCAGTGCCGTCGATTATACTGCCAGCTTCCAGAATACCGCGCAGGCCAGCAGCGACAGCGCCACTGTCGATACCGCCGTGGCTATCATAATTTTTAATATTTTTCGGTGCAGATTCTCTATCGTGCTGTCCAGCGTCTCGGTACTCTTTGAAAGGGTTTCGGAGCAATTCGAAATAAACCGCTCTTGATTCTTCCCAGCCTGTTCGATGAGGCTTTGCATCTGCGCCGTCGTTTTGCGGTTCTCCGTCACCACTTCCCGCACTGTCTTTTCCATATACTCCGCCTCGATATTTTGTATATTGATGCAGTGGTCGCTCAGCTCCTCCGCCGTCGCCAACCGTTCGATCATCTGATACAGTTTCGGCTGAAATTCCACCGCGTCCGCCAGCAGTTTGCTCTCCCACTTGCGCTGTTCTATCGGGATCGCATACACCTGCGGCTGATACGGAATCTGTTCCAGTTCGGACAGCGTCCGTGTATTTTTCTTCCTCAGCATATCCATTGCCGAGTTCTGCTGTGTGCTGTTTTCTGATTGTGAATTCATGTTCCAATACCTCTTTCAAATATTTTTCATCGTGCAGGCGTATATCCCTGCACTTCATTCCGTTCGGACAAGTGAAGGTGATATATTTTCGCTCGTCCGCCCATGTGACTTTGTAGCCGAGCCGCTGCATCTCCCGTATAAAATCCGCACGGCTGCCGCTGCGGTTCATCACAAAATCAATATCGGACATCAGCTTGAACTTCCAGCTGTCGCCCTTTGCCGCGGCGCGGTACTCGCGGCTTGAAATGTTTGCGCCGTCTTTTTTATACGGTTCCAGAACGCTCAGCCCATACTGCTGACAGATACCGTCGCTGAGTGAGCGCAGCTTTGTCAGCGTGCCGGGGTTTTGGCGCAGCTTCATTCCGTTTTCGTAATGCACGGAGTTGATGACAAAGTGATTGTGCAGGTGCGCAACATCGGTGTGGGTGGTCACCAGCACCTCATGCCCCGGCCACGCCTTTTTCGCAAACGCCAATCCGATTTCGTGCACCTGCTCGGCGGTCACGCTTTCCGCCGGCGAAAAGGACTGCACATAATGATAAAAATTCATTCCGCCCTTTTTGTGATGTGCGGTCTTGGTCGCCATAAATTCCGTGAAAGCATTTTCGCCGTTGCAGTTTACACCGCTCACCAAGCGGCGACCGCTGTCCTCGTCCGCGACCTTTTTCTGCTGCAAACAGTATTCGGTCACCGCTTTCATTGCGCTGATGCTTTGCCTCGATTCGGGAATAAAACTTACCGTTGCCATTATCCTTTCCTCGCAATCTCCAGCAGTTGCTCATAGATTTTCTTTTGCCCGTCGATCATATCTTCAAAATTGTATGACCGAAACGCGCCGGCGTTGATCTTTGCCGTGATTTGATTCAGATTGTTGCCGATGCGCTTGAGCTCGATCAGCAAGGGTTTCACATCTTCCGCAACATGAATAGGCGTTTCCAGCGACAGCAAAACGAGATAGTCGGTGATGCTGCGCTCGGCGCGTTTTGCGTTGCGTTCGATGCGTTCTTTTTCGGCTTTGGTCAACCGAATCGTCAGCGTGGTGTCACGCCGTCTTTGTTTACTCATAAATATCACTCTCCGTTTCTAAATCCAGTGGGTTCGGGCTACCGCCCGTAAATGAAGGCGTTCCGGCGAGGACAGCCGGGCGCTCTGCTTGCCCCGGACGAAGTCCGGGAAATCGGTAAAACCGACGCTCCCGCAAACGCCCCGAATTCGCGTTGTTTCCGACGCATCGGCGGTTTATCCCTACTCCCCGCCGAAAGCGGCACAAACCGCCTGTAAACCGCCGACAGGGACGAAAGGAACGCTTGGGACGAATGCTTTGGGGGTACACCCATTCAACCGTCACCAACGGCACTTTCGTCACCGGCAGAAAAGGAATACTCGATTTCCAGCAGTCGTGCGCCGTTGCTGCGGTGGCTGCGAAAGCGCACACCGAAATCGGCAAGGCGGTATTCCCATAGATTCATCACCCGTTTCAGCACTCTTGCCGATACCGCCTGTCCTGCGTATTCGTTATACCGTTCGCAAAACTCCGTGTTGCTGCCGCTGTATTTTTTCTGCACTTTCATAAATTCGACCAGCAACTCCATCTCCTTCGGCAGCAGCATTTCCCGGTTCTCCATGCTGTCGCCGAGCATTTTCCAAATAAATTCCTCTTTGGAAAACCGCAATTCAAGCTGGCGATCCTCCACATCACGACCTGTGCAGTAGAGGGTGGCGCTGTCGGCATTGCGGCGGCTCTTGTCCAGCACGAAAGCGGTATCCACTGCGCCGACGATTCCGGTGGTGCCGGTCAGCTTGTTGAACGGATCGCTGTCGCCCTGTTTGCGCAGGTGATGCACCAGCAGAAGGCAGATACCAAGTTCGTCCGCTAACTGTTTTAATATCCGTATTTCCTCATAGTCGTTTGCGTAAGAGGTGTCGACGCTGTTGTTGCGCACGATCTGAAAGGTATCCACGGCAACAAAAACCGTGTCGGGATGCTCTTTCACAAAATCCCGTATCTGTTCGCACAGACCGCCGGACAGCGTTCCGGCAGAGGTCGCAAAAAACGCATTGGGCGGCACTTCGTCGGTGATGCAAAGCAGACGGTTCTGCACGCGGCGCAGCGTATCCTCCAAGCAAAGGTACAGCGTTGTTCCTCCAGTCGTTTTCAACTCCCACATCGGTTCGCCCTTTGCAATACGCACACACAGGTCCAGCACCCACCACGATTTGCCGATCTTTGACGCGCCGCCGAGGATGCATAACCCCTGCGGCAGCAGCGTGTCGACACAAAACTTTGTCGGCGGAAGTTTCATGTCCATTAAGGTTTCGCCGTCGATAACGGCAAGTTTTGTTTTTTCGTCAGCCATACTGAAATCTCCTTGTAAAAAAGTAAGAGCAAAAGCAGCGGCGGCGGAACCGGTGCTTTCGCTCTCCTATCTATCTAATGGCTGAAAACAGAAAAATCACATAAAATACTGTGAGCGCAAAAATTCGTTTCTGAAATTTTTGTAATTTCCGGTGACAGCGAAACGATTTTATGGTATACTGATTACAGAAACGAGGTGTACACATGAATCTGATTGAAACAAAATCCGTGGGCGAAACACATTTGAGCCATTTTGCCGTTGATTTCTGCGATGCTGATATTCGGCTTAACGGAAAGCAATATCCCACCGGCAAGGTCACACACGATATTCTTTGCCTTTCTCCCGAATGGGTAAAAGCACTTTTTTACAAGGGTGATGCCTTATATGCGCTTTGCTGCCGCTGGACCGACGATGGATATTCCACGGAGTTGTTTTCCGAAATAAAAAACAGCCTTTTTGACATCTTGGACTACATCAAAGCTGTTCCGCCGTTTTGCTATTTTGATATAGACGGAGAGTATGCGGCGCTGAACAATTTTTTCTATCAAGATGCGTTGCAACACTACGAAGAAGATTTCCGAAAACACGGCACATTCTTTTATGGGCAGCTGCCGTATGAAAATAAACTGCGCGCCCATATGACGGCGTTTTCCTGGATCGTTTCGTCTTATATCTATCTCACCGGAGACACACTCAATTTTTTAAGCGTGGCAAATATGTTCTTTGTCAATCTCACGGAAAACGATAAACGAACCAAATCGGAACTGGCGGAGTTTGCGCGGACAGTGTTCGGTGATCCCGAAATCAGCGAAAAAATAATGCAAAGCAACCATACCGGCGCTTTCAACAATTTCACCCTGCACCCGACCGCAGAAGTCGCTCCAGTAATCATAGAAACCGAAAGCGGCAACATCCTCGGCAGGCGCATGGTGTTTAACCGTATGCTCAATTTTTATGTTACCGATATGTTCGAGGGGCTTGCCGCCGGACATTACTCCTGGCAATGCGGAATCTGCCACCGATTTTTCTTTATGGAAACCGCGCATAAGCAGCTGTATTGCAGCACCGTCAATCCGGAGTACGGCGTTCCCTGCGCATACGTTGCAAAGAACAAGCTGAATATGCCGAAGCAAAAGAAAAAGGACGGTTTCGGCTATGCGACTTGGAAAAAGAGATACGATTCTCTGCGCAACGAAAAGCACAAAACCAATAAAAATCTGCCGTCCGCCAAATATGATGTGGATGTGTGCGATAAGGCGATCGAGCTTGCCAAACGGCATTATGAAGAAGCACAGATCGATTTTGATTACGCGCAAAATCAGTATGAGCAGGATATGGTTTTACGGAACCTGATCAATGAGGCAAAAGCGACACTGGGTAAAAAATAATTCTATTTTTCTTTGGGAAGGAGGTGCGCGTGTGAACGCCGAATACAAAAAGGCAACCGAAAAACTGCTTTGCGGCATTACGGATAAGCGACTGCACGAGCCGACGATATGGAATGATATTCTTTCTTCTGTCCGTTCGGGTAAGCTGCGGCTTTGGGAAATCAACGATGAAATTCTGCGTATCAAATATTTCTGTAAAGAAAAAATCGAACGCGCATCTGCCTTTACCGAAAGCGATAAAAGCGGCGTGCGGTTCGATGATCTGAACGCTTATTTTGTTGAGGCAATCAAAAGCCATGATAAAGGATATTTTGAGGCATTTATCCGCGCTTATGAACCGGTGCTGCAAAGCCGCGCCGAACGGTTCGTTGCACATTACAATCTGTCTGCGGATGACACCGAGGACATCAAGCAAATCTTTTTAGAGACACTGTGGTTTGCTTTCCTCGGCTATGATGCCGCCGACCCCATTCCGCTGTTGCAGTATGTGAAAAAGGCGGCAGTTACGCGGCAGCTGGATTATATCCGCACAACGAAAAATGCCTGCACCGTGCCGACGCAAAATGGGTATGCCGAACTGCGTAAGGTTATACGCATTTATAACAGCGCTCCCGAACTTTCCGCCGATGAGCGCATTGCGCTTGCCGTAAAAGAAACCGGATTTACAGAGAAAAAAGTCACCGAACTTGTTGCTGTCGGCAAGGCTTGCGAATATCCCATCGGCATTGTCCTGGCAGAAGAAAACGAAAGCGCAGCGGACGGTACTGTTTCAGACGAGCTTATCGAAGATCCGTCCGTATCTCTGTTCGAGGAAGTGCTGCGCAGTATTTACCGTGACAATTTCCGCACCGCTGCCAATAAAATCACACCTAAGGATAAGCAAATTTTATCTCTTTCCCTCGGTGTGTGTTTTGACTGTTTCGGCGTTTTTAAGCCCAGCACCTATGCGGAAATCGCATTGCGGCAAGGCGCGTCGGGCGAAAAGAGCATTGAGAAAAAACGCAAGACGGCAATCGAAAAATTTGCAAAGAAACTTTGCGACATGGGCTTTTGCGACGGCGTTTTCTTAAAGCAAACGGCTATAACGGTTATAAAAGAAAAAGACAAGAAAACAGCGCAGTCAGCCAGATATGCCTATACACCTTACGGCGACGGAAAAGCCGGAGAGATTCTGTATACCGCTGCCAGAAAATATCGCTTTCAAATTGTCCGCCTTGCGGAATTTGATATGACCGGCGCTTATGCGGAACAGGCCGCAAAAATCATCGACAGCATGAACGGGAATTACATCAAAGAGCGTTTCTATGCCATTCCGCTCGAAAACCTGCCCAACGTCAATAGCCATAACGCAAAACCAAGAATGCCGTTTTATCATCCGCTCAGCACAGACGGAAAGGGATAGTTTCAAAGCCTTCTCTCGATTTTTTCGAAAGAAGGCTTTTTTCTGTCGTGTAATTCATGACTTTTTCTTGAAAACCCCGCATAAACCCCTGTTAAGCCTTGTGATATTCCAATAAATGTGGTATAATATATTTTGTAGTATTGTATTTTCGTGAAAACGGAGGATTCCGCTATGGATAACAACCTTGAGCGCTGGTATTCGATGAAAGAAATAATGGAATATTTGGGTGTCAGCCGTGATACCGTTCTTGACTGGATCGAGCGCAGAGAAATGCCTGCTGCCAAAATCGGCAGGCTGTGGAAATTCAAAATCAGCGAAGTTGACGCATGGATGAAATCCGGCGTTGCGGCGGATAAGTAATATTCGGAGGTGCAATATGGCACTTGAAAATAAATTGGGGCTGACAAACGCTGCCGACCTTGCCCGCGAGGAAGAACGCATCAGCAAGAAAAAAGCGCTTGAACTTTTTGATAGCGGGTTGCTTGATAAATTGGAAGCAGGAAAATTCTCCGCACTGAAAGCAATTCACAAGTATCTCTTTGACGAGATTTATGACTTTGCCGGAGAACTCAGAACCGTGAATATTTCAAAGGGCAATTTCCGTTTTGCTCCGCTGATGTACCTTGAAGCGGCACTTGCCAACATTGATAAAATTCCGCAATCCGCTTTCGACGAAATCGTCGAGAAGTATGTGGAAATGAATATCGCCCACCCCTTCAGAGAGGGCAATGGCCGCAGCACCCGCATTTGGCTTGACCTCATTTTTAAAACCGAACTTCACAAAGTTGTTGATTGGAGCAAGGTGGATAAAGAAGATTATCTTCTTGCCATGGAGCGCAGCCCGATAAAAGATATTGAAATCAAACACCTTTTGAAAAACGCACTTACCGATGATGTGGATAGCCGAGAGGTCTATATGAAGGGCATCGACCACAGTTATTATTACGAAGGTTACACGACCTTCAAAACGGAAGATTTAAGCAAGGAATGAGGTGCAAATATGCCGGATAAAAATTGGCAATTTGAACTTGAAGAATATATAAAGCAGGGCGAACCCGACAGAGCCGAAAAAAGCGAAGCGTGGCAGACTGCTATCGGCTTGCAGGCGGTTGACGGACTGAATACTTCTGCCTATTTGCTGGATACCGCAAAAGATCACATCGAGGGCAAAATCACCATTGATGAAGCGCAGAAGCGGATTCACAGTTATTATGAGCAGCGCACCACCCGAACCGAGACAGAAAACGAAACCAAAGAAGCGGATATCGTTTCGGCAAGAATAACGAAGCTGCTGGGAGAAAAAGCGTTTCAGTTTTCTCCTGCCGAGTGGATCACCGTTCACCGCAGATTATTTGAGGGCGTATTCGACCACGCCGGTCAAATCCGGCAATATAACATCACCAAGAAAGAGTGGGTGCTGAACGGCGATACCGTAATTTATGCGGATTGGAACAGCATTAAAGAAACTTTGGACTACGATTTTGCCACCGAAAAGCAGTTTTCTTATGAGGGGCTGTCGGTTGAAGCGGCGGTAAAGCACCTTGCAAAGTTTGCATCGGATATTTGGCAGATCCACCCCTTCGGTGAGGGAAACACCCGTGCCACCGCCGTGTTTATGATCAAGTATATGAAAACCTTTGGATTCCGCGTCAATAACGATGCGTTCCGCGAAAACTCTTGGTATTTCCGCAATGCACTGGTCCGGGCAAACTATAATAATTTGCAAAAGGGCGTTCATTCCACCACAAAATTTTTGGAATTGTTTTTCTCCAATCTTCTGCTCGACACAAACCACGAACTCAAAAACCGTTATATGCACATTGATTTTGCGGATGAAAGCGCTCTCCAAAGTATCAATTCCAAAGTTTCAAAGTATCAATTTGATACTTTGGACTGTACTTTGGAAGAATTGGCGGTTTTAGAATTGGTCGCAAAGAACCCGGCGATAAAACAGCAAGAAATTGCAGAACAAACCGGAAAATCCATTGCAACGATCAAGCGAATTATGAAATCGCTGCAAGATAAAAACTATATCCGCCGTGAAAGGGGCAAACGGTACGGCAAGTGGGAAGTGTTGGTTTGATATATTAAACAAGCCAACCGACAGTATTGAGTCATACGGTATATATAAGGCTTAGAGGATGTTAGCACAATGATGAATTACAATTTAAAAACGGGGGATCAACACGATGAATGAAAGAGAAGAATTATACAGTAAAATTAATGCTGATATAAGAGCTCAAAAGCCCAGAATGGCAATCTGCTACGATTTTGATAAAACGCTTTCTCCAGATGATATGCAAACATTCACCCTTATTCCGTCCTTCGGAATTGACAAGGACGAATTTTGGGGTTCATCCAACAAGCTTGCAAAAGATAATTTGATGGATAATAATTTAGCCTGGATGCATGAATTGATAAGATATTCCGAATTTAAGAGCAAATCACTTAAACGAGAGTATTTCAGGGAAACAGGTGCTGATATTAAGCTTTATAGAGGTGTAAAAACCTGGTTCGAGAGAATGAATGATTATGCCGAAAAGAAGGGCGTTGAACTTGAACACTATATTATTTCCTCAGGACTCAAAGAAATAATAGAAGGAAGTGAAATCGCCGCAAATTTCAAGCGAATATACGCCTCTACATATCTTTATTCGGCGGACGGAGTTGCAAAATGGCCAGCTCAGGCAATAAACTACACAAATAAAACGCAATTTATTTTTCGCATTGCTAAAGGTTTTCTTGAGGAATATGACGAGAGAGTCAACGATAGTATGCCGGAAGAAAAGCTGAGAATTCCTTACGAAAACATAGTTTATATCGGTGACAGTGCAACGGATATTCCATGTATGCGATTGGTAAAAAGTAAGGGTGGATATTCTATCGGTGTTTTTGATCCCGTAAAGGATAATAGATCCAAAGTATATCAACTGTTTAATGACGGTCGTTTAAGCTTCTATGCGCCGGCGGATTATTCTTCAAACAGCGAAATATCCAAGTTTATGAAGCAGATAATTGATGAGATTTCAGCAAAAGAATTAATAAAAACAGAATGCAAAATTCTGAAGCAGCCCGCAGAAGCTTTTAAGATGAAAAAGAGCATTGAGGATATTTCAAAAGCATACCCTGGAAAAATGTCTGCAAAAGAAAAGCGTGAATTAAACAGTTTGACAGAAGCATTGGAATCAGTTATTCCCGGAAATATTGAATAGCGTTTTTAGCGTTTTAAAGTGCCATTAAAACGAGAGAAAGGATTTATTTATGGCAACTAATAACGCCGATATTGAGTAACATATGTAAGAAGGTGTTGAAGTGTCGCTTAAAGGAAAAAATAGAGCTATTTTTAGCTATAATAACGTTGATAGAAATGAAAGCAACTTTGTGTATAAGGACTTTGAAAAAACAAGATCATATCATTCTTCCTTTGTTGGGGCAAAGTTCACAGGGATTTCATTCAGAGCAGCGCATATGAAATATTGCAATTTTTCATCAAGTGTATTTCAGGATTCTGATTTTGTTGGAACAAATTTGCGTGGTAGTATTTTTAGTGGAGTGCACTTTAAAAACTGTATATTTGTTGCTTCTGTCTTAGATAAAACTAATTTCAAAAATGCAACTTTTGAGAATTGTTATTTAGTAGCTACAGGTGTAAAGACAGCAAAGAACTTTCCGGCAAATTGTGACGGTCTTATAATATTGCCTTCACTTCCACCACAAGATAGTATTACATATGAATTGCGCACTTCGATAGAGTCATTAAAAGATAATGATCTCATTCGCCGATCAAACACTTTACATGGAAAAAATGGGAAAGTAAATACTCTTACGATTATGGTTTTGCACAACGATTATACAGATGAAGAATTAATTCGGTATTTACCTATGCTCCCTCAGTATGTTTCTTCTCAATTTTATACGGTAAGCTATTTGAAAACCATGTTGAAAAAAATAAAAAAATCATATATAATGTAAGAGCCCTGCCACCTTCTCTGAGAAATCCCGAGCAAAAGTACATGGGTCTACGGACTGATTGAGGGTTGATTGTACTTAAAGTTGCGGAGGTGTTGCCTATGGTATCAGACGTTTTAACGGTTTTGTCTTTTTGCGTGCTTTGCACGATTAAGCTTCTCCCAGTTATTTCTCAGGTCAGAAGGTGTGCTTAACAAGTAATAAAGTCTCGCTACAGTTCAATATGAGGTGTTCCGGTCAAGCAGACAGTGAAAAAAGCAAAAATATTTTGGCAGAAATTCCACTCTGCTACACGACATGACGAAATTTATCATGCAGCAGCATGATAAAACTCCACCAGTATCATGCATTTGAACATCTGCAAGTACAGTTGGTTGTTGTAAAATGGAGACAACGCTTGATTGCCGAGGTCAGATTATCACGCAAAGTAGCTTTCTAAAAATTTACCCACCCCATAAAAACACAGTATATTACAAAAACCTCACGCACGGTTCATTCAAAGCCGTGCGTGAGGTTTTCAGTTTTCATACGGTATTCTGAAATAATCCAGGTATTTCTTGAATGCATCCTGCGCCGACAGGCAGGCGTCAGTCAGGTAGCCTTTTTCCCGGTCCCACTCCTGCAGTCCGCGATAATAGAACATTTTTATGCTGTCCTCAATAATAAACGGCACAATATTGTGTTTCAGACATTCCTTGAACACGATCAGCCGCCCGACACGCCCGTTGCCGTCCTGGAATGGGTGGATGCGCTCAAACCGCACATGAAACGCAAGAATATCTTCGAGCGTCACCGTTTCCTTGCCGTTATACTCATCGAGCAGTCTTTTCATTTCCGCCGACACGTCCTCGGGTAAGGTTGTTTCCCGCCCGCCGACCTCATTCGGTAGCTTTTTGTAATCGCCGACGGCAAACCAGTCTTTCCTTGCGTCGCTTGTTCCGGTTTTCAGGATAAAATGCAGATGTTTGATAAATTTTTCGCTGAGCTGCGATTTTGCGCTTTCGATGACCTCATCAATACAGCGGAAGTGATTGGCGGTTTCGATGATATCGTCCACCCGCACGCCTTCCTCGGTGATGCCGATGGTATTGGTTTCAAAAATAAAACGCGTCTGCTCGTGGGTCAGGCGGCTGCCCTCCATGTGATTGGAATTATAGGTCAGCTCCACCTGCACTTTATGATAAATTCCACCGTGGATCCGGCTGCGCTTTTCCTCTTTGAAAATATCCGCCAAACTCTGCGGCGCGGGCTTGCTTTTATTGCTCCGTTCGGGCTTCTCGGCGTTTTCGGGAATGTTCCAGGTCTTACCCGTCAGAAAAGCGCCGGGGACGCGACCTGCCGCGCAGTAGTTGCGGACGCTGCGCTCGGAGGTATTCCAAAGCGTCGCTATCTCTTTTACGGATAAATATTTCATCATTTTGCCCTCCGAAGTTACTGTTATCAGTATACCACATTATCGGCAAAAAATCAATCGTTCAAAGCCTGCCTTCACATATATTTTTGCCGATAACGGCAGTTTTGATTCCACCCCCCCCATTTTCCTACACGACTTTGGGTGCAGTCCAGCATAACCGGTGCTTTTTACGCACTGCCAAAATCGTGATTTTGGGGCGAAAAATCGCTCGGTTCTATCAATAATTCTAATAGGCTTTTCCGAAAATCCGTTAGAACTCGACGAAATCGGAAGAGACTTTCGGGCTCGGATTTTTACTGCGTTTTCGATGTGAACGGGTGCGGAAAGCCTTGAAAACATGGCGTTTTCGGGGTTCTCGCATTTGCCGTTATCTTCCGTCAAATTCCGCCAGGTTCGGTTTTGGCAACTTGACTCGAAATCAGTTTGCGGGCAACCGCACGTGAGTTCGAATCTCACCGTCTGCGCCAACAAAACCCTTGAAGGCTGAGGCTTTCAAGGGTTTTTATTTATGAGCATTTATGGATAGCAAAAAGGCTCCGACAGTTCAAGTCGGAGACTTCAGACTGTCGAAAAACCTCTATCGTTGATAAAAATGGGGTCGCAGGGGCGTAGCCCCCGACAGGGTCTAGGGGCGGTAGCCCCAGTAATATAGCCCCTTTCCCGGGGAAAGGGGTTTGGGGATAGGGGTTGAGAACAAGCACTTTTTTGAAAAAACATACTTTTTCTACAAACTGAAGGCTCCGACAGTTCAAGTCGGAGCCTTTGCTGATATTTATTCTGTAGGCAGTGCCGCCGGCGGATGTCATTCTATAAGGCCGCTCTCCTTTAAGAGCAACTCGACATCGGTACCTTTGGCTTTTTTCATTACGACTTTAAGCAGCATCTTTTCCTTGAATGAGAGCTTTATATCCGTTATCGGCTTCTTGTCTATAGCGTAGTAGCAAGCACGCAGAAGCTCACGGACATCATATTTGCTTCCCCATACCTCAGGAACGCCACGGTCTATGTCAAGCAAGGTGTAGACAGATTCCATACCGGTACGCATAGAATACTCGGTAGTGAAGATGGTATCACGGGGCGTTTCGGCAAACTGACCGATGAAAGCGAAGTTTACTGCGCCGTCCGGCACTACCTTAGGTCTGTCTGATTCCTTTCTCGGCTGGAAGAACGCATTTATATAAGGCATATAGCACGTTGTGGTGTTGCAGGAGTTTTTGGCAAGCGCATTGATTTTTTCTGTCGGTACACCGATGTGGTAGAGCCACTCACGGCAGATCTCCTCGCCTGTGCAATCACGCATTGCTTTCTTTACATAGTTGCCTTCCTTGTTTGTGTTAAGGGAATACAGCCACACAAGAACCATATTCTTATCCTGCGACTTGAACTGAGGCTGGCGGTTTATCGTCCACGAAAGATACCAGTTTTCCGTGCTGTCCTTTACGGTGACAATGCCGCCTGTTGTTACCTTGCCCATGCGTGGGTCACGCTTGCAGATATTCATAATATATCTGATTATCTCATCGTCCGAGGTCGCTACTGTGGCGCTCATCCAGTTAGTAGCGTCAACATCGCTGCAGAACTTGTCGGGGTTGCCGTATTCGCCGTTTTTCGCCTGTGCCGCAATAGCCTTCCACATATCCCACGATTCACCGAATCCGTTCTTTACACCGGATAAATCGGGGGCGTGGGTCTGATCGCCGTAGCAGGATGTGTCGGTACAGCAACCGTTTGTGATAAACACAAGGTCGTCCTCGATAAGATCTATCGTTTGCTGCTTTCCGTCCTTTATATAGACTATCTGCTTTGCAATCTTCCTGCCGCCGTCATCCTTGATGATGACATTCTTCACGTCAATTCCGTACTCGATGCGAACGCCGTGAGCCTCAAGATATTTTACAAGCGGGAGTATCATACTCTCGTACTGATTGTACTTTGTGAAGCGCAGTGCGCTGAAGTCCGGAAGTCCGTCTATGTGATGAACGTAGCGGCAGAGATAACGCTTCATTTCAAGAGCGCTCGACCAGCGCTGGAAAGCGAACATCGTCTGCCAATACAGCCAGAAATTCGTACTCCAGAAGCTGTCGGGGAGAACCTCCGAAATCTTCTTGTCCTCAAGATCCTTTTCGGGCGTTAAGAAGAGCTTTGAGAGCGCCATCGCCGATTCCTTGTCAAGCTCGAACTTCTTGTCTGTGTGTGCATCCTTGCCGCAGTTTACCGTTGCGCGACAGAGAGAATAGTTGGGGTCGTGCTTGTTGAGCCAATAGTATTCGTCAAGCACCGATACACCGGGCGTTTCGATAGAGGGAACGTCACGGAACGTATCCCACATTACCTCGAAATGATTATCCATTTCACGACCGCCACGCATATAGAAACCCTTTGTAATATCCTTGCGTCCGTCACAGCTTCCGCCTGCAAGCTCCAGTTTCTCAAGAAGGTGGATATGCTCGCCCTTCATCTGTCCGTCTCTTACAAGATAGAAGGCTGCCGTAAGTCCGGCAAGTCCCGTGCCAATGATATAAGCTGATTTTTTGTCGACATCCTTCGGCTTTTCGGGATGTGCGAATGCTTCATAAGTTCCTGCTGAGTAATACATAAAAACCTCCTGAAAATTTATTTTCTGTCCTTATTATATCCACATTTCCGACTTCTTTCAATAAACAAAAAAAGCGCCGTGCTAAAATCTTTAGCACAGCACTGTAAATTGTATAAATTTTTATCAAAACGGGCATTTTGATTAAAACGGCTCACAGCTTGAAACGATTCAACGCATCGGAAACGGAATCTTTTATAAGCAATGCGAGCTTATCTATTATCAGCCTCGGGTCTTCCTTCATATCGCCTTTTATCCAGTCAAGCATTATCCCTATGAACACATACGAATATATCCGTGCGATAAATTCCTTGTCCTCATCACGCACGGTTATTCCTGTTGACTGCTCATCTATTACTCCCATTATCAGTCCGTCTGTGAGCGGTTTCAGATATTTTTCCACCTGCTCACGATCGACACAGCGGTAGACATTCATAACAAACGGTTTATTTGCAAGCACAGCCTCAAATATATTCAGAAAACCCTCCTGCCAGGTATCGTGGGTCTTCTTTTCTTCAAGCGCTTTTCTTGCGTCTTCAAGGCACGACCATTCCACAAGGTCGTAAATATCCTTAAAATGATAATAGAAGGTCATCCGGTTTATGCCGCAATCCTCGGTAATATCGTTTATCGTTATCTTGGTAAGCGGTTTTTTCAGAAGAAGATTTTTTAGCGACTGCTCGAGTGCCCTTTTAGTTACCTCAGACATTTTACCCTCCGGAGTATTACTTTCTGACGCTTTATACCGACAGTGAAATCTGTTCGTATCACGCAATTCTGTCTGATTATATTTTAGCACATTTTCATAAAACTTCAAGTAAAAGCTGAGTTTCCGTTTTTAATACGCTGTTATTTATACTGCGTCTTGCGGTGCGGATACCGTTTTGTACGGATTGCACCGGATAAACCGAAACGGACAGCCGTGAAGCTGTCCGTACAGGCTGTCGAAAAACCTATATAATTTTTAAAAATGGGGTCGCAGGGGCGTAGCCCCCGTACAGGTCGTCAGCCATTTGTGCCACTGCATCGTGCAGTGGCTTTGTGTGGCTGACTACAAGCATCCTTGCTTGGACTAGGGGCGGTAGCCCCAGTAAAATCCCCCTTTCCCGGGGAAAGGGGGCAGGGGG